>Ga0255765_1000080_pt1 | contig 111575 bp, 104 predicted proteins | sample 041ome_8_FD_179965 | JGI IMG/M metagenome (GOLD analysis project Ga0255765, IMG submission 179965) | Coastal salt marsh microbial communities from the Groves Creek Marsh, Skidaway Island, Georgia - 041407BS metaG (version 2) | ecosystem: Environmental > Aquatic > Marine > Intertidal zone >...
ATGCCTTAATGCATAATTTTCTTAGGTATTAAGCAAAGTTAGAGTGTAAATCATTGTTTTTCTGCACTTTAAATTTCAACTATTTAAATTTAAAGTACACAAAGAGGCGACCGAAGTTCTTGCTGTCTTTATCGATCCGGTGATATTTATTCTTAATATGCTTCTGTTCCAAGAATCGTATCACCTTCTTTTTGAGTTGACCACTCCCCTTTCCAGGAATAATTTCTAATGTGCCAATTTTAGACTCTACACATTCATCAATGGCTTCGTTCAAGGCTTGATCAATGAGAGTCCCCTTATTATATATATCGTGTAAATCGAGTTTGTATTTGGCCATAGACAATGATCGGTAAAAATGGATATTCGCTGCAAGTACATGGATCAATCAAATCTCATATCGATCATTATGCCGGTGAAGAATACTGAAAAGTACCTCACCGACTGTCTAAACTCGATCTTGCACCAAACCCACGAGCATTGGGAATTGATCGCTGTCGATGACCACAGCACGGATGGCAGCCTGAGTATCCTTCGGGAGTATGCTTCTAAAGACTCGAGAATAACTGTTCATCCATCCAAAGCAGAAAACATAACCGCTGCCTTGGAGACAGGCTATGAGGTAATTACTGGTGAATTTGTAACTCGAATGGATTCTGACGACATGATGCATCCATCAAAACTGGTCGTGTTGCTGGAAGCGCTAATTAATAATCCTGAATATAAGATCGCAGCCGGTTCAGTGCGCTACTTTACCGATGAAGGTCAAGTGGGCGATGGATTCTTGAAATACGCACGCTGGTTAAATGCAATTGCATCGGAGAATAGTTACTGGGACCACGTATATCGAGAATGTGTAATTCCATCCGCATGTTGGATAATGCGAAGGCAAGACTTCGATTCTATTGGAGGTTTTCACTCAGATCTTTATCCTGAGGACTATGATTTATGCTTTCGGATATTTCAAGCAGGATGCAAAGTTGTGGGGATTGAGGATCAAATTCATCATTGGCGCGATAGATCGGATCGTGCCTCCAGAACGATGAAGCAATACTCTGATAATCGCTTCTTTGAAATCAAGATTCAATACTTTAAATCAACTACTTACAACTCTGAAAGATCACTGATAATTTGGGGTGCAGGAAAGAATGGAAAGGATTTGGCTAAGGTTCTGCAGGAGCACCGATTGAGATTTGAATGGGTTTGTGATAATGAAAATAAAGTTGGCAAACACATTTATGGTGTTGAGCTTAATAAACCAAAGATTCTAATTGATTCGAAAGATCCGCAAGTGTTAATTGCCGTGGCAAATCCTAAGGAACGCATCGAAATTGAAACCTATCTCAATTCATTGGGCTTAACTCCATCTCAGGATTACTGGTTTTTTCTGTGACCAAAAAATTCCGCATTATTTCCATACCAAATTCGGTCATAATGCTTTCAGGGTGAAATTGAACACCAAACCAAGGCCTATCCTTATGCTCGATGGCCAATGTCAAATTATTTGAATCATCAGCAATGATCCTGTATTGATCCGGAATAGAACTCGTTCTGAAACCCCAGCTGTGGTATCTACCTGCTTTGAAATTTTTTGATATCCCTTCGAATAAGGCCGATTCATCGATGCAATAAACCAAATCCTGAGCTCCATGAAAAACCACTGGCAAATTCTCAATTTCTCCACCATCTTGTTCTAAAATTGCTTGCATGCCAAGGCAAATCCCTAGAATTGGCTTGCTTTCGGGCCAAGAATGTAAAAACTTCATCAATTGACCTGAGGTAGCAGGCAATCCGGGACCTGGGCCAATAATCAAATGTGTAAACTCATCTGTTTTCAATTGATCCAATTCATCATTTCGGACCACCCGAAACTTACAATCCAATGCCTCAATCAGATGCACGAGATTATATGTAAACGAATCGAAATTGTCGATGACCAGGATTTGTAATGTAGAATTCATTGCTGGCTCAAAAATCTATTTTTGATCCTTATGAAAAAGCTAGTTGCAGCAATATTTATTCTTACCAGTATCAGTTGCTCGCAAAAGTCTGAACATCACTCAAATTCCGACAATACAGAAACCATGAGTTCGAAACAAATTATAGAAAGTAAAAACGCGCCAGCGCCCATTGGACCTTATTCACAAGCAGTTTTGCATGATGGTACCCTATATGCGAGTGGACAGATTGCAATAAACCCGCAAACAGGAGAACTCGACACAAGTTCGCTCGCTGTCGAAACGGATTTGGTACTGAAAAACTTGGGAGCTGTTCTTTCTGAGGCTGGAATGGACTATTCAGATGTCCTTAAGTGTTCCATTTTCTTGAGTGACATGAATAGCTTCGCGGAGGTCAATGAAATCTATGGGCGCTATTTCAGCACGAACCCACCTGCACGCGAAACAGTAGCTGTAAAAACATTGCCTAAAAACGTGAATGTCGAAATCAGCTGCATCGCAGCCAAATAGCAAAATATGGGAGTCAAAGGAGATAAAATGAACCAAGATTCGGTTTTGAGCGCTGAACTAGAACTGGAAAAACTATCATCGATCGAAGGCGTATCGCCAAAAAAGATGTTTGGCTGGCATGGTCTATTTCATGAAAGTAAAATGTTCGGGATTATTGACTCAATGGATTTGTGTTTATGAAAGCGAATGATTCCAACATGTCTGTATTCGAAGCAGCCGGCTCGCAGCAACATAGCAGGATGCCATATTATTCGATTACTGAAGAAATATTTAATCGCGCAGATCAGTTTCTCGAAGTTGCACAATCTTCCATACTCGCAACAAAATAGGATTGAATAAACTAGCGAATAATTGAGTATGTCTGAATTGGATTTGATGATTATTGGTGCCCAAAAGGCTGGAACCACCTCACTTTTGACATACCTTAGAAAGCACCCCCAGCTAAACGCACATTTTGGCAATGAGTTCTCCTATTTTGCTGATGAAAAGTCATATAAGCAAGGGTTTCAAAACGCCTACAACACCTATTTCACCTCAAAAAAAGGAGCCCTGAAGAATGTTGCTAAGAACGTTACCATCTGTACGAATGAATCTGCCATCCAAAGATTAAAGCATGATTTTCCGAATGTGAAAATTGTGTTTATTCTGAGAGAGCCTGTGAGCAGAACATATTCTGGATATAACATGGGTGTTAGTCAAGGTTGGGTGCATCATTCATTTCAAGATATAATTAGTGCGGTTCTGTCAAATGACTCAAAGTCAGATCTATACTCCCTGTTCGTTTCACTTGGCCTATACACTGAACAAATAGAGATACTTCTTAAATATTTTCAGTCGTCTCAAATCAGGTTCATCCTATTCGAAGAATTCAAAACAAACCCAAGTATTACGTGTAATCGAATATGTAAATGGCTAGAGGTTGATCCAATGGATAATGAAGATATTAGCCAAGCGCATAACGTCACAACAAAATCAAAGTCTAGGCAAATTGCCTCGTTTATAAACACATTGAAAAAGGAAAGCAATCCTATCAAACAATTGCTACGCCAACTACTTCCCTACTCGATTTATTCGAAGATTGGTAGTGGATTACAAAGTCTCAATGAAACCGAAGCTAAATTTGATTCAATGCCTGATTCTGACAGAAAAATATTAAAAGATCATTTTGGTCCGTTTAATTCAAAACTCAAATCGCTTTTACAGCAACCACAGTTTGAAAAATCCATAGAATGGGTTGGTCGAGATAATTGGCTTTTCAATTCAAAATCCTAGAACTCACTTAAGTTCAGGCAAACATTTTATGTTCAATCGTAACAATTGAGCACTTTTGCCATCATATATCAGATATGAAGAAATTATTAGCTATTGCCTTGCTTGCCACAACCATATTGTCATGCAATAATGATGAGGACACTCAATTCGTTTTAAACTATTCTGAGGAATTCGTACTTCCAGCCACACTAGGTATAGAGTATGCCATCAGTACTGATTCAATCGCGATTGAGACTGACTCAGATGAAAAATTCAATGATAACGAAACCAAAGCTTCTCTGATAAATGAGGCCTTAATAACCACCTTACAAGTTTCGCTCACTGGCCCCACTGGCAAAGACCTTCAATATGTCGATCAGATGTCAATTTACATGAGCGCCACTGGTCTCGATGAAATACTTATCGGCACTATTGATGAAGCAGATGAAGGAGATGTTTTACTTACACTGGATACCAGAGACACAGATGTTCAAGAGTATTTAAAGGCAACATCTGTATCCTTTCGAATTGAGTTTACCTCAGATGACTTCGCTAGTCAAGATCGTAATTGCTTGTTGAATGTGCGTTTTTCAGTGGATGCCACTAAGGCGTAGAAGCAACTTTTAAGTCTCTCTTCCAGATTTTCAGTCCATACATGGAAAAGGCGAAATAAATCACCATTAATCCAGTATAAAGCTCTAAGCCTCTCGAATAATAAAGGTATATCGATACTCCGTTGATCACTATCCAAAAGTGCCATGAACTAAGGACTCGCTTAGCTTGTAAAAAACTTGCAATAAAACTGAATGTAGTTGTCAGAGCATCGAGATATGGACTGTTTGAATCAAAAAACTCGTCCATCACAAAACCCAACACAGGGAAAACTCCCAACCCAATGATTAAAGCGCTCACATTCTTTCGAATGGACCAAGAAACAATGTTCTTCTCGCTTTGCTTTGATGTCCAATTCCACCAACCAAATATCCCAATCCAAACATAGTAGGAATAAAGAATGGCTTCGGAATAAAGCTTCACTTGCGCGTCAGGCCAGACAAATAAAAACACCCCAAGGGCAGACCCAACTATTCCAAAAGGCCAGCACCACTTGTTTTGAATGATGAGCAGTCCAAGAAAGATTAGGTTTAACAGAACCGAGATGGCCTCTATGGTTGTATAAGCATCCAATTCTGCAAAGATGAAACAATCTAAACCTTAGTGTACGAAAACCAATAGATCTCAGTTTATTTGTTCTATGCATAAACTGTTATTGTCTATCCTGTTCCAAATTTGCTTTATTACCCTTTACGCTCAAACTGATAAGAAAATCAGTGTTTATTTTGACTTAGATGAGCGCTCCTCATTTCGGAAGCAGCCTATCAATCAACTCTTAGATTCATTGACACCTACAAGTGTTGAAATAATTGGATACGCTGACTATTTAGGCTCCACAGCCTATAATCAAAAGCTATCAGAAGATAGGGCAAACGAGGTAGCTGCCTACATTAAACTGAAGTCAAAAGACAATATTAAAATCACGAGCATTCAAGGTGCAGGTGAAATTGCAGCCAATGTCGCAGAGTCTGCAGAGGGAAATTCAAACAACAGAAGGGTAGATTTAGTGCTTTCATTTTCCATTCCACTTACAAAAGTTAAAACACCATTATCAGAGCGAGTCAAAACGCCAATTGCTATTTCTGAATCTGGGTTAAAGCCGCTGGACATTGATACTACACAAACGAAAAACATAGTGTTAGAGGGAGTAGAATTCATTCCGGGTCGGCACTACCCCCTTCCAGAAAGCAAGGATCGCCTAGACCAACTGCTGCTAACCATGAAAAAATATAAGACTCTGAGAATCGAAGTACAGGGTTTCATTTGTTGTGACTATACCAGATTTGATGGAATGGATAATGATACTCAAACCATGAATTTGAGCGAAAACAGAGCAAAATTCATCTATGATTTCTTAATTAGGGAAGGTATTGATGCTGATCGAGTGAGTTACAAAGGTTACGGTAGCTCAAAACCCAAGGTTTTTCCAGAAGAAACAGAAGAGGACCGACAAGCCAATCGAAGGGTAGAGATTAAAATCTTGAAATAAATATTTAAAAGAGCCTTTAACTTCAATCTACCTAGAGATGTAGGTGTAAACAGTTCTATTCCCACATCCCTCTATTTTTATAACATCTGTTGCCTTTATTATAAGTTTCGAAAACCCTAACTCATCCAGTTTATTCTGAACAGCAATTGAATTATGTTCATGATTATCATAATCATCGCTCGAAGACAAGTTTTCCAACTTTAATATGACCAGTTCTTTGTCTCTATACTTCTTATAAATTGCAGATGGACCACAGCCATCAATCATTTCTTCTACTATAATTTGAATTTGGCTATGGTCAACAAAACTTTCGGCAAGTAGATTCGATTGAGATTGCGCTGTATAAAACATTCCCAGAAGGGCAATTGTGATAATGTATTTCATAGCTCATTGAATTTGTTTCAATTGTATGAAGCCGCTGGAACCAAATGCACCCTGAATTACCAAAATCACTAGATTGGTTTCCCAACCACATTAATTAAAGAATTCTATTCTCCGCGCAGCATCGATTCAATATGCGCTTTTTTAGATGCGGCAACATCAGCTTTCACGCCAGAAGTCATCATTAAATAGCCGCCTTTTCCTCTTACGTATTTCTGAATATGCATAGGATTCACTATAGTCGATTTATGAACTTTAATAAACCCATGAGCAATAAGTGCAGACTCAAAAAATTTCATTGGTTTAGATACTAAAACTCTTTTAGCATCATTTTTATAAATGCTACAATAGGCCCGCTCTGCTTGACACATCACAATTTCCTCAAAACCAACGATATCTAACCCATCATCGCAGGGTAACGCCAGTTTCTTAAACCCGTCAAAATTGCTTGCAATTGCACGGAGATCACGATTTTTCTTAGCTAACCTGAGATTAATCGCTTTTAGAAGTTGAATATGATCAAATGGCTTAAGAATGTAGTCATCAGCACCCAATCGCAACCCGTGTGTTATATCCTCAGATTCGATTCGAGCAGATAAAAACAAAAATGCTGGAATATCAGCCAAGTCCATATTTTGAGTTAATGCAACTAGCAATTCATAGCCATTCATAGCTGGCATATTGACATCACAAATGACCATTTCAGGCGAATGATTCTCGATCATTTCGTAGCCTTCTTTTCCATTTTTAGCTGCCCTTACTTGATGCCCAGCTACCTCTAACAGTTCAACTAAATTTTCTCGAATCTCCAGTTCATCCTCGACTACTATGATTTGTGCCATCCTAAAATTTTATTATTACTGTAGTACCCTTTCCTAGTTCACTATGTATTTGGACCGTTCCATTATTTAGCATCACGTACTGCTTTACGATTGCCATTCCGAGACCGGTTCCCGAGATTTCTTCTACGTTCGAAGCCCTATAAAAGGATTCAAACACCTTATCAATCTCATTTTCGGGAATTCCCACCCCAAAATCCTTCACCCTAATCTCCACTCCGCTTTGTGCCGTATAATCCAATTCAACTATCGGATCAGGTCGGCCTTTGGAATACTTCAACGCATTCGTCAAAACATTAATAAGTGCATGTTCGAATAAGTGAACGTCAAGATTCAATTCCTTTGGTTTACCAAATGTTTTAAGCAATACAACCCTTTCATCCTCAATCAAATTCAACTTATATAAGATCCTCTAAAAACAATTTGACATCCAATTTCTTCGGTTTCGCCTTAACCCCTTTATTCTCGATTTTACCTAGGATAAGAACTTCATTCATCATTTCTGTCATTTTCCGAACCTGAGTTTGTACTCGATCATAAACAGCATCAACCTTCCCTGTGACCTTTGGATCTAAATCCATTTGTGCTAACTGCATTTGTAAAATGGACATACTCGACTGTATCACAGTAAGCGGAGTTCTAAACTGATGTGATGCGGTGGCAACGAAGCTGGATTTCAATTTGCTTAATTCCTTCTCTTTTTCCAAACTTTCGGTAAGATCAGCCTGCATCGCAATCAGCTCTTTTGCCTGCGCCTTCAGTTCCTCAGACATCCGTTTCGATTCCGTAATATCAAAATCGATGCATACATATTTTACAATATTTCCCGCAGCATCTTTAAATGGGGATATCGTGCTTTTCATCCATAAAGTGGAATTGTCTGATTTACGGTATCTAATTTCGCCCGTCCATGAATTTCCCTGACTTAATTGCTTCCATTTATCATGAATTTCATTATCAGCATCACTGTTTAGTTTTAGGTAGCTAATTGGTTTTCCTTTTATTTGATCAAAGTCAAAACCTGTAACCTGAATAAACAATTCGTTTACAAAGACAAATTCTAAATCTCTGTTTAAGATACTAACAAGTGCTGACTTATCTAATGCTGCGACTTGCTGATTCAGTTGAATCGTAGCGTTTTGGAGGCTTTTAGAGTTCTTCTTTAGCTCATAACTTAATTCAGCATTCAAAGCGCTGATCCTATCCTCCAGCACTCTTCTATTTGTGATCTCAATTGATGTTGTCAAAATGCCCGAAATCTCGGACGTATCATTTTTTAGAAACGAAGTGGTTGTTATGAACCATAAATAATGTCCCTCTTTGTGTTGCATTCGATACTCAATAGTGGTTGAGTTCCTATTCTGCGTATTGAGCTGAAGATTCGACTCACTCTTTATGTGTTTTACATCGCTCGGATGCGCTAGACTCAATCGATCCATTCCAATTACTTCTGAAACTTCGTAGCCTAATAGAGTATGTACGGCATTGGATACTTTCTGAACCCTTCCGTTTGGTTCAGACAAACAGATTAATACTTGAGCATTGTCAAAGATTTGTTCAAAAACAGATTTACCTTTTTCTAACTGGGATTGACTTCTCTTGAACTTATCAATATCCAAAAAGGCCCCTCTAATTTCGATTAATTCATTGTTATTGAAAATGGGATAACCTAGCGATCGCACCCAAATTTCACGTTGCTTGGCACTTACAATAATGGCTTCGAAATCCCACGGTTTTTTAAGCTCCTTTGCTTCTTTTATAGATCTTTTAACTATTGAACGATAGTTTTCCTGATAATACATGATTGCATCATCCATGGATATATCTTTTCCAAGGTATTCATCATGTATTTCGTAAACTTCATCTGACCATTGAACCAAACGTTCTTTTGTCTTACACTTCCACGTACCAATTCGCGCAATCTTTGTGGTTACCTCAATAATCTCAGGATCTGTGGCTCGGTTTAACTGCATTCAAATGCCCCTTTTTAGGATGTGTTAAACTACAGCATAGTATATATACTTGCCGATACATGTTGTCACCGTTAGCAATTTGTATGCGAGACTTGAGATTAAAAAAATCGGAAACTCAAATTGCTTTTTGGGAAATTGTTCATAGCGAATAATGAGTAAGATCAAAATGTTTGGGGACTAAACTATACCCCATGAAAACAATTCTGACGATCATAACAGCACTTGTTCTCTCACTTAGTCTCAAATGCCAAGAAGCCGCTGAATTTCAGCCATTTTATCACCCTCTCAAACTTAAATTCATTATGTTAGACGATGATGGCGACCCTTTAAAAGGCTGTCAAATAATCACTTACAAGAACAACAAGCAACATAAAACCACAACGGTTCGTGGCAATCGATACAATGTCAAATGTGAAGAATCGGATCTATATACTCTTGAGGTATCTCATCCTGATTTTTTAACGAAACGAATTGCAATTAACGCCTTCCATCAAAACAAACCTTTGTACAATGACGTCTTCAAGTTTTATGTTGGATTAGAACCCAAAGACACTTACACACTAACACAGGAAACAGAAGACTACCTGGACTATCCTATTGCAATACTGGAGTATGATGAGGGAGCAGCTGAATTCACATACAGCAGTGCTTATATTAGAAGCAGTCGAAAAAGCAAACAAGATTTAGTCGAAAATTCTTCGGTAACAACGGCACCGTAAGTATAAGTAGGATTAGACTCAAAATCATTCACCTTTTTTCTGGGGATGCCATAATCCTTTCAGAAATTGTATTCTTAATTTGGTAGAACCTACTTAGGTGATGATATTTTTCTTCCAAGCAAGATATATCAGCATATCATTGATTAATGCATCCATCCAACGAATTCTATCCAATAATTCTAATAGATTTTTAAACATCTGCCATCAATAGACATTCGGGTTTGGCAGCCCTATTAATCCTTCTACTTTTGCGGCTTCAAATCATAAAATCGAGATCATCGAAATGAAAAACATTGCTGTTATAGGAGCCGGAACAATGGGCAACGGAATTGCTCACGTATTTGCGCAATTTGGATATGAAGTAAACCTCATTGATATTTCACAAGAGGCGTTGGATCGAGGTCTAACCACGATCACTAAAAACCTGGACAGACAGGTTGCTAAGGAGAAAATCTCAGCCGAAGACAAAGAATCGACACTAGCTAGGATCAAAACGCACACAGATCTTGCTAAAGGAGTTAGTGATCGCGAATTGGTCGTAGAAGCAGCAACTGAGAACGTTGATTTGAAATTGAAAATTTTCAAACAAATGGATGACAATGCTCCTGCGGGATGTATTTTATCAACCAATACCTCATCCATTTCCATCACCAAAATTGCCGCAGCAACTTCGAGACCTGATCAAGTTATTGGAATGCACTTCATGAATCCAGTTCCAGTCATGAAGCTGGTAGAGATCATCAGAGGATATGCTACCAGCGATGAAGTGACGAATACGATCATGGAGGTCAGCCGCAGCCTGAAAAAATCTCCAGTAGAAGTTAATGACTACCCAGGTTTTGTAGCAAACCGAATCTTGATGCCAATGATCAACGAAGCCATCATTACACTGCATGAAGGAGTTGCTGGCGTAGAAGAAATTGACACGGTAATGAAGTTAGGAATGGCGCACCCTATGGGACCATTGCAGCTGGCTGATTTCATCGGACTGGATGTATGTCTGTCAATCATGAATGTTTTATATGATGGATTTGGCAATGGAAAATATGCTCCTTGCCCACTCGTAGTCAACATGGTAATGGCAGGAAAGCTTGGAGTTAAGTCAGGCGAAGGTTTCTATAGCTGGACGCACGGAACCAAAGAACTTGTAGTGGCCGATAACTTTAAAAAATAACCGCAAACGCGGGCAATACTTAAATTCAAAACAATGCCAAAAGGATTATATCAAATTCCATATCCAGAGAATGAGCCTGTAAAAGGTTATGCTCCTGGTAGTGAAGAACTAGAATCTCTTCTCGAAACATATAACGATATGTATAACCAAGCACCGATCGATATGCCCATGTATATCGGAAGTGAAAAGGTTCGTACAAACAATAAAATCGCAATGAACCCACCGCATGAGCACGCGAAGGTTTTGGGCCATTTCAACTACGGTGATGCTTCACACGTGCAGGCAGCGATTGACGCTGCATTGGAAGCTAAAGATGCCTGGTCTTCCCTCCCATGGGAACATAGAGCAAGTATCTTTATGAAGGCCGCTGAGTTACTCGCTGGTCCATTCAGAGATAGAATGAATGCTGCTACGATGTTGGCCCAGTCAAAGAATGTGATGCAAGCAGAAATTGATGCTGCATGCGAAATGATTGACTTCTTCCGCTTCAACGTGTATTTGATGCAGGAGATGTACAGCAACCAACCAGATTCTCAACCTGGTATTTGGAACCGAATGGAATACAGACCCCTTGAAGGATTTGTGTTCGCAATTTCTCCATTTAACTTTACCTCTATCGCGGCTAACCTGCCTGCTTCTGCAGCTATGATGGGAAACACGTGCGTTTGGAAACCTGCAGAAACTCAAATGTATTCTGCGCAAGTAATCATGGAGCTTTTCAAGGCTGCTGGACTGCCTGATGGCGTTATTAACCTTGTATCAGTAGAAGGCCCAGTTGCCGGTGATGTTGTTTTCAAGCATAAGGACTTTGCCGGATTACACTTCACAGGATCTACGGGCGTTTTTCAACACCTATGGAAAGAGATTGGCAACAATATCAACATGTATCGCTCCTATCCTCGAATTGTTGGAGAAACTGGTGGGAAGGACTTTATTATGGTTCACCCAAGTGCTGTTCCTGCTGAGGTCGCCACTGCAATTTCACGCGGGGCGTTCGAATTCCAAGGACAAAAATGCTCTGCAGCTTCTCGCGCTTACATTCCATCAAGCATGTGGAATGAGGTCAAAGAGCAGGTGATTAACGATGTAAAGTCCTTCAAAATGGGATCACCTGCCGATCCTAGCAACTTCGTTAATGCAGTGATTGACAAACGTGCATTTGATAAGATTTCAGGATATATCGATCATGCGAAAAATGCAAGCGATGCAGAAATCATTGCAGGTGGTGGATATGACGATAGCGTTGGATACTTCATTGAACCAACAGTAATCGTGACAACCAATCCAAGTTTTAAAACTATCTGTGAGGAAATTTTTGGGCCTGTTATCACCATCTATGTGTATGAAGATGACAAGTTTGAGGAAACCATGGATATTCTAAATAATACCTCACCGTATGCTTTGACTGGTAGTATCTTTTCACAAGATCGATATGCCATTGACTTGGCTTGTAAAAAGCTACAGGACAGCGCAGGTAATTTCTACATCAACGACAAACCAACAGGAGCGGTAGTAAACCAACAACCGTTTGGCGGAGCTCGAGGTTCAGGAACCAACGACAAAGCAGGTTCAATGTGGAATTTAATACGATGGGTTAGCCCACGTACCATCAAAGAAACGTTTGTCCCTCCTACTGATTACCGTTATCCTTTTTTAGGATAAGCCGAACAAAACGATTCTACAGGACCACTCACTTGTTTAGCCAATTGAGTGGTCTTTTTAGTTTCATACAATTGAAAGAGACAATTGAAATAGGATTGAGACAAGTAACAAATGCGATAAGTACATTTGACCTTATGTCTAAATGCCTGGTAATTCTCCTATTCTTTCTAAGCTTTACTAATGCTTTTGCACAAGAAGAAAAACTAGTTTATCAGTTTGACATCAAGGAAGAAATAGCAGCTCCCATTTGGCGCAAGGTGCAGCTTGCGATGGACGAGGCACATGAAATAAAAGCCGATGTAATTCTAATAAACATGAATACATATGGCGGTGCCGTTGATGCAGCGGATTCGATTCGAACACGCATACTTAATTCAAAAATTCCTGTCTATGTGCTCATTGACAACAATGCTGCTTCGGCAGGCGCTTTGATTTCCATGGCATGTGACAGCATTTTCATGAAACCTGGTTCGACCATCGGAGCCGCAACGGTGGTCAATCAAAACGGTGAGGTTCAAGCGGAAAAAATTCAGAGCTATTTCAGAGAAAAAATGCGGGCAACGGCTGAAGCAAAAGGACGCAATCCTGATATTGCTGAAGCCATGGTTGACGCTGATAAAGTGGTAGAAGGCGTATCTGAGGAAGGAAAAATCGTGACACTCACGGCAAGCAAAGCCATCGAACTGGGATTTTGTGAAGGAGAGTACAATAGCCCCAAAGAAGTGTTAAATCACTGTGGAATTGAAGACTATACGATCCAAAAGCAGCAACTCACCACTATCGATGTTATCATTGGTTTATTGATTAATCCAGCCATCAGCAGCTTACTAATTCTTGTGATTTTTGGTGGAATCTATTTTGAATTGCAATCGCCTGGTATTGGGTTTCCATTGATTGCAGCATTGACCGCTGCTGTGTTGTACTTCATGCCTCTATATTTAGAAGGATTGGCAGCAAACTGGGAAATACTATTGTTCATAGTTGGTTTAGTCCTAATCGCATTGGAGGTATTTATCATCCCAGGTTTTGGAATCGCGGGAATAGCAGGCATATCCTTGGCTTTTCTTGGTCTCACACTCAGCTTAGTCGGCAACATTGGATTTGACTTTGCTCCTGTTCAATCAAGCCGATTGGTTGAAGCTGGTTTGATTGTAGTATTATCGGGAAGTGTCTCCATTTTCGGTTCGCTATTTCTTGCTGTAAAGCTTTTTGAATCTGGCGCTCTATCTCGGTTGGTGTTGAGTGCAGACCAGAGAAAAGAAGATGGATTTGTGGGAACATCAACCAAGGAATTTAATCTAATAGGAATGACCGGCATTGCCTACACAGATATGCGACCAGCCGGTAAGGTTGAAATTGATGGCGTGATCCATGACGCCACCGCGGGTGCTGGTTTTATTACTAAGGGAGCAAAAGTTCAAGTGACTTCGTACACTGGCGCGCAGATAAAGGTGAAAATGACAAACGAATGAGGAGTTTCTTACTAGTTTTATTTGTCGTGTTGTGCAGTTCGAACAGTTTTGGACAAAGCAGGCATAGAAAAAAACCCATGAAACACTTTGCAGCGGGTGACACTGTAAAGGCAATGACCATTCTGAACCAAAAAATTGATAAGCACTCAGACATTGCAGATTTATACCTCTATCGAGGGAAAATCAAATTGGAGCGAAATGACTTGAATGCAGCTATGGCCGATTTTAACACCTTTTGTAGCCTCAATTCTACCTGTGGCGAGGCTGGTTACCTTAAAAGTTGGATTCTCTACAAACAAGGTAATTATAGAGCAGCGGTCGAACAATTATCTGAACAGACACGAACTCGACCTACGGCCGAGGCATTTCTATATCTTGGTTTAAGTCACATACAACTCAAAAATTACGGCCCAGCCCTGGGTGCCTTTGAGAAGAGTTTAGAACTTGATCCAACAAACTACCTAGCTACATATAACGCAGGTTTAGCTGCATACAGAGAAAGTCAATTTTCCTTGGCACAACACTATTTTGAGCAGGCTACAAACATTTTACCATCGGATTATGATGCTTGGTACGGACTCGGCCTTACTCAGAACGCAGGTGGATATTTAGAAGAATCAAACAAATCCTATAGACAGGCCTTGGCGATAACTCCCGAAGATGGCGGATCGCTATTTAACATCGGAGTGAACTATTTCGGACTTGGTGATTTGGAGCAAGCCTGTTCCTATTGGGGAAAGGCAGAAGCAGCGGGGAATCTAGCTGCTACGTCTTCTCTCGAACGGCATTGCCAAGAGAAAGAAGCCACAACCCACTGAAAGTCAACACCCCGTTGATTAATAGTAGTTCGAAACCGATCTTATAACCATTGAACCAAATGGCAGAATAAGCCTGAAGCACATAGCTAAGTGCTGGAGCCACAATACAAACCAGGGGTACCCATTTATCTCGTGCATTCAGCTTGGTAAACATGCCAAAGGCATACAAACCAAGTAATGGACCATAAGTGTAGCCCGCTACCTTAAAAAGCCCTGAAACAACGCTCTCGTCATTGATCGCATTAAATATGATGATGACAAAAAAGAGAACCGCTGTGAAGCCAATATGAACCATTTTCCTTGTTGTTCGATCGCTCACTTTTGGCTTTTTCTCCATGTTTAAGAAGTCCACGCAAAATGAAGTGGTGAGTGCAGTAAGCGCACTATCTGCGCTGGAATAAGCTGCAGCAACTAAACCAATAATAAATAGAACACCTGCGAACATTCCTAACTCTCCACTCAAGGCCAGGGCGGGAAACAATTTATCTGCCGTTGCCGCAGGGTCGAAACCAATCGCATCTCTGAACAAAAAGAGCATTGCACCTAGGCTTAGAAAAAGCACATTGGCGAAAACCAAAACCACACTGAACCAGAACATATTCTTCTGAGCCTCTTTGATAGACTTACAGCTCAAATTCTTTTGCATCATATCCTGATCTAGCCCAGTCATGGCAATGGTAATGAACATACCTGCTAGGAACTGTTTCACAAAATGCCGATCACTATTCCAGTCTTCCCAAAAGAACCATTGAGAATATCCAGCATCGGATATGGCTCTAGTCATGCTTGAGAAATCCCAATCCATCTTGTCCTTTATCACCCAAATGGTCGCAAATGCTGCCAAAAGCATGGCTGCTGTTTGTAGCGTATCCGTCCAAATGATAGTCTTAATTCCACTCTTGAACGTATAAACCCAAATCAACAAAACAGCAACCAACACGGCAACCCAAAAGGGCAACCCTAATTGTTCAAAGACTGCCAAGTGCAATGAAATTGCCACTAAAAAAAGTCGAAATGAAGCACCGATTACACGAGAAAGCAGGAAATAAAAAGCACCCGTTTTGTAGCTCCAAAAACCAAATCGCTGATCCAAATAACCATAAATCGATGTGAGATTCAACTTATAGTAAAGCGGCATCAAAACCAACCCAATGACCAGGTATCCAGCTAAATAACCCAACACCATTTGCATATAGCTGAATTGATTAGTGGCCACCCACCCAGGTATGGATATAAAGGTCACTCCACTTAGTGAAGCCCCAATCATGCCGAATGCTACGATATACCAAGGTGACTCTTTCTTACCGATGAAAAAGGCCTGATTTGAATCGTCCTTACCCGTGAGAAAGGAAATCAAAATGAGCACTCCAAAGTAGAGTGCGATGATCCAGATAACGGTTTGTGGGCTCATGTCAGCAAAGTAAGTTCAGTGAGATTAGCCAAAACGGAATCCACAGTTCGAATTGTCAACACGTGATTGATCAGTACTTGGGCGGGAGCGTATCGATTGCGATCAACTTCAAATCTGCTCCGCTTCCTTGGAATGTAAACTGCAATTCATTCTCAAGTATGTCAAAGCCATCTCGAGTGGCCATAGCTTTGAATCCACCATCCTCTGGGTTTCCGCGCCAATAGCCAGCGTAGCTATGATCCGTACCTCCCTCTTCTGCAAGGGCGACAAAGGTTGAATCTTTAAACAGTTTAATCCTTGTCGAATAACCCTCTTGCTCGACCTTAAAATCATATACCGCAGAATTACATCCCGCAACAGCACACAATAAAAAAACGCCTATGAATCCCCTCACCCTCTTCTTAATTTCAACAATTCACTAATCAGCTTTGATCTTGACTCCAAAAGCGAATCGATCAGTGCTGGCTTTGATATCCGAAGCATTTGCCATTTAGAATATTTCATGACTTGAATGATCCATTTATACCACAACATCGCGAAACGACCGCAGCTATAGCCCAATACAATACTTAACAGAAATGCCATCCAAAAGGGCATGAATTGGCTCACTAAAACCCACAGCCCGATGTACCAAATCAGAAAGACTACCAACCCTGAGGCAAAGCCTAAAGATCCAGCAAAGGCAGAATTTAGCTGACCTTCAGCATCTCTCTTTGTGACTTTACCTACAAAAAACTGTTTGTATATCGCCTGAGCGATTAGAAATGGCAAGAGGTTAAAAATGGTTCCAATGATAAATAGAGGAAGGCCTAACACAAGTCCTACAAGCTTTACTAAGGCAATTACCACCGGCTCTTCAAAAGGATTGAACTGCCTAAACCCAAGAGCCTCAAATGTTTCAATATAAGAGCGCAATTCAGTCGCTACTACTTTCACCTCCTCGGGATTCTTCGCGCTAATCTCATTGATTTCTCCCACGATCTGCTTTCGAATGTCGAATTCTTGATCCAAATCTCCCTCGGCCACACCCAGTTCAGATTTCATCACTCCAGTCATCAGTTTCTTCACATCCTTGACAAACTCAAATTGCTGCATGTCTTCGGGGTAATACAGTAGCTCCCCCATTTTCTCCCGCACCCTTTCAGTCATGGCAATGACCAGTTCTTTTTCATCGGCCCATTCTTGATTTTCTAAATCCGAAAAGTCGATGGGTTCGCCAACCTTCATTACTACGCGAGTCTGAAACCTGTGTGGGTTGGTATAATTGAGACCTATGGGCACAATCCGTACTTTTTTCTCTCCATCAATGAACCGATCTGCACCAAGCTTGATTCGGACTGCTCCCGTTTTTATATCTCGAACCCACGGAACAGTTACACTGCTAGCTTCAGGAAAAATAATGATCCGCTTTCCCTCTCCAAGGGACTCGTAACACGCATTGAACATCTCGTCATTACTGGCCTCCGCCTTTTTTTTGTCTTTAGCCAGCCATGGGCGATAAACTGGTATCATTTTGAACTGGTTCTGAAAAACCCACGACTGAAATCCAGTACCAAACCATTCTGCACCTGCCAAAAAATGTATCGACTTCTTCGTTCTGCTGGCAACTATTATCGGATCGAACAGCGCACTTGGGTGATTGCAAACGAATAGAACACCATCGTGCTCTAAGTTTTCCGTACCAATAACATCGATGCGCTTAAAAAAAGCATTCAACGAATAGGTGATAATAGGTTTCAGTATCGAATAAAGCATTCAGGTCGAAAATATCATTATTACGATTAAACAACGTTTAATCCATGAATCTTTACTTTGTCCGATATGAAATCCAAAGAAGAAATTGTGGCCAATTGGCTGCCTAGATATACTGGAACTCCACTCGAAAACTTCTCGAAATACGTATTGCTTACAAATTTTGACAACTACGTTGAGCGCTTTGCTGATAAACACAAGGTGGAAGTGACAGGCAAGGACAAAGCCATGCGCAATGCCACTGCTGAGGGAGTGAGCATCATTAATTTTGGAATGGGCAGTCCAAATGCAGCTACCATTATGGACTTACTGACGGCCATTGAACCAAAGGCAGTGCTTTTCCTAGGAAAGTGTGGAGGTTTAAAGTCAAAAAGCCGTATCGGAGATTTCAATTTGCCCTTGGCTGGAATACGAGGAGAAGGAACATCCAACGACTACTTCCCTCCTGAAGTGCCTGCATTACCCGCATTCACTTTGCAGCGTTCCGTTTCATCAACCATTAGAGACAAAGGCTTGGATTATTGGACCGGAACGGTTTACACCACCAACAGGCGCGTTTGGGAACATGATGAAAAATTCAAAGAGTATCTTCGGACAATTAGGGCGATGGCCATCGATATGGAGACCACCACGCTGTTTTCTGCTGGATTTCATAACCACATACCTATCGGAGCTTTATTACTCGTTACAGACCAACCCATGGTGCCTGAAGGTGTAAAAACGGATATAAGCGATAAAAGCGTAACGGAGAAATTCGTGGATTCTCACATTCAAATTGGAATAGATGCCTTGAAGGAAATCCGAGAAGAAGGTCGCTCAGTTCGACATTTGAGATTTGAATAGATATGATTTCACCTCGCAAAATAGCCGAGTCTTTAACACTTGACCGATCTAAGGCGAACATCAACAAATTGATCGCAAGTATCGAAAAGGAAGGCCTCGATTTCAATGCGTTCTTTTCAGAAGTTCAGCATCAAAAGCAACCCATTCGCTGGTACATGACGTGGTTGTTGACCCACTATGTGGAAGCAAACAAAGAGATGGGCAGTTCCATACAAACGTTGATTTGGAATCAATTGAAGGCAACGACAAACCAAAGTATGCTTCGAGACTTATGGCGTTGCATGTCTCACATTGATGTGAACGAAGAAATTTCAGGAGAGGTTTACGATCAGGCCACTCGAGTTTTCACCTCTCAAAAGCACGCCATCGCAGTACGAGCTCACGCTCTGGAGTGCGCTTGCTATATTGCTAAACCCTACCCTGAATTACGTGAGGAGATGAAACTATTTCTAAAACCATTGAAAGAAGACGAGAGCCCAGGAATGAGATCAAAGGCAAAAAATTGGCTAAGGGCATTCTCGTAATTAGGGTGCCTCTTCCGCCACCTCGCACACACAGCGAAAACCGACTGAGGCAGAAGCCTCTGTTAGCTTTAGTTTGGTTGTGACATCTTCATCAATTCGAGTATTCCAAGCACCACCGACATAGGTGTTTTTATCCAGAAGCCACTCGCTCACATTGCCTTTGATATTGTAAACTCCATATTGGTTGGGCCAATAACTTTCCGCTGGAGCAGTGACGTCTGCATTGTCATTCAGTTTGCCAGCTACCCCCATATTATCGCCCTGTCCGCGCTTCATATTAAATCGGGCCATACCTTGGTATTTGCGCTTCCCCTCGTCACCAATTAGAAAAGTCAACTTAGATACATCGTCATACATCAACATCCACTCCTCATACGTTGGTAGTCGGTATGTGAAATAAGCAGGAGCACGATCGATCTTCCCTTGTTCTGTCAGGTTTTCTCTCACTCTCTCAGTGCGCCAGGCACAAAACTCGCTAGCTTGTTTCCACGTGATCCCAACAACAGGATAATCCTTGTAAGCCTCATGATTTAGATAGTATTTGACATAAGGCTCATTATAACTCATGCTGCTGCGCCACACGTTTGTATCAGGAAATATAGATAGGTACTGAGGTGAGTCTGCCCCGTATTCATTCTTTGTCCAATACAAATACTCTCTCCACCAAAGATTGGTCGCTTCGGTTTTGTCGTAGTACAAGTAGTCATTGACTTTGACCACGCCTGGGAGCACCTTAGAATAGTCTGCAGGTTTTTCGGAAAACGAGAATAGCACCGCTACAAAGGCGAATAGGATGAAATTGCGAAATAATGCCATGATAATGAGTTAGGTGAATCCTTAACGAAGATAAGCGAAATGAATTGTTTGCTTAAGCTATTAATGAAGAATGGTAAACGCTCCTCTAGACACAGTGCTTCTGCCCTTCGCTAAATAGCTTAAACTGTAATAGTAAACCCCTTCAGATACTTTTGTACCGTTCACATATCCATCAAATCGATCACGTTGATATGTCGATTGGAAAATTAATTGCCCCCATCTATTGTAAATCTCTAATTGAAAATCGCTTACTACACAATTGATCTCAGCGAAAAACAAATCATTTACCCCGTCTGCATTTGGCGTAATTACATTCGAAATTCTAGGTCTGCAAGCACTATCACAGCGTACATCATCAACAAAAAACGAATCAATTACCAGACAATTAGATTCGGTGGTTTCTACTCTATAACTACCAGTTTTACTCACTTTAATTACCTCCGAAGTGTCGCCAGTTGACCACAACACTGCATCTGAATTGGTAAATGCTTCTAGAATTGCCTCTCCATTTTCGCAAATAGTTTGCAACTCTACAATTTCTAATGTTGGCTTGTCAGAAAACTCAACCACAAAATCCTCCTGAATAAAGCCACATTCATTTTTACGTATGATGGTGTAACGCCCATTATCATAGATGGATGTATTTGATAGGCTGTCACCATATTCGCTAATAATGAAATACGACACCGCAGTATCAAAAACACTCGAGATGGAATACGGTGGCGGATCACATATCACCGTATCCGTCAGTAATAGTGGCGCCAAAGTTTTTCTGAATGTCACTTTGATAGAATCTGTCAATGTATCACAAGAATTGAAAGCCTTCAAGCTATAGACACCATTTGTATGGATCGTAATATTCGGAGTGGCCGCACCGGTTGACCATTCATAAATCACATCCTCATCTATTTTGGGGTCGATGGTAAAAGCTGAGTCATCGCAAATTACCGTATCTGCGGTTAAGTCAAATTGAAAAGACGGGTCAAAATATAACTCAAAAGTGTCGCGAATGGTATCGCAGAAGTTAGCCAGTGTCAGCACTAGAGAAGTGCTTTCGTTAAAAATTCGGATGCTATCTGATGAATTATCGCTCCACCCAAACTCGGTGTATCGATCAGATATGGGAACAACAATTTCGACCGTATCTCCGATACATCTGTGATACTCCAATGGCATTGAACCAAAACTAGGTCGGTCAATGATGACAATTTCCCGATAGAAGGTATCAATGATACTATCGTGATGTATAATCGATGTTACCCCAAAAGTGCCGGCCGAAGAAAATTGATGCTCAGGATTCACTTCACTACTAAAGTTGAGCGCACCTGTAGCTGTATCCCCGAAGTTCCAAAACACGCTGTCAATCGCGGGATTTCTATGATAAAACCTTGTGGATCGATGACTACAATTCCTAACATAATCGAAATATGCGGGATGAAAGGATGTTTGTATGAAATCTGGTAAACCTTGATTACTTACACCATGAGTCAAGTGTAAAGCTGAGTCAACATAATTAGCAGCCAAGCCTGAGTCACTGGGATTATAGATACAACCAAGAAAGTTTTTTCGGGTGGCGGTATAAATCCTAGAATCTATACCTATTTGCATTGAAAACACTCCATATATAGAATCTCCAATTTGAACCCTAGAGTCAGAGATCGTGGTTGAATCAAATACCTGAATGGAGTATTGTTGGATTGTTGAAAACGGTAGTTGTGAGAAATAGGATAAATAGACCCGCTTTGAGTCCTGAGAAAATTCTGTCCCATAGGTTGTGTATGTCCATGAAGATGGATAAGGTGCGATACCAACAGATTCTGAAACTAGTCCAGTCGTCCTATCGAATTTATGAATCGCGGCTACTGGATCAAACACACTAGAAACCCAAAACACCTCCGATAGGTACTCGCCTGAAGGTGACGACTTCAATTGACCAGAAGAAGCATATTGACACGGAACACTCGTCACAGAATATACTGGAGATCCAACAGCTCCAAATTCACCAATCAATATTGACACTAATGTATCTGAATATGGTATTCTTGTTGTAATCCACACATCCTTACCATTGGCATGATGCGTTGAAGTAAAGCTTTCACTTACATTATTAAATAGGAGTACATTCTTCATCGATTCGATAAACTTCCCAGTTGGACTATCGATGGTTTTCCTAATTTGACTTAGGTAAAGGCCATTTGAATCAGGGTTACTGTCAAAAACCTTGTTCGTCACCAAAAAATGCCAATCTGGATTTACCGGATGGGGCATGATTAGCGCTGCTTGAGTGGCCATTTCATCACCCCGAATACCAGAACCATTTACAACTACATTATGCTGGCTGCTATATACCGTATCAGGTCTAGAATAGTACTCAAGAACCCCAGTGGCACTGCTTATTGTGGCAGTACCCTTTTCAGATTTCATTATACTATTTCCAAGGCTATTTGGACTAAAATTCTGGAACTGGATTGAGGCGCTATCTCCAAAGCACCAGTGGCTAGTGGTTCCTTGCCCAAAACTGAATAAAATAGAGCTAATTAAGATGAGTGCTAGTGCAAGTCTCATTACTCAAAATTACCGAATGAGTAGGCACAATAAATTTTTATTGGTCGTATAAAATTTTCTATGGTGTAATGTCTAATTGATAGTTGGATGCAATTTGCGCCATCCCGAGATTGATGACCCCGCCCCCGCAATGAACGCAATTATCTTGAAACGTAGTAGCGGCAGGATAAACAAGTGTGCAAGCCCAAATTCCAGCTTGAAAACCAATTACTCCGCTATCAATGCATGTTCTATTGGTTGCACATGCTCCGTATGAATATACTTCAACATGGTGATAAGTTTCTCCTGTCCCAAGAGTGTACACCGGGGTTGGGGTTGTTGTGTTTGCAAAAATACAAGTAGTAACCGCTCATTTACTAGTACATCCACCTCCGGGGTCATAGTATACCACAACCTCGAGGTCGCAGGTTGTAGTATTAGTTACTGATAGAGTTTGGGAGTTTGCTGATATTCCAAAAGCAATAGCAATTAGAAGAAAAATTGAATGTTTCATCGTAATAAAGTTTAATTTTTTTCGAAATTTAATGATTCACATTCAATTGACAAATTGTTATCTAACGACTAAAACAGATTAAGTTGTCCGTTCGAACTTGGTCGCAGGAATGAATTGCAGTTCAATTCTACTTTTTCGACTTCACCAAAAATCTGTTTTCGAGCCAGTTTGAATGTATCTCGAATTTGCTCGGCCATTTTGCCTGAGCCTCTCATTCTAGCACCAAATTCGTTGCTGCCCAAACTTTCATCGTGCGCTCCTAAAATGTGGTTTAACACCTTGTCTGCACGATCTGGATATGCGCTTTTCACCCAATGGGCAAACACATCCGCTACGGGACCATTCAGTCTTACCATGATGTAATTTGCGTCTCTTGCTCCTGCATCCTTTACCGCCTTGAGCAGATTAAATATCTCATGACTGTTCAATCCTGGAATGATTGGAGCCATATTTACCGATACTGGAATTCCAGCCTTTGTAAGTTTTTCAATGGTCTCCAACCTTCGCTTTGCGCTGGCGGTTCTAGGCTCCATGGACCTTCTGAGATCTTCATCTAGAGTGGTAATACTCATCACAACATGAACAAGGTTTTCATCAGCCAACTGAGTCAGCAGGTCTAAATCTCTTTGAATCAGGGCGTTTTTAGTAATGATACCAACCGGGTGCTTGTATTTCAACAGCACTTCCAAACACTGGCGGGTTATCTCCAACTTCCGTTCAATGGGTTGATAGCAATCGGTGTTTCCGCTAAACATGATCGGAGAAACAATCCATGCTCTCGATTTCAATTTTGCTTCTAGCAACGCGGCTGCATTCTTTTTGACCAAAATTTTGCGCTCAAAATCCACTCCAGCACTGTATCCCCAATACTCATGGGTTGATCTTGCATAGCAATACGCACAGCCATGTTCACAACCTTGATAGGGATTGACAGACCAGTCCATGGGCACGTCAGGACTCGGCACTTTGTTTACGATGGTCTTGGGGAAGGTTTCGATGATCTCCGTTTGCGCCACCTCCTCTTCTTCCTCTGCTGCTAAGTATTCTAAATACTCTGGCTCGCGCTCCAACTCATTCACAACGAATCGGTTCTTAGGATTAATCTGCGCTCCTTGGCCTTTGATCGTTTTCATTTCTTCTTCCTAAAATACTTCACATTGTTATTATCGTTCACTGTAGCAATGGCTGGTTCATCCAATGGCTGTAGCTGTTTCGCTCTTTTCTGTACAGGCTCTTCTGCATATCGAGGATCCTCCACATAGGCCACGCGATGCATTTCAGCCGCTTCAATTTGAAAGCAGCCAAACTCTTCAGTGACCTTACCCACTACACGGTAAATACCACGCCCAGTGAAGGGATATGCTTTTGCCACGGGCGGAAAGTGCACCGTGTCCAAGAAATAACCTTTGCGGTCGATAAAGTTGCCAAAAAACATGGTTTCGCCCTTGGCTGTGTGGGTTTTCCGAGCAGTAACCAAATAACCATAAGCCACCACCGTCTTGCCCAAATACTCAGGCACATCTGCCGCCAATATTCCGCCTTTCATGCTGTGCTTTGCCAACATAAACGGATCACATAACGGGTAGCCCAGCAATTCAATCTGATCAAAGGCATCCTCTAGTGGAGCAGTGTACAAATCCGGAAAAGTGTAAGGTTTGGGCTGTGGAGTAAACAGGCGCGGCTGCATGTCTTTTTTTGGAGCTTTCCCTAGCAATAAGCGCGACTGCCATGTCAATTCCTTTTTGTTTTTTCCAGTAAATCGAAAAGCACCTGATTTCACCAAAAGCTCCAGCTGCTCTACTCCCACCGACACACGATCAACAAAGTCAGCAATGGATTCAAAAGGCGCTTCTTCCCTAGCCTTGAGCAACAGACCCACGGTTCTACTATCCAAATCGCGAATGGCATGAAAACCCAAAATGATGGTTTTGCCTTGAACTATAGTCTTCATTTCACTGCGCATCAAACAAGGCGCCTCTACTTCTGCTCCGTGCATCCGCGCTTCGTGTATATACAGCTCAGGTCGATAAAAGCCACCGCCATTGTTTACTGTGGCCACCATGTATTCTATCGGATAATAGGCTTTCAGGAACAAGGTTTGATAGCTCTCTACAGCATAAGACGCTGAATGCCCTTTTGCGAAAGCGAAGTTGGCAAAGCTCTCTACTTCAAACCACACCTTTTTCACCAACTCTTCACCATAGCCCTTCTTTCGGCAGTTATCCCAAAACCGCTGCTTCACGCGATGAAACTCGTTGCGTTGCTTGAATTTCCAACTCATGCCACGCCTCAGAATATCTGCATCAGCCAGGTCGAGATCCGCAAAATAGTGTGCCACACGAATCACATCTTCTTGATAGACCATCACTCCATAGGTTTCCGCTAAGATGTCATACAACTCCGGAATGGCTTCACGGGCAGCCTCTCTGCGCGCCTTATCTCGAAAACGCATGATGTATTCGCGCATCATACCCGAGCGCGCCACACCAGGTCGGATAACCGAACTAGCGGCTACCAAACCAATGTAGTCTTCGGCTCTCAGCTTTGTCAGTAGAAGCCGCATGGCGGGCGACTCCACATAAAAGCAGCCTATTGCACGCGCCTCGCGCAGTAAGACTCTGATTTTATCATCTTGTTTAAAACGCTTGATGTCATGCACATCTACCTCAACACCTCTGTTTTGGCGAATGATTTCTACCGAATCTTTGATTTTACCTAAACCGCGCTGGCTCAGAATATCAAACTTGTACAAGCCCAAGTCTTCCGCCACAATCATATCAAACTGAATGGTAGGGAACCCCTTAGGCGGCATGAACGTAGGGCTATAAGTACTTATTGGTTCTTCTGAAATAAGAATACCGCTGCTATGAATGCTGAGATGACTGGGAAAGTCTTGAATCAACGCCCCGTACTTGAGAATGAGATCGCCATACTTGCCAATGTTGTGTCTTGGAGCAAGTTTCTGGAGCATATCTATCTCTGCTGCTGGCACTCCCAATACTTTACCTAATTCGCGTGAAACTGCCTTGTCTTTGAATGTGCTGTAAGTCGCCTGCAAGGCCACTCGATCCCAACCGTGTTTATCGAACATATACTTCGTCACATCGTTGCGATCTGTCCAACTGAAGTCAATGTCAAAATCGGGTGGCGAGGTCCGATGCGGGTTGATGAAACGCTCAAAGTATAAATCTAACTCAATAGGGTCAACATCAGTAATTTTCAACAAGTAAGCTATCAAACTATTCGCACCACTTCCACGACCAACATGAAAATATCCTTTGGATCTAGAATAGTTTACAATGTCCCAATTGATGAGAAAATAAGAGCAGAACCCCATCTGATGAATGACCTTCAACTCGTGCTCTACTCGATCCAAAACCTTCCGATCCGGTTTATCAAATCGGTATCGCAACCCCTTTTCTGCCTCCGCACGAAGTAGCTCAATATCGTCTTGCCGAGAACCAGAAAATACCTGCTTGTTTTTGTTGGATTGAAACTCAAAGTCCATCTCACAAGGCTCCAGCATGGCTTCAGTATTTCGCACAATTTCTGGGAATTCGGCATAGAACTCCAGTAGCGTCTTCTTTGGCAATAGTACGTGACGAGAATCTCCTTCTTCTGTTTTCGGGAGTTTACTCAGCAGCAAGTTCTTATCGATGGAACGCAATAAGCGATGCGTATTGAAGTCGCGTTGATTTTCGAATGTCACTGTTGGCAGCATCACCAGCTTAGCTAATTGATGGCGCAATGGTGATAGCCGCAATTGCGGAATGTCTTGTGGTCGAATGCCAATGAACGAATTAGCCGCCAGCTTTTGGCTTTCAGCTTTCAGTCCTCCCACTGAAAGCTTACGGCTGATGGCCGACAGCCGATCAAAAGGATAGATAACCCATACATCGTCCCAATCTGGCGCCAGCGCAGGTATTGGTTCTTCGTGATGTAAGTGATAGGTCAAGTACTCATTGACAGCTCGATATCCTCGGTTGTTTTTTGGAATTGCCACAAACCGTTGATCCGCTCCATTCCTAAAATCAATGCCTGGAATAACCCGAATAGGTATCTCGTTTTTGGCCAATCGAATGCACTCAATCACAGCTGAAGTGCTATTGATATCGGTAATACAAATGCTATCATAGCCCAACTCCACCGATTGTTTCAGCAGCGCTTCAGGCTTCCATGTCCCGAATTTATAGGAGTAATATGTGTGAGTGTTGGTTAACATTTTATTTTTCATCCCCTCTTTGAGAGGGGATACAGATACTTAGCTCCGATGTAGTCAGAGGTTAGTAGGTGTTGGGGTGTGTTCGTTTCCCTTTATTACACACCCCGCCCTACGGGCATCCCTCCTTTTTCAGGGGAGGAATTCACCCATTCTCTTCATCAAACCATTTAACATACGCCTCCAGCTTTCTTAGCACATCCTCCATTTCAAAACGCACTTGAACTTCCGTAAACCTTAAAACAGTCAAGTCATATTCTTTTAGAGCAGCTTCTTTATCAGCATCTCTTGCGGCAACATCTAAACGATTATGGCTATTACCATCTACTTCAATGATTAGCTCAAGCGCAGGACAATAGAAGTCCACGATAAAATTCAATAATGGCTTTTGCCTATGGAAGTCATATCCACCAAATTGCCTTGCGCGCAATTTTTTCCATAACAAAACCTCTCCTAGCGTACTGTTATTTCGAAGTTCACGAGCGAGCTTATTTAGTTCTGAATTGTATGGAATTATTTTTCGCTTTTTCATTTGTTACTTAGTTACACACCCCGCCCTGCGGGCACCCCTCTCAAGAGGGGATGTCGTTGTTTGTCTTTTTTTCAACCTCATTACATTCCTTTCATCATCCCCTCTTTGAGAGGGGATACAGATACTTAGCTCCGATGTAGTCGGAGGTTAGTAGATGTTGGGGTGTGTTCGTTTCCCTTTATTACACACCCCGCCCTACGGGCACCCCTCTCAAGAGGGGACGGGCTTCGATTTAACTCCACACTTTCAATTGCTTAAAGTTTTTCATCTCCTACTCGTTTTAGTTTTTTTATTGAAGTCAATTATTCTTTATGTATATCCCTGATAGCTTTTCACTTTATGTATATCCCTAAAGCTGATAGCTAAAGGCTGACAACTTTTCACCGATAGCTAACAACAAACATAGTCTTATTACTAAATATTTTAGCTTTCTAATATTTTGATTTTACAGTTTTTTAGAAGGATTAAACTTTTATTTGAACCAATGGCAAATTCATGGCTATAACCTAGCAAATGCAAAACGTATGAAACGCTTTTTCACAGTAATCGCTCTTTCCATTCTCATAACCGCCCCATGCCTGGCTGATGATGAACCAAAACGCCAAACGGTATATTCACTGGTTAAACAAAGGCAAACTACAGAGTGGTATAAAGAACAAGCGGGGTTATGGGGTAAATACCTGGAAGAGAACCAAACGGATGGTGAAGCATGGCTGAATTATTACACAGCCAATCGAATGCTTAAAATCTACAACCAGGGAGTAACACACGAAGACTTAATAGAACTTGTAGATAAGATGGAGCAAGCGATTCCCGAGTCGTTTGAATTCCACTATGTAAAATACTGGAACGGTGGAAACGGGACCGACCCCAAGTTAATCGAACACCTGCAAAAAGCCTTTGAACTAGAACCCAACAGACCAGAATTGAACGATGATTTCATGACATACTATGAATTAAAACGAGATAAGGATAACCTCGAAAAGGTGGCGAAACGATGGCTCGCATCAAATGACATCTCACCTAACTTGTATGCCTGGAACTACAATATGCTGCAAAGCACAGAGGAAGATGCCATCCTATTCACCGTTGGAGACAATGACACTTACCCTGCCATTGTACTTCAGCACGCGAAGGGAATCAGAACAGATGTGGCTGTTATCAACACAAGCTTAATCGCCATCAAAGACTACAGGGATCTTTGGTTGAAAGAACTGGGAATGGCACCTATGAATAAGGATTATAACGACTACAAATCTTGGGCTGAGTTTGAGGCAGCCATTATTAATCATTTCAAAACCAATACGAGCAGACCTATATACTTTGCAATATCTGCCCATCCAAGGCTATACCAAGGTTTTAAGGATGAAGTACATAACGTTGGAATGGCATTAAAGTGGAGTCCAGAGAAATTTGACAACATCGCAGTCATTAAGCGTAACTATGAAAAGAAATTCTTGACGGACCACCTTAAAGTGGAGTTTCAAAACGACATCAGTCAGGGAGTTGCTGATCACGCCAATGCCAATTACCTCATCTCTATGCTCACGCTTTATAACCACTATGAAGAAAGTGAGGATACCAAAGCGGAAGAAATGAGGCTATTGATTCAACGCATTGCTGAAAAGAACAATATGGAAGATCAGGTAGAACAGGTTATAAATAAAAAGTCCATCGCCTCAGATTCCGACATCGATCCCAGAATTCTCACTAAAAACATGATTAAGATTAACGATACCATGTACGCCTCATCATCAGAAGTGAGTAACAAAGACTATATGTATTTCATGGCTACATTGCTAAAGCACAAGGACTTTGAGACTCTGAACAAGGTGAAAAATCCAGGAGTAGATTGGATATCAATGCTATCAGACGATCAACAGAAACTGGATGAAAATGATCTCTTTGCGAACGGTCACCCCGATTCACCAGACATGCCCGTAGTGAATGTGAGTAAAGAGGCTGCTGAAACATATTGCGAATGGCTCACCGAATCATACAATGGATCAACTCATAAAAAGAAAGCACACAACAAGGTAATATTTAGGCTGCCAACAGAAAAGGAATGGGAGTATCTCGCTAAAAGCGGCAAAGAACAATCGGCCTATGCGTGGGGTGGCCCCTATGTCAGAAACGCCAAAGGATGTTTCTTGGCTAATCTAGATGTAAGTGACGTTGACAAAAAGCCAGCATCAAACGAGAATGACCTTTTCTGTGATTCAAACAACCCAACTGACCAAGATGGGGGTTTGTTTCCTGTCAGCGTAAAGTCTTATATCCCCAATGACTTTGGACTATACAACATGACTGGCAATGTATCTGAAATGGTTAAAGAACCGGGAATTGCCAAAGGAGGAAGCTGGAACACCAAAGCAGGAATTGCCACCATTGAGAACAAAGAAACCATATTTGGTCCTAGCCCTGAACTTGGATTTCGAGTTATCATGATTGTTAAGGACTAGGAAAAGATTGAGCTTCTTTAATCGATATAAAAACAAAAGCGATGAAGCACTTATGCTGCTTTTCCAAGAGGGAAATCAGCGTGCTTTTGATGAAATATATCTTAGATATAGCAAGCGTCTGCTCCACTTTATGTTTCGAATGGTGAATAATGATGAGGCGCTAGCTCAAGATCTTTTGCATGATGTTTTTACTCGTTTGGTGCAACGACCTGAATCGTTTGATGCAAATCGAAACGTCAAATCTTGGATTTTCACCGTGGCTGCCAATGAATGCCATAAGTCTTATCGAAGGCAATCTACTACTGATATAAATGAGGAATTGGAGATAGAATCGATGGAATCTCACATCATCGACCTTGATCAAAAGACCTTCAGAAGGGCACTCAGAAAAGAATTGGAACAATTGAGCTATGAACATCGATGCACCTTTATACTGCGTTTTCAAGAAGGTCTGAGCGTGCGAGAAGTGAGTGAAATCATGGACTGTACAGAAGGAACAGTAAAGTCTCGTTCACACCATTGTTTAAAGAACTTGTCGGTCAAACTGGCCGCATACAACCCCATTAATGCTGATTGATTATGGATATAGAAAAGCATATTGAAAGTGTACTTATCTCTCAGGATTTTGACTCCTTGAGCCCGGCTCAGGTTGAAATGGTTTTGAGCTGTATGACAGAACTAGAATATAGCAATCAACGAAAGTTATTGGTTGATAGTAAACTAATGTTCGAGGATGAAGGCGCTCTGCTCTGCCCCGACCCCGACCTGTTGTTTAGTTTGAAAGAAGCACATGTGGTAAAGAGGAAAAGAATAGGGTTGGCGGCACTGCTGTTTTTCATCGCTACTTTCCGATTACCCGTGTACCAAGTGGGTATTGCCGCTGTGCTTCTTTTCATGTTTTTCTGGTTGCGACAAGAAACAATAACTAACGATGGTTTGAGAACACCTCAAATTGTATATGAAACCGTTCTAGATACTGTTGAGGTCATTAGAGAAGTGCCGATTGAAATTGTTGTACCTACTGAGCGCATAGTGCGAGAGATTGTATACATGGATCGTCCAGCAATGGATGTAGATTTAGCATTGAATCTAGAGAGCAATAATGGAATTACACCGCCTGCTGTAGCACCCGATCTGGCTTCTATGCAGCAATCTTTTGGCAACAGCTCTTTTGCCAGTGAAGACCTAGATCAGTTTAGAGTGGGAATCTAATGGTTTGCAAGTTCCTTCACAACAATTGATTCTGTCCAACAAAAAAGCCTTGCAAATGCAAAGCTTTTTTTTGTTTTTGTGGTTAGAATAAAACGAAAGGTTATTACTTTTTTTCCCAAGTCATAGACAACTCATTGATAACATCAGAGCTAATTGCCACAAATTCATCATTTGAAGAATTTTTAGTTTCTGAAACAGACTCCCAAACCATTTGCTCGTTACTAAGCTCTAACAAATACATTGTACCAAGCATGTCTAATGTCAACAAGGTCTTACTATTGGAATTGTCCTGCCAATACCAATAACCTGAATTTGATGCTAATGATTTTTGGGTTGAAGTGGTCGTTGAATCTTCGCCTTGAACAAAATCCCCAGTTTGAAAGTCATAGTCATATGTGGTTAATGTAGAGGACACTCCTGTAACCTCTTCGGTCCACGTGTATGTACCATCCTTATTTATGGTCAATTCAGACTTATATTCTGACTCTCTGGTCAGAGTAGCGGGTAAGCCTAAATAGGAATCCAGTTGCGTATAAACACTAGTTATTGTGTTGCCTTTAAAATTGGTTTCAGCCGAAGTTTGAAACGTGATTGTGCTATCGCCATAGACTTGCGTGATTTCCTCTGAACCAATTGATTTCATCGCTGTCATTTCCCATGTCCCTGTTACCCTAGCGTCTCTCGATCGCAGACTTAAAAAAGGGTCGTCTTCGCCTTTTTGGCATCCTAGAAGTAATACACTTACAGTTGAGCATACGAGTAATTGTTTGATTGCTTTCATGATTAGGTTTTGTTTTAAAATTTTCACCAAACCTAGAGCATTCCTATTCTGGCGAAAAACGGAATAACGCAACGGTTTTATGAAGAAGTTGCGATAAATGCAAAAACAATAGAGCAAATAAGATCACCGTTGAAAAAACTAAACCTTATTACACTTAATAATTGTAAATGAAATTCGATTTATAAATGGATTCGCTGCTATTACGCTCTCCTGTTCGCCAATAACAACGGAGCTTTACCGTTGAATGGATTGCTTCGACTGATGGTTCTAGCCCCCATACCCGAAGCGCGCAGCACAGCTCGATCACCATAGCGCTCGCGGATTTTATCCATAGCTTGGTATAGGTTTATAAACTCTTCCGTGTCTTCAAACAAATTTATCTGATAACCGCCACCTACCAAGTGGCTAAAACGAACGCCAATCAAGCGAACCAGCATCCTTCTGTTGTAAACCTTCTCAAACAACTCCATGACCTTTGCAATGAGAATGTGATCTGCCGAGGTATAGGCGATACGTGCCTGCAGCGTCTGTGTTTGAAAATCAGAAAACCGAATCTTTACGGTAACACAAGCAGTCAGCTTCTTGCCTCTCCTTAGCTGATAAGCTAGATTTTCAGCCATGGCCAGCATGATGCCTCTCAGCTTAACGACATCTGTAGTATCCCGATCGAAGGTGCGTTCAGTACTGATGCTTTTCCGCTCATTGAATGCAATCACGGGACTATTATCAATACCGTTTGCCTTTTTCCATATGGCGCGGCCGTTTTGCCCCAACACGTTTTCCATCATGTCCATGGGCATCTCTTGCACTGTTTTGATCTGTTTGATGCCCAAGTTGCGTAGTGTTTGATAGGTCTTTGCTCCTACCATAGGGATTTTACGAACCGACAACGGAGCTAAGAAACACTTCTCGGTTCCTTTCCTGATTTCTAGTTGGTTATTGGGCTTTGCCTCGCCAGTGGCGACTTTGGATACCGTTTTATTGATCGACAACCCAAAAGAATTGGGCAAACCCGTTTCTCGAATGATCTTTTGCCGCACTTCGCCAGCCAGTTTTGCGCAGCCAAAAAAACGATCCATGCCTGTCATGTCCGCATAAAACTCATCGATAGAAGTCTTTTCAAACAGCGGCACTTCCTCTTTTATGATCTCGGTAACCATATCGCTGTACTTGGAGTAAGTCATACTATTCCCTTTGATCACAATAGCCTCAGGACAAAGCTCCCGAGCCATTTTCATAGGCATGGCCGAGTGAATTCCAAAAGCACGCGCTTCGTAGCTGCAAGAGGCCACTACTCCCCGATCAGTAGTGCCACCAATGAGCACAGGTTTCCCATTGAGCCGCGAATCAATGAGCCGTTCTACTGACACAAAAAACGAATCGAGATCTAAATGAAGTATGTTTTTATTCTCTGAAATCTGCATTATCCTCAGTGCTTTAAAATAATCGATAAAAACCAATTATTAACGGATGCTAAAATATTTAGCTAAACGCTTTTAGACAAGCATTTGGGTGGAAATACTTTTCAACATAAAATCGAATTGAACCATTACTACAGAAAGTATGTTTGAAGTACAGACGCCATGTTCAATTCGTACATTGGCGGTGCCAAACGGATTATGAACACTAACCCATCATTCTATCATTACTTCACGAGAAAGCTACTGCTTTTTGTGTTGCTCAGCTGCTATGTAACATCAGCCATGGCTCATGGGCCAAGATACACGCATATAGCCACCTCGGCAAAAATCCTGGAGGACAAGGATCATCAATGGACTCCCGAAGATGTGGCCTATGGAAAAATCGACAGCCTTTTTAAGGACATTACAGAGAATACACCCAATCTAAATTTCACGACTTCTACCTATTGGGTTACGTTTCAGATCACCAACGGAACTGAATTAGATAAAAGCTACTACATAGAAACGGCACGGGCACTCACCAACAGCATAGAGCTGTATGAAGTGACACCAATAGCCATAAAAAAACTGTATAAAACAGGTGATGAATTGCCTTTTGACAAAAGGCCAGTGATATATCGAAAATTCATCTTTCCAATCACACTGAAACCCCTAGAATCAAAACAATTGATCTTCCGCGTGACCAGTGATGGAGAGGTAGTCAGTATGCCAATAAAGCTGTGGCATCCCGAAAACTTTCATGGTTTTGTGCAACGTGAGAATCTGACACTAGGCATATACTACGGTCTCTTAATGCTAGTGACAGGCTTGTTTCTATTCTTTGCGTTTGTTGTAAAACAGAGAATCTACAGTTACTACGTGTTGTATGTAGCTTTTTTGTTTTTTATGCAAGCCTCCTTAGATGGGTTAGCCTTTGAATATCTATGGCCAAACTGGCCATGGATGGCAAATCACAGCATCCTCATCTTTTCAGGTGCATCCGTATTTACACTTATGCTTTACGCAGCCGAATTTCTGACTTTAAGTGCAATGCCTAAGTGGTTTAAAACATTCTATAAATCATTGATGGGCTTTGTGTTGATATGCATTATTACAGGCGCCACTAGCGGTTTCGCTTATGAAATTACGTATCCAATTATCAACGGACTCTCATTGATCTCCTTGGTTATCATATTTATGGCTATTGGTTGGGTTTATAAATCCAAAAGGAAACTGAGTCCATTTTTCACTTTAGGCTTTCTGGCCGTATTGACAGGTGGTATACTCTTTATCCTGACCAACTTCAACCTACTGGAAAGTGATTTCCTAAGTCATAACGCCATTAAAATGGGTTCCGCAGGCGAAGTAATATTCCTCTCACTGGCCATGGTTAGTAGATACAGAGATATCCAACGCGAAAAAGATGAAGCTAAAAAGCAGGCATTTGAAAACCTTGAAATGCTCAACAAGGTTACGCAAGAACAAAACGAAATTCTTGAAATACAAGTAAAAGAAAGAACGGCTGAAATTCGGCAAAAGAGTGAAGAACTGGAGGAGAAAAACAAGGAGATCATTGACTCAATCACCTATGCTAAGCGAATCCAAGAAGCAATTTTACCTCCAGATACCCAAGTGCGGGAATTGTTACCCAATGCCTTTATCTACTACCAACCCAAAGACATTGTAGCAGGTGATTTTTATTGGATGGAGGACACGGAAGATTATTTGTTTTTAGCTGCTGCCGACTGCACAGGTCATGGAGTTCCGGGTGCCATGGTCAGCGTGGTTTGTCACAATGCCTTAAACAGATCAGTGCGAGAGTTTGGATTGCATGAACCCGGGAAGATTCTTGATCAAACCGCGATTATTGTGGATGAAACATTTGAGAAAAGCGAACAAGAAGTGAAGGACGGCATGGACATATCACTTTGCGCGATTCACAAGGCGACCAAAAAAGTGAGTTGGACGGGCGCTAACAATCCAATTTGGGTTATTAGTAAAAAGACAATAGAGAGTATAGGCGAGCCTTCTCTTTCTGAAAATGAATATCATCTGTATGAGATAAAGGCGGACAAGCAGCCCATTGGAAGGTATCCCAACAGAGAAGCTTATCACACCCATCACATTGAACTGAACCCCATGGATACCATCTACCTTTTCAGTGATGGCTATCCAGATCAATTTGGTGGAGAGAGAGGCAAAAAGTACAAGTCAAAAAACTTCAAACGATTTTTGATCGGCATCCAGGACCAAACAATTACAGATCAAAGTGATTTACTTCGAGACGAATTTGAAACATGGAGAGGTGATCTAGAGCAGATCGATGATGTTTGTGTGATTGGGGTGAGATTCTAATTGAAAGGGCCCTAGTACATCGGATTTAATTTGATGTAAGTATTATTCACAGGACCCGCCCCTTTGATAACACCTGTCATTTCATCCTTTTTTTCGGTCAATAGCACGATCCCCTTCACTCTCTTGTATATGCTCATATTGGCATAGTCCATGTACCAATCTTCAAAAAACCGCAGTCCAATAATATCGCTTAACTCGGTCTCCATCTCAATCACCATCTGCTCCATCTTTCCACTATAAATGTTCTCGGCATATACCGTGTCTTTTCTACTTAGGCGATTAAAAAAATCATTTCTGGTCAGTTGCTCAGCCTTCGATTCTTTGAATTTCATTCCATCGTAGTCATACACCTTCAACTGCCCTGAATTTATCGCATCTACGATGCTGATCAAAAACTGGTAACGAGCCGATGGCTCAATATATCCTCCAGCATCAGAGGTTAAAACCATTCCGTCCATTTCACCACCTTCTAAGGCGAAATTGAAATCGCGGTTGAACAACACATTGTACTCAATATCTTCTCGTATCAAACGTAACTCACCAATATTTCGGCTGTTAAACTTGCCCGCTTTAAAGGCGAAAAGTGGCTTCAATCCTCGGTATTCCCCGTTTATCTCATCAAAAACAGCTTTTGATACAGACAAGTAACGAATGTCCTTTTCAAGCGAACCTTTGTTTTTATCAAAGTCCCACTCTTCGATAAATCCGGCCCCGCACATTTTTTTGTAGATATCATCTTCGTACATGATGATTTCGCGCTCCATTTGACCTGTTTTGATGTTTTCTCGATACACAGTATCAGGTCCGGTTATCAACTCCCCGTCCTTGATTAATACATCGTTCGTTTTGTCTTGGATTTGAGTTCCATTAAATGTGGCAGTTGCCTCAAAAACGGCAGGATCAAAATAGAGGTTGCCAATTTTCTCCAATTCCCCACGCTTTGTTTTTCCAATCGCTGTTTTAAAATCCAAGTCTCCCAGCGATGTTGGTGTTCCTGTTCCTAATGGACCTATGTAGTTTTTCACGCTTCGCATTTGCTCCACATACTTGATGAATGTCTCACTATATTTCTTCATCTCAGGATAATACAGCTTCGTGAATGCCGCACTCTGCCCAGGTTTATACTCATATTTCACCTTATCCAATGAAGGATCTTCGAGGAGAAGGAAATTATAACTTATCGCTACAGATTGCTGAGCATTTTTCTGAGCCAATAACGAAATTGGCAGGCAGATTATAATGTAAAGAAGAAACTTTTTCATGAGTAGAATTGTTGCGCGAAAATAGAATTACCGAAAAATCTAGAAGCAAGGGAGAAGTGCTTATAAGGAAACGTCAATTCCAATTAAAAATTCTATTCAGAAATTGAACCGATCGGTTTGCTTTGAATTCCTTGCTTTGCATTAAATATTCTTCGAGATGTTTGATATGATGAAAAAGCTGCAGGAAGCGCAGCGACAGATGAAAGAAATTAAGGATCGATTGGACACCATTACCGTGACTGGAAATTCCCATGATGGTAGCATTTCGGTTAAGGCAAACGGCAACCGAAAGATTTTAGGAATAAAAATTGCAGTTAACGCGGAATTGGAAGATCGACACAACTTAGAATCGCAGATATTGGAAGCCGTAAATCGTGCCTTAGAAGAAGCAGAAAAGGTGAATGAATCTGAAATGAAAGCCGCTGCAGGAAGTATGATGCCCGGATTGGGAGGAATGTTTAAATAGACTTGACACAAAAGCTCACATATCGAATAATAATGCTTCTGGCCATTCATTTTGCCAGCGTCAGTTTAAAGCTAAAAGCACAGTCAAGCCCGATCATCGCCTATGATCTTTTCTACAACCTTTATGAAGAGGACGATCAAAATGTAGAAAGCCTATTTACGAAAACAGGCAGAATCACTAATGTAATCTATGACACGTTGGGCGTTCCGCAATTGATGACGTTCACCCCAACCGAATATGGAAATCAATTAGAGAAAATCAGCAGCAATTATTGGATCGAACGAACCCCACAAGTTTTGATTTATAGAAATTACGGTTCAGCAGCTCGCATATACAGCACAGTTTCAGTGAAGCTTATCGATCGAAATACAAGAGAAACTCTTTTAAACAATACCATTCAATCGGTGCAGCTTGTCAAGATAAAAGGTCAATGGAAAATTAATCACCTCAGCATTCAAAGTGAGCACCCCTCCTATCCTATACCGGAGGAAATGTTTCCGGAAGGTGCATTAAACATCGCTGAGGAAACTGAGAACAAGAATGATACAGACTTTGAAGTTCGTCCCATTCCAGATTTCAACACAGAATATGACCCTAACATTGTTTATCAGGCAAATGAAGTGGATGAGCCACCTGTTTATCCCGGCAGTATGGCTGTTTATTCTGATTTACTAGAGACCTATGATGTAGTAACCACCCCAACGCCTGGTTACACCCCATTCTTAATCACTATCAACGAAGATGGACAGGCCGAATTGACATATGTTCATGATTTGAGTGGATTTCAAATAAGCCGCGCAGAATCATTTGTGCGTAGCATGATGATATGGTATCCAGCGATAAAGTACGCTGCGAGCGTGAAATGCAAACTAGTAATGTACATCCGTGAATAGAAGTTGGCTCCTCATATTGTTTCTACTATCAACATGCCAATTGGTTGCGCAGGACACCAATCTGCGATCCATTGGTGGTATCCTCGATGCTTATTTCACCGCTGCAGAAACGACCGATTCGCTGGCTAGAGCAACTGGATTTCAAAACCTTTTCACGGAAAATGGCAGCATCACCTCTGTTGTCATGAATTATGATGGAACAAACCGAGTTCGGGAAGGGTCGTGGCAAACATATTTGGAAAAAACAGGCCAGTATTACCGGAGGTTTACTCCTGATTTTGTAGAGATTAGCAGAGAAATGGAGTACTATTTAGAAATTGCTTCGGTTCACTGCATTGTTGCTCAATATTCAAAACAAAACATGACTAGCAAACAGTACAAAGAAGAGCACTGGATGCAGTTTGATTTGGTTTATCTAAACGAACGTTGGTACATCGACAACCTTCTTTGGATCAATGAAATGCCAGGTGTCCAAATCCAAAACGCTCTCATAACTGATACGCTTATTTATAGCCCAGAGTAGCATCTTGTTTACAACAAGATAGTTTCTCTTGTTAAGATTGTTTAACATTGTTTTACAATCTACCTATTAACTAAACTAAACGCTATGCAAAGACCATTGAGGGGAGCAATTATTGCAAGTATTGCTCTTGGAAGTCTTGGGGCATGTAACCTAGACTATTTTAATACCGAAAAATTTGCAGGCGGGAGTTATCGACCAACTGTGGCAGTGCCAATTGCCCAAGTTGACGTGACCATGGCTGAATTATTAAAGTCATTTGAAAGTGACATCATTCTCACAGATGAACCGTCTGACACAGGTACACGTGAATTCTTGACGCTTGTATTCGCAGACACACTTGAACCACTTACACTTCCCACCATTATTGGTGGCGCTGCTGCGGTAATTCCTGGCCTTAAGTATTCTCTTCCAGTGGAGCGTGTTGACCTTAGGATTTTTGGAACATTAAAAGATGGAAGTTTCAATCTAACAAACCCCAGGGTTGATTTCAGATTGGACAACACTACTGGAGTTTCGTATGAAATGGAATTTAGGGATGGCTTAAACAATGACTTTTATACTCAAAAGGTGGATGGTACGCAAACCAAGTACCTGGAAATAACTGATGCTGCACATCCTTATCCAATACCCGCGAATGACTTCTATGAGTTTAGTTTAGATAACGACAACTTGGTATACCCCGAATCTCCGGGTCTCAAGGCAATGACGACAGTAGTTGAACCAACTCCAAAATATTTGTATTACGGAATCGATCTAACCACAACGAGTTCATCAACTGACCTAACAGGTGAAGTTGGAGTCGTTGCCAGTGTATTCCTTCCACTTCGTGGCTACGGATTTTCCACACGTAAAGACACATTCAAGTATGAGTTCTTGAACACAGATACGGCAGGTGCCGAATTAAACTTTGCAGAGCTTCGATTTAACATTACCAATGGCTTACCCTTAACAGGTGAAATTTTTTCTGCCGAGGTTATTGATACAACGCAAACTCCGTGGGTAAAAATGATGGATATTCCTTTGTATAATACTGATGGAACCATTGATCCAAGAGGTGTTTTGATTGAAGGAGCTACTGGTGGATCTGCAACCAATGATTGGGTGTATACTCCAGCAATAAAAACGAGTGACATCATATTGTCAAATGACATCATGGTACAACCTGTTGTTTATGGCACAAGTACCCCGGTGGGACTTCCAATCTCTCAAATTGCAGCCATGAGCGGAGGAAACAAGATGATGGTTGAGGTAAACTTGAAAACATCAAAAACGAATGTCGACCCAAATACCGAGGTCAAATTCTACTCTGATCAATCCTTGAACATTAAAATAGGCATTCGAGCGCAAGCCAATATTGACCTCGGAGCCGAGCTAAACTAAATCACCCTAATTAAGAAACATAACCTATGAAAAAGTTAATCATAGCCCTATTAGTCTTGGTATCGGGTGCAACATACGCCCAACAAGACCTCACCTTATACAATATGTGGTACTTGCAACAAGCAAGTTTTACCAACCCCGCTTTCTTCCCAGAATGTAAAGTAAATGTTGGTATCCCTGCCCTATCTGGCGGACAATTCCGAGTGGGAAACAGCGGATTTGTCTATAAAGACCTAGTGGAACTTGGATCGGATGATTCACTAAGACTGACTCCAGTGAATGCCCTGAATGGCATGAAGGAATTGAACTATTTAGATCAAGAGCTCAGAACAGACATTATTCATTTTGGATTCAGACTAAAAGAGAAGAATTATATCAGCCTAAACATTAGTGTGCGAGAGCAATTGAGGGTGACATATCCTAGAGACTTCTTCACATTAGCTTTTGTTGGAAATGGTTTAACACCTGACGAAGCGGCCGCTGATCCATTCATTGGAAACAGCGACTATGGTCTGCTTGGAGAACGAGCAAATCTGGATGGCTTTGGAGTCGATATGACCGTTTGGTCAGAAATCGGTGTTCAATATGCTCGAAAGTTGATGGAAGATGATAAGTTGTCCATTGGATTCAGACCAAAGCTTTTATTAGGTGCGGCCAACATCCATACACGCGAATCTGAAATTGGTTTAACGACTGATGCCACCGATTACACACTTACTGGAGATCTGAACTTTGTGATGAACACAAGCAATGTTGACACTGCCACAGTTACGGATCCTGCCACCTACTCTGACCCAGGAATCTACTTTAAGAATATTGGATTTGGAATGGATCTCGGAGCAACCTTTGATATCACCGAAAAATTTCAGGTGAGCGCTTCTGCCACTGACATCGGGTTTATCAATTGGAAATCAAACACACGTAACTACTACCTGGTCGGTGCCGACACATTTGCAGGAGTTGAAGGCTTAGAAGATGAGTTACTAGGCGGTGGATCTGACACAACTGGCATTCAAGAAGGTATTGTCGAAAGCCTTACAGATGGTTTTTCAGACTCTACTGATACAGATAAGTATAGAACTTGGTTAACTGCTCGTTATAATCTTGGATTGAACTATCAATTCCATGAAAAGCAAAATTTAGGTCTTTTAGTTAACGCTCACATGGTGAAGCGCAAGCTAAGAGCGGCCATGACCTTATCCTATAACTATCGACTTCGTAAGTGGATTGGGTTCTCTGCAAACTATAGCATATATAACAGAAGCTTTGCAAACATTGGTCTAGGTTTAAGTCTGAACTTATTCCCAATTCAGGGTTACTTGATCTTTGACAATGTCTTAGCACCATTCATGGTACAGAATACTCGTAACGTACACATGCGTGCCGGTATCAACTTAACCTTTGGTTGCAGCAATGACAAAGACAAGGATGGAATTCCAGACAACAAGGATGATTGTCCAGACACTCCTGGATTACCAGAATTTAAAGGTTGTCCTGATACGGACGGTGATAAGATTATGGATAAGAACGACAGTTGTGTCACTGTTGCTGGTCCAATAGAAACCAATGGCTGTCCAGATCGTGACGGAGATGGAATCATTGACCCAGAAGATGATTGTCCAGACACTCCTGGAATCATCGAATTCAAAGGATGTCCAGACGTTGATAACGATGGCATCATGGACAAGGAAGATGAATGTCCTACGGATTCTGGATTAGTTGAATTCAAAGGCTGTCCTGATACGGATGGTGATGGAATCAAAGATTTGGATGACAAGTGTCCGTTGAAACCAGGTCCAGTTGAATTTGAAGGTTGTCCTGACACGGATGGCGATGGTCTTCCAGATCACAAGGATAGCTGTCCGGAGAAGAAAGGTCCAGTGGACAATAACGGTTGCCCTTATGGTGACAAGGACGGTGACGGTGTTCTTGACAAGGATGACAAGTGTATTGATATCCCTGGTCCTGCTGAGAACAAAGGTTGTCCTTACGCTGACCTTGATGGTGACGGAGTATTGGATAAAGATGATTCTTGTATCGACACCCCAGGTCCTGCTGAGAACAACGGTTGCCCATACAGTGACTTAGATGGCGATGGAGTATTAGACAAAGACGATAGATGTCCACAGACTCCTGGTCCTGCTACGAACGCTGGTTGCCCAGAAATCCAAGAAGAGGAACAAGAAGTGTTGAATACAGCATTCAACAACCTCGAATTTGAGACGGGTAAAGACATCATCAAGCAGTCATCTTATGAATCTCTAAACAACCTTGCTGAATTATTAATCAAGAAGGAAGAATGGAAGATTCAGATAAGCGGTCACACAGATGCCGTTGGAAACGATGCTTCTAACATGAAGCTTTCTGAAAAGCGCTCCAAGGCAGTTGGTGCCTACCTTGAAAGTAAAGGTGTACCGACAGAAAGAATGATTGTGAAGTGGTTTGGCGAAACGAAGCCAATTGCCGACAACGGAACGGCTGAAGGACGAGCTAGAAATAGACGAGTTGAAATGGAAGTGGTATTTGATTAATCACATTCATTCCTAAATAGTAAAAGCCATCTGCAGAAATGCAGGTGGCTTTTTTCATTCCCATAGGTGAAAGTCGCATATTCGCTAAATGAACGTTGCCAAGCCAAACCTCTTCTTCTCCCTGCTTCCATTGGGAGTACTGATCGCCCTACTCGCTTTCAACGTCACGGTTTTTGGAGACAACTCACTCAGTTTCTCCAATCAAGTTGTATTGCTTATTGCAGCTGGTGTTTCGGGTCTTATTGGCAAGATGCAAAAGGTCACTTTCGCAGATCTGATGGATGGCGCAAACGAGAACATTAAACAAGCCGTTCCGGCCCTTCTCATTCTTCTACTTATTGGTTCGTTGGCGGCCAGTTGGCTATTAAGTGGAATAGTTCCCGCTATGATCTATTATGGCCTGAAACTCCTAAGTCCAGATTGGTTTTTAGTTTCTGCTTGTATAATCTGTGCCTTAGTTTCTATTGCTACGGGAAGCAGCTGGGGCACCATTGCAACCGTAGGAATCGCCCTTTTGGGCATTGGAAAGACCATGGATTTTAGTGAGGGACTGGTTGCAGGAGCTATAATATCTGGAGCTTATTTCGGAGACAAAATGTCCCCCCTATCAGATACCACCAACCTCGCTCCTGCTGTTTCTGGAACAGATTTGATCAGTCATATCAAATACATGACAATTACCACCGTGCCCAGTATCGTAATTACATTAATCATATTCACCTTCATTGGATTCTTTCACAATGGTTCGGGTTCCCTGATTGAAATTGAAGCCGTTAATAACGAAATACTCAACTTGTTTTCCATTAATCCGGCCCTCTTTCTTGTTCCAATAGTGGTCATAGTTTTAATCGTTAAGAGAATCCCAGCAGCGCCTGCTCTGGGTATTGGAACCTTGCTCGGATTGGTATTTGCGTTTCTTTTTCAAATGCCATTAATAGAATCTCTTGCAGAAGAGTTTACGCTCAGAGGTATCTATTCCTTGGTTCTCACCACTTTGGGTGAAGGATTAGTTATCCATTCTGACAATGCATTTCTCTCGGATTTGCTTTCTAGCTCAGGTATGAAAGGGATGCTAGATACCATTTGGTTGATTATTTGTGCGATGATTTTTGGAGGTGTAATGGATAAAAGTGGTTGTTTGGCCACCATAAGTAGGTCGTTGTTAAAGCTGACCGTTGGCAAAACCAGCCTTGTTGGAACTACTGCATTGAGTTCCATATTCATGAATTTGACCGCCAGCGATCAGTATTTGGCGATTGTCGTTCCGGGTAAAATGTATCAAGAAGCTTATAAAGACTACAATTTGCATCCCGTCAACCTCAGTAGAACATTAGAGGATGCTGGAACCGTGACTTCGGTTCTAATTCCATGGAATACATGCGGTGCGGCTCAAGCAAGTGTGCTAGGCGTGGCAACCGGAGTGTACTGGCCTTATTGTTTTTTCTGCATAATCAGTCCTTTCATGACCATGCTTATCGTTAGCCTAAACTATAAGATTCGGACTCTGAACTGAACAACCAATTCTCTGTTATACACGTCCTAAGGCCAAGACAATTCACTATGGAAAAACGACTACTTCGATTTTCGGCATTTGTAATGCTTATTCTGGGTTCATTTATGTTTTACAGTAACACTGGCGGACCCACCAACACAGACGCCACTGGATCACCTTTTGATTCAAATCAAAATGCATGTAGACAGTGCCACACCACCTTTGGGCTCAATTCAGGAACGGGAAGTGTCACCGTCAATGCACCTGCATCCTATTATCCGGGAGAAACCTATACAGTAACTGTAACCGTTGAACAATCTACACCCACTCCGGCTAAGTACGGATTTCAAGCCTTGGCTCTACGAGATAACAACTCAGCAGGAGGAACTATAACGAGTGGTTCAGGACAAAGCACTTGGACTTCAAGCGGAAGGACTTATGTTCAGCATAACTCAACTACGAACACAACGGGAATTTGGTCATTCACTTGGAACGCCCCAAGTTTCGCTGACACCGTAGTTTTTTACGCAGGCGGTCTTGCTGCTAACGGAGCCAATGGCAATCAAAACGACTATGTGTATACAACCACTACGACCATTTTGCCAATCACGCCCATTTCGTTTAGCAAAGACTCTACATCAGCCAGTTGCTTCAACGCTTGTGACGGAGCCGCAGGCGTTACGGTCTCAGGAGGTGGCACACCTCCTTACACATATGCATGGTCTAGCGGAGACACAACCTCCTCCATTATAGGAAAATGCGCTGTAACATACACGGTAACTATTACAGATGATGAAAACCACTCAGAAATAGCCGAGGTGCAAATTGAGCAGCCCAATGAGATTGATCTCCAATTCACAACTTTTCCATCGTCTTGTGCCTTTGGTGATGGTGAAATTTCTGTTATCGCCCAAGGCGGTTCAGGAAACAGCTATAGTTACCAATGGAATGACTCTGCCAACACTACTGATAGCGTTATTTTTCAATCGGGCACTGGATGGTTTACCGTCACAGTTACAGACGGTAACGGATGTACAATTATTGATTCTGCGGAAATAATTACAAGTACTTCAGGATTATCTGGAATTTTTCAATCAGAAAATGAAAATTGCGGTAATTCCAATGGGACCAGCTCAATAAGCATGTTTGCCGGCAATCCGCCATATACCTATACTTGGAGCAACGGGTCTACGAGCTCGATAACCACAGGTTTGTCCGCAGGAACCTATAGCGTCACAGTGACTGATAACATAGGATGCATTGAGCAATTCAGCACGGAAATCACGGAAATATTCGCAGTAATAGATGTGCTCAATACTACAAGAGCGGATGCCTCTTGTTTTAATGGAAAAAACGGAAAAATAGCGCTCGTAATGGCGGAGGGAACACCTCCCTTCAACTACTCTTGGAGCCACGATACATTGTTAAGCAATGCGCAACAATCCAACTTATATGCTGGAATTTATACGATCACTGCCGAGGATGCCAAGGGATGTGTGGATTCAATAGAAATATCTGTTAATCAGCCAGACTCCGTCTATTCGAATGTGCTAGTCACACACGCCAATGAAGGTTTCTGTGATGGAACAATGTCCATCGAAATGTTTGGAGGAACTCCTCCTTACAATTATCAATGGCCACATGACAACTCTATAACGATAAATGAAGCTGATGAATTATGCCCTGGCCCTTACTTGGTTACAACTACTGATTTCAATGAATGTTTGTATTTGGTCAACAACAACGTAGATGAAATTCTTTCAATCGAACAAGTAGAACACGAATCATTTGAGATATTTCCGAATCCAGCAGCATCTTCCATTCAGGTCAATTCAAAATCGAATGGACTGTTAGAAATATATGATCTAAGTGGCAGCATTGTTAAATCAGTTTCGGTTTCTGGTAAAAACTTGGTCGATATTTCAAATCTTGATTCAGGAAGCTACTCGATCACATTAAAGACGAAAACGGGCCGTTTGTCTAAAGTGTTGATTATTGAGCGTTAATCTCTAGGTTATATGAAGCTATTGATGGACTTTAGCATGGTTTAACACCAAATAATGTCTGCACAAATACCTCAATCAAACCTGCAAAGGATCGTTATTGTTGGAGCCGGATTCGCTGGTTTAAAGCTTGCACGCAAGTTGATTAATTCGCCTTTTCAAATTGTTTTACTGGATAGGCAGAACTTTCACCAGTTTCAGCCTTTGTTTTATCAAGTGGCTACTGCTGGGTTGGCGCCAAGTGCCATCTCCTTCCCCATTCGTACATTATTTCATAATGCACCAAACGTCCATTTCAGAGTAGCCGAAGTGGAGAGTATTGATTCCAAATCCAATGAAATTCAAACAAGCATTGGATCAATTTCTTACAACCATTTAGTGATTGCCACGGGCGCTGACACCAACTTCTTCGGCAACAAGTCCATTCAAACCCATGCTTTTCCGATGAAAACAACCTCCGAATCTCTGTTGATTCGAAATCGAGTTTTACAATGTATGGAGCAGGCACTCATTTCGGATTCTGATGCGGATAGACAAGCCAATATGAATATTGTTATTGTTGGTGCCGGTCCTACTGGAGTTGAATTGGCAGGGGCATTTTCAGAAATGAAAAGATATGTGTTACCCAAGGATTACCCAGAATTGAATTTTGATCAAATGCACATATATCTCATTGAGGCCGGGTCGAAGGTATTGGGTACCATGAGCGAAAAATCTTCCATCGCTAGCCATCGGTTTTTAAGTGATTTAGGAGTAAATATTTTAACGAATTCAATAGTACTCTCCTATGATGGCCTTGTGGTGCAAATAAAAGACAGGGAGCCTATCAATGCCAAAACAATGATTTGGTCTGCCGGAATCAAAGGAAACATCATCAATGGCATACCTGAAAGCGGAATAATTCGAAGTCGATATCTCGTAGATCTCAGTAATCGATTAACAGAAACTGAAAACATCTATGCTTTAGGTGATATTGCCTACATGCAAACTGACAAATTTCCAAATGGACATCCTCAAGTGGCACAGGTAGCCATGCAACAAGCATCGCTGTTGGCAAAAAACTTTCAGCGTATGGATAAAAATTTACCTGTACGACCCTTTGAATATAAAGACTTAGGATCGATGGCCACTATTGGTCGAAGCAAGGCTGTGGCAGATTTACCAGGCGTTCACTTGAGTGGTTTCATGGCATGGATTTTCTGGCTATTCGTACACCTAATGAATATCTTGGGGGTAAAAAACAAACTATTCATTTTCATATATTGGATGTGGTACTACATCAGTTTCAGTCAGAGTTTACGATTGGTTATCTCACAAAAAAGCCCTGACCAAGAGGCCAAGGCTTAATTAGGTTTTGTCAAATTTTCTATTCTGCAGTAGCGATTTCATAGTCCTTCACAATCACTCCATTCGCTACGAATGAAAGATTGGTTTCAGGCTCTGTAATGGCGTCAATCTCCTCTTGGGACTTACCCTCATCTTCTGCATAATGCTTCAACTCATCTACACTCATTGTTTCCATGTAAGCATATCCTTCAATGACCGTTTCTTTTCCATCAATATCCTTCGGAACAAAGAAGCCATAATCTTTAAATGAAACGTGCATACTTTGCTCTTCATTCACCTTCATTGACATCCAACAACCTTTTGCCTGACAGACCTTAAGTATTGAACCCACTAATTTGGTTTTTACTGAATCTGCCCCTGCAAGTTGGGCTAATACGTCCGAAGCGGGAATAGCACCTTCTTCAGTAATTTCATCGCCATACATGGCAATGTTGATTTCTTCAACCAAAATGACAGTGTCGGCTGTCGCTGAATCATCTGCATTTGCGCCATTGGTATTCGCGTTAGAACAAGCTGAAAATAGAATTGCAATCAATAAAAAGTGATAGAATTTCATGTGTTAAATTTTCCGCGAAATTAATACTCTAACAATCGGTTCAAAGAATCGATCAACCTATTGTTTGCTAAAAACGCATTTTCGAGATCGGCTGCAAATGGTACTGGAGTATCAAGGCTGGCACAACGTTCCACTGGAGCATCCAAGCGTTCAAAGAGATCTTGAGCAATTCTAGCAGAAAGTTCGGCTCCAATCCCACCATTCATAGTGTCTTCATGCAAGATCAGCACTCGTCCAGTGCGTTTTACAGATGCGGTTATCGATTCAAAATCTAAAGGCATTAATGTTCTTAAATCCACAATATCGAAATCGACTCCATCAAAGGCTGTTGCTGCTTTCTCAGCCCATTGCACGCCTAAACCATAGGTGATTATAGAAACATCATTACCTACGGACACTTGTCGCGCTTTTCCAATTTCTGTTGTGTAATACCCAGTTGGAACGGAAGCAGACAAACTGCGGTACAAAAACTTATGTTCGAAGAACAATACCGGATTAGGATCCTCAAATGACGCTAGTAAAAGCCCCTTTGCGTCTTCAGGAGTAGATGGATAGACAATTTTCAGTCCGGGTGTATGAAAAAACCATGCTTCCGTAGATTGTGAATGGAATGGACCTGCAGCAACTCCAGCTCCCGTTGGCATCCGAATGACCACGTCAGCATTTTGTCCCCAACGCCAATGAATCTTCGCTAGGTTATTGACTATTTGATTAAAACCACAGGTTACAAAATCAGAAAATTGCATCTCAACCATCGCCTTGTGGCCCTTTATGCTTAATCCTAACGCAGCGCCTAGAATGGCAGACTCGCATAAAGGGGTGTTTCGGACTCTTTCTTTACCATATTTCGTTGATAGTCCATCTGTCGCTTTAAAAACTCCACCATAATCCGCAATATCCTGCCCCATGAATACTAAATCAGGATGTTTTGCCAGAGCCAGGTCCAAAGCTTCGGCAATGGCATCAATCAATCGAAGCTCCTTAGTTTCCTTTTCAATTACACATGGTATAAACTCATGTGGTTTAAAGAGATCCATTATCTCCTTTTCTGGATCAACTTCAATACTTGGTTCAGATAGAGCATGACTAAATTCATCGCTAATATGAACAGTTAGTTCCTTCTTAATGGTTTCGCAGGAATCAGCATCCAATACCTTCTCATCTAAAAGGTATTGCTCAAAATTCTGTATTGGATCATGTTCGGTCCATTGCTCGACTAATCCTTTCGGATAATACTTAGTACCACTCGCCTCTTCATGACCGCGGATTCTGAATGTGACGCATTCGAGCAACACAGGCCTAGGATCGCTTTTTAAATTCTCTTTGATACTTGTCACGGAATCAATCACTTCTAATATGTTATTGCCGTTCACTTGTATGGCTTCCATGCCATAACCGATACCCTTATCAATAAACTGCTTGCATCTAAATTGCTCATTACTGGGTGTGCTTAATCCCCACTGATTATTTTCCACCACAAAAATCACAGGTAGATCCCAAACCGCGGCTACATTTAATGCTTCATGAAAATCACCTTCGCTTGCACCTCCATCGCCTGTAAATGCTAAGGCTAACTTACCTGAACCGCGCATCTTTTCTGATAATGCGATGCCATCTGCAATGCCCAGTTGAGGCCCGAGGTGGGAAATCATTCCAACAATATGATGCTCTTTAGAGCCAAAATGAAATGATCTATCACGACCATTTGTAAATCCGTTTGCTTTCCCTTGAAATTGACTAAAAAGCCTCTGTAGCTTAATATCTCTTGATGTGAACACACCTAAGTTTCGGTGCATTGTCATTATAAACTCATCTGAATCCAAGGCTAGTGTGCATCCCACACTTATTGCTTCTTGGCCATAGCCAGAAAACCATTTAGAAATTTTACCCTGCCGTAAATAAATGAGCATTTTCTCTTCTATCTGCCTCGGCAGCACAAGGGATTTGTAAATCTCGATCAAATCTTCATTCGACCTTTTTCCTCGATTAAAATTCATGAATGTTACCAATGATTTCCGCCAAATGTAGCAGCTACCCAATGATATTCAATTGATAAGATTTACACACATGAACTGTGTTCACAATTCGAGAAATTAATACATTGCTGCTTTAATTAAAACCGAAATTAAATGAGAAAATCACTTTACCTAAGTCTGCTGGCCATTTCTGTAATATTCATGACCAGTTGTGATGAGTGCCGAAAGGTGGAATGCGAAAATGATGGAACATGTGTTGAAGGTAGCTGCGAATGTCCAGAAGGGTTTTCGGGAGCGTCTTGTCAAATCGAGGATTTATGCATTACTCAAGAAGTGACATGCCTTAATGATGGAGAATGCATTAATGGTGAGTGTGATTGCAAGCCAACTTACTATGGCGAAACATGTGAAATTCAATGTCTTTATGGAACATACGAAAACGGAAATTGCGATTGCAACCAAGGCATTGAAGGTGCAGAGTGCGATGTCTTTTCTCGCGATAAATTCTTAGGTGTTTATACCTATAAGGCAAACAGCGGTGTTGAAAGCTGTGTGATATCCATGGGTGAATACGAAAATGGAGACGTTTGGAAAGTTGAGATCTCCAATATTTCGACATTTAACGATACAGATGGCTACGCAGAAATAAGTGGCTCATCAATCAGTTTCCCAGATCAAGAAGTAACAGGATCAGGAAACATCAAATACGCGATTAAAACTACATCTGCAGGTACCTTTGAAGATGATGGTGAAGAAATAACTTTTACGATTTCCATTACCCGCAAGTCATCCATTGAGGGTTCTACGGAAGAAACAGACACCTACAAATTCAGTCGACAGTCTTTTTAAAAGTCCTGATTAACAGCACTCTAAAGCCTCAGATTCTGGGGCTTTTTTTTATACAATCAGATTATGTTCGCAATACTCAGAATGCACTATTTTTGGCGCCTTAATCAAAATACTACTTATGAAAAAAATCAATTTATTAATGATTGCTCTTGTGGGAGCATTGACTTTAACTCTTACTTCTTGTGACGAGTGTAAAGATGTTAATTGTGATAACGGTGGAACTTGTGCTGAAGGAAACTGTGAGTGTACTGATACTTTCTACGGAGACGCTTGTGAAGTAGAGTGTGTTAACGGAACATACGCTGACGGAACTTGTGGATGTGACGCTGGATATGAAGGTCCTGCATGTACTGTTGAGTCTAGAGAGCAATTCTTTGGAACTTACACTAGCTCTGCTTCAATTGCTTGTGATGTTACAGGTTCAGGTACATTGTCTGATTTAACTACTTCTTTTGCTACTTCTTCAGTTGCAACTGAAAGAATGTTAGTTGATCTGGAAGACTTGACATTATCTGCGACAGTTGATGGAACAAACTTCACTATTGTTGAAGAAACTATTGATACTTATACTTATACAGGTAACGGTTCAATTAGCGGAAACGTAGTTTCTTGGACTTTGAATGAGTATGATCCTGATTTCGAAGAAACTTGTATCTACACAATTAATTCTACTCTTAAGTAATAGAGATCCTAATATTAAAGAAGCCTGGGCATTGCTCAGGCTTTTTTTTTGTCCAATTCTCTCCACTCATTGAATGAACGTTTGAAGCACTAACAGCTCAATAACATCTCTGAGTGCATACCATATTTATTGGATGGACATCGCGACTTCGCCCTTCATTTACGCCCCTTAATTTTTCTATTCTCCAATGATTGCTAGTACCTAGATTAGCATCTTCATAATATACTGACAATCCGTTTATTCCCATCATCATTTTGATACAAATTCTCCTCACAGAATTTTAATCATTACAAACATTTAGGCAAAAAAAAAGGCGACCCTTTGGTCGCCCTTTTTTATTTCTTATTGAATTGGCCTATTTAGCCTTGTCCTTAAGTTTTCCTGACTTAGCTTCAGCTTTATCCTTAAGTTTTCCTGAATTCTCATCAGCCTTATCAGATAATTTTCCGCCAGTTTCCTTAACTTCTTCAACAACTTCTTCTACAGCTTCTTCAGCCTCAGTTGCCATTTCAGTAGCAGTTTCTTCTACTGCTTCTCCAGCTTTCTCAACAGGAGCTTCTTGTGCAGGAGCCTCTTCAATTGTAGTTTCTACAGCTTCCTCTTCTTTTGGAGCTTCTTCACCTCCGCCACAAGCGGTAAGTACAACGGCTGCAAGTACAAAAGACGCAGCTAATTTTGATACATTTTTCATTTCGATGGATTTTTTCAATTTGAGTGCAAATTAAATCATATTTACTGAATAAAAGAATTAGGGCAGCATTAGATTTAGCCTAACTCATATAATATTACGTCCATTTACTAACGAACAGAGGCGAGTTTGCCTTTTTCATATATTTACGGCCATAATTTCAATCGATATGTCAATGCGAGTTTTGTTTTCAATAACTATTCTGTTTAGCCTATTATCACTGGCTTCATGCGATGAATGCCGCGGGCTACTTGGTGGAGAAAAAGTCCCTTGTAGCAATGGAGGTACATGTAACGATGGAAGTTGCGATTGTTTAAAAGGATATTTTGGTGCGAGTTGCCAAGATGTAGATTCTTGCGAATTACTGGACGTAGTCTGTGTGCGTGGTTTCTGTGAAATAGGCAATTGCTTTTGCGACTCAGGATTTGAAGGCGAAGATTGTAGTTTCGAGTCTCGAAAAAAATTCATTGGCACTTATAACGTGATTGAAAGTTGCGCCAATTTGGATACTACTTGGAATTATAATATCACCATTGAACGCAACATTCTTGATGGCGGAACAATGAATATCGGCAATCTTTTCAGTTATGACAATTTCCCTATTAACGGCTTCTTTTCTAAAGTAGAGGCTGTGGCAGATCAGGGTACGGAATCATTCACGATCAACAATCAGAAGCCTGACGGTGGTGAAAAATCAATCAGCGGCAGTGGCTTTATCACAATTGTGGACAGTGCAACAACGAATATCACAATTGACTACACCACTCAAAATGGCAATAAATCCTACAATTGTCAGCTTACAGGAGTTCTAATCTCACAGTGATAAAAAACGACTCACAAACAATATTAAAAAAGGACTACCTAAATGGGGGTCCTTTTTTGTTTATTGGCAATCCCAATTCAGGAGTTGGTGGCTACCTTAAGTTTAAGTCGATATTCGATTCTCTTGAATTAAAAAATGCCCAATTAGCAGAAAGCACCTCCAAAGAGCATATGCTAAAGCTAGCTAGGGAGGCTAAAAAAAATGGTTACAAGGTTTGTGTTGCCGTTGGCGGAGATGGAACCGTCCATGGAATTGCGAGTCAATTAATTGGCGGAGATTTAGCGCTTGGCATAATACCTACTGGGTCTGGGAATGGTATTGCCCGCCATTTAAACATCTCCATGGATATCTCAACGGCCATTCAGCAAGTGTTAAATGGCAAGCCTCATTCTATAGACACAATCACGATAAACGGAACGTACGCCATTGGTTTTTGCGGGGTTGGCTTTGACGGCTATGTGGCGCATTTATTCGACAATATTTCTGGACGCGGTTTCGGAAACTATATAAAACTCACATTGCAGGCATTTCAATCTTAAAACAGCAAGCTGTTTCGGATAGTGAACTCAACGAATTCATATTTTTCAATTGTTGTGGCTAACGTCAGCCAATTAGGAAATGACGCGTATATCAATCCAACGGGCTTAGATGATGACGGACAACTCGAGTTGATCAAAATCAAATCCCCCACTTGGGCCGAATTTCCATTCCTGGCCTCCCGCCTTTTCACTAAAACCTTTCATCAATCCAAATTCGTAAGTGTTGAGAGTGCAAAATCCATAATCATCGAGAACTTGGACGGTGCCCATTTACAAATTGATGGCGAAGCTGCAGGAACCCCAAAAAGCATTGAAATAAGTATTAACCTAAAATCATTAATCACAATAACTCCATAGATATGTCTAAAAAAAATAAAGGAGGAATGGTTTACTCCACAAACCCTCAATTCTCTCCTTCGGATGAGGAGTGGGAAGAACAAGAGACATTATCTCCAGGTGATCAACTGCTTAAATTGCATCGCGAAACGAAAGGCAGAGGTGGCAAAGCTGTAGTCATAGTTCGAGGTTTTATCGGCTCTGAGAATGATCTTGAAAAACTTGGAAAGTCGTTAAAAGGCCACTGTGGAACCGGTGGTTCCGTGAAGGATGGTGAAATAATTATCCAAGGTGATCAGCGAAATAAAGTCCACGAATTCTTGTATACCAAGGGATATAAGACAAAACTAGTAGGTGGCTAATTAAGTCAACTCGCTTTCTTTCTGACCATTGCTCAGTAACACGGCTACTGCCAGTACCGCTAAGCATCCAATAACATTGAACCACAAGAAACCAATGTCAAATGGCAACCAATTAAATGTGGTTCCTGTAAACAGCCCTAAGACCAAAAGTTCTGCCAATGCGGCAGCAATGATTACTTCTCTCGATTTCACCCTTTTAATGAATATGGCGCAGATAAATATGCCCAGAATAGTACCATAGAATAATGAGCCCAGAATATTAACTACTTCTATGAGGTTGTCGAATAAATCCGCCATGAGTGCGAATGAAATTGCGAGTAGTCCCCAAAACACTGTGATTAGCTTACTCCAAAGCACTTCTCGATCTGAACTGACATTCATTTGTGATAATCGTTTAACAAAATCGCTCATAGTCGTAGTTGCAAGCGCATTTAGCTCCCCTGCTGTTGACGACATGGCAGCACTTAATATTACGGCTAGTAGCAGACCAATCGCCCCATGAGGTAAGTATTCCAGAATAAAACGGATAAATACATAGTCCGAATCCTTTGTTGGAACATCACTATTTACCTGTAATGATATCTCATTAAATTTCAACTTTAAATCATTCTCCGCAGTTAACAATCGAGCAATCTCATCTTGATTATTGTCTCTCGATTCACGTATGATTTCATTTTTCTCCTCTTGTACTCGGCCAAATTGATCGAGTAGATACTGCCCCTCCTCCGCTCGATCCGATTCCATGACCACTTCAACCACCTGTTGATTGAAACTTATAGGTTGTTCGTTTATCTGGTAGAATACAAAAAGCAACACTCCAGTCAGAAGAATAAATGCTTGCATCGGAATTTTCAGAATTGCATTAAACATCAACCCCATCCTACTCTCCTTTATGCTGCTCGCGCTTATATAGCGCTGAACTTGACTCTGATCAGTTCCAAAATAAGACAAGGCTAAGAACATACCTCCCGTGAGTCCACTCCAAATCGTATATCTCGACTCCATATTCAGGTCGAAATTGACAATCTCCATTTTACCATTAACGCTAGCGAATTGAAGCGCTTCTAAGAATGTAAATCTTGGTGCTAAATAATCTAAGACCATGTAAAACGCGAAGAACATACCACCCATTATCACGGCCATTTGCCATTTTTGAGTAATACTAACCGCTTTTGTTCCACCGCTAACGGTGTAAACAATGACAAGGAGTCCAATGATAATGTTCAGTTTTGTCAAATCCCACCCTAGCACAATGCTCAACACAATTGCCGGAGCATAAATTGTAATTCCCGCTGCCAACCCTCTTTGAATTAAGAATAGAAAAGCGGTTAGAAGTCGCGTATTTAGATCAAATCGATTCTCTAGAAACTCGTAAGCCGTGTAAACATTTAGCCTATAGAATAGTGGAATAATAACAATTGAAACAATGATCAAAGCCAATGGCAAACCAAAATAGAATTGGATGAAGCCCATGCCCGATTCAAATGCTTGCCCCGGAGTTGATAAGAAAGTTATAGCTGAGGCTTGTGTAGCCATTACACTCAATCCAACCGTGAACCAATTAGACTCTCTCCCGCCCCTTAGGTAAGATTCGAGATCCTTCTGCTTTCGAGTGCGCCAAGTGCCGTAGGCGACTATCGCAAGCAGTGTGAAAACTAAAACAGTCCAATCGAGTAAATTCATGACAGCACTTTACTCAGAATGGCATACAACACTATTTGAAAAATTAGAAACGCTATTACAATCATGTAAATCCTCTTCCAATTTGTTGGCTTCTCTATTTCCTCGTTTATTTTCATTTTGGCTGGTATTCAATCATGTTCACCAGTAATCGATACGCTCCTGGAACTCCTGCGGGCAATTGCCTGAAAAATGATATCCCTGAATAGAAAAATGAGCCTTTTCCATATTGGCTTACAATAAGGCCGCCATCCGATATTTTTTCTTCTCCAGAATCCTTCCATGATATAAGTGGAGTGTACTCATCACCCCATTCGCTAGCAAAGTATAATCCACGCTCTTGAACCCAGCCGTCAAAATCAGAGGATTCAATTTTATTCGGCTTTGAGAACACTTGATGTTTTGGTTGCAGGAGTATTGCCTCAGCATCCTCTTCAGTAACCCTTTCTCTACCCAATTGAAACGGGTAAGGACCAAATTCATCCAGTTTTAATCCTCGGGAAGTATTGTATTGGACTATCATATTCCCACCGTTTTCCACGTAATTCATCAACTTATCCTGATAAGCAATTAACTGATCGTTTGTGTTGTAAGCACGAATACCTACCACGATTGCCTTGTAATCATTCAGTTTATCAGCAACTTCAGACAACGGAGTGCGATCTATTTCATAACCTATGTTTTCTAGCGCCTCATCCACTTCATCACCCGAACCTTCAATGTATAAGATCTTCGCGGCCTGCATTTTCAGATCAAGCTTTACCAAGGTCATTTCGCAATCCTTTGCAATTAGAATATTTGGAATATGGTCATACTCAATCGCCTGAACACTCTGATGAAATGCTAAATCACCTAAATATGCTGAGGAACGAATATTGTGTTTTTCGTTTGGCTCTGACCCTGATTGCCATTTAGTACTTACGGTAGTCTTTTGGCCTTTTTCAAGCATTATTCCTGTACGAGCTGTCGCATCAACCTCCACGCCAGACGGAGAAACTCGTAAATCCTTCACAGACCCAAACGCGAGTACCTCGATATGCTGCATTACCTCACCATCATTTTTAATTAGTAAAGTGTTTGACTGATTCGTAATACTCACTAGCGGCACATATTGAATAGGTTGCAGTATTTCACCCACAGAACGATCGGTCCATTTGCGATGCAATTCAGTTTCTCCCTTAAAGGGCACATCAAATTTGACGGTATATTCAATCATTTTATCGCGTAATCTGGGCTCGCCTTGCCAATTTGGATCTTCAATTTCATATAACTCATCATGTGGCAAACGCAACCAATACGGTGTCGATGGCTCCTTGGGAGCGTTTAGCTTCCTAATAAAAGAGATCTGTTTCCCAGATCCAATTTCAAATGAAGTATCTATTTCAGGTTGATTAAATCTGATTTGAAGCGCTTCACTGCCTCCGTTATAAACTTCAATGTTTAAGTCAAATTCGGATTCAACTACAATAGGATCTTGACCAGCATAAGCCTCAACTCTAACTCCAAGCATGTTTCGCTTGATCTTAGCCGAAAGTTGATTTACGTAATTAATATCTTTTCCATCTGCCCACATACTCCGCTGCGCCAGTTTTGGTTCCACCTCATTGATGAACAACTTATAGTTTGACATAGGATCAGTAAAGTTGTATTGATCGATGATGGATTGAATGGAAGATTTGTGACCCTCCGAACGCGACCAAACACCCTCATAGCTGTCGAATAAATCATCTCGCCATTCACCCTTTAACAATTCGAGATATTCAAATCGTTCACCTCTATCTCGTGAAGTTCCAAAAGCTTGGCAGCGATGTTTGCTTCGAGCCAGTGAGGCAATTTCATTCATCCCCATTCCCGTTATTGGATCCAATGTGCCGATGTTCACGCGAATTATGTTCTCGTCCTTCAGCTCTAAATCGGTCTTATCCTCCAATTCCTTTCTCCACCAACTTGAGCTATTAAAATACATGGCTTGAGGAGTCCAAGGCTCTACCCTATCAAACTGATCAGGGAAGGCGCTTTTCTCACTAGCCAAGTCAAAAGCTTCCGCGGCCAAGAGCGCTGATGCTTCATGGTGTCCATGTCCAGCATTTCGATTTGGCGGAAACCGTGTTATGATTATGTGAGGTCTAAACTTTCGGATTGCATAAACCACATCAGCCAGGACCTCTTCTTTCCCCCATTTCGAGAAGCTTTCTTCTGCAGATTTGCTATATCCGAAATCTACAGCGCGAGTAAACATTTGTTCTCCCCCATCAATTTTTCTTGCTTCCAATAACTCATAGGTCCTAATGACACCTAAAGCATCTCCCTTTTCATCTCCAATGAGGTTTTGCCCCCCCTGTCCACGGGTTAGAGATAAATAAACCGTTTCAATGTTTTTCTCGTTTTCTAACCAAGCTATTAACCTGGTATTTTCATCATCTGGGTGTGCGGCAACGTATAAAACGCGAAGTCCCCTGTGGAGTTTTAGCAGGTCTTTATAAGTCTCTGTTGAACTTTGTAATTCATACTCCTGACCAACGAGTGTCAAACTAAAAAATAATGCTGCGAAGCCTAAAAAAAGATGTTTTCTCATAAATCTTGCGGAAAATTGAGTTCAAAGAAACGAAATGAGCCTTGTGAATCGTTTGTTTGCAGCAGGATGAAATTTTTATTTCTATTTATTACAACAAGCCTATTGCTTTTGTTTTGCGACAATGCCAGTTCGCAAAAGGCTTTTAGTGGTGAAGCGCTTAGAAATCCAAATAATTATAAAAGCGAAATAGAAGGGAAACTTGACATTACCGAGATACCTGTTTTTCATGATGAAAATCTTGAGAAAACTGTTTTACTAGAAAATGGATACGCCAAATACACATTCAAAAACGCGGACAGTTGGCCTCCGAATCAACATGATAATGTAATTCCAAAGAGTGTTCGTGTAATATTCACTAAGTATCCTAAGGACAGTGCATTTTGGCTTACTGACTACAAATGGCTTTTAGCAAAAAGGCTCAATGCCCTGTTTGATTTGGATAGCAATTTGAACTCAACCCAAATCGACTACTCTATACTATTACAAACAGATTGTAATAACGAATTCGAAACCATGCAGCTATTTCATGGTATTGAAATCACCTATGAACTATCACAAACAATCGACACAAGAGGTGAGGATCTGCTGGACTCCGGTAAAAATGTTGCCTCTAAAGAGCAAAACCTGCAAGTCATAAATAGAATAACGTATTTCATGTATTTGAAAAAATACAGCATGGACTCAACAGTGTTTCTGGCTCTCGATCGAAATACAAATTGGAAAAACAGCCTTTTGGTTATGGATTGGACCGGCAGCATGTATGGTCCGGGAGCTGAAGCTATGCTATGGCATGCCCTCAACAGCGAAAAAAGCAGCATTAAACATGTTGCATTCTTTAACGATGGTGACAAGTTAAAGGATCGAAAAAAAGTCATTGGATTTACAGGCGGCATTTATTATCAAGAGTCTGACCCGCTCTTGCAAGTCACTAAATTGATGAAACGAGTGGCGCATAAGGGTAATGGTGGAGATAGTCCAGAAAATGACTTGGAAGCCATATGCACAGCAATGATTCAAGCTAAAAATGAAGAAGATATCATTTTAATTGCAGATAACGGAAGCTGCGTGAGGGATTTTGTATTGCAACAATGTCTTAACAAGCCTTTGCACATTCTATTGTGCAATACTAGAAATGGGATTAACCCACAGTACATCAATCTAGCGTGGAAGACTGGCGGGAGCCTCCACACCAAAGATTGGGACTTAGAAAATATTGATCAATTATTACGATCCAATCAATTGATCATCGAGGACAAACAATACGTTCTCACTCAAAACGGATGGATAATGCCTGCGAACAGAGAAGATCATTATTTCGCCTTTTGCGATACGTATTATAGTTTTCCCAAAAAGAAGAATCCAAAAAAAAGAAGGAAAGAACCGGACTGCTATTTCAAACAATAGACCCGGCATCAATCCTTTTGATCGGACTAGATAGGTTATAAAAAAATGAAACTGTCGATGGCCTATAATCGAAAATCATTGATTTGTTTGTGAAAATTACGTTAGGCTAGTTGTTTTGATTTCAATACATTAGAAGTTGCCTATGTTCATGAAAAAACTGATCGGGATATGAAAATTTCAAATTGGAGGATGGATCTTTTGCTGAAATTATAGAAACCGAAAAAGGATGGAATTTCCATTTTGATATAAATGGATTCTTACTAAGCCAATATCAAATGGAATTTGTTCTCGAAGTGTTGACTCCTTTATTCCTGGAAAACCCTGAAATGTCTATTATAACAGAAGGACATGCTGATAGTACTGGAACATCACCTATCAATCAGCGAATTTCAGGACTACGAGTTTCCAATCTAATGTACCATCTTGAAATGCATGGAATTGAAAGTTCTAGAATCACCAAACAAGTAAAGGGTGAAACAGAACCAATGGCTCCTAACACCACAGAGGAAGGAAGAGCTTTGAACAGAAGGATCGAGATCAACCGTTAACAGATACGAGCGTATTTCTATCTACTGTATTCGACTGTTGACAATGTAAATCAAGCTTTATTTCATTGCTGGCTTATCTTAGAAACAACAATTTTTAAATCCCTAAATGGAAATCATTAGAATCACATAGTACAGGCTACTATACAACACTTTCTGCGTCTAGCCGAATGTACTATCTTTCACCCAAATAAAAATCGATATGAAATCATCGTTACTTACGTTTATAGCAGTCTTCGCAACGGTTATCACCTTTGCGCAATCATCATCGAGCACTGCAACATCCAATCAAGAAGAAACTCGTTTGATTCAACTGCAAACTGAAAACCCAGCTGATCTTAAGGCTAATTACAACTTGGCTGCATACTATTACAATCTATCAGTAGAATTGCTGCAGGGACAAGCCTCAGGAGCTTTAGCAGGAGTTGAAGGCATAGATTCGGAATTGGCTAAAAACTTCAATTTAGCTCTACCCCCTGCTCTTGCAGCATACAAAATTGACAATCAAAACTTGGAGGTACTAAAAATGCTGAGCGGCATCTATTTTGGCATCAACGATATGGATTCAAAAAGCAAAATAGATAAGGAAATCAAAAAACTTTCTAAGTAGGTCCATACATTGTAAGAAATTTCTCCTTCTAAAAACTTCAAAGCCTTTCAAATGTTATCACATCATGAGAGGCTTTTTTGATGAACAAAACTTAACCAGAAACGATCAAAGTTTGAAGTTGGAATTGGTGGGTTCTACCTATGATGTATGGGAACTCCTACAATTTCCACCTGTCCGCTCTGGCAACTTGATTGTGCATGAAATGAAGATTGGTAAATACGCCTTCAACTCAGAGCATGAAACCCTATGGCATGCAATCATTGAAATCAGAAAAGCCGGAATTGAAATACATATTCACAGTGAAAACAAACATTTTAGCTGGTGCATTCCATTTTATCGATTGGTCATATTTCAATCGATCCACTACACCATACATTCAGATGGCGACTTTATCCGATTTAAAAGTGGTATTCACTCCAAAAGGGTTTTTTTCAGGCGTATGCTAGATGAAAAGATCCGCTTTTTAGGATCATAATTAGATTTATAACCTAGGCAATGTTGTTGAAAACAGCCTGCACATCTTCGTCCTCCTCAATTCTGTCAATCATCTTTTCAATATCCACCAATTGCTCCTCGGTAAAATCAACAGGAGAGGTCGGAATACGCTGTAAACTGGCCTTAGTAACTTCTATCCCCATCCCTTCAAGGGCAGAAGATAGTGTGCCAAACTCTGTATAATCAGCATATGCGTATACAGTGCCTTCATTTTCCTCAATTTCCTCCAAACCAGCATCGATCAACTCCAATTCCAATTCTTCGATGTCCATTCCTTCTGTTAATTCAAATTCAAACACGGCCTTTCGGCTGAACATAAATTCAAGAGATCCAGTTGGCACCAATGAACCACCTGCTTTTGTGAAGTAGTGCTTCACGTTTGCAACAGTTCGAGTCGAGTTATCTGTAGCGCATTCTACAAACACCAACACGCCATGAGGACCTTTTCCCTCATAATTGACCTCAATGTAATTCTCACCGTCCTTTCCTGTCGCTCGCTTAATTGCCGATTCAATATTGTCTTTCGGCATATTCTGAGCCTTTGCATTTTGAATTGCGGACCGAAGCGAGGCATTCATATCAGGATCAATCCCCCCCTCTTTGGCAGCCATTGTAATGGCTTTAGCCAGTCGGGGAAAAATGCGCGACATTTTGTCCCAACGCTTTTCTTTAGCTGCTCTCCGATATTCAAATGCTCTTCCCATGTGATCGTGTATTAAGGCACGAATGTAAGCCGAGTTTCAAACTTCAACAAATGAGATTACACTTCTTCATTTTACCTCTTTATAGGTATTGTCCACCCACTTAATAGAACGTTTTTTTGCCACACTTTTAAAACCATTCCCTAAGGCATGTGTTTTTATAGTCCTGAATTAATTTGCATGATAAGATATCTACTGACTAGCAGCTTATTCCTTTTCTGTTCAATGTCATTTTCATTGGCAACTGAGTCCAATGAAGATGCTCGAATGCTGATTAACTTGATGGACTACATCGCCAAGGATTATAATATGGCGGTGAAAGATGGACAAGTAATCAATGAATTTGAATTTGCTGAAATGGGAGAATTCTCTGCCACTGCGGCAGATTTCGCATCGAGATTAGAATCTTCCGATACATCTATTCACGATCAAGTTCTTAAACTTCAACAATTGATTCAGGATACCAATGATTACACAACCGTTTCTAGTCTCGCCCGCAGTATCAAATTGAAATTATTGTCTTTAAACTTGGTCTCCTCCTATCCAACTGTTTGGCCAAATAAGGATAAAGGTGCAGAGACTTTTAAAGCCCAATGCGCAACTTGCCATGGAAACTTTGGTGGTGGAGATGGTCCTGCTGGAGTTGGTTTGACACCAAGTCCTACCAATTTTAGGGATAAAGAAATCATGAGTGGCGTGGCTCCGTTTCAAGCTTTCAACACGATTAGACTTGGAATTCCGGGTACTGGAATGCGTGCTTTTCCTGAACTAAGTGATGAACAAGTATGGGATTTGGCGTTCTATATAGCTACTATTCAGCATTTTGACAACCGCTCTGCAAAGGCAACGATCGCTATTAGTTTAGAAGAGTTATCCACTTTAAGCGATCAAGAACTAAAAGCAAAGTACGATGGCCTAGATCTGGCGAGTCAGAGACACAATCCAATTAAAACCGAAACGACTTCCGCGAACGACCCAATTTCTCTCACTCGGGACTATTTAGCCAGAGCTCTATCCTCATATATTGATGGGAATATCAATGACGCTACTCAGTATGCCCTGGACGGATATTTAAAAGGAGTCGAACCCATTGAGCCACAAATCATGGCATCCGACAATAATCTTTTTGTTGAGTTGGAAAGCATTATGATGAAAATCCGCTCTCAAATCAAAGAATCGGTAACGAGCGAGGAACTCACTACAACTATCACAGAAGCGAATCTCATTTTGGATCGAGCAAACGAGATTGTCCATCAAGAGTCTCGCGGACTTGGGATGACCACCTTTATCGCAGCAAGTATCTTAATTAGGGAAGGATTGGAAGCCTTCTTTGTAATCCTGGCGATTCTCGGTATGTTACGATCGGTCAATGCTCCACATGCCATTCGTTGGGTGCATGGCGGTTGGTTATCAGCTGTTGGTGCCGGAATAATTGGATGGTTTTTCGCGGACTCTTTGATGAACCTTAACGCAGCTAGTCGAGAATTGATGGAAGGCCTTATTGCCCTTTTTGCGGTTCTGGTATTGCTTTACCTTGGTTTTTGGATGCATGGAAAAACCGAAGCCTCCAAATGGAAGGAGTTCGTGGAAACTCGAATAAAGACCCTGCTGAACAAGAACAATATGATTGGATTAGGTGCCTTTTCGTTTGTCGTTGTTTTTAGAGAAGCTTTTGAATCCGTGTTATTCCTATCTAGTTTAACGGCAGATGGTGAAACAAGCAGTAAGCTAGGAGTTTTCCTAGGGTTCCTTTTATCAGCCATTGTCATTTTTGCTATTGCATGGGCAATTCTAAAATGGTTTAAACGATTACCGATAAGCAAGGTCTTCCTCTACTCTTCCATTGTAGTATTGGCATTGGCGTTTGTTTTAGCTGGGCAAGGTATTCATGCAATTCAGGAAGGTGGGTTTCTAAGTATTAACTCCTTCCCTTTAAACATTAGGTTCAGTGCTTTGGGACTTTTCCCCACCTACGAATCACTACTGACACAATTCGGAATTCTTGGAGTAATCATAGTCTTATGGAAAGTCAGTTCTAGAAAAAAAAGTGCCAAACCCATATAGTTTTTGGGTGCTGAAATAATCCTGACATCAGTGCGTTTCTATTGAAAATCAATCAAAATGAAAAAGGCACCTTTTATTCTCGCAATTGGTATCGGAGCAATTTTATTATCCTGTGACAAAGAGAAGCAAACAATCACCACCTATATCTACGCCCAAGATTTAAAAGAAGGCGAAACGGCAAAACTCTTTATAGATGAGAAGTTTGAAACCGAATTATCTAACATCCAGGATGAACCTAAATTCTGTGATGAAATGGCTCTTTCAGATTGTTACATTGTGGATTTACCGCATGGTAAACATGACTATCGACTGGAATCTCAAAGTAAAAAGGAGATTTGCTCAGGTTATGTTAAGTTCAAACCCAATAAAATGAGCTCTGGTGCTAATCACGGACAAGGCGGTAAGATGCAAAGCGCAGTTGACAAAGATCAAAAGCGCGTGCTCATTGGATTAAACGTAGCCAACAAAAAACCAAAGGCCTTAGAAGCGTGTGATTAAATCTTGTATAAACTTTAAGGAAATGGCTGCATACTGATGCGGCCATTTCTATTTTTGACACAATGCCACGCTACCCGGTTACTCTATTTTTAATACTCATTTCCTACCTGAGTTTTTCCCAAACTCCTGGGACAAGAGAAGTCAGTTACCATTTTGGCTATTTGAGCAACAATGCAGTAAGGACTGGATTGAATGTTGGAGTTGAATATGGACTCACCGAATGGATCAAACTTAAGTCAAAGGTAAAGCCTGGTCGTGGCGCGGTTAACATGGTCAAAATTCATCAACTGGTAGTTGCTGCAAACCTCGGTGTACTATGGCATCCTAAGACAAGTACCTCTCTCTTAAATACGTACACCATTGAATACCGAAAAACTGGCCGGAGACGCATGCAATACCAGCTCGGGTTGGGTGGGGCGTATATGCGTTCATTCTTCCCAAATGCCTATGAAGTAGATGAAGATGGAGAGGTATATTCAAGACCATTAGGAAGTGCGGGATACTTTGGTCCTAATCACTTTATTGGCTTTGGGCGATACAGAACATTTCCACGGACCTTTCAATGGTGGCACCTTCGAATTGCTGGTACATATCTTTTAGATTACAACGCGTTTCTAGTTCCGTATCTGACTGCTGAAATTCGCTTAGGCTTTCATAAAAAACCCTTGGGAGAATGATAAGAAATCCTCTTATATTGATGATTGGGGCATTATTGTTATTCGGCTGTCAAAAAGCTGATTTGGCAGATTTGAATGAAACTATTTATGTAAAAAACAATGGCGCAGATATGCCCGTTTACGTTCGCGGAAATGGTGCGAGTAAATGCTTCGTTGTCTTGGTGCATGGTGGGCCAGGTGGAAGGGGACTGGAGTATGCCATAGGTAAATCACAGGAAATATTAGAAAAAGAAATGGCCTTTGCTTATTGGGATCAGCGTGGTCAAGGAATGGCACAAGGTCACTACTCGGTAAATGAGTTAAACGTTACACAAATGACGAAGGACTTGCGAGCTGTCGTATTAACCATGAAAGCTCACTACGGAGATGAAGCCAAGATTTTTATCATGGGGCACAGCTGGGGCGGTACTCTAGGAAGCAAATTCATGATTAATGTATCTAATCAATTACTGGCATCTGGATGGATAGAAGCTGATGGAGCACATGACATACCTAGGTTAAACGTACAAGGCATCAAGCTTTTCAAAAGTGTAGCCACTGAACAATTAGCCCTTGGAAATAGCACTGCAAAGTGGACCGATATATTGAATTGGGCAAATGGAATCGACACCCTAAACATCAGCTACGAACAAGGTGGGGAAATCAATGAAAAGGCCTACGAAGCGGAAGAATTACTACTCAATGATGGAATTCTCGCCAATGGTGACGACAGTTACGCCCCTCTCTTAAGTCCGACCAACATGCTTACAAGCGCTATAACGGGAAACATAACCGCAGGACTTCTCGACCCTGAAATTGAATCGACCTCACTGACAGACAGTCTTTTCAAAATCACCGTTCCTAGTTTGTTTCTATGGGGGAAATATGACTTTGTGGTCGCTCCACAGCTGGGTGTTGACGCATTCAACAAGGTAAGCTCAATCGATAAAGAGCTGGTTATTTTTCAAGAAAGTGGACACTCACCCATGGTGAACGAACCCGAATTGTTCGCCCAAGAGATTATCGAGTTTGTAGAGAGGAATAAGTAAAACTAGCTTTCCCCTTTTTCCTCCCAAATCTGAACCAGGTTTACCAGGGTTTCCACCGCCTGGTGCATGTCTTGCACACAAGCCCATTCCATTTTACTGTGAAAGGAATGTTCGCCAGCAAAGATGTTTGGACAAGGCAAGCCCATAAAACTCAATTTGGATCCATCTGTACCTCCACGAATGCTTCCTCTGCGCACTTTCAAACCTGTTCTTTCAATAGCTTCCACCGCAAAGTCTGATACTTGAGGACATTGATCGATCACATTTTTCATGTTTCGATACTGCTGAGAAACCTTGAACTCATAGGTCGAATTGGGGAAATTCTTCATCGCCTGCTTGAGTATATCTTCCAATTGAGCTTCATATTTGGCAAGATCCTCATCCACAAAGGATCGAATGATGAAAACCAATTCCATGGATTCTACTCCACCCTTCATTTCGTATGGATGAACAAACCCCTCTCTATTCGAAGTTGTTTCAGGTGACCAAGTATCCTTTGGCAACAGATCAACAAACGCAGAAGCTGCTTTTAACGCGCTCTCCAACTGATCTTTTGCAAAACCTGGATGCGTATTCACCCCATGGATTTTCACCACCACCATATCTGCTGAAAACGTTTCGTCTTCGAATGACCCGAGTGCCTCCCCGTCAACGGTATATCCGTATTTCGCTCCTAATTTATCAATATCCACTTTGTCTGCTCCCCTACCAATTTCCTCATCTGGAGTAAAGAGTATACGAATCGGTCCGTGCTTCACTTCTGGGTTTTGCATGAAATAAGTGGCCATATCCATGATTTCCGCGACACCTGCCTTGTTGTCGGCTCCCAAAAGCGTAGTACCATCTGAAGTAATAATGTCCTTGCCTACCTTGGTTCTTAACTCAGGATGCTCTGAAGGATCAATTTGAACATCTGGATTGTTGGGCAGCTGGATAATCGATCCATCATAGTTTTTATGAATGATTGGATTCACATTTGCACCGCTCGATTCAGGTGATGTATCTACATGAGAACAAAAGCAAATCGTTGGAATGCTCTTATCTGAATTACTCGGAACAGTAGCATATACATATCCGAAGTCATCCATTTCTGCATCACTCACTCCAATTTCCTTCAACTCCTGAACCAGCAAGCGACTTAAGTCCTTTTGCTTTTCAGTAGATGGAATGTTAGTACTGTGTGGATCGCTTTGCGTGTCGATTTTAGCATATCGAATAAAACGATCGATGACGGTGAATTTATGTTCCATAACGAATTGGTATTTCAATGACGCGATGATAGCCAACACAATTGAAACAAGGATATGAAGCTGATCGAATTTCTTAGCATAAACCTTTTTGTTACTCGCACCGATTCACACTATCATTGTGAAACAACAATCGCCCATGGTTCAATACAATCCCAAAGACTGGTTTGGTCTCATCTTCAAATTTCATAAGTCTGACACCTTCCGAAAACTTTTTTGGGTTATGCTCAGCATTGCGCTCTATGCCTTTGCGGTCGTCTATTTCGAATTAGAAGTATTGAACATAGAACCTAAGTCCGTAACGGTAATGCACTCGCTTTTGGGTTTTGTCATTTCGCTCTTGCTAGTATTCCGCACCAACACTGCCTATGACCGCTGGTGGGAAGGCCGCAAACAATGGGGAGCATTGGTCAATGTGAGTCGCAACTTTGCACTTAAAGTCATTTCGTTCATCCCTAAGGAGGATCAAGAACTGGCTGATCGATTACTGGACGCGGATGCGTGTTATGCAGACGTTTTACGTGGACACCTGCGCGATGTATCCAAAGCCGAATTATTAGCTCGGATTCCAAATGGTTTGGACAAGGCATTAGATTCAAATCACATTCCGAATGTAGTAGCGAGCAATATGCAAAAGGATGCCTTAGCAGCTTATAAAAAGCATGAAATCAGTCAAGCTGCATACCTTTCGATGTTGGAAGACATCAACAAATTTACCGACATCTGTGGAGCATGTGAACGAATCAAGAAAACGCCTATCCCATATACCTACAACATCTTCATCAAAAAATTCATCTTTGTGTATATCGTCTCTATGCCTATCGCCTTTGTGAGTGATTTCCATTATTGGACGATTCTGGTTACGGTTTTCACATTCTATACATTGGCAAGTCTAGAAGTCATTGCAGAAACCATCGAGGACCCCTTTGGAATGGATTCAGATGATTTACCCACAGATGATCTAGCGATCACAATAAAAAACAACATCACAGAAATTCGAAACAAACCGTAACATGGCTTATAACGAACAACTAGCAGACCGCGTGCGAGACGAACTAGACGCACAGAAAGTGGACTTTCACGAATTGAAGATGATGGGAGGACTTTGTTTTATGGTCGATGATAAAATGTGTGTTGGTGTGGTTGGCGAGCAGCTCATGGCGCGCATTGATCCTGACATCTATCACGATGCCTTGAAGAAAGAAGGCGCATCCGAAATGAACTTTACTGGAAAGGCCATGAAGGGTTTTGTGTTTGTTAATCCAGAGGGAACGGACATGGACAATGACCTTGCCTATTGGGTTGAGCTTTGTGTGGAATACAATCCATTCGCAAAATCCAGTAAGAAATAGCCCACATTCATTGTAGTTTGCATTGCGCACCTTTGCACCATGCCGTCCATTATTGATATTCTCCATTCAGATCAGCCGATAATAGACGTTCGCACACCTGCCGAATTTGAGCAGGCTCACATTCCAGGAGCGCACAACATCCCTCTATTCACAAACCAAGAACGACACGAAGTCGGACTGACCTACAAACAAGTAGGAAAGGATGCTGCAGTAAAATTGGGACTGACATTTGTCGGTCCAAAACTGGCCTCGCTTGTAGAGTCCGTTGAGGCAATCTGCCCTTCAAAACAAGCCACAATACATTGTTGGCGCGGAGGCATGAGAAGTCAATCGATGTCTTGGCTTTTGAATACTTCGGGGTTTCAAACAAAAACCATTGAAGGCGGCTATAAAGCATTTCGCAATGTTGTGTTGGAGCAGTTCAAGCTACCTATCGAGCTTATATCACTTGGCGGCAACACTGGAGGCGGCAAAACTGATATTCTCAAAGCACTAGAAGGATTAGGTGAACCCGTCATCGACCTGGAGGGAATCGCGAACCACAAAGGGTCAGCCTTTGGGAATCAAGGTGTTCAACCCAGCACGGAGCAGTTCGAAAACACCATTGCAGTGCTGCTCATTAAACTTAAAAAGCGCAGTCCTATTTGGGTAGAAGACGAAAGCCGAAATATTGGGAAGGTCTTTTTACCTGCCGAACTGAAGCTCCAGATGAATGCTTCTCCCTTAATCATCATTGAACGTTCCTTCGAACAACGCGTGGAAGCCTTATGCGAGGATTACGGCAAGGTCAGTACAGCGGAGCTCATCGCAGATTTCAAAAAAATCGAAAAGCGCATTGGAGGACAATTTGTGAAAGCCGCAATTGAACACTTAGAAAATGGCAATATCGCTGCTGCCTGCGCCATAGCCCTCAAATACTACGACAAATCATATAATCATAGCCTGGTAAGAAGTGGACGCAATGCAAGCTTTACTCAAGTATATGATCAACAAAGCCCTACCGAAATAGCACAACAACTCATCGAATGGAAAAACCAAAACTTACCCAGTTCAGCCATGGATCAGGCTGTGGTTGCAAAATAGCTCCAGCAGATTTAGAAGCGATTTTAAATGGAGTTTCAAAATCGGATCGAGTCTATCCAAACCTTTTGGTAGGCAATGGTCGAAACGATGACGCGGCTGTGTTGGAAATAGATAATGGACAATGCATCATTAGCACCACAGATTTCTTCACCCCAATAGTTGATGACGCCACCGCATTTGGAAAGATAGCCGCAGCAAATGCAATCAGTGACGTTTACGCGATGGGAGGAACGCCCGTAATGGCTGTTGGTATACTTGGATGGCCAATAGAGCTATTAGGGGCAGAAATTGCAGCAGAGGTCATCTCAGGCGCTCAATCCATTTGCACAGATGCAGGCATTCCACTAGCCGGTGGTCACAGTATTGATAGCCGTGAACCATTTTTTGGATTATCTGTCACTGGATTGGTGGAGAAAAGTAATCTTAAAACCAACAATACAGCACAGGTCGGTGATTTGATCTACTTGACAAAACCCATTGGTACAGGTATTCTAAGCACCGCCATGAAGAGAGGCATTTCGAAGCCTGAACAGGATGAATTGCTTATAAATGAGCTGTGTAAACTGAATACAATCGGCAGGGAATTGAGCAAAATTGATGGAGTCAACGCCTTGACAGACGTTACTGGTTTCGGACTATTGGGGCATTTGGTAGAGGTGTGCCAAGCATCAAAGGTGCAAGCCAAGCTACAATGGGACATGGTTCCTACCTATCCCATGGAGATTCTAAAAACCTTTCTAGATCAATTTGTGATGCCGGACAATACCATGCGGAATTTCAAGGCTTACAGCAAATATGCCAGCGAATTGAGTGCGGCACAACTTCAATTATTGTGCGATCCTCAAACGAATGGAGGTTTGTTATTCACAGTATCCGAAACCGCTAAGAAAGATGTGGAAACGACCTTGAAACAAGCGGGAAAAGAAATTCATTTAATTGGCCGAATCGAGTTAATCCAAGAAGGTGCTCCAACCGTGCTTGTGAACTAAACCTCGATGTCAATCCCAACTGGACAGTGATCGCTGCCTTCAATTTCATTTAAAATGAAAGCATCCGTCACCTTTTCCATAAGCACTGAACTGGCTAAGAAATAGTCAATACGCCAGCCTATGTTTCGTTCCCTCGCTCCTGCCCTAAAGCTCCACCAGCTATATTTTTCAGTGTCTGGATAAAAATGACGGAAAGTGTCAACAAAACCATTTTCTACGAGGTTGTCTATCCCATCAATCTCCGTCTGTGTATATCCTGCGTTTTTGTTGTAATTGGCTTTGTCATTCTTCAAATCAATAGCCTGGTGTGCAGCGTTTAAATCGCCACAAACAAAGACCGGCTTGGTTTTTTCAAGTTCAAGCAGATAATTCAAAAAATCGTTATCCCACTTTTTCCTATACTCCAACCGACTCAAATCCTGTTTTGAATTTGGAGTATAAACCGTAACCACAAAATATTCCTCAAACTCGGCTGCTAGTACGCGTCCTTCGGAATCGTGCTCTTCTATTCCCATATCGGGTTTCACTGAAATTGGTTCAGTCTTAGACAGGATAGCCGTCCCTGAATAGCCCTTTTTCACTGCTGAGTTCGAATAGATATGATATCCGATATCGAAAAGCGTTTCCCGCACTTGATCGTCCTGAGCCTTTGTTTCTTGAAGGCAGATTACATCTGGATTCATTTCCTCTAATCGTTCTGTAAAACCCTTTTTAAACGTGGCTCTAATGCCGTTTACATTCCAAGAAACTAATCGCATCTATTCAAAAATTTTCATCAAAGTTATTGTTCTAGTAATGGTTGAAAACTTCATGCTGATTTTAACTTAAATCAACAATGTGGAGACACCCCAAAATTTACATTCGCGCCCAATTATGAAGCGGATTACACTCACACTTGTAGCAATTATATTTTTATCGTTTACAGGGCAGACTGAGCCTATAAAACTCAAGTTTCGGATTGTAGATGAAGGTAACAATGTCATGAAAGGAATGACGGTTCGATTGTATGAAAAGAACACCATCGTCCAAGAAATTGAAAAGACAGGTTCGGTGGTGGAATTTGAACTAATCGAGGACGCCATTTACACCATCGAAGTCGAATTAAATGGCTTTGTAACCAAACGAGTTTCAGTGATCAAATCCTTGTTAGAAGAGGATATTTCAGTTGAAAAGAATAGTTATCGGTTTAAGATAATGTTAGAACGTGCAGTGGATTATAGAAAATTCGATGATGTGGAAGAAGTGTTTGATTATCCAAGCAAGTTGATCACTTTCGATACGAATAGTGGTGTTTTCATAAATAATGAGACCTACCTCTTGAGCACGAAGGCAGCACATGAAAAGATGATAGAGGAACAAAGCAGAATTAAGTTTTAGTTCACTCACCTCCAATTTAGCTTGATTTTACCAATTCATCCCAATTTCAACCGCTCATACATTTAAACATAAGGGGCTTGTGTTGGTTTCTACATTTGCCAACCATTTTCCAATTATGAAGAAACTGATACTCAGCGTTATCGCAGGCGCGCTCCTTTCGCCTGCTTATTCTCAAGTAAAGTTCGAACAACTCGGCACCACTCTACCAACTCCAAACAGCTATAGAACCGCTTCAGGGGCGCCCGGACATGAATACTATCAGCAGAAAGCTGATTATGACATGGACATCACTTTGGATGATAAGAATCAAACGATTTCCGGAAAAATTAAAATTACCTACACCAATAACTCCCCAGATCAACTGGACTATTTGTGGTTGCAATTGGATCAAAACATGCGCGCCAAAGACTCTGAAACGAAGGCGATCAGTACGATGAGCTTAGACAACGGTTCATCTTTTGGTGAAATAAAAAGATTGCACAACGATTTTGATGGTGGGTTTAAAATAGAAAGCGTGAAAGGCGCGAATGGCAATGATGCGAAATACACCGTAGTTAAAACCATGATGCGTGTAGATCTAGATCAGCCACTCAAATCAGGTGAATCGACTGTATTATCCTTGGATTATTGGTATAACATCAACGATCGAATGGAGATTGGCGGTCGTTCTGGATATGAATATTTTGAAGAAGAAGACAACTACCTATACACTATCGCGCAGTTCTTCCCAAGGATGTGTGTTTACAACGAAGTTGAGGGTTGGCAGAATAAACAATTTTTAGGTCGAGGCGAGTTCACTCTTCCCTTTGGTGACTACAATGTAAACATCACTGTTCCAGATGATCATGTGGTTGGATCTACAGGAACACTTGAAAACTCAAAAGACATTCTGACTCAAGAACAATTAGATCGTTTCGAGGAGGCAAAAACCGCCAAAAGTCCAGTGATGATTGTCAATCAAAAAGAGGCTGAAAAAGCAGAAAAAGGAAAACCAAAAGGTGTCAAAACTTGGACATTTAAAGCAGAAAATGTAAGAGACTTTGCATTTGCATCATCGCGTAAATTCATTTGGGATGCTATGGGTGTGGATATCGAAGGAAAGACCATTATGGCCATGAGTTACTATCCTAAAGAGGGAAACCCCTTATGGGAAATGTATAGCACTGAGGTTGTAGCTCACACAATTCGCACCTACAGCAAGTTTACCATTCCCTATCAGTATCCAGTAGCCATCTCGGTGCATACCAAGAGAATTGGAATGGAATACCCAATGATTTGCTTCAATGGCGGACGACCAGAAGAAGATGGTACCTACTCCGAAGGAACCAAGTATGGGATGATTTCAGTCATCATTCATGAGGTGGGACACAACTTCTTCCCTATGATCATCAACTCTGACGAGCGTCAATGGACGTGGATGGATGAAGGCCTCAACACGTTTGTACAATACCTGTGCGAAAAGCAATGGGACGTTGACTATCCTTCGCGAAGAGGTCCGTCTATGAATATTGTAGACTACATGAAAGGTGATCAAAACCGCATTTCTCCAATCATGACAAACAGCGAGAACATCTTCCAGTTTGGAAACAACGCCTATGGTAAACCAGCTACTGCTCTGAATATCCTTAGAGAGACGATACTTGGTCGCGAACTGTTCGATTTTGCCTTCTCCACTTATGCTAAAAGATGGGCCTATAAACATCCTACGCCTGCCGATTTTTTCCGAACGATGGAGGACGCATCTGGAGTAGACCTGGATTGGTTTTGGCGCGGTTGGTTCTACTCAACTGACCCAGTAGATATTTCCATTGACGAGGTTCGATTATTCAACATCAACACCAAGAATCCGGAAGTTGAAATGGCCGCAAAAGAAGCCGCTGACAATGCAGAAGAAGTGTACTTGGGTGACATACTAAACATTGACATCATTACTTCACCTGTAATAGATCAAAAACCTGAATTACAAGACTTTTACAATAATAAAAATGAATACGAAGTAACTGCCTACGACAAGAAAAAGTATAACGAATACTTAGAGAAATTGACCGAGGAAGAAAAAGAGATTTTGAATGGAAATTGGAACTACTATCAAATGAAATTCTCCAATTTGGGCGGTCTTCCCATGCCGATCATTTTGCGTTTTACGTACGAAGATGGATCCATGGAAAGGCATTACATTCCTGCTGAGATTTGGAAAAACGATCAGCTTCAGGTGAGCAAAGTATTCTACTCCAAGAAAATGATAGCATCCGTTACCGTTGATCCAAATTTAGAAACCGCGGACATCGATCGTGAAAACAACTATTGGCCTCAACGCATTCAGCAGAATCGGTTTGAATTATATAAAAACCGCGGTCGTTATGGCGACAAAGAAAAGCTGAACGACATGCAGAAGGCTAAAAAGAAATAGTTGTAGATAAACCTACTCAATCAATATTTGAAACCGCCTCGAACACAACGAGGCGGTTTTTTAATTGCCAATATTCTGAGCCGTTTTAGATTATCAAACCGTTTGACCAAGAATATCACCAACAACCCAAGTCTCTGACATATTGTCCATTTCGTGGCTTTGGAATGATTTTCATGATATACCTTGCCACAATCAATATCAAGTAAATCATACATGAAAACTTTAAAAATCCCATTCTACGTATCCATTTTGGCAGTTTTGCTTTCATCTTGTGGATACAACAACATGGTGGAGAAAGACGAAACCGTAGCGCAAACATGGGCGGACGTGCAGACTCAATACCAACGCAGATCAGACCTTATTCCAAACCTAGTAAGCACAGTAAAAGGCTACGCAGAATTTGAGCAATCTACATTGACTGCGGTCATCGAAGCGCGTTCTCAAGCTACTAGCATGAACATCAACGTGGATGAATTAACTCCGGAGAACATCGCTAAATTCCAATCGGCACAATCTAACTTAAGCGGAGCGCTATCACGATTATTAGTGACGGTAGAGCGCTACCCTGATTTGAAGGCAAATCAAAACTTCCTAGAACTTCAAGCGCAGCTGGAAGGAACAGAAAACAGGATTTCTGTGGCGAGACAAAAATTCAACGGAAGCGTACAAGACTATAACTCTTACATACGCGGCTTCCCAAGAGTAATCTATGCAGGCTGGTTCGATTTTCAGAAAAAAGGATACTTCGAGGCCGATGCCGGAACAGAGAACGCACCAAACGTAGAATTCTAATGTTTGAAAAACCCCCATTCAACAAGGAAGAAGAAGCAAAAATTTTAGCGGCCATTAAAGAGGCTGAGCGCGACACCTCGGGCGAAATTCGCGTTCATGTGGACAAGCGGTGTAAAAACGACCCATATGCTGAGGCCGTAAAAGCCTTCAACAAATTGGGTATGCACAAAACTGAGTTGCGCAATGGCGTGCTCGTATTTGTAGCCATCGATGATCACAAATTTGCGATCGTAGGTGATATCGGAATCAACGAAAAGGTACCGCAAGGGTTTTGGGACGAAACTAAAGAATTGATGCTGGGCCATTTTAAAGAGGGCAGGATAGCCGATGGTATTGTGGAAGGCGTCTTGGACGCTGGCGCACAGTTGAAGCAATTCTTTCCCTACCAAAAGGACGACATAAACGAACTGAAAGACGACATCAGCTATGGAAAGAATAATTAAGTCCTTCAGCGCGCTCACCCTTGCTGTATTGGTAGCTTTTGGTGCTCTTGCCCTCAAAGTTCCTCCTACTCCCAATCGTTTAGTGAACGACTATGCCGGTGTGTTGGGCAGTTCCAATGCAAATCGATTGGAACAGAAGCTTCGCAATTACAACGACACAACTTCCACTCAGATTGCAGTAGTCATACTTCCATCATTAGAAGGAGATGATCCTTTCGATTTCAGCCAGCGATTGGCAGAAACATGGGGCATTGGTGGAGCGCAGAATGATAACGGGGTGCTATTGCTCATTTCGATCGAAGACCGTGCAATACGGATTCACACCGGCTATGGCACCGAGGGCGCGATTCCAGATGCGATTGCAAAGCGCATCATCGAGAATGAAATCAAACCCGCCTTTCGCGCGAACGATTACTACACGGGCATTGATTTGGCGACTAACGCTATGATTGAAGCCTTGGCAGGCGAATACAAAGGAACTCCGCAAAAAACGCGGGGTCCTGCCAACTACCTTCCATTTATCATCATTCTGGCCATCTTCATTTTCATTTCGTGGAAAAGAAGACACACAGGCTATTCTAGCCGAGGACGCGGATACTACGGCACTCCATGGATTGGAGGCTTTGGCGGTGGTTCATCTGGCGGCTTTGGTGGTGGCGGAGGCGGTGGCTTCGGAGGTTTTGGTGGGGGCGGCTTTGGTGGCGGTGGAGCTGGTGGCAGCTGGTAAATTCTAACGTTCATAGCAGCTGTTCCAATCTAATGTTCTATTTTGAGAGGAATAAAAACTTAAACAGCCTATACGCCCCAATTCTACTTTCCCATGAAAATTTCTCGATTACTAATCAAGGCTTTCGCCTGCCTGATATTTATATGGTTATATACTGATGTCTCGGGTCAATCTTGCTATTATTTCGCAGATAGCACTCAAACGGATTCTAACACTTACTGTGCTGATAATAAAAGTGTTGCGTTGCATATTCACGGTAAAAGAAAGTACATATCGAGTGGTGACAGTGTGAGTATCCATGTATATTGGATGTACGGAGATTCTCTAGAAGCTAAAATCCCGCTTACATACATAAACTTCAACACAGCCACCTATGATACTACGCTAATCCATAATTACAACATGAATGGCATTACCAACATTAAGTTGGTGTTAGAGAAAAACACGGTAAGTGAGTGTACAAAAGTCTTGCAAATTGGACTCTTCAGTGGATGTGATACAATTCAGGGTCAAACAATTTTAGACCTTAATCAAGACTGCATTTTAAATTCAAATGACAGTCCACTTATGAATCAAACAGTAGCGCTAAAAGACACTTTAGGTAACATCTTTAGTCTTGGGATTTCAGATTCATCAGGACATTATACGGCAAGAATCCCATCCAACTATACGAGTTATAAACTTCAAAAAACGCCCGTAAGCCCCACTTATAAAGTCTACTGCCCCGATAGTGGTTTACATAATTTGGATACAGTTGCGAGTATCTCTCAATCGTTAAATTTCAGTGAGCGTTGTGATACAAGTTTGAATTATATGGATTTACGTGTTAGTTTCATTCAACAAAATGTAGGTAACCCAAATGATACTGGACAGCTTACATTCAATACCATAGGCTATTTCAACTGTAATGTTGACAGTTCACTCATCGCGGTTAGGCTTCATCACGGTCAACTGCTGAATTTTTTATCCGTTGAGTCATCGATACAGCCTGACTCTATAGTAGACACAATAATTTATTGGAATTACTATCAAAAAAACAGAGAAATGACTCAACATATAGTGAAGTTCATTACGGACTCTTCCGCAACATTTTTAGATAGTGTATTTGTCAAAGCTGAAGTGGATACAGTAGTTGGTGAAACTTACCATCTAAATAATCAAACACAAAGAAAAACTAGAATCCTTGCATCGTGGGATCCGAATAATAAAATTTCTGATCCACAAGGAATAGGAATAAACGGATTAACAGAGCGAAATCAGAAAATGACTTATACAATTAACTTTCAAAACTTAGGTACCGCGCCCGCCAAAAACATCTATATCCTTGATACAATCGATGCAAACCTCGATTTAAGCTCTTTTAATTTGCTATTCGCAAGTCATTCAATTCAAGTTAATAATCCAGCTCCGAGAATTTTAAGGTTCGATTTTGAAAACATAAATCTTGTTGATAGCGCAACGAATGAACCCTTGTCCAAAGGATTCCTTACTTATACAATTGATATGACATCAAACCTTCCTATTGGAAGTAAAATCACGAATCAGGCGCATATATACTTTGATTATAATTCTGCTGTTTCGACTAACCGAACGCTTAATACAATTTACAAAAAGCCATACTTACCAATCACTCTCAATATATCCACTGATGGCCAGGATGTGACCTGTATCAACAATGATAACGGTTCAGCGACTGTAAAAATCAATGCCAGTGAGCTTCCCTACTCTATCCTTTGGAGCAACGGATCCAATGCAAAGACCATAAAGAACCTTAGCCCGGGAAAATACTACGTTACAGTTTCTGACACTTTCGGACAGATATCGGTCGATAGTGTAGTGGTCAGTGAAAACAGGATCTATGAAGATCCACTCATTGGACCTATCAGTGGGCCACTTAGCGTTCAATCTTGGAAGTCGTACACCTATTCGGTTGAAGCCAATGCGCAGGCCTCCTACCTATGGTCAGCCGATGGTGGTGAAGTGCTACAATCTATCGCAAATAGCGCTGAAATACAATGGAATGCTGGACCAGAAGGTACAATCATCGTTACCAAAACCAGCGACCAAGGCTGCGATGCAGATACTAGCCAAATCGTTCCAATCCTGTTTGTAGGAATTCACTCTCCTGAAGAAGGTGCATTCCTGTTGTTCCCCAACCCTACCGATGGCATCATCGAGATTCAACTCAAAGAACTGAGCGGTTCCGATAGAATTGAGATTCTAGACATGCAAGGGCGAGTCGTTTACACCAAGAATATAAACAATACTTCAACACAGATAGACTTAAGCGCATTGGCCAGTGGAACGTATAATGCTAGGCTGATGGGTGAGAATGTAAATGAGGAACGAACCATTGTAAAACGCTAATTATTTAAGCAAATGAAAATTCAAAGCTCAAAAATCAAAGCTATGTTGATGAGCACAGCTTTAACACTGCTATTTCTTATACTCAACTCTCATAGTTTTGCTCAATTTTACAGCTACTCTTTACAATTGACGAGCGGTAGCAGTTTTTGCCCAATGCCAGCTCAGGTCATTCTCAAAATAAATGGATATGGATTTGTGGGCAACAACATTCTTTGTTCAGACTCGGCAAAGGCCTTAATTGAATGGGGAGATGGCGCTTTTGATACCATTCCATTAAACTTCACTGGAAATAACACCTATTGTTATTTCATAGAACATGACACACACGCCTATGAAATTCCCGGTGTTTACCAGATTAAAGCAACCTTAATTCACCCTGCGATCAATAACAACATAGCTTATACCAATTCATTTGAAATTTCTTCAGATTGCAGCGAAATTGACGGTTTAGTATTCGAAGATTCAAATGCAAATTGTATTCACGAAACAACGGAACAGTTAATGAGATACGCGGGTATGACATTTTTCAATCAATCTGGTACGGTTATCGGAATGGGCTTTTCAGATTCGACAGGTCATTATTCGGCCAAAATAGCATCAGGTTGGAATAATTGCTATTATCAAACCACCACGAACGGACTTACATCACCTTGCGGCCAGCAGGCAATATTTAGCACAAATAACGATACAACCATAAACATTGACATGATCTGCTCTGAGGTCCTAGATGTAAAAGTGTGCCATGGAGGAACTCGGGTTCGTAGCCCGGGTCAATGGGGTTTTGGACATATGCTAGTCTATGCCAAATCATGTTTCTCCAATTCATCACAAGTATTGCTCGAGTTCCCTGATGATTTAAATTGGTTAGGAATGATGGAAGGACCTGAACCAGATAGCATCAATGGCAACCTATACTATTGGAACATCAATTTTGACAAAACGCCTATGACTGGATTTGGAAATCGGGTGCTTAGTTGCATGTTTGAATTTAAAACTAAAACAACCGCAAGCATTGGCGACACAGTCATTTTCAAAGCCTTTGCCTTTTCAGATTCTTCTGAAAAAGTATTAAGTAACAACAACCACAGTTGGAAACAGTTAGTTTCCGCTCCATACGATCCAAACAACAAATTAGTAACTCCGCAGGGTAACGGCCCCTATGGCAAAGTGGCGCCCGAAACGGAATTTACTTACACGGTCAACTTTCAGAACACGGGAAATGATACTGCGATCAATGTATTTGTCATTGATACGCTCAGTGAGCATCTCGATCTGGAGAGCATTGAAATCTTAGACAGTAAACACCCCATGACGGTAGCTTACTACAATGATCGAGTTCTTCGGTTTGACTTCAAAAACATACAACTCCCAGACAGCGGAGCCAGTCAAGAAGGATCAAAGGGTTGGTTTGTTTTCTCAGTTAAGGCAAAGGAAAACTTGGCATTAGGCACTGAAATCAGGAACTACGTGGATATCTATTTCGACTACAATGCACCCATCCGCACGAATAGCACCATCAACACTATCGATCAGGGTATCACTCATCCAAAGCTTGACCTGATCGCACAGAACAATCTTTGCTTCAATAATGATATTGGAGCAATTAGCGCGCAAGTATCGGGAGGCACTGAACCTTATAATTTCCTGTGGAATCCAAAATTAGAAGGGGCATCCAACGACAGCTTAACATCTGGCATTTACTCGGTTACGGTAATCGACTCCAATTTGTTTATGGATTACAATACCATTGAAATAGTTGACAACCGCACTATCACTGCGAATCCTGGCCAGATTTCAGGAAACTACGAAGTGACTGGTGGAGACTATCATTCTTATGAAGTAGTGGAAAATCCGAGCAGTTCATTTGATTGGACTGTGGTTGGTGGTACCATCACTCAGGAAAATGGTCATCGCGTTAAGGTTCTTTGGGCTGATACCATGACTGGAAGTATTAAAGTGGTGCAAACCGATAGCAATGGTTGCATCGGCTCAACGGAACAAAGCATTCTAGTTTATCCACTTTCCATATCCGAAGCTGAGGCAAGCTCATTCTCCATTTACCCCAACCTTACCGATGGCATCATCGAGATTCAACTCAATGAACTCAGCGGTTCCGATAGAATGGAGATTATAGACATACAAGGGCGAGTCGTTTACACCAAGAATTTAAACAATACTTCAACACAGATCGACTTAAGTGCATTGGCCAGTGGAACCTATACTGTGCGAATGATTGGAGACAATGTTTCGGAAGAACGAACGATGGTAAAACGTTAATTGACTCGCATAAATCTGTGAAGCATACTTAGCTTCCAGAAGTCGAACCAGAGCAAGTTAGGAGCTGGTCCTTCCAGATTCTTTTGAATTTGAGTGTCAAGACTTTTTACTAGGAATGAGATGATTCCAATCAATTTCCATTGGTTCAACTTGTGATAAAACTTCACCAACCGTATGCTGTCATCCACCTGCTTGGCTTTAATCAGTTTAGCGAGGTTCTTGACTCCGTTCAGGCTCTTTTGAAGAAACACCTCTTTGGTTTCTATCCCCAAGTGCTCGATGGGATTGTCAATGTGTGAAATGGTAAATCCAGCCCGCTTTAACTCCTGCGCGAAAAGCGTGTCTTCGTGTCCATAACCTTGAACTGATTCGTCCATCTTGATCTGACTATAGACCGACTTCCGAATAAGAAAGTTATTCGTCATGAAGCTTTTGTAAGGATTTAACCTACGCTGTTCTACTAGGATAGCTTCTCGGATGCTACCCACATACCAATGGAAATATAAGTCATGGTCATCTGGAGCTTCTTCGTTATACACGCGACCTCCATACACCACGTCATACTTATCCCATTGCTTCGCATAATGGTCTAGATAATTGGTATTGACACACATTCCATCACAATCCAAAAGCAGTAAATGTTCAAACTTGGCTAATTCAACCAAAGCGTTTCTAACCGCACTGCGTCCCAAGTTTTGATCACTTTGAATACATCGCGCATTCGGATAGTGAACAATTTCTGCGTTTAGGGATCGAAACTCTGCTTCGCTGGCATCGTCCATGCAAATAATTTCCACCTCATGCTCAAACGCAACCGATTGGTCGGACAAACATTTGACAAATGCACGTACATCGTAATTGAAAATGGGTATGAGGATGCTGAGCATAGCTATTTAGCCGGCTTCTCTCCTTTTTCTTCACCTGCCGTTTCATCCAACGAACCCAAAGTCGGTTCAGATGTCGGCTTGGTGATCTTTGTTTCTTCAGGCTTCTCCTGCGCTTGAGGTCTCGCCAATGGAGCAGACATATCTACCTGAGAGTCAATAATGACACCTCCATCGCACCTCAGCGTTCGGTTTCCGTACTTACTCATGTGAACATAATCGTGGGTAGCCATTAAAACAGATCGACCGCTTTGGCTAATGTCAAATAATAGTTTGAGAATGTTATCCGAGGTTTCCGGATCTAAGTTTCCCGTTGGCTCATCGGCCAAAATCAAGACAGGATCGTTGATCAAAGCGCGCGCAATGGCCAAGCGCTGCTGCTCGCCACCGCTTAATTCGTGCGGCATCTTAAATCCCTTTGTCCCCAATTCTACCTTTTCCAACACTTCTTGGATGCGGGCCTTCATTTTGTTTTTGTCTTTCCAACCAGTGGCTTTCATGACAAAAATGAGATTCTCCGCCACCGAACGATCTGTGAGCAACTGAAAGTCTTGAAATACGATACCCAGCTTCCTTCGTAAAAACGGTATCTGCTTGCGTTTGAGCTTGCGCAGATCAAATTCACCCACGTGGCCAGTACCCTCAGTCATTTCCAATTCGCCATAAAGCGTTTTGAGCAAGCTACTCTTACCCGTACCGGTTTTTCCGATCAGATAAATGAATTCTCCTTTATTGATGTCAAAATTCACATCCTTCAACACCAAGTGCTTGTCGATGTAAATGTTGCAGTCACGAATTGATGCGATTGATTCCATAGTATAAAACAAATGTAGCGGTGATAATGCTTGTCGCGCCCATGTATTGTTGGAGTTGTGGACAATAGCAATGTGGAAAAGATGGATCATGATTATTCATTCCTTTGCCCCTGTGAAAGTCAGCATACTCAGTGATACGCATGGTTACATGGATGATCGAATCATTCACTACTTGGAAGGTTCTGATGTAATCATTCATGCAGGCGATGTGGGCGATAACGGAGTCCTGGATCAATTGGAGCAAGTAGCTCCCACCAAATGCGTTTTTGGAAACATTGATGGCAATGCCATCAGAGCCAGATGTTCAGAATGGGAATTATTAGACTTAGTTGGTCATAAGATCTTGCTGATTCACATTGCTGGCGCAATGGGGCGCTATAATGAAATGACGAGAGATTTGATTCGAAGTCATCAACCTGACACTTTGATATGCGGCCATTCGCACATTTTGAAAGTAATGCCCGATAGAAAATTCAACCTACTTCACATCAATCCAGGTGCGGCAGGCAGGCATGGGTTTCATAAGATCCGAACCCTACTCAAAATGGAAATATTAGACGGAAAATTACATAACCTACAAGCCATAGAGCTTGGTCCAAGATCATCGAAGTCGATCAGCTGACCTCACCAAATCATCATCCTTCTTAATGGCCTTTTTTGCCAACCACACCAGTATGGCACTCAACACTGGAAAAATGACGGCAATTCCATATCCTATCTCTAACTCAGGATTTGAAGCTTTTATGGCGTTGATTAGATTGTAATGCAACCATGAAAATAGTCCAATCACTAAAACCAATTGAATCATGGCGATGTTAGCAAACTGCATTTGCTTCTTTCTGTCTTTGAATTGGAGCAGCACAACCAGCAACAGAATGATACTCACAATAACTCCCAACATCAACGGCATTGCACTAATAGACTCGAAGGAGCTAGATGATCCAGTAAGCGCATAATAATACTCGGGCAGCAGGTAGGTTGACCAGTTCAAAATGAGCGACAATGATTGAAGTGCGATGGCTACCAATAGGTAAATGGACTGAATTCTTTGAATCATAGATTTGTTTTAACCCTGCAAAAATTGAAATCTTATAGTAAGAATCACAAAAGTGTTCTTATTATTGCATCAGCGACTGAACGCAATACGATCTCTTCTAGCGTTTTTCATCGCATTTCAAACAAACTACAGACCTCACTTTATTGAAACAAGCCGTCCAGCTTATATTTTCCAGAAAGACATTTTTATTATTCTATGTACGACATTACAGAACTGAACGAAAAATTAGTTTCAGAACTAAAAGAAATAGCTGACAAGCTAAACGTTCCAAAAGCTGAGAAGCTTAAAAAACAAGAGTTGATCTATCAGATCCTCGACATTCAGGCAATGCAACCAGCGCCCGCTGAAGCAAAACCTGCCAAAACTGAAAACTCTTCAGAAGAAAAAAAACCAACTCGCGAGCGCAAACCAAGGCCGCAAAAGCCAAAGCAAGAGGCAAAACCTAGTGAAGCAAAGACAGATGCTCCATCTGATGCAAAACCTGCTGACAAACCTTCAAGGAAACCAGCAGATAAAAAAGAGGATGGCGATGCTCCAGTTAAAGAAGAAGGTAAAGGAGAAGCTCCAAAGCGTGAGAACAATCCTCGCCAAAGAGACAACAATCGTAGAAACAAGCCTACAGGCGACTCAAACGTGAAAGATGGCGATGCTCCGGCTAAAGAAGAAGGCGGTGATAAGAATGACAATGGCGATCGCAAGGAACGCAATGACAGAAATGATCGAAACGACAGAAATGATCGAAACGATCGAAATCGCCAAAAGGAGAAAAAAGAATACAAATACAACTTTGACGATATCGTCTTAGCAGAGGGGTGTTTAGAAATCATGAAAGAAGGATATGGATTCCTTCGTTCTGCCGATTACAGTTACCTATCATCTCCAGATGATATCTATGTATCGCAATCTCAAATCAAGCTTTTTGGTTTGAAAACGGGTGATACTGTCTTAGGATCTATTCGCCCACCAAAAGAAGGTGAAAAGTATTACCCATTAATTCGAATTGAAAAAATCAACGGATTACCATTTGCTCAAGTAAGAGACAGAGTGCCATTCGATTATTTGACACCACTTTTCCCACAGGAAAAATTCACGTTGACCGGACACAGAAAGCAGAGTCTTTCGTCAAGAGCCATCGATTTGTTCACTCCTATCGGAAAAGGACAACGTGGATTGATCGTTGCCCAACCAAAAACAGGTAAGACTGAAATATTAAAAGAGATTGCAAACGCTATCGCGGATAATCACCCTGAGGTCTACTTGATGATATTACTCATTGATGAACGTCCGGAAGAAGTGACAGACATGGAGCGAAGTGTTAACGCGGAAGTTGTTGCTTCTACGTTTGACGAACCAGCAGAGCGGCACGTGCGTGTTTCGAACATCGTACTAGAAAAAGCGAAGCGATTAGTGGAGTGTGGTCACGATGTGGTGATTCTTTTGGATTCGATTACACGATTGGCTCGAGCTTATAACACAACCGCTCCTGCATCGGGCAAGGTATTAACTGGCGGTGTGGATGCAAATGCATTACACAAGCCGAAGCGCTTCTTTGGTGCTGCAAGAAATATCGAAAACGGTGGTTCATTAACCATCATTGCTACTGCCCTTACGGAGACTGGTTCTAAAATGGACGAAGTAATCTTTGAAGAATTCAAAGGAACGGGTAACATGGAACTTCAGTTAGATCGTAAGTTGAGTAACCGAAGAGTGTTCCCAGCGATTGATCTGGTTGCATCTAGTACAAGACGAGATGACATATTGATGGAGAAGGATGTGTTACAGCGCATGTGGATCTTGAGAAAGCATCTATCCGATATGAATACCGTTGAGGCTATGGAATTCTTGAAGCAGCAAATGGCTAACACCCAGAGCAACGAGGAGTTCTTGATTTCTATGAACGGTTAATCCGAATCTACTAAAGAATTAAAAGTGGCTCGTTTCTGATTAGAAACTGAGCCACTTTTTTACTTTGCAAGCGAATTGGAAGACTACACAAAATATGCACTCGGAGCGGCATTTGGCGGTATCATCGTTAAAATGAGCTACTTTCTTTGGCTCTATCCAAATGACGATTGGGACATGTATGTTCGATTCTCCTACCTCCTACTCTTTTTACTCGCATTGTTTTTAGGGTTGCGTTCTTTCAAGTCTAAATACCCACAGAGCGATTTTACAATCGATGTAAAAACTGGGATGAAAACCACTTCCATTTTTGCCATCATCATCTCTGCCTTTACATGGATCTATTACAAATGGATAAATCCTGGATATTTTGCTAATAAAATTGAGGATGTAAAGGTGGCTGCCGCACAAAGTGAAGAGGCAACACAGAATGCAATCAATACCGCTGAGTTTATTTTCAATGCATTTACCCATAGTACCATTACGCTGTTTGGAATGATGGTCATTGGCTTTTTCTACACGCTGATCTTAGTATTGATTGTGCGCGCAAAACCAGAAGTGTTTACAAGCTAGCGATTTCTTTCCCAAAGTTATCCACGTCCATTCCTCCAAAGTTCCCAGAGCTCATCAGCAGTAAGTTCGAATTTGACCAATTTCGACTGCGCAAGTCTTTCTGTATTTGATCGGTTTGAGTGTAAACGATTAGATCTTCCCGACCGAAAGCCAATTTAACCTCTTCCACGCTGATCGGTTCAAGCTTCTTATGCTCTATGGTTTCTTCTTTGTAAAACACAATGGCCACATCCGCTCTATCCATAGCGCCTTTATATTCCAGCAGGAACTCTTTGGTCAAACTACTGAAAGTGTGTAACTCCATGCAAGCCACCAATATTCGATTGGTCCACTGATCCTTAACCGCCTCCACCGTAGCCTTCAGTTTAGAGGGGGAATGTGCGAAGTCTTTATAAACCACAGAATGGTCATTTCCCGCGATCTCTTCTAGTCTTCGGCTGGCACCCGTGAAATCACCTATGGCATGGTAAAACGTCTCCTTATTAATTCCCAGTTGCTCGAATACTAGTCGAGCACCATTCATGTTCTGCAAATTGTGATTTCCAAATACCGAAATCGGGAAGTGATTTCCTTCGTCCAAGATGGTAGTTTGGCCATTGGCAATTTCATTATCCGGAGTCTGGTATGGGTGTTTATGGATTCTTGTATTATGTGCTTGGGCCATAGCAGCCAGAGTTTCATCTGCCGAGCAATAGACAAGATGCGATCCTGGGTTGAGATCGTCAATGAACTTGGAAAACTGCGCTTTGTAGTTGTCCCAAGTTGGGAAAACATTGATATGATCCCATGCGATTCCAGAAATCAAAGCAATGTGTGGGTCATACAGATGAAACTTCGGTCTCCGATCAATGGGCGAGCTTAAATATTCATCCCCTTCTAGAATGATAACGGGAGCGTCACTCAAACGCACCATGGTCTCAAATCCTTCGATTTGAGCACCGACCAAATAATCAAAATCGCGATTGAGTTTTTTTAGCACGTGTAGGATCATGGATGTGATGGTCGTTTTTCCGTGACTGCCTGCAATGACCACTCTTGTCTTGTCCTTAGATTGCTCATAAATAAACTCTGGGTATGAATAGACCTTCACTCCCATTTGTAGTGCCTTCTTCAACTCAGGATTGTCTTCTCTGGCATGCATTCCCAAAATAATAGCGTCCAAGTCCTCGGCTATCCGATCCTCATCCCACCCCATCTGCGTTGGTAAGAGTCCGAATTTTGCCAACCTTCCTTTGCTTGGTTCGAAAATTTCATCATCAGATCCTGTAACTTGGTGTCCCAAATGGTGCATGGCCAATGCCAAATTGTGCATAGCAGCGCCTCCTATGGCAATAAAATGAATATTCATGAGCCTGTGATTTGAATCTCAAATCTATTTGAACGATGAATGGTTGTTGCATTTGTGGCAGATAGATACAAACATCAAATCGTTGGTGAAGTAGCCTTTGATTTTTGACTTTCTCCTAGAATCCAAATTATACCTTTGCGCGAGCAAATAAAATCGACCATGGCAGGAGTATTAAATGCGCAAGAAGCGCTGACACTTTTCGAAAAATCAAAGCAGCACAAAATGGCCTACCCGGCTGTGAATGTTACTAGTACACAAACCGTAAACGGAGTGTTAGAGGCAGCTGCAAAAGCCAACTCACCTGTGATTATACAATTCAGCAACGGGGGCGCACTTTCATATGCTGGAAAATCACTCGACAATTCGGGCGAAAAAGCGGCCATAGCAGGAGCAATTTCAGGAGCAAAGCATGTCCACGAAATGGCTAAACACTATGGCGTTGATGTGATCCTGCATACTGATCATAGTGCTCGTAAACTTCTACCATGGATTAACGGATTGCTCGAAGCCGGGGAAAAGCACTATGCCGAAACTGGACGCCCCTTATATACGAGCCACATGATTGACCTGAGCGAAGAGCCAATCATTGAGAACATAGAAACATGTGCAGAATACCACAAGCGCATGAGTGCCATCGACATGATACTCGAAATCGAATTGGGAGTTACTGGCGGTGAGGAAGATGGTGTGGACAACACCGGAATAGATAGTTCAAAGCTTTATACACAACCTGATGAAGTGGGTTATGCCTATGAAATATTAAATGCGATTAGTCCGAATTTTACCATTGCTGCAGCCTTCGGAAATGTACACGGAGTGTATAAACCTGGTAACGTACAGTTGACTCCCATTATTCTTAAAAACAGTCAGGACTACATCAAAAAGACATTCAACATTGATGGCGACAACCCAGTAAGCTTTGTCTTTCATGGTGGTTCGGGTTCAACGAGAGCAGAAATCCGAGAAGGAATTGAATATGGTGTGATCAAGATGAACATTGACACGGATACACAATGGGCTTTTTGGGAAGGTGTTCGCGATTTTGAGGCAAAAAATAGAGCGTATCTTCAGTCTCAGTTAGGTAATCCTGAGGGAGATGATAAACCGAACAAGAAATACTACGACCCAAGAAAATGGTTGCGCGAAGGCGAAAAAACAATGGTAGCCCGATTGATGGAAGCCTTTGAAGATTTGAATTCCATCGGAGCTAACGAAAAACTCTAAATCATGCAATTACACGTCATAAACACAGGTAACTTCAAATTAGATGGTGGTGCCATGTTTGGCGTGGTTCCGAAGTCCTTGTGGACTCGAACAAACCCTTGCGATAGCAACAACATGTGCAATTGGGCCATGCGTTCTCTGCTGATCGAGGACGGTGACCGACTGATGCTGATTGACACAGGCATTGGCAACAAGCAGAGCGAAAAGTTCTTCAGTCATTTTCACCTACATGGAAATGACTCCTTGGACTCGTCACTAGCAGCGCAGGGATTTCATCGCGATGATATTACTGATGTTTTCTTGACACATTTACACTTTGATCATTGCGGAGGAGCCATTGAATTTGACAGCAAGTCTGAAGCTTTTCGACCAGCGTTCAAGAATGCTAAATTTTGGAGCAACGAGCAGCATTGGAAATGGGCCACCGAACCTAACGCGCGAGAAAAAGCTTCCTTTTTGAAGGAAAACATCTTGCCGATTCAGGAAAGCGGACAATTGGAATTCTTACCACACGATAGCGATTTCCTTAAGCAACCGTTTCCGAATATGGATGTATTGATGGCTTATGGGCATACTGATGCTCAGATGATTCCTCACATCCAATACAAAGGAAAGACGATCGTCTTCATGGCTGACCTATTGCCCAGCACAGGACATATCCCTTTGCCTTATGTCATGGGATACGATACACGTCCGCTACTGACCTTAGACGAAAAAGAGCGCTTCATGAACACCGCTGCAGACAACGACTTTGTGCTCTTCCTTGAACATGATTCTGTGAACGAGTGCTGTACGGTACAACACACCGAAAAAGGAGTTCGACTGAAGGAAACATTCTCTTTTTCCGATATTTAAGCTTCAAACATCCTTCTTTAGTTTTCTACAGTGAATAAAACTCTAACCCTGCTGTCGCTCATAGTACTTACTTCCTCCTGTGTCCGCGAACCAGAAGCTTGTTTTGACCTCGATAAGCAGACTTACTCTATAAATGAAGATGTAAACTTCAAAGACTGCTCTGACTATGCAGATAGGTACGAATGGGACTTTGGAGATGGCAATAGAAGTGATGAAATGTCACCTACACATCGGTATACCGAATCAGGGCATTACACGGCTGTTTTGCGCACCTATAACAAAAAAGGCGAAGACGACTTTACGTTCAATCTCGATGTTGGGTATTACTATCTGAATAAAATAGATGTAGTTACTTCAATGGATACCGTCACTGGACCAAGACAAGCCATTTGCGACAAACTTTTTGTAACGCACGCGCATGACGCCTTTGCTTGGGGTTATGGCGGAGATTGTAAGGTAAACTTCAGCATCGTTGAAAAATCTATTCCATCCAAGCCGAGTCTCAGTTTGATACACTACTACTTTGTTTTGCCAGATACAGATGTTTGGGAAGGAAATTATATCGTTTACGATACGCTTTATGCAGACAGCAACGTGATAGTCAATTTAGACAAACAGCGTTACTACGAAGGACTCCACTTCTATGGCAAGGCAGAAACAATGAAGCTCAACCTTGATTTTGGGTTTAAGGTGCAGGCGCCTTAACCGAAATCTAATTGTGCAATCAATGGGCAAATAGAATCTCTAAATTGCTGTATGTCTACGTCTGAAATCATTTCAATTATACTATTAACAGGTTTGTTATGGTCGTGTAATAAAACACCCAATACTTGTATAAACATTGACACCGAACCTGCACCAATCGTCAATGCTACCTACTCTTTCAAATCTTGTTCGGAGGCAGAGAGCGCCAAATGGACCTGGAATGAAACTGTTCTTCATGATTCTGAATTATCAATTATACCAACGAATGCTGGTGTCGAAGAAATTGATTTAGAACTGTGTGACAAAAAGTGCAACGAGACTATAGTTTCGATAGCGGTAAACTACCTGACCATATGCCGAATCAATATTGACTCAATCTCTGGTATTGACACACTGCACACATCGAATATTAACATGAGATTTCTAATTCAAGATTCGATTTATGCCATATCGAAAAAGGCGAAATACCGAGGTGAAATGGAACTAACATTTGAACCAAATTCTAGTCAAAATCAATTTGTGATTGATCACCATTTACCATTGTCAATGCGCTTATTGAGTGAATATAAACTTCACAATCTTAGCGGTAATCCATACTATAAAGATCAATGGGAGTTTAGTCCTAACAAATCAGATATACAATTTGACAACCTCGTCAATCAATACGTTTTTAATAACTCGGACATTTCGATTTATATGAGCATTCTATTCTGCTTGATTAATCCAGAAGATTATCCATAACAAAAGCTCCCTCGCTCCGAATATCGTGGTAGGGAATTGACTTTTCTTTCAAAAGTTGTTGCCAATAGCTTCTTGTTTTCCAATCCAAATTACAGGATAGAATTACCTCCTTCACATTTATGCTCTCAAGAATCGATTTCGGATGATCGGAGGTTCTTTTCGTTAAATAAAGTAAGTCCAATTCTGGCGATTCCTTCGGAACCTTTGTTTCACCCCCAAAAACCAGAAGAGACTTTTTGTTTACAAAATAGAAACCAGGGTTAAATTCAGTCCACGTTGGTTCATCTAAATCCAAGCTCCACCAGTGGTGATGGATATGAAATCGCATCTTATCAAAATCCGCAGTTAATTCTTCGTCTGCAATACAACGTTGTTGATGACCACTTATCATGCTCATTGCCTCGTGTCCCTTCACTTTATAAATAACCAACATTTGCTGGTGTTTCTGCTGAAAGGACTCAATTATGTTCAATGTTTCAATGGAGATAAAGGATACAAGAAACGCCACCAGCCATTTATACCTTCTACCAATTAAGAACACAACCGATGTCATGATAATCATGTAGATGAAATAGGTCTCGAAGATGCTTATATCAATTCCCAATATCAGCGCACCGGGCAGGACTTCAACCCATTGGATAAACATATCCAGCCAATGCACTAAATAGTATAAAACCGTGCCTAATATAGTGTTCAATATAGGAACCCAATTCAGTACGATCAATGCTATCCCAATAGGTAAAATGGCCGTAGCAGCTGGAATAACAACCAAATTGCTCAACAAGAAGTAATTCGGAAATTGATGAAAATAGAGCAAGCCAAGTGGAAATGTGGCTACCTGAGCTGCAACTGAAACAGAAGTAATTGCCCAAAGCTTTTCCAACAACCAGTTTTCGGTCTCCCATAGCCCGTAGATATGAGGCTGCAGAACGACAATACCCAATACAGCTAAATAGGAAAGCTGAAACCCAACTTCCACAATCAAGAATGGATTGATGATCAATAGTGCAGTTGCACTTGCGGCGAGCGTGTTAAAAATATTGGTGTGTCGCTTAAATTGCTGTGCCGCTATCACAAAACTGAACATGGTTGCTGCCCTGGTCACCGATGGCGAAAGCCCAGTGATTGCTGCATACATCCACAATGTCAATAACACTAGTACCCCCTTTATGTATATGCCATACTTTACTTTTTCAATAGGTTTTAATAATGAGCTGATGATCAGAAAAATGATTCCTACGTGTAATCCAGATACGGCCAAAACATGCATTGCACCAGCGCTGGCAAATGCATTCACCTGATCCACACTCAAATGATGTTTGTAACCTACAAGCAAGGCCGAAAGGATGGCTAGTTCGCGGTCATTGATTCCTTGCTGAGTTAAAATCGATAAAACATCATGCTGTAGGTCTTTGATATAGCGAACCAGGCCCGTCCCCTCTTCTAGTTTGATCCAATCCTCAGTAGGAGTATAAATTTGATGGGTGACTTGGTGAAAACCCATATACCTTTTGTAGTTGAACTCTTTAGGGTTTTGAGGCGAAACGATTTCATTTAAACGACCTTTTATAATAACTTGATCACCGTATCCTAGTTTGGAGGCAATTGTATCCTTCTGAAAATAAACCAATAGAATTCCATTTAATGTGGTGGTATCATCACCATTGATCATTGCCGAAATAGACATTTCTGCTTTATAGCTTTTAGTTCGGGGAATTACATCCGAACTCAGCTCTCCTATGAAATATGCTTCGTCATTGAGAGAAAACTTGGAGTAATGATCGTCATACAATCGATCCGTGTGCAGCACTGTGGTTACATAACCCGCTAAGAGAAATACAGGTAGAAATAGAATCGTGGCTAACCATCGCGTAGAAAACAAAAACGGAATAATAGCTCCAATTGCAATCAAGCAGATAAGAGCAATTTTCATGAACGCCATATTTGGTTGGAAAATTCCAATGATGATTCCGAGTATGAATGGCCAAAGCATTCGAAACAAAGGAACTTGCTGCCATATATACCTTGATTTAAAGGGCAAGAGTCAACTGCTTAGAGACAGAATGAAATTAATGAATTATGGAGATGAATCGAACTATCTGCGATTCAATATGTTACTTAAGAAACAAACAAATGAAAACTACCACAATCATCTTGCTCGTTGTTTCGGTACTGGTGATACTATTCATCATAACACAAGGATTCGTGAGCAAGGCAAGCAAAGACATAGAAACACTTTCTTACAAGGTTCTCAAAACCCATCCCAATTTTGAAATTCGCGCCTATTCTGAGGCAAACTTTTCAAGCGTTACGATTCCGAAGCAGTCATACAAAGAAATGTCGAGTACTGGATTTAGAAAGCTGGCAGGATACATTTTTGGAGGAAACGAGGACAGTAAGTCAATCGCGATGACTTCACCCGTAGCCATGGAAATGGGAGATTCGATGACTATGAAATTCATGATACCCTCAGAGTATGATTTATCCGAACTTCCAAAGCCAAATGACAGCTCTATTCGATTTACAAAGGAGAACAGCAAGATATTAGCCATCATCCGATTTGGAGGTTGGGCCTCTGATGATCGTTTGGAGGAAAAGAAAAAGGAGCTCATACAACTTTTAGATTCAGAAGGAATAGCGCACAATTCCAAATTCACCTTCCTAGGTTACAATCCTCCCTATGAGGTGATGAACAGAAGGAACGAGATGACGGTAGAATTGGAGAATTATTCTTTCGATTCAGCAGAATAACCGAAGAAACTTGACTTCAACATAAACAGAATCAATGCAGTCATTTGAATTAATGGAAGTAGTCTGCATTGCAGTCGTTCATACACATTTGCCAGTACACCAGTAATTGCTGCATTGAAGAAATAGAAAGCAACAAAAACGACAAGAATCATCGTCAATCGATTGTCCATTTTTCTGGTCAACACTGCCCACGCAATCATCAGTAGCGATAAAAACAAGCTGATATAATTCAACATTTTGAAGAATTCGATAGGAAGATGACTCGCATCTTTGTTTTGAACGCTAACCAAATATTCGTTCAGTTCTTGTTTAAAGTGTGACCGCATAGGCCACGATGGTGGCGAACCGTCTCCATAGGTGTATTGAAGTCCGCTCCCCAATTCTATTTGAAACATTTGTTTCAAGGTAGCTTTGACACTCGCAAAAACCAACCATTTCATGTATCGTGGTTTAGTCAAAAAATCATGGACGATAGGTGCACATTCCTCATTCATGCCAAGCCATCCATCGGGATGTTCATTCACCGGACTGTCTCCAGTCCACAAGTAACCATCAGTCTCCAAGGGAAGCTGATCTTTCATGTTACACAACTCGCTCTCTACTCCATCACAATTCTCATCTAGGTACATTTTTAAGATCCCCATTTCGCCCAGGTTTGCTGTGATAAACACATTAGAAGCCATACTCATTCTGAATCCATGTCCCCAAACCGCGTTGTAGGTTGAGATAAACATAAAAGCGACAGCGATAGGTATTATGAGTACCACAAATTGGGACTTGACAACACTCCAACTCAAGAATCTCTTAAATAGAAAAAGGGAGGCGATGACCAATAACAGTAGTGGAATATGACTTAGATGAGTAATAAGAGTCATACTGATTAGGAGTCCATAAAAAACTCCTGATTTCAATGTTATGCTTTTCTCCAGCAAGACCAGTACTGTAGAAATCGCCAAAACAAACGTGAAAATATCAGGCATCAATTGGGCGGCATACCATGACATGCTTGTAGTAAATGACAATACAGTTATCGTCAGAAAATGAAACCAATAATGTCGCTTTTCAAAAAGCAACTGCACCAACCTAAAAGTCAATAGCGACACAAGCAAACCTTGTATAAATACTATAGGCCAATTGCTTATCATCCATCCAGATATCTTCATTAGAATGGGATATCCAATTGCACGATGAAAAGAAGGTTCCAAACTTGCGGCCATTTCCATATATGCACCGCTATCAAAGTAAACCAACGGATACCGATTATACAAAGCAGGACCAATCACGATGACTGAAGTCACCAGAAAGTAAATGATTTGATATAATCGATTAGAAAGATTCACTGGTTATAAGTATCGCTCATTTAATACGTTTAAATGATGTCGATAATGGGCCGAAGTAACAAAAAACAAAGCCTCCACTTGTATTTCATTATCGCTAGCGACTCCAACTTTTTTCAATTGCTCAGAGCTCATGGTGTTTAGTAAACAATTAGTCATGGTTCTTACCGCATCGAAATAGATGAGAATTTCAGATTTCTTCCAATGCTGTTTCGCGCTAGCTTTCGCATAGTCGTCCTCATTAAACCCCTTTAAGTTGACTATTTCAGATTCACGGGCAATGGTCAACGCCCGAAAACAAAAAATGATTTCCGTTTCTATACAATGTTGGATAACCTCAGCCACTGACCATTTGTCTTCAGCATATCTATGATCTAGTTTTTCCTCTGGAAGATCATTTAAAAAGTCTTCCACCAATTCTTGAGATGCAGCCAGTTCACTTGGCAAATATGGTATTTCAACCAGCTTTAAATAGGTATGGAAATAGGGTGCAACCACCAACGAAGTCATTTCTTCAATCATGGCGGAAAGTTAGGCAGAATTGAATAAAAAAAGGGACGGTCCTCACCGCCCCTTTACCCTTAAACCATTTATCGATTCAGTATTGAACCACTAACAGATACATATACTATGCATGCATCGCTTTGGTTACATTTTTTCGATTAAAGGTTGATTTTCTTGTCCGAAGGATACTTAATTGTATACTTAAACACCATTGACTCGGTTTGTCCAGCCATTATATTCTTGCTCCAACGGAGTTTTCCAGTTCCTTTATCGTGCAATGCAGTTTTAGATTCAATCAGATCAACCTCTATTTCTTTATCCGTAGAGATCGGTACCTGATCCTCAATCACCAACTGAATTTTGGTTGACTTTGTGTTCTTCACCGAAATCTCAATCCCTAAAGTTTCCTTTGTGCTTCCACTTAACTTCTTCGTTTCACAAAACTCTTTGATTTTCTCTCGTTTTACAACGATACTCTGATCTCTACCAAGGCTAAGATCAAGTGTGTCGGCCACGGTGCTCGTGTTGATATACGTTTTACCCACAAATGTATTTGAGAAGAATAGATTTGCCTCACCAGGCAGCAGGTCATACTTCTCGAATTCGGTCACTCTCGCAATTAAGAATGCAGAAGGATCTAATTTAGGTGCGCAGTAGTACTGATATGTAGCCGGAATTGTGAATTCGTCTATGGCAAGACCCTGATGTTTGCCATTAGATGGAACCGAATGCTTAGATTTAATTTTGAATTCTGTAACAGCATCATTCATCGGGTATTCTGCAGTTGAGCCAACCAAATTTTCTGAATCTGAAATAGCCAGAGATTGCAAGCGTGGCTTACTCGCATCAGTTTCTAACTTATTCGAATAACCCATATCGAAGCCTTGACCTTGAACAAAATACAATCGCCATGGATGAATTTCAGGCTTATTACCACTCAAATTTGGGTTTGCATTGGTAAGAGTGAGCGAAACATCTTTCCAATCCACACCAGTGTTTTGATACACTTTAGCATTGTAGGAAACCTTTAATGGTTCGTCCACTTCCTTCACATTGATGTTATAGGAAGGAATCCAACCTGCGCTGCGAATCATATAACTCAATTCAAAATTCGCTGTTGCGTTGTTTGGGACGTAAGCTTCCACTAAAATTTCACCAGTTGCTCTGTTAAGTTTCGAGTTGGCCTCATTCACTTTCTGAGCAATTCTGTTGATGTTCTTTTGCAACACCTCCTGCTTCTGATTCAGTTGCATATTCTTCAGCATAATGTCGGCTAATCGATCGCGATAAAAATCACTTAAGTCTTCCAGATCCTCAATCAAAAAGTCTGAGCTATTACCACCCCAACCCACTTTGTTGTTGTTGAGCACCATCGCTTTTTCTTGGGCATATACATCCAACATATTCTGGTTAAATGTTTTATCAAATTGCAGGGTCTGTAAAGAGTCTTCAAGCATTCGCAATTCTTTTGGTTTGGCAGACTGCTTCAGCTTGCCAACCTGATTAGAAACGCTCAATACCGTAATTCCTGAGTTTGCCGAAACATTAATCGTGGCAGCATCCATTTCAGAGGCTAAACCAGTGAAAACAAACATTTGCCTCCCTGAGGTCACTGATTTAGTGGCAGATCGTTCTACTTGAGCACCTCTTGGATAAACAGTGATAGCATCTATTTTGGACGACACTTCAAGTGGTGTTTGCGCTACAGAAATCGATGCAATTATCGTGGCAACAAGGAATGAAAAGCTATGTTTCATAAGATAGTTTTAGTCTCTATTACCAGCAAAACGCATGATAAAATAGAGCAATTGTGCAATGGCAGCCAAGGTAGCAACTACATATGTAACCGCTGCCCACTGTAAAGCATTTTTGGCTTTTTCGTGTTCTTCTCCAACAGTGATTCGGCTTGAGTTAAGCCATTGTAATGCTCGTGCACTTGCATCAAATTCTACGGGCAATGTCACTAAACTGAACAAGGTGATCACCGATTGGGCAATTATGACCACCCAAATGGCCTGTTGAAAGAAATTGAAGGCGTATCCTCCAAAAAGAGCCACCATAAAAATGATACTAATCATTCTACTTGAAAGGTTCACTGCTGGTACCATTGCAGATCTAAAACCAAGCATGGCGTAAGCTGTAGCATGCTGCACCGCGTGTCCTGTTTCGTGAGCAGCAACCGCTGCTGCAGCCACATTTCGCCCAGAATAAACATCCGCACTCAGGTTGATGGTCTTGTTTTGTGGGTTATAATGATCGGTAAGCTGCCCTTGTACCGACATGACTTTAACATCTCTAATGTTGTTATCGCGCAGCATTCGTTCTGCAATTTCAGCACCCGATAGTCCGCTTGAGGTTGGAACTTGAGAATAGGCTTTGAATTTCGACTTCAGTTTATGACTCACATAAAAACTTAGCCCGCCAAAAAATAGAATTAATAGAATGAACATATCTTTTTGTTTTGCATGCCTCGAGCAAATCGTGTTCCGCAACACAAACTCCGCATTTATGACATAAAAAAGGCTTTGGCACGAGCCAAAGCCTTTTTTAAATGTCGTTTTGTCCTTTATTAATGAGCCACAACTATCGTTTGCTGACTAATAAAATCATTGGATGAGACACGCGCGAAATACACACCATTCGGCATGGCACGAACGTTAAAAGCTGCCTTTTGAGGTCCTGCAGATAATCTTTGAGTATAGACTTCCAGCACCATTCTTCCACTTAAATCATAAATGGCCACACTAATTTCATTTGCTTTTGGAACATTGTAAGAAATGACACCTAAATCAGACAACGGATTTGGACTCACTTTCATTTCTGAATCGAAGCCTTCTATTTCCTGAATTGAAGTTGGCCAATTCGCTGAATTGAATTGACTATTTGGATTATGTGGATTGTCTGGGTGATTAGGATCAGTAACATCTGTCTTTTCATATGTAACAAAATCGTTGCTCTGAGCAGCATTCATGACTTCATTAAGCGTTACATCAGCATTACTGTAATTTGCAACAAACGCAACTACACGCAAACTCCCAAGACTTGCACCTGAAGGCTTTTTAAACGAATAAGTACTGTGGAATTTATTGCCCACTTTAGGTTGTTGCGAAATAATATTATCCGTTCCGTCATAGTTTGATGGATTCAAAATGGCAACATCATTATGCTGAAAGTTCGACTTTTGGTATGCTTCATTTCCATTAATATCTATGGTGTCAAACACCCCAGAAAAAAGTGAACATGAACCAAAATTTGTAGCGAGATCAAACACCTGTGGATGCACTATTCCATCTTGCACTAAGTATAAAAAGAATCGAAGTTCTCTATTAACTATACTGAAAGTGGAGTCAGTTATATCTAACTGAACGCGAACAAAAATCTCTTCTTCACTTTCATCATATAATAGCTCTGGAATTGTGACTAATCCATCCGTGGTTCTGTTTATACGAGCTTGAATGGAGTCTTCCCAGACTTGTCCTCCTAAAGAAGTCATTGTTGTTCCGTTATATGAGTACCTATCAATCGCTCCTCTGTCGAAGGATGTTACAAAAAATGTTTGAGCCCATTCATCTGCAAACGTCTTGAACATTGGATCTCCACCATTGATTATGTCATCCGTATGAAAGGATATCACTGCAAGTTCATCATCCGAGAACTTAGACTTTACGTTCTCCTTGTTACAAATGTTTTCTGCATTACTGGCGACCCAGTTCGACTCTGTGGTTTCGAGTAATACAGTTCTTGTAGATTGCGATTGAACGGTAGCGATACCTAAAAAAAGAATAGCGAGCGTGTATAATTGTTTCATTTGATAAGAATTAATGCTGCGTGAAAGTAAGTTTTTTTCCATGTTTCATAACGTGTTCTAACAATCACTTAGTTACTTCGCATCAATCCTAAATGATGAGAATAAAACCATGAGTAAACCACTAATTTTAGTTACGAACGATGATGGGTTTTATGCTCCAGGCATTGAGGCTCTTACAGAGGTGGTAAAAAAGTTTGGGCAAGTCATAAAAATCGCTCCAGACAAACCACAAAGTGGGATGGGACATGCGATTACAATCAACTCAACATTACGAATCCAAAAGATGCATGAATCAGAGGAGTTTAGCGCATACCAATGTACGGGCACACCTGTGGATTGCGTAAAAATTGCCTTGGACGTAGTTCTAGATCGAAAGCCAGACCTTATTATTTCAGGAATTAATCATGGATCAAATGCCAGTATTAACGTGATTTACTCTGGCACAATGAGTGCGGCATTAGAAGGCTACATTGAAGGAGTTCCTTCTATTGGATTTAGCCTTTTGGATCATAGCATTGAGGCTGACTTCACGGCTGCCAAGCATTTTGCCGAAAAAGTGATAAAGCAGGCATTAGCACATGAGGGCAAGAATTATTGCCTGAATGTGAATATACCTCGACTCAATCACACACTCATCAAGGGAATAAAAGTGTGTCGCCAGGCACACGCAAAATGGCAAGAGGAGTTTGACAAACGTCAAGATCCGTCAGGACAAGATTACTATTGGTTAACCGGCCATTTTGTCCCCTTCGAAGACCATCAAGAAGACACAGATCTTTGGGCATTGGACAATGGATACGTTTCAATCGTCCCCGTTTCCTACGATCTTACTCATTTTAAGGTACTTGAAGAAATAACTTCATGGAATCTATAAAAAGACAATACGACAAACTAGTTACTGGTTTAATACCTGGGCTCATAGGTCCTTGGCTTGGTGCTTGGCTATTTAATCTGATAATGTTCAATCACCTGAGTATTTTGGAATTTGCACGAATGATTATCAATACAGGATCAACGCACGCCCCACTCATCTCGGTTTCACTCATTTTCAACCTTGTATTCTTCTATCTGTTTCTTCGAAATGACATGTATAATGCAGCCAAGGGTGTGATCATGGCTGTTTTTCTCTATGCACCATTTGTAGTCTATTTCAAATATGTCGCGTAAGCTATTCATCATAGCAGGAGAACCAAGCGGAGATTTGCATGGTGCCAATTTAGTAAAGGAGTTGAAACGCCTAGATCCGGAACTAGAAATTGCATGTTGGGGTGGTGATAAAATGGAAAAGCAAGGCGCTAAGGTTTTGAAGCACATTGATGATCTTGCCTTTATGGGATTTGTTGAGGTTGTTGCCAATCTCTTCACCATATTGAAGAATTTCAAACTATGTAAGCTTCAGATTGAGTCGTTCAAACCCGATGCTGTTTTGCTCATTGACTATCCTGGTTTTAACTTGAGAATGGCAGAGCATATTAAAAAAATGGATATTCCAGTACACTACTATATCTCTCCACAAATCTGGGCTTGGAAAGAGTCTCGAGCCAAAAAAATCAAGGCATTTGTAGATAAAGTATTTGTGATTTTACCCTTTGAAAAGGCGTTCTATGCAAAACATGGCATTGAGGCTGAATATGTTGGGCATCCGCTGCTAGATGAAATTGAAAAAGTGCAGGACGATCGTTTGGAATTTTGCGATCGAAACAACTTAGATGTTAATCGGGCAATAATTTCGGTTTTACCCGGTTCTAGGAAACAAGAAATATCTAAGATTCTTCCGCTTGTAAACCGGCTGCAAAAGGCCCTCCCTAATTATCAAATAGTAGTTTCAAAGGTAGCTTGGCTTCCACAGTCAATGTATGATGAGGCGTTGCATTCTGACATTAAGCTCATAGAGGGAAACACATACGAGCTCATTCGAATGTCTGAGGCGGCAGTGGTTACTTCGGGTACTGCAACGTTAGAAACAGCCATTCTCGGGACACCAGAAGTGGTGATCTATAAAGCCAATGCTTTAAGTGTGATATTGGCAAGATGGCTGGTTAAAATTAAGTATATAAGTCTTGTAAACTTGATCTTAGACCGCATGGCAGTAGTTGAACTCATACAAGGTAAAGCGAACCATGACCGATTGCTCGCTGAACTTAAATTGATTTTGATCGATGGTAGCAGAAGATCTCAAGTGCTCAAAGATTATGAAGATCTAATGAACAAATTAGGCACTGGGGGGGCATCAGAAATTGTTGCAAAGGCATTGTTGAAAAGCCTGTAAAATCATCTATTATTTTCGTTAGACTCGGGGTAGCTTTGTTGCATGCGGCTCTTACTATTTATCACACTTGTTTTACTGTCTTCTACTCTTGAGGCTTCGACAAAAATTCTTCAGATCGGGTTATACCATCGTACGGAACCAGTGGAAGTCATCATACAGGCCAGTGAAGGTTCATATGCTGTTTTTGGGAATGGTCAGGAATTGACCAGAGTGGATGACAAAACCATTTTGAGAATAGCAAATAAGAATGGATTGATTGAAGTGAAATCACTAAGCAAAACATTTGGAAACTATGCTATTCTAGAGATCAAAAGAAACAGTTGGGGAAGTTCAATGAAGTTTCAGCGGACCGATGGCGACAAAAAGCCAAGAGAGCATAATGATGATTTCATCATCAAACCGAAAGATGGAAAGTTGACTGTAATAAACGAGGTTTATATAGAACACTATGTAGCTGGAGTTGTGGAATCTGAAGCAGGTTCAAAGGAGCCAAAGGAATACTACAAGGTTCAATCGGTCATATGCAGAACCTATGCACTAAATAATAGAAGAAGGCATGAAGCAGAAGGATTTCAATTGTGTGACAAAGTGCATTGTCAAGTATATCACACTCGCAGCAAATTGAACCCTGATATACTTCGAGGAACTCAAGAAACAATAGGTATCGTCATCGTTGATAGCGATATCAACCTTGTCACAGCTGCATTCTCAAGCAACTGCGGTGGCTACACCTGCAACAGCGAGGACGTTTGGAGCGGATACTTGGATTATTTGAGGGCGCGTGAAGATGATAACTGCATACAAGAACCCCACTCCTATTGGCGAACAACCATGTCAAAAGACAAATGGCTCGGTTATCTAAAATCGAAACACGATTATCCAGTGAATGACCCTATTGCTCAGCATGCTGCTCTTAATTATTGTCCTGAACGCAGAGACATAACATTTGATCCAGATCAGGATGGACAAGATGAAATTGATTTTATACGAATACGATACGACCTCAAACTGCAGTCCGCCTACTTTTCTATTGAAAATGTGAATGATTCAGTGATTCTCGAAGGTCATGGATATGGACATGGTGTTGGGCTTTGTCAAGAAGGGGCGATGAACATGGCTAAGCGTGGAATTCCATACGATGAAATCCTGCACTATTATTACAACAACATTCACTTGGTGAATTTGTCCGTCATTGATTTCTTCCGCTCAGAGTAATTAGTATTTCGACACCCGCACAGAACTTGCATCGTCCCATGGTGCTGCAGGTAAATGCTCCAAACTATAATAAGGAAGAAACTGAATAGCGCCAGGTTTCCCGTCCACTTTGAATCCAGCCTTATCTTCTCCTTTATTCACATTTAGCATTCTTAATCCAATGATATTCTCTCCATTGTCTAAAGGAACTCGCTGATAATAAATTGAATGAGGTAGCGTTTGCCAGTTCCTAGTGTCTGCTTTCTCTGTCAGCGCATTCGTAATGGTTGCTGCTGCACCTAACGCAGCATTTTCTTGAGCGAGTTTCAATTCAGTGGCTTTCTTTAACCCTAGTCGCAACAGTGACGTCCCCATTTCTCGTAGAAACCTATCTTTCAGAGTTTTAAAGGCAATATCATTAATATCCTCGGCCTTATCTAAAGGATATTTTGTTCCATTCACCACCAGATATGCATCATTATAATAGGTTGGTCGTTCCAGATACTTTGGAAAAGCAACTCGAATCACTCGAAGTGCCAAAAGATCATTACGCTTTTGCGGATCATCTCCGATATAAAATGGGAAGCTGACTCCAAGTTCCGCATTTTCAAAAATCACGTAACCTCCTTGACCAGGAATGGCTATGAAGTTAAAGTTCACCTCATCCTTAATTGGCCCCATGCCGTTGTGCCATAGAAAAACCAAACTTCCGTTAGGAGCAGACTTATATTCATACTTCACTCCAAACTCACGCTCATAAAATTCCAGTTCATTCTGAAATCCCAGCGCATGAGAAGTTCTCAATAAATCTGACTTAAGTTGCTCTGGTGCTTTGATATCAAAATACCCATGCTCACCTGTGTATACGTTGTAGGCATTTCGATAAGCAATGAAAGCATCGTTTAATTGTCCAGAAGCTTCATAACTCAACCCCATTAATATGTGTGCAAACGCATCTGCTTGATACCTATTCTTATGATCCTTGTATTTGTCATTTAATTGGTTCAGAATAATGTTCATTCGCTTCGCTTCTACGATAGAGGCGTCATATTCATTGAGCAATAAGTAGTTCAATGATTTGTAGTAGTGAACCATGACCGATTCGAAATCTTCGGGCTTGTAAGGTTTCACCTCAGGATTACTTATTAGCGCTAAAGCTTCGGCACCATAGCTCTTTTTGTAATCTTCAATTAAGAGATCGGCTTCATTGAAAAAGACATTGCTCGCAGCGTAGTCTTGTTGCAAGTGATTTATAAACCCCATGTTAAAAAGGTAGAGCAGTCGATTTCGATCTTTTTGAATTCGCTTGTCGCCTTCTAAAGTTTTCTCAGCTTTTTCTAAATCACCGGCAGAAATCAACCGTTGCACCTCAATGTTGCGCTGATAGTATGATGCGCAGCCAAAAGTGAATACCAATGGTAATATGTAGATCAGTTTTTTCACGGTGTAAAAAAAGTCCTGTATGAATTTCAAACAGGACTTTTCATTTTTAATTTATCCCGAATTAGTCTTTGATATACTTCTTGATTTTCTTGTCGCCAATCCAAACCACTTCATTGGTTTGCATATCAGTCAATTGAAGATCAATTTGATACTCAACTACTTTCTCCTTTTTGTACTCGTCAACCGTGGAGTTGAGAACGCCTTGAAGCATATAATCCGCTCCTACTTCTAATCCCCACTTTTTCATGGTTTCTTCGCTTGAGAAATTTTGCTGATCGGCACGCTCACCTCGCACATCTTCTCTCATCTCGCCACCCTGAACTAGTCTTACACGCTGAGAGGTGATAAATGACTTTTCTAAGTCCTTGCAGAAAGTCTCTGGAGTAATGTGCTCGTGAGACTTGTTTCTAATAATTCCAACGATCACGACCGGTTTCTCTCCATCTTTGGCTTGCAGGTGATTAGTCAACCAAGGTCCAGTTAAAATTTGTTCGATCATGGCGTTTGCAGTCATTTTGGAATCTGTATCGTTCCAGCGTCCGCTTAGGTCGATACGCTCATCCGGATCTACGCGTTGTACTTTTCTATTTGAACAACCAACAGACATCAATACAATCATTGAAGCTGCGATAAGTTTTGTGTTGATTGAAGTAATCATGATCTAGGATTTAAATATTTGATTTGCTCATTTACAAATTGAATGCCAAAAGTATTTTAACCCGTAAATATGAAGGCTTAATTTCCATTTTTTAAGGTTTTGTAATAATTGATAACTAATGTTCGCATTATGCATCGGATCAGAATTCTAAATTCGCGCCACTTCGCAAAAGGAGTCAAAACCTATTTATGAGTACGATGAATTATCAAAAGTGGAATAATATCCTTGGCTGGCTTGTTTTTGCCATTGCCGCATTCACCTACGTTAATACACTAGAACCAACTGCTAGCTTTTGGGATTGTGGCGAATATATCGCTACATCATATCGATTAGAAGTCGGTCACCCACCCGGAGCTCCGACCTTTCTTTTAGTCGGTCGCCTGTTCAGCATGTTTGTTGATGCAGAAAATGTAGCCTATGCAGTTAACATGATTAGTGCATTATCCAGCGCATTCACCATTTTATTCCTTTTCTGGACCATTACGGCCTTGGCCTTAAAGCTTTTCACACTTTCTCGTCCTGAAGAGGATTTGTCAAAAGGAGATTACCTAGCTATATATGGCAGCGCTATTATAGGTGGTCTTGCCTACACATTTAGTGACACCTTTTGGTTCTCTGCCGAAGAAGGTGAGGTTTATGCCTTATCATCTATGATGACTGCAATCACCTTCTGGGCTATACTAAAATGGGAAAAGATTGCCCATGAACCCAAGGCTGATCGATGGATTATACTGATCGCCTATTTAGTTGGACTATCTATTGGAATTCACTTATTGAACCTACTTGCCATTCCGGCCATTGCTTACGTTATATATTTCAAAAAATTCAAACCTAGCCTGAAAGGGATGGTCATAGCTGGAGCTGCAGGCGTAATCACTTTAGGTGGAATTCAAGGATTCATCATTCCTGGCCTTGTAAGTCTAGCGGCCAAATTTGAATATGCAATTGTCAATTCATTTGGAGCTCCATTTCACTTTGGATCCTTGGTCTTCATATTTCTTTTAATGGCTGCTATAGTTTATGGGATTTTCTATACTCGAAAAGCGCACAAACCCACCTTTAACACAGCATTACTTTCACTTTTGGTGTTGATCATAGGTTATTCATCATTCACATTGATCATGATTCGATCCAATGCAAACACTCCTATCGATGAGAACAACCCCGAAAACTTAGTGAATCTGTTAGCATACCTTAACCGTGAGCAATACGGAGACTCCCCGCTTGCGTATGGACAACAGTTTAACTCACCGTTGGATCCTGCAAATCAATACCTTGACGGAACTCCTGTTTATTATCCTGACGAGCGCACTGGCAAATATGAATTGGCTGATGATCGAAAAAGTTCCAAGCCAAACTATCACCCAGATTTCAAAACGATATTCCCACGTATGTGGAGTTCGAAAGGAAATCATGTAAAAGCTTATAAGGAATGGAGTGAATTCCAAGGGCGACCAATAAAGTACAGAGATGCTCAAGGCCGAACATCAACCATTAACAAACCGACATTTGTCGAGAATATGCGATTCTTCTTCAACTATCAAGTGGGATGGATGTATTTTAGGTATTTCATGTGGAATTTTTCTGGTAGGCAAAACGATCATCAGGGACATGGAAGTTTCCAAGATGGTAATTGGATGACTGGTATAAGTTTCATTGACGAGGCGCATGTCGGAAATCAAAAATCTATTCCAGAATTTGCCGAGAATCAGAAAGCACGAAACTTCTTCTACGCCCTACCCTTCATCCTTGGTTTGTTAGGAATGATTTTTCATTTTAGAAAACACTCTGAATGGGCTTGGGTGGTACTACTGCTGTTCTTCTTTACCGGATTGGCCATTGTACTCTACCTGAATCAATATCCTTTCCAGCCGCGAGAACGTGATTACGCTTACGCTGGTTCATTCTATGCTTTCGCCATATGGATTGGTTTTGGTGTTTTGGCTTTGTATGATGCGGCCAGAAATTTGAGTTCTAAGGAACTAGGACAAAATATTGCATATGCCATAGGCGGAGGAATTGGTCTCGCCATTATTGGAGCCATGTTTGGTGGAAATTCGGCCTTTGCGTTGCTCATGTTATACATGGCCGTTGTTGCTTCTGCCCTGCTACTCATTATGCATGCCATTGGCAAAGTTTCATCTGACGGTAAGATTCAAGCCATTGTAGCTACAGTGCTGTGCTTAACAGCACCGATATTAATGGCAAAAGACGGTTGGGATGATCACGATCGTAGCGATAGATACACTGCCAGAGCCATTGCCAAAAACTACCTTGACTCATGTGAAAAGAACGCCATTCTATTCACAAACGGAGACAACGATACTTTCCCGCTTTGGTATTTGCAAGAAGTAGAAGGTTATCGAACGGATGTACGAGTGGTGAACTTGACATTAGGAAGCACCGATTGGTTCATCGATATGATCAAACGTCAAGCATATGATGACGGGTTGCCCGTAAAATTGAGCATGGAAAAAGACGACTATCGACAAGGAACTCGTGATTATCTCCCAATCGTTGAGCGCACCAAGGGCGATGACTATGTCAACATTGACAAGATTGTGGATTTTGCCTTAGATGATCGGAATACCCAACCGATGATGACGGGTAAAAAGCTAAGCTACATCCCGACTCGAAAATTCAGATTGCCCATTGATAAAAACGCCATTGCAGAATACAATGTTGTTCAACCTGGATATGAAAACCGCGTACTTGACGCGATTGAATGGGAAGTGAAGGGTTCTATCATTCTTAAAAGCGAATTGCTGATGCTCGACATCTTAGCGAACAACAACTGGGAGCGGCCTATTTATTACGCCAACACAATGCCTAAAGACAGCTATTTTGGATTGCAGAAATACATGCAGCACGAAGGGTTCACATACAGACTTGTTCCTTACCAGGTAAACAATGATGGCAACCAATTCGGTTACTTTGGTGAGGTGCAGGCAGACATCATGTATGAAAACATGATGAATGAGTTTTCCTTCGGAAACATGAACGATCCTGATATATTCTTGGATGAAAACAACATGCGATTCGTTACAAATCTGAGATTAAACTTCTCTCGATTGGCGGATGTTTTAGCAAAACAAGGCGACAAGGAACGGGCAAAAGCAGTGTTGGATAAGTGTGTTGAACAGACAGTTACGCCTAATACTCCACAAGATGTTACGCTCCTTCAAGTGATCGACACATATTTCCAAATCGGGGAAAATGAAGCCGGTTTTGAATTAGCTAAAAAATTAGGAGATTACTACATCGACCACCTGGAGTATTATGCCTCGATTGAATCGAAGTATCAATCTACACTAACTCGAGAAACAGGCCAGGGTGTTGCAGTAATTCAACAACTTCAAAACATGGCTCGACAGTACAACGTTGAAGGCATGAGTGAATATATGCAACCACTTTACGAGCAAGCCGAAGTTTATTACAATGAAGTGGTTGGCGCTCTACCCCAGCAGGGACAGCAAAGAGCTCCAAAAAAGAAGGCCAAACAACAGCCTGCGGCACTACCAAAAAAGTAGATTCTGAACCAAATGAAAAGAGATCGATTAGTCGGTCTTTTTTTATTTGTTGAAATCTCGTTCGAATCCTTATTGCTTTAAACTCAACCTTGGCTTCAGGTAATACGTATTTCAATAGGTTTAATGCATCTCAAAATTTACTTTTACGCACTAAACACTAACCCATTGACTATTTGCCAACAACCTGTCGTGGATTTGAGGATTACGCATTAATTGCGCAGTACCACTGAGGTTTCTAGTTTATTATCAATGTGTTGTGTTCAGCTCAATACAACAATTGCAGTCTATGACTTTACTTAGAAAAGCTGGCCTTGCCCTAGGCCTATTCACGTTAGCAGTCTTCTCATTTCCTGAGAATGTCAGTGCACAAGCTCCAAACACAATCAATTATCAGGCAGTCGCGCGCGATACTTCGGGTGCTCCATTAGCCAATCAATCGTTGGATATAACCATCACGATTATTGACTCAATCGTCTTTGTTCCGGTTTACACCGAATCTTGGCCAGGAGTCACTACCAATCGGTTTGGTTTATTCACTATCCAAATAGGAAGAGGAACTACCGTTGACGATTTTTCCGCTGTCGATTGGGCAGGTGGCGGATTATATCTGCAAGTGGAAGTGGACGGGGTTGTTATGGGCAATGCAACTGAGTTAACCAGTGTACCATTTGCATTGTATGCAGAGTCTGCAGGTAATGTTTTAGTCATAGACAGCGCTGCATTAAACGGAACCAACTACATCATATACACGAATCAGGGCAATGACACCACCGATATGAGCGGATTGGCGGGGGCAGCAAGCAGCATCGATTCAGGTAAGGTGGTTGGTACAGATACATTGAGAATCTATCAAGGCGGAAACGTCATTGACATTGATGTCTCTAATCTTTCGGGTGGAACAAGCTTGGACAATGACACAACCAATGAGATCCAGTTCTTATCCCTCAATGATGACACCCTTTTCATCTCTGATGGAAACAATATTGTCCTTCCAGATGCCGATGCGACCAATGAAAAGATTGACTCCTTGGTCCTGGATGGCACACTATTAAAAATTTATGAAGGCGGCCAGCTTATTGATTCAGCGGAACTTTCAGGATTAGGAGGCGGATCCGCCTTTGAGGACACTTTGGTCAACGCAGTTTTAGTTGGAACAGATTTACATCTTATTGATGCAACAAATGATACGGTAACTGCCGATCTATCAGGACTGGTTGCGTCAACCGCGTCCGATTCCGTTTCTAGTTTAGCACTCAACGGTACAACCTTGGTTATCACTTCAGAAGACGGTGATACAGTGCAGGCTAATCTAGCTTCACTCATTGCAACTGATTCGGTGCAAAGTTTAGCACTGAACGGAACAACCTTAGTCATTACTTCAGAAGGCGGTGATACCGTACAAACTAATCTAGCTCCACTCATTGCAACTGATTCGGTGCAAAGTTTAGCACTGAACGGAACGACCTTAGTCATTACTTCAGAAGACGGAGATACAGTGCAAGCTAATCTAGGTTCACTCATTGCAACTGATTCGGTGCAAAGTTTAGCACTGAACGGAACGACCTTAGTCATTACTTCAGAAGACGGAGATACAGTGCAAGCTAATCTAGCTTCACTCATTACAACTGATTCGGTGCAAAGTTTAGCACTGAACGGAACGACCTTAGTCATTACTTCAGAAGACGGAGATACAGTGCAAGCTAATCTA
>Ga0255765_1000085_pt1 | contig 109312 bp, 147 predicted proteins | sample 041ome_8_FD_179965 | JGI IMG/M metagenome (GOLD analysis project Ga0255765, IMG submission 179965) | Coastal salt marsh microbial communities from the Groves Creek Marsh, Skidaway Island, Georgia - 041407BS metaG (version 2) | ecosystem: Environmental > Aquatic > Marine > Intertidal zone >...
CGGTGCCTGCTTAATAAGCCTAGGATCTAAAAAGATACTTGCATCAATCATACCTACGCCAGTGCCACAATAGTTAGCTTCTTTGTATGGGTCATGAATTCTTGTTCTATATTTATAATAGTCGCTCCCGCCACGATCAATAGTCCATGCGAAACCAGACTTGTAGCTCTTCTCTTCATAGTATCTGAGGCATTGCTCTACATAATCATTTGGAATAATAATATCATCATCAATAAAAAGAATAATGTTAGTCCCTCGTTCTGCAAGATCTTTACCTACATCAAATCTCCTAAACGCAAACTTATCATTCCCCTCATGGGATACCTCGATGTCTAAATGTCCATCAAACATTTTCGCTACATTCTCAACATATTGGTACTTTACTAAGTTAGCATTGGAGATTCTAATATTAAAATTACTATAAGTCTGTTCTTTTAGCATCAACAGCATTTTTTTAAGCCCCGAAAGTCTTTGCCAAGTAAGTAGGACAATAGTTACTTTATATCTTCCCTTCATAGCATTGCTGCTATCTAAACTAGCAAAGTGGGGAATCACCCTTTTCTTTGGGGAGGATACTGGCTTGGTGGGTGGCATTTGCCTACCAGTAGCAGATACATCAACCTTACGCAACCTGCCCTTTCCTGGGGTCCTTGGTGGCGGTATTGGCGTGGATTTTATTTCTTCGTCAGACATTACAACATCTATTATAGCAGTGTTGGTATAATATAAGCATGGAATTAGAAGATAAAATACGAGAAATTTTGTTTAATATTGGTAAAGAAATTAAAATTCATACCATTGGCAAAGACATGATCATTGAAATAGATTATGATAAATATGTTGAAGAGCTGATTGAGTGCTATAATATACATAATGACAAAGACTTATCGAATTGACATACGCTCGCTGCCCGTATACGTAATTAATTTAAAAGATGATACCGCAAAACGATCAGCCATTGAGAAGCAGCTAAAGACCTTTGGCTTTACAGACATTACATTCTTTACTGGAACACGCAACCCTATAAAAAAGGTGGGGGTAGCGATTTCACACAACAAACTACTCAGACAATTATCTGACGCAGATTTGCCCTGTCTCGTACTTGAAGATGATGTAAGCATATGGGATAAAAAAGAGTATGTAGACATACCAATAGATGCAGATGCATATTATTTGGGCAATTCGGCTTTTGGTCTTTATGGTGGGGTTGGGCAAAAGAAGATAGCACTGGAGCGTTTTGATCACCAAACTTTTAGAATCTATAATATGCTGGCCGCCCACGCCATTATTTATCTAAATAGAAACTATATTAATTTTCTTGAACAGGCTACTGCTTTCCAATTGTCTATCAAGGACAACCAAGATAAGTCTAGGGCAGAAACGATGAAGTATTGGAACATCTATGCAGCACAAAGACCGATGTTTTATCAAAACGGTGTGCATGAGTCAGTTACTAAGAGAGAGCTCCCAGGAAAGAGCTACGGCGGTCCAGAGGACGTTCACAAACTTTAGTGTATAATAGGATAGGTATAAAGGAGACCCCCAATGTATGATGATGATCTTTTGCATGACGTAATTGCCAATTCAGGATATGAATATAAACGATTAGGCAATGATGCATACTTAGTATATAATTTTTTAACAAAAGAAGAGCAGCAAGCCTTCTTAAAGCTAGCGGATAAGGATACGTTGCCGCCACAGTGGAGCTTTCACTACCTTAAAGAGCTAGAAGACATGGGCAAAGATCTTTACGGACGCACTGATATTGCTTCATTAGTGATTGAAGGAAAGCTTATGCTTATACCAAGAAACATGGACCAGATTATTTCTACAGAGCCCCTGCAGGAACATGCCGATGAAATTACGGACAGGCTAAATAATCAATTTCTACCACAAAACTACAAGTCTATCAAATATGGGGTTATTCAAAGGCATTATGAGGGGGTGCACCTTGACGATCACCGAGACACTGACTGCAACCCAAACCTTAAATATGCAACTGTCGTTTATTTAAATGATGATTTTGGTGGTGGAGAGGTTTATTTTAAAGATGAAGACCTTACCATGGAAATGAAGCCAGTTCCAAGGTCAATGCTTATTTTTAATGCAAATAGGCTACATGGCACAAAGCCAGTCACTGGAGATCAAACAAGATATGTTCTTACTTCATTTATTTCGCCAGTGGGAGATAATGCCAGATTTGACAAGGTGGCTAACCCAACAAACCCCACCGAAGATCGTCATGGCTCTGACGCACTCAAGCACTTCCTAGAAACTGGGTACGGTGGCAGTGGAAAAACTGGCATAGAGTCTTAAATCAATTCTAAGGGTATATAAAGGTACCCCCAGAGCTTTTAAATAGCTCTGGGGGTATTCTTATGCCCTATGGGGTGTTGCAGATTAGCAATCAGCGTTAGTGGAGTAGTGCATCTTATCAGCATCGTCCCAGCTACGACCATAAATTGTATGGCGAACTCCGCTAGTTACCTTGCCAACTCGATGCTCGAACTCCTTATACAACGGAACATTTACAAGCATGCCAGCCTCTGGTGCAACTGTATAGTCTTTGTTCTTAAACTCTAGGTGTCCTCCAGTAAACTCATCGTTTACATACAAACTAACAGCAGCAGAGATGTCGGTGCCTGGGTCTGCACCTTCTGGATAGCCGTGCTGGCCTTCCTCGTCATCACGCTCATAGTGATATTCCATTGCAGCATCCATGTCGTGGCCCACCTCTTCAATAATCTGATCGTCTGGGACAGAGTAGAATGACTGGAATGCTCCAGCACCTGCCCACTGTGGAACTACAACTGCTTCGAAACGCTGCTGTACGCCACCAGTTGTCCAGATATTGTGAAAAATCTTAGATCCTGGACCTGGAAGAATCATGACACCATTTTCGTCATACTCTGGCTCATCATATCCAATAAACTTATTTTTAATATTGCCACCATAAAGCGATCTCATGGTGGTATACCAGTTGTTATCATCATCCATCAGGGTCTGGAGGTACTCCATTTCTTTAGGAGATATAAAATGTCTGATAACCCAAAGATCCTTTTCGATATATTCTTTACGTGGCTCCCAGATCGCCTTTAGTTTTTCTACATCCGTCTCCTCGTAGTCTGAGTCTGGATACGGTGTGTTGTATTCAAATGCCATTTATGATCCTCTCAATGTTTTGACTTTGTGTGCTACTACTGTGTCTGTTGGCTCCCCGCCCCTGTACAGAGTAATTACTGCAGCAGGATCTTCTGGTGTACCTGTTACCGTAACGTCCGTGCCTGGAACTTTATAGGAACCATTTGTAATAATTCTTTTAACCTTACCCCTAGCTGTGCCGCCAGAGGAATTCCAAGAAACCATCTGGCCTACTCTCACGCCGTCTGCCTTATATGCATACCCTTCTTGACAGTAGTTGCATACCCCCATACCACCACAATTACATGATGATATCATATCAATCTCTTTTTGCTCGGAACGCATAGCGAACCATGCCTCTGTCTTAGCCTGCTTAGCAGCCTTAAGATCTTCAATTCCGCCCCAGTCAAACAAGCTGTCCGACTTCTTGCTTTCACGCTCTGCGATCTTACGGGACCAGCTGTATCCAGCATCTCCGCCCCATGCGTCCCACATAACACGTCCCTTAGATGGGAAGTCTGGACCAGAGTAGAAGCCCTTGCCCTTCTTGTCAACTTCATGGCGGGAAAAGAATGAATACATACGCTTAACTACACTAAGAGACATTGATCTACCAGCTACGATGTCCGATGCCCTACCCCAGCCAACAGCGGTACCAGCACCATTAGCCTTGCCGTCTTCTTTCCACTTTAGTGCTCGACGTGCTGCAGCCTTCATACCGCTTGTTGGCGAGTACCCATCTGCCTTTTCGATAACATCTTCGCCAAAGTCTTCTTCGACCTCTGGCAAAAACTCTGGTGCATCAGCTTTGCCGATGCTAAAACTTGATCGTTCTGGTTTGCGAACTGGTGTGCTCCAGTTAAAGTGTGATTTGCCATAGCTTGCTGGCTCTGGCTGTCCCATTGCAGATGTCATTTTCTTTTTGCCCTTCTCTGCCTCACTCATATTAATTGCAGCAATCTGTCGTTGTGCAGCTGCGGCAGAATCATGGCAGCCCATAACTTCGCTAGTTCCGTCCTTTACGACAGGGTACCCCGAGCAACCGTAAGACCCCTTTTCTCCAATAGAATATGGCATGTAACTATTCTACCATATGTGCTAAAATTATTGTATGAAAATAGAAAAGCCACTAGAAGATTACGACATTTATATCATATATGATTTCTTAGATTTAGAATATATGCTGAGCCTGAAAGAGCAAACAATTCACAGCTTATGGTATGGAGATAATCTTGTTAATGATTTTGAAAGATCTGTCCTCAAAGAGCCCGTTCCGCCAAAAGGTATTGAAGAGAAATCTCTAGATCTGCTTCAGGAAGCTATGAAAAAAGCATTGCATGAAATATACAAAGATGACTCGATTACAAAATATAGCTTTTATCCGAGCCCGAATACTAGAACGCCAGAGGCTGGTAAAAGACAGGGAAAGATGAAACAGCACATAGATGGTCCACCAGAAGACCTAGGCATGGATCATGGTGTTAAAACTTATGGAGCCGTATATTATTTAACAGATCAGTTTGATGGTGGAGAATTAGTCTATCCAAAACTTAATTTTAAGTTTAAGCCAGTTGCCAACTCTCTTATCTTGCACCCAGGAAAAGAGCCGTATTGGCACGGCGTAGACGAGATTAATAATGGTTGGAGAATTTGTTTTGGCATGCTAGCAACTGAAGAGTATAACCTAGATGATTTTTATGTCTATGGTAACGCAGATGGGATTGGAGAGGCGAGGGGCTAACCCCAAAGGTCAGTTTTACCGCTGGTTGGCTTATAGTAGTCTTTTAGTCTTTTAGCTTTTACTATCTTATCTATGTGAGTCTCTAAATACCTCGCCCAAACCCAACCAATTGTTCTTCCAGTATTTTCTAAGTATGCCAATGTCTCAGAGCTTTCTGCTGGACGATTATCTACCTTAGACTTTTTAGCCTTTTTAAACATCTTAACAATTTCGTTAACAGAATAGTTTCTGCCAGTCCCAATGTTATAAGCCTTGCCCAATCTCTCTGGCTTTTGGAACTTCAGGGCATCGATATTTGCCCTAGCAACATCTTCTACCCAAGTAAAGTCACGCCTTTGCTTGCCATCGCCAACAACCGTTAGTGGCAAATCATTCATATATTGCTTCTCAAACTTAGATAAGATTGTAGCATATGGCCCCTTGTCTGGCTGCCTTTCCCCGTACACGTTAAAGTATCTTAAAATAATAGTTTGTAAGCCTAAGTCATCATTATAAAACTTGCATAGCTCCTCACCCAGCACCTTAGATTTTGAATATGGATTTAAGGCATCAAGCTCGTTGTCTTCTTTGTTGGGCAGCTCTCCGTTGCCATAAACTGATGAGCTGGAAGAGAACACGACCCTCTTGACTCCAGCTTCTTTAGCACAACGCAACACATTGGCTGTACCAAAAACATTTGTTCTCATGGTTTCCGTAGGATCAATCAGCGAGGGCTGGATCCTTGCTTGAGCAGCAAGGTGAAAAACATAATCAACATCATTAAACAATGGGCGAATATCTTCATAATTACAGATGTCTAGCTTATAATTAGCTGCCCTATCATCCCAATAAGACTTAGAGTTTGACTCAGTAGATTCATTATCTATAACGATAACTTTATAATTTTTTTCGAGCAAAAGCTCTACTGTATGCGAGCCTATAAAACCAGCCCCGCCAGTAACTAAAACAATCATTCATCCCTCACTTTTGGTATAATGTATTTATGATTAATATTATACACCAAATTGCCTTTTCGGGGGATGATCTAGATGGCTACACGCCGCCTAACATTGACAACATAAAAGAGTTTCTGCCATCTGCCGAATATCATTTTTGGGATTTGCCACGCTTCACTCAAATGCTTAAGGATGACGGTGCAACAGACGTTCTAAAAGCAATTAATAATATTAAGCCATATGCTTATAAGGCAGATATTGCAAGATACTATATTATACATAAAACTGGTGGGTGGTATATGGATCAAAATAACTATTTTACTGCTGCCCCACAAAAATATAGGCTTTCAGATAAGGAGCTGGTTGTTTTTGCAGAAGTGCAGGGCACCTCTAACTCTTCATGGGCTGTTCAAAATAGTGTTTTCTATGCTGACAAGGGCCACGAAGTTTTGCAAAAATCTGTAGACAGATGTATTGAAAACGTTGAAAACAAGTATTACGGCTTTGGCTCTACTTGTCCAACTGGCCCTAATGTTTTTGGATCAGCCATAGCATCTCAAAGATTGGGATACGACCACAAACAAGTTTTTGGAAAATTTTTATTCTACGTACCAGATTCTTTACCTAAAGGCTTTTATTTAAATAGTCACAAGAAACCATTTGTGTTATACAAACCAAACCACGGTGATATCGGGATACCTACTGGTGAAAGCAAGGTCCCAGGGGGCAACAATCACTACAATATGTGGCACGATAGAGTGGTTTATTAGTCATTTATAATCTGGATACGAGACATTTTTGCATAAAAGTCTTCTAAAGACATCCCTACAACACTTTCAAACGACTCATCAAATGTCTTGCCATTATCAATCTTGGGAATGATGTTTAGCAGGCCATCAATTCCAATATGTGCAACAAGATATTCTGTGGCAAACTGGCCCACAACATAGACATCAAAGCTTCCCCCAGTTTCTAGGGACTGTAGATTAATATTAGTATTAGGAGATGCCGCAAGCATATTGCTATAAGCATCATATGCTGTATAGTCCCAGTATCCCAAATAGTCACCCATTGCTGACTGGTAAGTTACTGCACCGCCCTCTAAAAACCAGTGAGGGGTAAACATTTCGTCATGGCCTGGCGTTCTCCAAAATGGTCTACCAGACTTCATTGCATCCTGAACATTATGAAATAGTTCGTGAGCAGTTACTCCAATAATCATGTTGCCGTCTAGCCTATTGCTGACCCAGGACGCATGGTACAAAGCACAGCCAGTGTTCATCCCAGCACCAGGCCCTCCGCAAATACCGCCGTGGTCATCTGTTGGCCTATCAAGATCTTCTAAAACTGTTTTAACAAAACCATAACTACTGATAATAGTTACTGGGTCGTCCTGAAGTATGTTACAAAAAGTACTAACTGTCTTTTCCATAACAGATTCTACCTCTGTCATAACAGATAAGCTTTTTTCTAAATGGATCTGCCCTTCCCACTTGCAATCATCAACATGGTTGGCATCAAAATACTCATTCATTTTTAACATGACTGCAGTGCCCAGCTGCTTACGGGAAAATGTTTCAGACCATGGCTCGAATGGCTCTATTGCCACTGGCTCTACTACAGCTGACTGTGAAAGAAGTGGTGCCGCCGACCTGCTAGAAGCATTGTCTTGCTCTTGCACCTCTGGAGCAGTAGTGCATCCAGACAGTAGGGAAGTAATTACAATTAGGGATAGTGTCGTCTCTCTCATAAGTAATATTTTACACTAAAACCTGATGAATGTCAAGAGGCCCCCGCAGGGAAATTGCAACACGAGTGCCGCGGTCAAAGATGGTAACTAAGCATCCTAAGGTCCTGCGGGGACCACTTTTATTATAATATGACTATTTAATTATATTACTTGATTGTAATGGTGCGTGGCTTCTTCTCTTCTGGAACATCTCGCCTTACACTAACGTGCAAAATACCGTGCTCCATTTCAGCAGATGCCACTTCCATATACTCCCCAAGAGCAAAGGTACGCGTAAATTTACGCATTGCAATGCCCTTGTGCAAGTAGTGGGATTCGTCTGCCTCCGTCTTGTCTCCAGTAATTACTAGAGTACCATCTTTAACGGTGATATCCAAATCGTCCTTGGCAAACCCAGCGGCAGCAAGCTTAAGGATATAGTTATCCTCATTTACCTGAACGATATCATAGGGTGGATATGACTGCTTTACAGCAGCTCCGTGTACATTCATTAGTCGATTAAGCTCTCGATCGACACCAATAAAAAAAGGATCCTTGAATAGATCCATAGCAGTATTAACCATTATTTCTCCTTTTCAGCGAGTTAATATTTGTGCCTCCCATTTGGCAAGGCAATAGTATTATAGCATACTATTCATTAATCCATTCGTCGTATTCTTCTTGTGACATTGGCTCAAAGTCTTTTGGCTGCAAGACTTCCCTGACATTTTTCCAGAAGATATAGTCTCGCCCCTTGTTGTTTTGCTCTGCCCACTCCATTTGCATAGAACAAATTTGGTAGACACGATTACGTTCAAGCTGGATGCCCTCCTGGAAACCCACATCTTTTCCATCAGTATAGGAGCTACTTTCTAGCTCACACGTATCATAGCCCTGATCATAGCCTTCTTCAAATCCCAGGGTATAGAACTGCTGGGCAATTTCTTTTTCTTCTTCGCTAAGTCCATCGTACTCATCGAAAGCATCAGCTGACATTGATAACCTCCATGTGTGTTGGCCAGTAGTACTGACATCTATCGCAGCATGGATTGGCTTCATCCATAATAAAATCATGATAGAACTCTGGGTCTTTGCGGTACAGGTTAGCTCGGTGGGACTCTGTCACCCTGTCGATATCCTTAATGTACCATTCGGGGTATCCATTACCCCACTGGGAAATAGTTTGTAGCCTGAGAGCGTGAATGTTGGCTTCGTTCTTGTCAGTCTTGATGCCTCGCAGCTTAGCCTGCTTGATCATTGCCTGCACATAAAGAAATAGTGCCTGCTCATAACCACGCCACATCTTAACTGCAGGGTGGTTACGCCATGCAGCCCGCGGGTCTGGGTTGTTAAGGACTTTAAGGATTTGATAGCATTCTAGAATCTGCTTGTTGAGACGCTTATTATCAAGTGCCTTGGCAGAGTCATCAAAGTCTTTAAACGGTAAAAATGTTTGCATGTCTCTCTCTCTTTGTATCTATTTTACTGCAGTTAGTCTGAGAAGTCAAGTTTATTTACGAGAAGCTCATGATCCTGCAAGGCAAGCTCTTCTTCTGTCCAAAGGTCTGCCCTGGAGGCACCCTCGTATCCCTTGGCCATATTAATATCAATGAGGTGCTGATTAAATGTGCCCTCGCCTCCATCAAGATAAATCTCTACCAAGTATCTTCCATACTTGTCAGCCTTGGTGCTAGTGATTTCAATCTCTTTGAACTCTAGGCAGTCTGCAACGTATTTCTTTACGACCTTGCCGTAGTCATGCCACTTTTCTGGAGTATCAATTCCAATAAGCCTGACACGAGCTCTATGCCACACGTCAAAGCCTAGGTCAATAGATAGGTCTACAGTATCGCCGTCTACTACGTTGTCTACAATTGCATTATATCTAAACATTATTTCTTCTCATCTTTCGGTAGGTTGTCGATAAGCTTTAAGATAATCTTATTAAGCTCGTTAGCTTGTGCTACAGTCTTGGGGGCTGCCCCATGGAACTCGTGGTAGGCCTTCAGCTCGTAAAGGTCTCTCTGTACAGTTTCAATATACTCGAAGGCCCAGTCTCTAGAAGTAGACATAAACTTAATAAAACCATCACTAGAAGAACCCTTTGCGTGCTCTTCAGCAAAAATTTGTTGTGCCTGCTCATAGACAGTTACTCGATCAAGCTCTGCCTGAGTTGCCAAAGTAGCTAGGCTTTTATTCTTTAGCCGCATTCTAATGTTGCTAATTGTCAAAAAGCTAATAATAATAGCAACTATTGTTGCTACTATGATTTCCACTATCATCATTGCTCTGCTCCGCCTTCTCTTACTAGCAAAACTACTGCTCCGTTTTCTTCTAGTGCTTTCTTAAGCTTTACCATATATTCTACAGCACGTCGCTTACCAAAGTCATCCAATCTCATAAACACTTCTTCGCTTGCCCTAATGGACAAAAAGTGTTCATTGTCAATTATATCAACATAGAAGCCTTGCGGTGGTGTTAGCGATCTTGCTGCACGCTTCATCTCATCAGTGTATGCCACGAGATTTTCTCCTGTCTCTCAGTGCTATTAGGCCCAAGGCTACGTTTACCCAAACACCAAGCAAGATCAATACTTGTACTATTAGTAAAGTCATTTCTTTTGCTCCATAGTTAGGTACTGCCAAGTGTCTGCCCAATCTTCTTTAGTGCGATGCCTGTTAAACTCTCTGGAGATCTTTCCATTTTCAATGAAGACTCCTCCCCAAATACCCCACTCTTTCTGTGAGATGCCAACAGCAAAACACTGCCTCGCTACTGGACAACCTTTACATAGGTTATCAATGCTCTGCCTGAATGTTCCAGTTTCATCCTCTTCATACTTATCAAAGAAGAAATTAGTATCCCAGCCAAGGCACGCTGCTTTTTCTTTCCAGCTGTGCTTCTCCATGCCTTAACTCACATAATTCTTGGGGATATGCCATCCTTCGGAATTGAGCTTAAAGATTCTTTGCATGTGCCAGACCCCATTCACTCTGGCACCAAATTTAGATGTCCTGGCTTTATCAGTAGGATATGAATAAATTATATCCCAGCCATTCCATCGAAGATTCTTATTCTTATTTACGATGTCTTCCATCTTGTCAAGCGATGATACTAACATTTTAATCTTCCCTTGTATATATTACTTTTTTTATTTTTGTTTCATTAATAACAAGCTCGCAATATTTGCAAGGCTTGCTGTTACGGTCCTGCCCCTGCCTGTTGACTCTCGCAACATACAGGATAGCCCCGTCAACTCTCCAATTTGCATCGCGGATTGCTTCGATCTCCGCGTGTCGTGAGCAGTGTGTTTTAATATGCTCTGGCGAAACAGTCATTGGGTTATTGGTATCTTTATTGTAGCCCCTACCAATGACACTGCCAGACCTTACGATAACTGCACCGTGCTTTTTATTTGCCTCAGACTTTGCTGCAAAATATCTTGCCACGGACAGGAATGCCTGCTCACTCTTACTTAAACTCATGAGAACGTGTACACCTGTGCCTCTACTCCATGCTTATCTGCAGCATCCACTAGGCTAGACGTTGGCTCTCCAGGCTTGCTAAAGAAAGCAAAATAGTCAAGATCAGACATGTTGTCCTCTACCCACTGCTTTGTTACTCTGCGGGTCTGGATTTTAATGCCCCTAGCCTTGAGACTGTTCTCCGTGATGTTGGCAAACTCCAAGGCCATGTTGTTTACCTTAACTGGCCCTGCAGTATAAATAAAAATGTCTTTGTCATCTTCCTTCATTGTGTACAAGGCAGTATACATTGCACGCAAGAAGATGTTGTAGTCGCCAAAGTTATGGCTTCCCTGTACCGCCATCAGCATTGTCTAGTCCCTCTCTAAGCTTTTCGACAATAAACATTGTCCTGTCTAATTCTACCTTACTCATAGCCATTGTGTCAACTTTACGAGTAGTTTCTTTTGCAACTTCTCCGTCAACAAGATCTGCAGTAAATAAAGAATGATCTTTAATCCAATAAGCAGAGTCATCCATTACCAGAACACGCACATAAGAATTTCTTACAAAATTATTAGATTGTGTCTCTACCCTTGGCCTGTCCTCTGGTACATACTGCAACAAAGGAGATAGCAGGCTATGAATGTGGCTTTGAGTATATTTGAGCTTTGTTGTGCGAGCCTCTAGGTACGGCTCACGAATGAACCTGTTGGCAGCAACCAATGCCCCCAACATGAACAAAGCTCCAATTAAATACTCCACTAAGAAAGATGCTCCCTTTCGTCAATAGTATTGGTTGCAAAGCTTGTCATTGCAATGTACCCAGTAGGGTCACTCATAATTTTATTATAGTGGTGTGCACAGAACAAAAGTTCTCCAGTGCTACCCTCTACCCTTACATAGGCCTGTGACCCACAGTCAGCATCACAGCGATCCTGCATAGTAAGCTGTCTCTCTAGCTTTTTTTCTAGTGTTGCAGTGCTCATTACTTCTCCATTGTTAGTGGTTTATATTGTCTCTATTATTATAACTGCTTTACTATGGGATGTCAAGTCTTACTTGTCTTTACTTGCCCATCCGCTTCCATTAAACTGAACCCCAAATGCCCCGCTAGCATAGTATCTCTTTAAATTACTGTTGCATGAATCGCAAACAAGACCAGGAGGTTCGGGTTCATTGATCCCCCTGATCTTGTCTACTATTTCATTGCAACCAGCACATTGGTACTGGTAAATAGGCATGGTTACTTCTTGCTTGCCTTCTGTGCTAGCTCAGCAACTACGGCTGCCTTGGTCTCTGCTGCTGGTACTACAATTGATGTTAGAATTGATAGAACTCCCGCTAGCAATGCGATGCCACCAACCTCGGTCCAGTTTACATCCAAAGCAGATACGAACTGGTCAGTTCCTAGGAGAGCAATTGCAGCCTGTGCTGCTGTTTTAATTGCTCGCTCTCCAGCGGACTTCCAAAATGCTACTGTCATGATCATACAATCATTCCTTTCGTTAACTTATTAATTATACACCATCTGGGTTATCTGTGTCAAACTGATCTGATGGGTCGTCAAGAACCTTTGAGGTTGGTCCCGATCTTTTCCAGATGCGGACATCTTCATAGGTTGCTGATGTTGTGTAGGCTGTTACGATAATAGATAGAAGTGCGACACCGCCCACTACAAGCTCAACACCTACTTGGCTTTCAGTAAAAAGGCTGAAAGCACCGTAAAGGATCATAAACACTGCCAGGAAGTATGCACCATAGATTAGCCTACGGCGGTGCCTCCATGATGGGCCCTGTGCAATTGCATCGTCTGATATCTTTTTATTCTGTGCCGCATTCTCTCGCAGCCTTTTATATACTTCGACTAAACTATTAATCATTTATACAGTCCTTTGTTAAGTACCCGCTGAAGTGCACTGATTGTATTTGGTCCCCAGATGCCGTCAAGGGGTCCACGGTAGTCCCCAGTGGCCTTCAAACGCCTCTGTACGGACTTTCTGGTGTTAGCCCCAGGCTTACCATCCACATACTTTGCGTTATAGCCAAACTTGAGACCAGACTTTTGAATTGCAGTCCAAGTCATTTTGCCTGGGATACCATCCACAATTCCTCGGTAGCCAAAATTTTCCTTAAGTGCATTCTGCCATGCCCTCCAAGTATTCTTGCCCATCTTGCCGTCTACCTTCAGGGCATACTGATGGCGAGCTGCATTTTCTGGGCCACCGACGCTACCCTTTACCTTAGGGTCTACAACATTATTATTAATATAAAGATTAGGATCTACGCTATCTCCCCAACGGGCACTTTTTCGGCATTCGAAGTGAAGGTGGTTCCCTGTGCTAGCACCCGTGGATCCGCTACGGTATACAACCTCGCCAGCTTTAATGCGATCCCCTACCTTAAACTTGGTAGCATTCTTGCCATGATAGTAAACAGTATAAAGATTAGATGCGTGCTTAATTCTAACAACATGCCCTCCGCCTTTTGGAGACCAGCCGACATGATCAACAATGCCGTCGCCAGCAGCAAGCACATCGAAGCTTCCGCCAAAGTCAATTCCGTGATGCATCTTGCCTTTTTGACCAGTAATAGGGTGTGTCCTGGGGCCATAGTCACTGGTAACTTTACGGCCTGGAGCTGGGTTAATGAGTTTCATATAGCTATTTTATCATAAAAACAAACTACAATTGAGTATGCTGCCTCTATATTTTACTTGCCCCAGGTGTCAGGTCAGGCTGCAGGGCGACAATGGCGAAGATCTATATGTACAAATAGATGCACACAATTGCTAATGTGATATAATTTTATTATGACTACACACAGATTATATGAGGTTGGAGTTACCCCCACAAAAATTACTCCAGACGGAACTCACTCTGGAATGGACATTACAATCCAGAACGTAAATGCATCTGGCTACGTATACGTTGGTGGCCACGATGTTACGCAAACAAATTTTGGCTATAGAATTCTTCCTAATCACGCCATCTCTTTTGAGCTATCTGGGATGGATGATCTTTACCTAATTGGAGAAACATCTGGCATGTATGCTGCAGTTCTCAATATTAAGCTAGAGCAGGGTCAGTAATGGCCAGATTCACACACCCCTCCATTTGGCAATCTGGTAGTTCTGATAACGGCTCCTGGACTATTGAGGGTGGCACACTGTCTGACCCACAACCAACGTTTAGTAGCAATCCGCTGTTTACTGGACACTACACAGTAATTGGAAACCTATGTCACTTTGCTATTGATGTAGACATGGATAATATTCTTACATTTGGAACTGGGCAGTATTACATGAAGCTACCTTTTGCTGCTAATCATAATATTATTTTAAGTGATGGCTGCCTACATGATTTCTCTAGCGGAAACCAATATGCAATTCTTGGACACGTAATAGAGGGTTCAGACATTATGGGGCTTTATTCGATTAGCTCTAATGGCCAGCACGTTCCATTCTCAGATAGCGATAACTCCCCCATAAAGCTAAGCCCCGCAGATAGTTTTCATATCGCGGGGAGCTTTGAGCTAGATCACAGTTAGGCTGCTAGCTCAGTAATCTTATCAGGTTGGAAGCCTGCCCAGGAATCTCCAGAGTCAGTCATGACAACTGGGGCCGCCTTATAACCCATCTCAATTAACTTATTCAGTGCGTCTGCATCTTCGCTGATATTCACAGTATCATACTCAACACCGATCTTATCCATTAGTCTTTTAGTCATGTCGCACTGGACACAGTTGTTTTTAGTGTAGACAGTTGTCATTAGTTCTCCTTTTTAATTAGAATATTTTTTAGGCCATCTTTGGCTACTTGATAGCCAATACCATAAGAAGACACAGACAGCAAAACAATAGCCAAGCTGTGCCAAACAATAAACATTACGTTCTCCATTACCCCTCCTTGTTGTTTAATAATTATAACAGATTACTTTAATCTGCCAAATTTTGCCCATAGTCTTTCATGGGCATAAAACCCTAATGCCTCTATAGTGATATAGACAATGGCACCTAGGCCAGCATACTCCCACTCTCCAGTAACAAAGTAAAGTATATTAGCAATAACTACAAAGTGCCAAATCTGCCAACTAATGGTTTTGGTCAGGCTTTGCTTTTTTGAATCTGACATCACGCCTCCTCGTATAGCATGTTGATTGTTTCTGGAAATGCTTCCTTAGTTAGTTTACGAACTGCCTTTGCATACTCCTGAATTTCCCACTGTGCATCATGCTCAATACGCTGGTCAAGGAACGTTAGAATGCCCTGGAGCGAAACAGTCCATCTCCAACGTACGTACATGCCGTATGCTGGTAGGAATAGTCTAGCAATCTCTGGGGCAATGCCATCATCCATAGCCATGTGATATGCCTCAGTCCCCTGTACCACAGACTCACAGAGCATCTCAAAGTACTTCTGGCCCAGCTCTTCGTCTACTGGCTCACCTGAGCCCTGCTTGCTATTCTCTGGCTTACTACGCCATTGGTCTGGTAGTGGGATGTAGAACTTCTCATCCTCAGTAATGTAACGCCTAGAAGATTCATTCCAGCCATTTTGCTCATCTACATGCGTAGAAGCTACCGCATATTTCCACCATTGCCTTGCAACAAATAGTGGGGCATAAACTTCAAAGGTTGCGGCTGCATGTCTAAAAGGACTTGTATGCTGCTCTCTAAGCAAAAACTTCAGTAGCTTTGCATCCCTTTCCTCAAACTCGTTTTTCTCCTTATCGTAAGAAACTCTAGCAGCATTAACTACCGCCAGATCGTCTCCTAGCACGTCTACGAGGCGTACATAGCCCTCGTCAAGGACATCGATTGGTTCTGGAGTTGTCCTAATATATGTTGTCATTCTCTCTCCTGTTTATTGTCGAGCCCTCTATCGGATTCGAACCGATGACCTACGCATTACAAGTGCGTTGCTCTGGCCAGCTGAGCTAAGAGGGCGATCCTTTATTCTATCGCTTAACGTCGTATCTGTCAAGCATCATGACCTTGTTCCATGCACTTGCAAAGTCATCTACTAGTCTTTGCAGCCCGCCAGCCTGAGTATAGAACTCACAGATCCCACGTAAAATAGGATTAGAAGCAAACAATAGGTCTACGCGACTAGCACGGAATGAAGTTGGGCTATCTGGGTGCAGGTGTTTGCCAATAAATTGTTTTGCTGGGTGATCGTAGGTAGTTACCTTTTCAGTGTCGTCAGGCTCCTTAGCCTCTTCCCAAGCATACCAACTTTTTAGCACCATGTGCTCCAAGAACTCTGTGCCAATCTTCCAATTGTCACCAGGAGAGTACGTAGAGTCTCTATTCAGAGTAGATGACCTGTGATAAATAGATGCAGATCTAAATACAGTTAGCAATGCCACCAACTCTTTAGGAGTTAGATTTAGAAGGTCTGCCCTTTCAATCATTAGGTACTCTGCAAACTCTTCTAGAACAAACGAGTCTTCAGATAGCTCTACGTACACATCGCTATCGGCAGTCGCATCACCATACAGAGTAGGGTAATCTTCAGAAACGTTTGCCTGAGTATTTTCATTACCCAAAATTGGCAAGAGCTCAAGGTCGTCTTCACTTAGCTCGACACCAAAGTAGCCGTTAACTGAGCCATCTTCATCGCCAACGGCACTAGATGAGCTATCACCATCGCCATAGCTACGCTTTACTTTGGTCCAATTCAAGAAACCATCATGTACTGGCTCTAGGTGACCTACAGACTCAACATCAATTTGATCTTGAGTAGCATCACCGCGGCCACCAACAAATGGCATTTTAAGCTCAAAGCCAGCATTTTTAGCCAGAATCTCTACACCAATATTTCCTCCAGCAACAATCAGGTCAGCGATCGACATCTCAATCTTTAGCGAGTCTCTGATCTCTGTCAAAAATGTTACTGTTTTGTGGGCACGCTCATAGTCTACAAACTCCCATGATTTCATTGGCTCCAGAAGAATCCTTGCACCATTAGCACCACCACGCCTATCGCTATCACGATACGTGCTGGCTGACACCCAGGCAGTAAAAACCAAATCCCGAACGTCAAGCTTTCTATTTTCAATATACCCCTTGTTGTTATAGCTTAAGGTAATCCCTGTAGTTTCTAGCTCTTTAATAATATTGCCTCTTAAATTATTAATATCTTTATCAGTAATTTCAGGGAAAGTATTTTTGTGAATTGGGTCTTGCCAAGTAAATACTTCTTCTGGTACCTCATCACCAAGGTATCTGTCCAGGGGCCCCATGTCACGGTGAGTTAGCTTGAACCATGCCTTGGCAAAAACATCTGAGAAGCGATCGAAGTCTTCTGCAAAAGATCTTGCAATTCGATCATATTCTGGGTCGCCAAATCTTAGGGCTAGATCTGTCGTAAGCATCATTGGCTTATTCATCTTGCCCTTAACGTGTGCGTCTGGAACCATATCTTCTGGCTGGCAGTCAATTGGCTCCCACTGCTGTGCTCCTGCTGGACTTAAAACCTTTTGCCACTCATACTTATACAAAAGCTCTAGGTACTTGTTATCCCAAGTGGTGGGTGTTGGGGTCCATGCCCCCTCAAGACCGCTGCTCACGGTATCTTCAGCATTGCCCTTGCCATTAGCATTTTTCCAACCAAACCCAATCTGCTCAATGGGGGCTCCTGCTGGCGGCTCACCGACCTTAGATGGATCACCATTGCCGTGTGCCTTACCAAAAGCGTGGCCTCCAGCAATAAGGGCAACGGTCTCTTCATCATTCATTGCCATTCGGCCAAATGTAATCCTAATATCTCTAGCAGCCCCAGTAAAATCTTCAGCATTGCCATCTGGGCCTTCTGGATTAACATAGATTAATCCCATGTGGGTTGCTGCTAATGGGTTATCTAGAATAGTCTGCTCTCGATGTCTCTCATTAGCTAGCCATGCAGTTTCGTTGCCCCAGTACGTATCGTCTTCTTCATACGAATCAATTCGTCCTGCAGCAAAGCCCAGTGTCTTGAATCCCATTGACTCCAGAGCAAGGTTACCTGCCAAAATAAACAGGTCAGCCCAGCTGATCCCGTCTCCAAACCTTTCCTTAGCTGGCCACAGAATTCTCATTGCCTTGTCTAGATTAACATTGTCTGGCCAAGAGTTAAGAGGGGCCATCCTAATCATTCCCCTGCCAGCACCGCCACGACCGTCACTAACTCTATAGGTTCCAGCAGCATGCCAAGCTAGCCTAATAAACAGAGGGCCATAGTGCCCCCAGTCGGCTGGCCACCAGTACTTTTGACCATACGGCATTGCATCCAAACCTCTAGCGGCAATTGCCTCTTCATACCTTGGACCAGAATTTGTAATCAGGGCGAACACAAAGCTTTTTAAATTTTCGAGATCTAGCTCCGAATAAGCCTTTGAATAGTCAAAGTCTTTCTCAAAAGGGCTGTTGTTCTGTCCATTGCGTTGCAGTGCATCCACAGAAACTTGATTTGGCCACCACTTTCTAGCACTTTCACCAGTAGCTAGTGCTTTGGCACCTTGCACCTTTTCATGCGGAAATGGGCATTTTGGCTCATCGCTCATCTTATACTCTCTCTTTCTTATCTATAAAAGTATACTTATATTCTACCATAACTCGTACCCCTGGTAGGATTCGAACCTACGACACATGGATTAGAAGTCCATTGCTCTGTCCCCTGAGCTACAGAGGCTCGCGATCTTGACGGGACTTGAACCCGCGACCTCCGCCGTGACAGGGCGGCACTCTAACCAACTGAGCTACAAGACCATATTTAATTATCGCACCGACCCTAGGAATTGAACCTAGTCCTACGGTTTTGGAGACCGCCGTGCTACCGTAACACTTGGTCGATATGAACCCCTATCCAGTGAAATATCGTTGAGTGATGCTAGGATAGGGGTCCGCTGGCCACCCTGGATTCGAACCAGGAACCTTAGAGTTAACAGCTCTCTGCTCTGCCGTTGAGCTAGTGGCCAATGTCATGCAACCAGTATATATGACTGCATGAGCTTTGTCAACTAGCCGTTAGGAAAGAACCTAAACTTAATCCACTGAATAACAGCATTAAGTAGAATATCCCAGAAGGTTCTCTTCTTAATAATGCTGCGTGGTGGGAACTCAAGAACTGGCTTGTTTCTCACTAGAGGAATACAGGCTTCTGCACCCTGCCCGTGCTCAAAAAGTCTTTTAAGGTCTGAAACCTTAATGTATCCAGATCCTCCATCGCCATAGTCGTGGCCCCAAGAATTTCTCCATCTAAATACCTCAAGTGTCTGCCTTCCAATTTGCATGGCAGGATCATACCCAGTAATTGTAATACAGTGTCCGCCGACTGGCTCTTTTGTAGTATCAATATAAACAAGACCGCCAGTCAATGTGCGGTACATTGACTGGAACCATGGAACACCCAAGACTACTGGGCCCTTCAAACATACTGCATCAATGATGTCTTCTACAGAGAAGCACCAACGATACTCTGAAATAAGACCATACTCTTTCATTACCTTAGCACCAGCTAGAACAGAAGTACCCTCATAGTCTTCGCCATCCCACTGGTCAACCTTTTGTGCTTCTTTATAATAGAACTGTGCCAATGAATTGCCAAGCTCTTCAGCTGGCTGTTGTTCTGGAGCAACTGGCTTAGCCAAGACATCTGCCATCCAGCCAAATCCTACGCAGGCACCCTCAGCACCTTGGTCTAGGACTGTTCCTTCTTGCCAAAAGGTAGCTTTCCTTGCCGTACGCCTTGTGCCAAGCAGCGGTCTAATAGGATAGTTTTTGGATCTCTCATCAAACCGTGGGATCCAGTCTAAAGTTCTGTTTTCTTTGTACACAATAATTCCTTATCTGTCTTTTCTATTATACACTAAAAATCCCAGTCATCATCAGTTGTAGCTTCGTGCTTACCAATTACGTAAGAGCTTCCGCTACCGCTGAAGAAGTCGTGATTCTCATCTGCATTCGGTGACAGAGCAGATAAGATAGCTGGGTTAACATCAGTTGCCTCTGCTGGGAATAGTGCATCAAACCCTAGGTTCATTAGTGCCTTATTCGCATTGTAGTGCAAGAACTTCTTTACGTCTTCCGTTAAGCCCACCTCGTCATAAAGCTCTCTGGTATACTTAACTTCATTTTCATACAGCTCCATTAAGAATCCGTATGCCCAAGTCTTTAGCTCCTCTTGAGAATTCCAGTCTAGCTCATTGTACGCAAGCTGGAACTTATAGCCTATGTAGTAGCCGTGCACTGCTTCGTCTCTAATAATAAGTCTAATAAGATCAGCAGTGTTTGTTAGCTTTGCCCTGGAAGACAGCCACATTGGCCAGTAGAAACCAGAGTAAAACAAGAAAGACTCTAGGAAGGTAGAGGCAATTTTACGTTTTAGTGGGTCATCGCCACGATACTTATCTAGGACAATCTGTGCCTTCTTTTGAAGGTACTCGTTCTCCTCGGACCAGCGGAAGGCCTCTTCAATCTCATCGGTGGAGCAGAGGGTTGAAAAGACGCTGGAGTAGCTCTTGGCGTGGACGGACTCCATGAAGGCGATGTTGGTGATAACAGCTTCTTCATGTAGGGTACGAGCATCTGGCATGATAGACATAGAACCTACAGTTCCCTGGATAGTATCCAGCATGGTCAAGCCAGTGAAGACTCTCTTAGAAAGCTCCCTCTCCTCGTCACGAAGTGTCCCCCATGACTGAACGTCATTAGACAGTGGCACCTTCTCAGGTAGCCAAAAGTTTGCAGTTAGCCTATTCCAAACGTCTAGGTCTACTGGGTCCTCAATTGCATTCCAGTTTACTGGTCTTGTTATCATCATATCTCCTATAGCATGCAGCTTACGCAGTTGTCTACCTCAGTACCCTGCAGAGCTTGCTGCCTGATCCGAATGTAGTAAATAGTTTTAATACCCTTCTTCCATGCATAAATCTGTGCACGGTTGATATCTCTAGTTGTAGCATCGTCCTTAAAGAACAAAGTTAGTGACAGACCCTGGTCTACGTGCTGGGTTGCAGCAGCGTAAACATCAATAAGCTTATCGGGGCCAATCTCATAGGCATCCTCAAAATATTCTAGATTGTCGTTGTCAAGGTGTGGAGCTGGGTAGTAAACACGTCCCAGCTTGCCTTCTTTACGAATCTCGATCTTAGATGCGATTGGGTGAATCGAGCTAGTACTATTATTGATATAACTAATTGATCCAGTGGGTGGTACAGCCTGGAGGTTCTGGTTGTACAGACCATACTTCATAACTGACTTCTTTAGTTTTTGCCAGTCTTCCCTAGTAGGAATCTCAATGTTAGCATTCTTAAATAGTTTAGCAACCTTCTTAGTTGCTGGTGCCCAGTCTTGGGTAACGTACTTCTCAAAGAATTCCCCACTTGCGTAAGCTGAGTTCTCAAAATTATCGAACGGCGATGCTGTTTGCTTTGCCGTTGTATTACTCGACTTAAGTGCGTGGTATAGGATTGTGTAGAAGTATATGTTTGTGAAGTCAATGGACTCTTCGTCTCCATAATGCATTCTTTCTTTTCCAAAGTAACCATGAAGATTCATCTGTCCCAAGCCAATAGCACGCGACTTCTTATTGCCTTCAGCAATAGACATGACAGAGTCAATATAGCTGAGGTCAGCTACAGAAGTTAGTGCTTTGATTGCGACATCTACGCTCTTGCCAAAGTCTGGAGATTCCATCATCTTGGCAATGTTTAGTGAACCAAGGTTACAGCTAATGTCTTTACCAATTGTATCATAACTTAGGTCATTGTTATACGTAGTAGGAGTATTAACCTGTAGGATTTCAGAGCAGAGGTTTGACATGTTGATGCGGCCCTCGATGGGGTTTACATTATTAACAGTGTCTTCATAAACAATGTACGGATACCCCGACTCAAACTGCAGCTCAGCAATTGTCTGGAATAGCTCACGTGCACTAATCTTCTTTTTACGAATTGCAGGATTATCTACCATCTCGCCATACTTTTCTGTAATAGAGATGTCTGACATTGGAACCCCGTATACTCTCTCAACGTCGTATGGAGAGAACAGGTACATGTCATCATTTGCTTTTGCAAGCTCAAGAGTGATATCTGGGACCACGACACCTAGACTAAGAGTCTTGATTCTGATCTTCTCGTCCGCATTCTCTCGCTTGGTGTCTAGGAACCTCATGATGTCTGGGTGGTGAGCGTTTAGGTAGACGGCTCCAGCTCCCTGACGAGCTCCTAGCTGGTTTGCATAGGAGAAGCTGTCCTCCAAAAGCTTCATCACAGGGATGATGCCTGAAGACTGATTTTCAATCTTCTTGATTGGTGCACCGTACTCACGAAGGTTTGTAAGGTTTAGTGCCACGCCACCGCCACGCTTAGAAAGCTGCAGGGAAGAGTTGATGCCGCGTGAGATTGACTCCATGTTGTCTTCGATGCGTAGCAGGAAGCAGGAGACAAACTCACCGCGTTGCTTCTTTCCAGCATTAAGGAAGGTTGGCGTTGCTGGCTGGAAGCGTCCACTAATAATCTCTTCGACAAGCTCAAGTGCCAGCTTCTTGTCTCCCCTAGCCAGCATTAGTGCATTCATGCAGACTCTATCTTCGAACCTCTCAAGGTAGCGTTGTCCGTCGAAAGTCTTTAGTGCATACGAAGTGTAGAACTTGAACGCACCCAAGAATGTTGGGAACCTAAACTTCTGCTCATATGCCTGCTTAAATAAATCTTTAACAAACTCAGGGCTGTACTGATCTAGAACTGCCTTGTCATAATATTCTTCTTCAATTAAATACTCAATCTTTTCCTCAAGGCTGTGGAAGAACACAGTATTCTGGTTTACATGATCTAGGAAGTATGCCTTTGCCGCTTCTCTGTCTTTGTCAAATTGAATTTTGCCATCTGCTCCATAAAGGTTGAGCATTGCATTTAGCTCATGGTAGCTATACTTCTTGTCCATATAGTAGGTTCAGCCTTTCTTTTACTTTGTCTACGTCTTCGTTGGTACCAAATACTTCTACTCTTGCGATCAACGGTACCCCTGTCTTTTCACAAATAAGTTCTGCAGCCTTGCAGTAATGTTCACCAAAATTGGTATTGCCAAGACCGACTACTCCACGGAGCAGCTCTCGGTTCTGTTTGACATTTAAGAAATGTCGTACTTGTCGGGGGATCGCTGTTCTAGCTTCGCCACCACCGTAAGTAGGTACAAAAAGAACAAACTCCCGATCAACTGCAACGACATTATCACTCCTAGTATCGATAGGAATACGATAACCACGGTTTCCATCTAGTCTCTCCACAAATCTCTTAGTATTTCCCGAATAATTTGAGAAGTATACAATGTCAATAGGTATCAATTGTACACTCCTTTTTTACTACATCTGCTGTTTACCCTGAAAAAACACACAATATTTTGTGCTAAATTAAACCAAACTGGTCCAAGTAGCTCCGAACATCGTCTGTCATTTCCTTGGGTCTATAGTTTATCACATTGTCTGGTAGGTCCGCAACATTAACCTTCGGCCTGTCCCTGAAGGTATGAATCTCTACTTCTTGATTGCGGTTCCTGGGAGTGTGAGAAATCGCACCAAACACAGCACCACAGACAGCGTCTGCTAGGTCCTTAGACTTTTTGCGTGGGTGGTCGACCTTGTTGTTATTCATAATCTTTAGCTCTGTCAATTCTTCGAACAAAAGATCGATAGAAGGCATTACTAGACGCTCTTCATAAATTAGCATTGCCATGTCTTCATAGTGTTTCTTAGCTACGGAAACAGTTTCGGTTCTCATACCCACGGCCTTAAGCTCATTCTGAATATCGAATGACTGCCAGCGGTCAAAGGATACCATTCCGATATCAAGACCGAGCCTCCTAAGGTTCTGGATCCACTGCTTAACCTCAGACAGGTCGACTGGTCCCTCGATCTTCGGTTCCCACCATGCCACGGCATCTACTACAACAAAGGGAACTACCTGCTCATAGTCTTTCACTACCTGAATATTGACCCACTTCTCAACGTGAGCAATTGCAACAGCACACTTGTCATGTTTTTGTGCAAGGTCAGCGTGGACGTAGTATCTTTTATCTGGGTCTGGCTTAAAGGACTCGTCAAATCTTTTAAAGTTGTCTACTGGATTGCGACCAGTCATACATGCAGAAACTTTTTCTCTTTGTTTAAAGAAAGCATCCGAAGCATACTTTGGGACACAGAGAAAACGCATCATAGCATCGCCCATGTCAGTATAGAATGCTAGCTTAAAGTCTTCAATAGACCTTGTAGGGTTTACTTCCCACGTGGGACGCTTTAGTGCAAACACATTTGGGTATTTGTATGACACAATTTGTTCTTCGTCCCATTCGATCTCTAAAGAATTACCATCTGCATCTTCTGGCAGATCTGGATTAATAATAAACTTATGATTACGAGTTACAATATCTTTCTCTAAGATGCAGTCCTCATACTTAGTTGAAATAAAGTCTCCTGGATAACGCGGAAAGGACAAGAGCACTACCTTTCCCAGGTCTGGGAATCGAGAGTCTACAGTACCGCGGAAGGCCTTGTATATATTATCTGCTGTCTTGCCTTGCTCATTGCCGCTACCTGTTTCGCTAGCAAAACCAGAAATCTCATCTAGTACAGCTACTAAAAGGTTAAGTCCCTCATGTGACTCACGCTCTGAGTGACCAGAGTAAACAGTAATAGATTTATCAAAGTCAATGGAGTCCATTTTTGCATAGTACTTGCCAGCAAACCATGGGGACCTTTCGATCTTGCTCTTGAAACCCTTAAAGAAAACGTTCTTGGCCTGCTGTGCGTTGATGGCAATGTTAATAATATCAATAGCATCGCCAGATGGCTTACCAAAATACTTAGCTGGGTCCTTAAGGCATAGCAGCTTATATACGATATATGATACTGCTACAGTTGAGGTAAAGTCTTTACCACTACCCTTGCCAAGCTGAAGAATAATTTCATTCTTAGTATACTTACGGAAGTATTCCTTGCCTTTCTTTTCCCCCATGAGGGCCATCAGATCTTTTTCTTTATATATCTGGCTCATGGCCCTGACGATATCATACTGTATGTCAGACAGGGGTGGCTGGCCAAGGTAGTCTTCGCCCTCTACGAAGGTTTTAGCATCTACTGGCTCTTCCTCGAATGGGCTATCTGTTAGTGCCTCTAAAAAATCATCAAACATTGTGTACTATAGTAACCGTTTCATTTAGTTTCTGCGAAGCTTCTGAAAGCCTAGACATAATCTTATCACGAATCTCAGGGTGCTCTGTTGCAATGTCCTTAAGAATAACCATAAGAATTTCTTGCCTACGCTCAATCTCTAGCATTTCTTCTGCCAGCTCTTTGTTCTCTAGCAAGCCAGCTTTTTGCAGCATCTCAATACGCTTAGACTCTAGATCCATGACCAGCTTGATACCGCCAGACTTGCTGCGAAGGTCTGCAGTAGTGGTGGCCTCATCGATTACCTCGTAGGCTTTTGATATCAGTCTGCTGTAGTGTTCGTCTGCAGCTGCAAGAGCTTCCTTAGCACGGGCACGAATAACAGTATTATCTGCAGCCATGGCCTGCCACTCTTTAATCATAGAGGTCACCTTGGTGCGGGGAATATCTAGCTCTTTAGAAATCTTAGTTGGGTCACTGCCCTTTAGGTATTCTCCAACAACCTTATTAACAGTGTCTAAGTGCTGAACTACCTGATCCTCAGGATTGGTTGACACGCTTTGCTCGCTTTCCACGCTGTGGTACTCGCTTAATACGGTCTTCCTTAAAAGCTCGGAATTGCTGAGGCTTACCCCTAAAGATTTCATAGCAGTCTACCCATGTAGATCCAGTAATAGTATTAGTAGTTACACCACGAAACTGGAACTTAGTCCCATATTCGCCCTTAACCTTAACAATATCACCAGCGTTAATGGGAAAGCCATCTACCTCCATGTAGGGCTCCATAGTAAATGGGCTAGGCTTTACTGCTACCTTCTTGCGACGAGGCATCTTACTCCTTTGCGTGTGGCTTACTTTCGTTAAGCGTTGTACTTGTTACTCTATTATACAGGCTCTCGGTGTAAAAGTCAAGTAGGTTTTCTACACCAGTATACGAAAGGGCACTCTTTACCCCAGCAACTAACTGATCAAGGACTGGGTCTACGGATCCAATATAGGGCACTGTCGTAGAAACCCCTTCTACTCCAGACACCTTGCCCTTGCCATCCGCCTGAGCCTCTTCGGAGGCCATGCCTCGGAATACCTTGAACGGCTTAACGTGTCCAGGAGCACCAGCTATTTCGCCTGGCGACTCATCCGTACCAGCAAGCAATCTGCCTAGCATAACCGCATTAGCTCCAGCAGCAAGTGCCTTGGCGGCATCGCCAGAGTTTCTAATTCCACCATCTGCAATAAGGCCAGGCCCCTCTGAATAGCCTATACGCTCCCTTATTTCCAAAATAGAGGATAGTGTAGGTACCCCATGACCAGTTACTAGCCTTGTGGTGCAAGCTGAGCCCCCTCCAATGCCAACCCTGATGGAGTCTGCACCCGCGTCTGCCAAGCGTGCAAATCCATCCCATGTTGAAACATTACCAGCCATAATATGAATATTGTCACCATAAATAGTTCTAATGCCTTTGACTGCTTCGATAGCATTTAGGTTGTGTCCATTGGCTGTGTCAACCAGAATACCTACGGCACCTGCCTCGCCCAAACTAATTGCGTCAGAAAGAAACGAGCCCCTTGCTCCAACAGAACCTATAGCGGATCCACCAAGCTCTTTTACCTTTTTAATTTGCTGGACCTGATCATAGATACTCATGTATCTATGGATAACCCCGTACCCACCATGCCTGCGAATTGCAGCTGCCATCTCAGCCTCGCACACTGTATCCATTGGTGCTGCCAAGAATGGGATGCCCATGGACAGCCCGCCAAGCATTGTATGTAAGGAAATATCCCTACGACTATTTGTTTCTGTGTATTGTGGCACTAGCAGTATGTCGTCAAAACCGATGTGCTCTTTGTTGCTATACTCTCTCATTACCCGTCTTTCTGATAAGGCCCTATTACTTCATCTAAATTTTTATAGTCTTCTAGTATTGATTCTTTAGCTCTACCAATATTATACCCTGCTTCTACGTGACTGTCAAGATGGGCCAGGGCCTCTCTAGGAGTCTTGAAGTTAGGAAATGGCTCGTCTTCTAAAGACAAGAAGCATGCACAACATTCTATGCCACCACCTACATGTGGGAACATATAAACGTCTGAAGAACTAAATCTTTCAAAGCTCATTTCTAAGTCTTTCTTGTGCTACCAGCAGCAGCACAAGGTATCCGACTAAGTCAAATATTGTATCATCTCCAGGGTACTCATAACCCCTCTTAATTCGAGACAGCTTGTCATCAATACGTACGTATAGCTGCTCGATGTTGTCCTGCTTCGAGAACACCCTTACTGGATCAAGGGCGGAGTCTCCATAAGCCCTGTTCTTTTCAATTAGCATTGCTGCTATGTCAGACATTACGTCTGTGATTGCTTTTTCAGTTTCCCTGCTCATTGGTTCTATATGCCCCTATCCGCTTACCACAATTATTACATGTAACGTATGTCAGCCCAGTAAATGGGCATGACGCTTCTCCTGCAACATTATGCTTACAGGTAATCCGCTTAAACTGCCACTTGGCAACTTTAATAAAGTGCCTAACTACTCTCATCTTTTCCTTAATCCAAATTTATCTAGATGTGTATAAATTGTTTTATCGCTAACGCCACACTCTTTTGCAATCTCTTGTGGAGTCTTTTTATCCACGTGATATCTTTTGCGAAGCCAAGCAGCGTTTTGATACAATTTTGCCATTGATATATTCTACCTTACTATGATCCCTATGTCAACTTTTGCCAATTATCTTTAGCATAATGACCAATACCCACAGCATCTGCAATATCATTATCACTAATAGATCTATCATACATAGTGTTTACAAAGCGAATAGTTCTTTGTTTACGAAACTCTCGCTCTTTAGTTTTGTACCACGAATCACTTTTGCCTGGATTATCAGATCTAATAAGTTGCTTCTCTGGTGTGGTTAATCTACCATTACCAATAAAAGTTTGCCAAGCAATAGGATTAATTGATTTAATAATCTTTGATCCAGATACCCCCAGTGCTCCCAGCAAAGCTCCCTGGACTAAAGCTAGGTCAGCTGCGGTCTTAGGGCTATTCATAAACACCGTGTGTTCAATTACTACAGCTTCTGGGACCCCGTAGGCCTGAAAGAATGCTGCAGTTTTTCTTGCAGCATCTTTAACCTTGGCATAAGTATTAGCTCCAGCAAATTCAATCTTGCCAACAGCCTCAAGATCATCATCATTAAACATAGCAAACGCTAAACTATTTGTGCTTGCATCAATAGCACAGATACGACTAGGCTGTGGGTTAATCAAGCTCAGCTTTACCATTGGCTACCCCTTTAATTTTCTTTAAAGCTTTTGCAACTTCCGAGGGGTTTACAATACAAGACTGACAAAGCTGTTCATCATTATATGCAGAAAGTTGGCAGCCGCAAGACTTGCACTTTCTGTCTTTACCCATCAACTTATTTCTACGATTTATTGCATATCGCTCTACAATTTTTTCTTTAGTGGCAGCTTCCCTGCAGTCTGTTCCACAGTAAATCTGATACTTTACGTTAGGTTCGAAGGGCTCATCACACCATTGACATATTTTCATCTAGCGGCTCCATGGCATTTATCTTAATGTCTCCTTCGCCCGCTGTCGCACAGACCTTTGCCAATGGGCAGGTCTTGCATATTTTTGAATTTGATCGGTAGTTCTTTTTAGGCAGAGTTCTCTCTTCCCATGCCTTGCGAACTTCTCTCATCCAATCAAACGCTTTATTAGTCCAATCTATTCTAGGCTGTGTTGCAATTACTGGAATAGCAAGCAGCTCATGATTATTTTTGTTTTCATATATCAATACTGCTTTTGTTTTCTTAAGAATCTTCATGTAGATAAGAATCTGGATTAGGTGGCCTGTCTTAGCCTTACGAGTCTTCTTACGATACTCAAAGCCTTCTTGCATAGCTGTTTTAATTTCACCTAAAAGCTCTTCGCCCTCCCAGTCAAGCAGGACATCTCCAAATCCAAAAATAGGAGGGTCTTCATATGTAATCTTAAACTCTGAATCAATCATAATGCCAGCATCTTCTATTGCTTGCTGAATTCTTTCGTGGCCCTTGATACCATTAGTCATATTAGCACCAGCAAATGGATCTGCGTAGTCTTCAAACGTACCGCCCTCAAAGGCTAGATACCAATACCTTGCACACTCTCCATGCCCGTAGGCAATAGTAGACGGAGCAAAGCTTTTCTTCTGCTGATGCTTTGGGCCTCGCTTAGCAATATAGCCAGAGTTGATTTTATCAACAAGGGCTACCATGCTTTCTTCTGGCTGTGCCATTTTGTTTTCTGACGCACCCTGCTGCATTAGTTCGCCAAGTAAAGTTTTACTCATAAAATTATCGGGTAATATACTTGAGTGCTGCTACAAGCTCATTAATTGAACTAGCTGCGGTAAAGTATATATTCTTCTTAGCCCTGTCTCCTTTATCTACATTGGCCATCCAGGTTGCCTTGAAGGACATCTTGGCTGCAATTGCTTGCAGGCGTACAATCTCTACCGTGGCAATATTGATAGGAATGTCTGGTTTCACAATCAACTTTGCTACCATAGTGAGTGCCGAGGTTAACTCTTCGTCCTGCATATAGTCAGCAATTTCTGCTAGACCATTTACCGTATCGATAGTAGTCTTGTTCTCGTTATCCACCATAATATTATACCACGGACTCCGACTCTAGGATCTTTTGCTTCTCTGTACTGGTAACATTACCCTTGCCAACAAACCATGGCAATAGCTCATAGTAGAGGTCAGCGAGCAGGTTAACGTCCTGCAGCTGATACTTTTTCATCTCTCTCCATGCCTTGTCGTCCCCCGCCATGCAGTCAAGCCACAGCTGGAATCCTGAGTGCTTTACCTTAGCACCAACGCCAAGACGCTGGGCAACATAGTCAAGCTTGTTAGATGGGAAGGCAAAGTTGGCCTTGGTAATTGACATAAGGTCTAGGTCCTTGACTGGCGATGGTGGCTGCATGCCATTCTCCAAGAACTCTCGATTGATATGCTTGTGATCAAACGCGGCTGAGTTCCAGCCTACCAGCACATCTGCCTTGTCCATCATGCGGTGCAGCTCTTCCAGCATAGCTTTCTTGCCGTCGTGGTGTACAGACTTAAAGGTAACCTTCTTTTGTCCAAGCCAACGTGCACCAAAGCAGAGCATCTCTGTAGGTTCGATAATCTGATCTATGTAAACATTCTGGTCCCATAGACCCCAGACATAAGCCTTGATTGGCTTAGTCTCAATGTCTAGCAATAGTATATTTTTCAACTGTCTCTCTCTTCCAATAGTTGCTCTAGCAATGATACTTCTACCACAGCCAGGCGTGTTTTGCTGGTTTCACCCAGAACTACAATTATAGCAGGGTCTAGCTTATTACGCAAGGCATCAGTTACAGCTTTTGCCCATACTTCTTTATTTAAAGTAAAACTTTTGCCAACCTCTTTAAAGTCAACACAGAAGTTATCCCAAGTTGCATCGCCCTTTTTGGTATTACGACCTGAGTTCTTGTGGAGCTTAGCTCCAATTTTTTTAGCTTCGCTCTTTTCGCTCATAATCTTTCTTTGTTTTCTTACGTGCCTGTAAAGATACTTCACTCATGTGCTTCTTGCTACACATCCAGGTTAGGTTTTGATCTTCCACATAGTGCCTGAGGGTCTTCACAACCTCCTTGCATGTATGGCAAGGAAACAAGCCTTCGTGGATTACATATCTACTAGCCAACTGCTTCACCATTCAATTGTTTGGTAAGCAGCTCTTGCAGCTCTTTATCTTCTCTTACCTTTTCAATAAATGAATCTCGCCCCTGGACCTTTGAGCCATCTGGCATTAGATACCAAGCACCAGTACGCTCTACAATTCCACGTAGCTCTGCAGTATCAACCAGATCGCCCACAGTATCAATGCCAATCCGATCGCCTCTAAAGTAAAAATCATACTCACCAGCCTGGAACGCAGGCGACGTTTTTGAGAACTGGACTTCCCAGCGTACTTTTCTTCCAACCTTTTCCTCAATGAGCTTATCCCCAACAGCTATCTTTCCTTTCAACGCTTGATTGTCTGACTCAGACGAGAATAATTTAATTACTGTAGATGAGTAGAATTTTGTAGCCTGTCCTCCAGATGGTTGCTGACTAGTATACATAGCATTAATGTTATTCCTAGACTGAGAGATAAGGATAAACAATGTAGGCTTAACCTTATTGTTAGCATAGTTAATCATCTTCCAGGCGTTGCTAAAGTCTCTAGACTCTGCACCAATCTGCTTAGTATTTTCTAGCTGCTTAAGCTCCTCGCTACCCTTTTCAAAGTAAATGGCTGGCAACAATGAGGTAATGCTATCTACAACAATTACATCTACCCCTGCTTCCATCAGGGCAACACTAACATCTACCATCTCATTAATGGTTCGGGCTTGCGAATAAATAAGCTGTTCTGGATCAACACCCAGCCTTACTGCCCACTCTTCAGAGTAAGACATCTCTGCATCAATCCATGCACAAAGCTTACCGTCTTTCTGTGCCTCTGCAATAGTCTGCAAGCATAGCGATGACTTCGCACTTGACTTGCTGCCCCAAACGAGTACCTGTCTTCCATACGGCAAACCTCCGCCCAGAGCTTGGTTTAGACCAATGCTGGGAGTGGGCTGAGTTGTAACACTAATCCCCACACCATTGCTAATGCCTTTACGTAGCTTTGGATTTAGCGAGGCCATAGCCTGTTCCGCTGTTACTGTCAAAATCGCACACCGTGCCTTTCTGGTCTTGACTTGTTGTGTTCTGTCTTATTGTTAAATGCTGCCTGCAAGGACCCCTCCGCATAGCCATGCTCTACGAGCCCTTGCCACAGGTCTAGGGTTCTAATTAGAATGTCTGCAGTCTCATGTGCAACAGCATCCTTGCCCTGATCCTTTCTAATGGCTTCCATCAGCTCAGTGACTTCAGAGACAATCATCATGCATTGTTTTGCAATAAAGATGTCGTCAATCTTTTCAGACCAGAATCCCTTTTCAGTGGCATTCTTGTGTACTTCTCTTGCATGTCCGTCAAACGACAGTGCACCGCTCATAGTATATCCTCCAATATTACTGTTCCGTCTTTTGTTTTTCCGAATGAGAACTTGTATGCGTTCCCCTCCTGAATCTTCATATAGGCTTTGGCAAAAGTAGTGGGGAAGACCAATACAGAGTGCAAATCTCTGTTGGTATCTGCAACTGTCAAAGTTGCCATCTTCTTGCCCGCCTTTGTTACTCTTGGCTTAAAGGATACCACATACTGCTCCTCATCACCAAATGGCAACTGCTTGTAGTTTAGAAACTTAATTAACGCTTCATTCGAAGCTCTGGCTTCGTCAGCAGGAATAGCCGATACAATCCTATTGTCACTAGCCAGTAATATATAAGTCCTACCTGTTTCAATACTGGTCTGTTCCTCATCGAAAATGCCGACCGAGCCAGTTTTGTCAAGGACCTCAACACGCGACCACCCCTTCCCTCTCTTAATGCTTTTGACCATGCCCATCAATAGGAACGATCCCTTTTCTTCGAACTCATCTACAGAGTTCATAAAAGCATGATACTGTGTGGGCACCGTAACGTTAAATTCTGGCAGATTGAGATACTCATACAGGTTCTCCCTAATCTGATTGTCATCCCTTGGGTTATCCTCAAACGTGGCTGCTCCGATAGCCTTTAGTGCTTGCAAAGATCTTGTGTTTACCCCAGTGCCCTTTTTCATTGTAAACTCTTCTAGCTCTGTATAAGACCTGAATGGCCTTGCCTCAATAAACTTAGTGGCAATGTTATCCGAAATGTACTTAATTCCAGACAAACCGAACCTAATTCCCTTGCCCTCAATCTTAAAATCAATGTCTGAGTCATTAACGTGTGGAAGCCTAATAGGAATGCCCATACGCTTTGCCTCGATTAGGTACTCTGTGCGAGCATCCTTGTCTTTTTCATTCTTTAAAATAGAGAACATAAACTCTAGCGGGTAGTACGTCTTGAGCCACGCTGTCCAGTACGATAGGGTTGAATACGCGACAGCGTGAGACTTATTGAATGAGTAGCCTGCGTGAGCTTCAAAGTCAGACCAGAGGTCTTTCGCAGCATTAGGAGCAAGGAAGCGTGAAGCACCCTCAACAAACCTATCTTTAAATACATCGAACTCTTTAGCATCTTTCTTCTTTCCAATAATCTTACGAACCTTGTCAGCCTCTGCCATTGTCATACCGCCAAGCTCAGTACAAGCCTGCATAACCTGCTCTTGGTATAGAATACATCCATACGTTTCTGCAGTAAAGTCTTTCATAACTTGGTGGTGGTATGCGATGTTCTGCTTACCATGCTTACGCAAGATATAGTCCTTACCAATAGTATTCATTGCTCCTGGTCGAACCAGAGCATTAGACGCTGCTAGCTCTGCAAAGTTCTTGACACCCATTTTTACAAGCAAGTTTGTATATGGCGTAGCTTCACACTGAAAGACACCTTTTGTATATCCGCTAGACAGCATTTCATATACCTTGCTATCTTCTGTCTCAATCTTTAGTAGGTCAAGCTTTTTGCCGTGCCTTGACTGAATAATATCTAGTGCATCCTTCAGCACAGACAACGTCTTGAGGCCAAGAGCATCAATCTTAATAAGACCAATACGCTCTGCCTCCTGCATGTCTACGGCCACCACAGGAATTCTTTCACCAGATCCTGGTGAGTTTCTTGTTTCCATTGGTGCATGCTTAAAGATTGGTGTCTTGCTAGTCACAACACCAGCGGCGTGGATACCCGTACCTCTAATACGCCCACGCAGCTGCTCTCCATACTTTTCTACCTCTGGATATTTTTCTCTAAACTCTTTAGTAGATTTTGAATTGCAGTATTCGTCCCACGTATCAAACAGCTTACTAACCTTATTAACATCTGTTAGTGGTATGTGTAAAACTCGTGCTATGTCTCGAATTACACCCTTGTCTTTAAACTCTAGGAAGGTTGCAATAGATGCAACATGGCGATATTGTCTAACTAGATAATCTTTAACCTCTTCACGGCGAGTATCCTGAATATCTGTATCAATATCTGGAAAGTCATTACGCTCTGGATTAATAAATCGAAAGAACAGTAGACCATGCTTTAGCGGATCAATGTCGGTGATGCCAAGTGCATAGCATAGCAGGGATCCTGCAGATGAACCACGACCTGGACCTACCTGAATGCCCTCTTTCTTTGCCCAGTTAATCATGTTGCGTACTACTAGGAAGTAGGGACTAAACTTCTTGGCAGAGATAATGCCCATCTCTTCTTCTAGCCTAGCCAGATACTCTGGACTATCTGTAATTCCACGCTCTTTCAGGCCATCTACTGCCAAGGATAGCAGCTCAGTATCTGGATTCTGATACTGTGCTGGAAGCAAGTCTAGATTATCTTTAATATCATAGTCTTCTACCTTGCCTGCAATCTCAAGAGTGTGCTCGTAAATGTCTTCCCTGTCAATTCCTTGGGCCTGCATTTGAGAACGCATCTCTTCATCCGACATTAGGTGGATGTCGAAATTATCGAAAGATATATCACGATCACCATATAGATAGTGAAGGCGGTCCTTGAGAGTTTCAAACTTAGTGGACTTTTCATACGTTGCATCCTTTTGAATCTTGTTGCTATATGTATTAAGAATTAGCTTAAGTTCTTGAATATCTTTCTGCCCCACGTGAGCATGGTGACAGTCTGGCGTTACTACTGGCTTTACCCCAAACTCATCTGCTAGAGCCAAGAGCTGGTGGTTAATCTCTGCTGGGTTGTGAGGCATAACCTCAATGTAGTAATCATCACCAAAAACATTTTTGTGCCATTCGATCTGTTGCTTTGCTGCTGCAAGCTCTCCAGACTCAATGGCTTTTGCCACGGTACCACTGAGGCACCCAGAAGTGACAACAATGCCTTCTTTGTACTGCTTCAAAACTTCATAGTCAATTCGTGGCTTTTTATAGAACCCTTCTGTCCAAGCAATTTCATTAAGCTTGTTTAGGTTTTCTAGCCCCTGCTTGTTCTTGGCGAGGAGGACTATATGGTTGTAGACAAGATCAAGGGGTCCTTCCCTGGAGTCCCTATCTCTTTGGTCAAACCTGTCTTCTGTTATATAGCCCTCCACACCAAGTATTGGTTTAATGTTCTTCTCACGGGCAGCCCTGTACATTTCCCGATGTCCCGATAAGGAGCCATGGTCTGTGATCGCCAAAGCGGACATACCAAGCTCCACCGCCCTGTCTACGTACTCTTGTGGGGTAGCAATACCGTCAAAGAGTGAGTAGTGAGTGTGAACATGTAAACCAACATATGCCATTGTTTCTTACCACTCCACGTTTGTGGCGGAAGAAGCGGATGGCGTGTCGAAGCCGAGGTAATAAGCCTCCTGCTCCGCATATGGAACGTGGTTTAGTGCCAAGTCGATGTCGAATGGCTCGACCCCGCTCCAGTCGTAAGGCTCACTGTCTGGAGCCGATGGAATCAGAGTGTAGACGGTCTCTGTGCCAGAGCCGCTTCTCTTGAGCTTCCATGTAAGATTAGAGATGCTGCCAGTCTCAATTGCATACTCACGAATAGTGTTAAATGCAGACTGCTTGCTAACACCCATAGACCAGATAGCGACATATGGCTCCTCAATTCCATCGTCAACTAGAACGTTGCAATAGAATCGGAGGCGACCACGCCATCCTGCCTTGGGGTCTTTTCGATGCATCTCTTCTGCCCAGTCACGGCCTTCGCTCTCCATGGTGTCCACTGCCTTGCGGCGGTAGTCCTTGGGGTTAGTGTGCTCTTTGACAACTAGTGAAAGACCACGGCCTTCTCCATAGCTGGGCGAATCTTCGTCAAGCTCTTCGATAAAACGAATCTTAACTGCCTGACCATCTGTTAGCTTGAGCCACTTAACTCGTGGCTTGTCGCTGTCATACTTTGGCTTGTCAACTAGTGCGTTGATATTTGCCAATCCTTTTACTACACTCATGTTTTCTCCTTATACTTTGTTTATACTTTATTTATATTATGTTAGCATCGAGGCTATGGACTTGTCAAATCCTGACTGAAGATCTTTAATTTGATCATCATCCATATCACCGATGTCTTTGTATTGCTTGTCAAGTGATACGACAGATACTTTGGAAGTTAGCTTTTCTTTGAGCTTCTTTACCATGTTGCTTCCTGCCTCATCATTATCAGCAATCACAATTATATCATTGAAATACTTTTTCAGCAAGTCTATTTGAAAATTAGACACGTTTGAACCTAGAGTAGCTACCGCTGGCAGCCCGCACTGATCTAGTCTAATTGCATCAAAAGAGGACTCTACCACGTACACATTCTTAGAATTCTTTATTCTATTTAAATTAAACAGAGTCTTACCCTTGGGCAGCCCAGGAGTATTTTTAAAATCTTTGCCTTCTACAGACCTTCCCACAAAGCCCAAGAGCATGCCATCTGGGGAGTGGACTGGGATTGTAACCATATCCTTAAGTTCTGAATATCCCAAACTAAACTTTACGACAGATCCTTTAGTAATAGATCTCCCAGAATAGTACGACATTGCACGCTCAGAGGCTACTGCTGCCTCGTGGAGGCGATAAACATCTGCAGATGGATACTCTACATACATGGGTTTGGAATCTAGCGAGCTGCCAATTTCAGCTGCTAGATCAATCTCTAATTCATTAGACTTAATAAAACGAACCGCCTGGAAGTATGTCCTACCAGTTTGTGTAACAACAAGGTCTGCTAAGTCAGTGACATAGTGGCAAGAAAAGCAAAAGAAGATTCCACTCTTTTTATCTACTTCGCCCGCAGGTGTGCGGCTGTTTCCATGGAATGGGCAAAATATAATATAGTCAGTATCGACCTCAGACTCGATGCCTATGCCGCTTTTGAGGAGTACTCTCTTGACCTGTTCTGCTGAATAGGTATTACTGCTCTCTCGTCTACCCCTAGTATCCATTCACTCTTTCTCTTTCCCACGTAGACACCATATACAGATAATTCAAAATTGTATATCTGTGCCTTCTCATTATATTCTATTGTAAAGTCTATGTCAATGTCAAGTCTTGGAACGTACCCAGCAGATCTCATTTGAAAGTCTATCAGGTATAGATACTCTTGCTTTAATCTCCATATTGCAGAGTCATCGTATATTGTTCCATCTAGACTAAACCTTTTAATTGGCCTGTGGTGTACATTTTGCATACCACAATTATATGGGCTTAGTTAGAGAAATCCTCCAAATCCTTATACTTATAGTGGCCTTTATCAAAGTCTACCTGGACCATAAACTCGCCCATAAAACCATGACGATTCTTTCTAAACACACACTCCATAACATCGCTATTAGTGCCACGACCAAGTGCCATGACCCAGTCTGCATCGTACGCAATCTGTCGAGACCATGCGGTCTGCCCCAAGGTGGGCACTGTATCTAGCTTACTAACGTCATCTGGTGTTGCAGAAGAAATTGCAATAATAGGAACGCTTTCTGAAATAGCCATAAGCTTTAGCTCACGGGACAGGTTCTTCATACGCACAGTTTCATTGTCTGCTTTTTGGTTTGGGCTCATTAGCTGCAAATAGTCTACAATAATAAAGTCTGGCTTATACTGATCAATCTTTCCACGAAGAACAGACGGAGTAATGTCACCGCCAGTATCATTTGAGACAATCCTAAATGGTGGCTTGCCATCTAGGTGGGTGTGGTACCAACGCTTTAGCTCATCAATGCTGATCTCTCCACTGCTAAGTTTGCGGTGGGACCAATAGCCTTCGCCCATAATTGTAATAGCTCTATTACGAACCTCTGTTTCACTCATCTCAAGACTGACAACTAGCGGAGACTTGCCCTGCTTCCACGCCTGTACCGCAAAGTACAGAGATAGCCAAGACTTTCCAATACCTGGATATGCTAAGAATACTCCAAGCTGACCAGGCATAATGCCAGATGGAAGGTAGTTATCAAACCCTGGCAGACCTGTTTGAATTCCCATAATGCCAAGATCTTGCTTACGCTTGACCTCCTCAAAGTAAGCAACGGCATCCTGAGCATCCGTAGCATCAATATCTTTAATTACTGAAGTATTTTTCTTTAGCTCTGATGTGTGAGTAATAAGGTCTTCAAGTGCCTTAGTATTCTTTCCGTCCTGAACCTCAGATGCGGCAGAGCGAATAATTTCCTTAAGGGTATTGTTAAGGTATTCGCTTTGCAGCTCTTCTAGGTGATACTTTGTTGCCCCCACGTCTTCCTGAATTGCAAAGTCTGGAAACTGCTCTCTTACTAAGCTAGATGGTGGAAGCTCTGAGTTGCTTTCCGTATACTTTTTGATAAACTGCCAGATGTCTGAATGCGTTGGCATTAGGTTATCTACGTTAGCCTGTAGCAAAACGTGTATTTGCTTATCCTTTAAAACTGCCGATAGTACTCTGGCCTCTGCACTATCCATTTAGCCATTCCTTTGCCATTTTACGTCTCTCTTCTCGCTCAATTCTGTCCCGCTTCTCTGCCTCCATGGCATCGAGGATCTTCTCGGCATTAAAACTAAACTGTCTCCATGAGGGAGATTGGTTTGCCTGAAAATAATATTCTAGTAGGTCATAGCAACCAGTAAGGCCGTATGACTCAATTAGTCCGTCAGCTGCCCACTGCTCAGCATTAAGATTATGTGTTGGCGATGTTTCATATCGCTGTAAGTGCAACTTCTTATACTTGCCAAGCAGAGACATTCTCTCCTTATAAGTTGCCATTACTTCTGGATCTCTGCGGAAGCTTCCTTCACCTTTTCGGTGAGCTTATCCTCAACAAACGCATATACCCTATTGAATGCTTCGTTAATGTTTTCGCCTTCGCGTTCAGAATCCTCTACGCCAAGGTCTACTCTTAGCGACTGAAAGTTGCCAAGGTTTAGTGTATAGCCTAGCGTTACAGTAACTTTTGCTGGACTGTTTTTCATCTCATACCCTTCTTGTTTTTTATACTGTCTCGCTCCACAGCGGAACGAAACGACCATCTTCTGTTCTCACATATGTAAGGATACCATCTCCCATTCGTCTTGTCAACTCCTGAATGGTTGGCGTTGTATTATTATTTATAAGCCCGTCTTTTCGTGGTCTCCCAATATTCTTAGTGGCAAGTATATCACGAATTTCTCTTACTTGCGATTCTGAGTAATATGCTCTGACCTGCCACTTTCTATCTCCGCCCTTTTGTGCACCAGTTGGTGGTGGTATCTCTCCGTCTTTAATTAAAGTTGGCAGATATTTTACATGTCTATTAACTAGCTCTGCCGTTTTTTTAATTGAGTATGCACGCTCACGATTCTTTTTAAAGTCTGCGATCAGGCAGCTTTCTATTCTATCTTTGTTAATATTATAAACAGACATAATACCGTTTGCACGATTTAAATGATGAGCCTTGACAAGATCTCCATTTAAGAAATATAGCTTTTTATGGCCAGGAATTACTGGTGCCTCATTATACTCTTCACGAGAGATCATTAGACTGGGATGCCAACAATAAGCAGATTAAGTCCGACAGAAGCAACACCAATAGTGTTAAACCTAACGACACCCTCTACCCTGTTGGTAGTTACTTTTGTTAAAACAACAGTAATATCTTTACCAGCCTCAGTGGAACCCTCGTCGATCAGAATCGGGGTGGCGGTTACAATTGGAACATATGCAAAATCACTGAAGTTGTAGCTGAAAGCACCTTCGCCGTCTGGACTAGTAGAGGAGCTATTCGTTACGGCTACATACCCACCAATGACTCTAGAGTCTGAGGTTCTTACTGTTTGTGTTCCTGCAGACACGGTATCAATAGATGTGTACCTTGCACTAGTTGTGCTCAGCTCATCCGCAAGATCATTTACTGCGTTTGAAAGCTGATAGATATAACTAAGATCGAGGGGTTGCCCTCTTTCTGGTAGTGGTACTTTTGCCATTATTCTCCTTAAGACTCTATAATACTATATAATTCACAAATTGTCAAGATATCGCTACGCTCTTTGTTGACGCTTTGAATCTGAATAGCAACATCAACAGAGGAGGCATTAGCATTATTAATAATTGAATACGTATGGATAGGGGATGTCCCATGATAAAAATAATCTTGTCCATTAAAACTTACAAAGATATCATATGCTGGCCTATCTAGTGCATCGTCCCATGTAATCATGATTGTATTACCCATTAAAACAATATCGCCCTCGACTACATCTGGAAGGTGCTGTTGATCAAACGCTACCACCTTTTGAACAGGAGACCAAGCTGAAAATCTATTTCGGTCTTCAGAAATAATTCTGTATCTTGTCAGATACCCAAATTCATTTGAGGCTAGCCTAATTACTGGTGGCAAGTTTTGTGACAGAACTGATGCTTTACGAGGTCCGCTGGCCATTACTGAACGTCCAATCCAAACCTAAACTCTACCATATTAGAAGAGTTTGACTCTTTAACAATTGTTGTTGCATCAGTGTTTCTAATAACTGAGTACCCGCTCATTCCATACAATGGGCTAGTAGCAGTTAAGTTTTCAAACCGCAAGCCATCTAGGGCTACATAAAAATTATCGGATAGCAGTGGGCCGTACTCTGAAGATTCATAAACCGATGCATAAATTTTTACAACATTAACATTGGACCAAGTAAACCCAGTACTTTTTACAAGATCCTCAAGCTTCGTTCTTACAACCATATAACGGTTTGAGTCGGACATAGAGGTGTCAATTTCAATTCTTGCATAGTTATCTGGCTCTACGGCATCAGTTGAGGCAAACTCAACCAAAATCTTAACATTGTCTATTTCTTCTAGCTGGCTGTCTAGCTTATTGACAACAGAAAAGGCCAGCCTTAGCTCATCTCCAGGTGGGTTCTGATTAAGGTTTGGTGTTGCACCAGCTAAGTGAATGTGAGAAGAATTATAGGAGCCAACGCCATTCTCAACAATAGACAGCCTACCATCTACACTTTCTAATCTTGACATATTTCCCTTAATTAACAGGGTCTTGTCTAGAAAGCGAGAATTTTCATATCTGTCTGCACGCAAAATACTTGTTGAAAACAACGCATTGTTAGAGTTTGCTCTAAAGGCTACATCATCTACAGCAATAATATTTTGTTCTTCATCTAGATAGAGTGGCTCTACATAAGTTGCCAGGCCTCTAGCAAGAGTTTCATCGTGGTACTCCCAGTTTTCAGACTCTGAAAAGGTATATATCATTCGGCTGCCGAGAGAGCCTGCAACTGGGTTTGACTTAGCAGAAAAAATTCCTATTTCAGAGAATTCGTAACGCTGCTCAGATGGGAGCTCTCCAGAAAAAACAATGCTCGCATTGCCAAAATCATCATAAACATATCCCCTAGATGAAATAGGAACTCTCAGTACCTCGAACTCCATTTCAGTTTCTTCAGAATAGTCCACTGATGCGTCAGTGTTTAGCAATGGCTTTGGGCCTACCCCAAGTGCAATGAATGAGGCATATGCTGGTGCTTGACCAATTAGATATTTGGCCAAGATATTTCTACCTTTGTCTGTAATCAAGATTCCTCCGTAGTATCAATTATACCATCTACATAGCTTCCAGAGTTAAGAACTTGAATTTCTACTTGCTCATTTGTCTTCATATTAGTCACGTCTACAACCAGTCTGTTTGTTTGAATTTGATCTGGATTGTTTCTGTCAATATATACAGATGCACCAAGTGGTCCTGTGCCTCTTTCTGGTATATGGATATCTAGCCTAATTGCAAAGTTTTTAAAATATTGCTCCAGTCCGCCAGAGACATTTGTAATATTTTTAGGTCCGTAAGCACTAGCTAACTTTTTTAAATTTGATATCGGACTATAGTCTACGTTGGTGCCATCAATAGTGCTAGACCTGACTAAATTAATTGCCTCCTGTCCCCCCAGGCTTTCAAAAATAAGTGAAGAAAGAGATTCTATAGGAATACTGGCTTCGTCAAAAAGAATAACGTCTGGCGTAGCTGCCTTCACTGCGGTAGAAGACTTTGTAGAATAGGGGCTTGACTCTGGCAATACTGGCGTTGGGTCAATGGTTTCTTCTGCCAACTATACCACCTCACTTAAATATAGCTTCATGGTTGGTCCATCGGTGTCTCTATCATACTCTATATGATATACCACAAACCTAGCTTCTGGCCCAGCAATTTCCTGAACCCCATCAGCATTTGTGTAGTCAATTTGTAACATATCTCCAAGCTGAATTGTAGGATTAGCAAAAATCTTTAGCCCCACAGATTTATTTGGCTTCATCATTTTATTGACCAGCCAAGTCATTAACTCTTCAGCAGCGTCATGGCTTTGAATATACGGAGTATCTAAACTAAAAGACTTGGTTCCATGAGTCATTCTGCTCAGCTTAACCGAGAAATAATCTTGGGCTGCCTTTGTCGGTGGGGTAATTACATTTTCTCCGTTTACAGAGATAGCATTAACAGTAGAAATTTTATTAAAATATTTGTCCAAAGTTAGTTCATTAGTAGATTCTTGAGTAAAAGTTACACCCTGGATTCTTAAATAATTACCACTTGTAGAATCTAAACTTAAGGCTGTATCTGTTGCATTAAATATCATGAACTCTGCACCATATGACCTTGCCCTAAAATTAGAAACCGTATATCCTTTTAGCCTATTAAACGTTGGCGAGAGCTTGGCATAAAGAGCTGGGTAAGCCTTATCATATCTAACGTTAAAGTATGCAGCCTCTCTCATAATAGTTCCGAACTCTTCAAAATACATGTTGTAGGCTGGCGGCTCTGATGGCCCAAGCCCAGACAGATATGTTGACTGTACCAACCCGCTCATTGCATATTTTTGAAAAGACTTATTGGCTGTAATTTCTGCTGCATCGAATGCTTCTGATACTGGGGTCCCCAATGCAAAAGTAGTATTTTGGCTATAGTTATTTGCAAGAGCATAAACATTTTCAAACATGCACTGAGAAGATCCACGAATAAATAATGCAAGATTATTATATACTGGTAGCGGATCTGGATCATCTACGATTGCTACTGGCGATCCATTAATATACAAATAAAATCTTCTTGTGCCTCCGATATTTTCATATTCTGCAGCAAGATCATACACGGTGGTCTTATCTTCTGCAGCCAGCCTTGCTTGTCCAGTAAACTTTCCGTCATCAACTAGTATATTTGCAACACCTGTCCACAATGGTATTGGAATGGCCTTGCTTTCTGGATCATCTGCATTTTGCTGCACCTTATAGAACAAAATATTTTTTACACCAAGATCTTCATAGTTAGAGGCACTATAGTCTGTCAGAGCTACTACTTCAAAATAGTATCCGTTATTTGTCTCTGGGTTGAGAGAAAAAGCAATGCCTCCTGATGCCCCAGCAATGGCAACTGGCTGATCAGAACTGGTTTCGGTTGGCGTATAGTATGTAAAAGATCCTACAGGGCTTTGGCCTCGGATTTCGCTATTTTCAATCTTACCAATAATTCTCATTCTAGTACCAAAGTGTACAAACCTGTCACTCAGTGGCTTATAAATATAAGAAATGCTATTCAGTGGATTATCAGTTGTAGCGAACGAAGTGCCATTAAAAACCAATGCTGAGGCCTGCACGGTTGCTGAGTTATCCTCTGATGTATTATTTTCTGTGTCATTCTTAGTAGCCAAAAAGTTTTTAATCAGGCTGGTTCTTGAGGTATTGCGGGCACGAGTATCATTAATGCCAGCAGCCCCAACAGCAAGAGATGGGGCTTGCAGCGTAGGGTCAATAAGGTAGTTGAACTCCATATCGCAGCCACGAACGTTATCGTTTGAAGACCAGTGGCTAGATAGTCCAGCACTGTGATAAACAATTGGAGTGTCAAACTGGCCCCTGCCGTGCTTGGCTACCTCTCCGTTTTTCAAAAAAGTAACTCCATTAATAACTTCATAGTTTGGCTCTGCGTATACCCTTACTAAACCAGTAGGATACATTTTTCCATTAAATGGAATTTTGGAAAAATATTTAGAGTAGTCTCTTACGCTAGTAATCCATACGTTATCACCTTCTACATTAGGATCATTTGGGTCCACGTTAGATAGACCAGGGACACTAAACTGTACTGCATCATATTTAATAATTTCACCGTTGGCATAGAGGTATCCGTTATATCTAGTAATCCAATAAATGCCATCTCCCATATTCATAACATTGTCTACAATTTTTCTATTTTTAACTGACGGAACAGTATCGGAAAAATCTGAGTTTAATGGGATAGCAGATAAAACATATGCTGACTGAGAGCTTACCTCATCATTAATCGGCTTAAGCTGTTCAGATGGGGCGACTTCCCAGAGTAGCGATGGCTTATAAGACCATGTTTTATCTCGGTCTAGCATCATGGCTTGCTTCATGCTACCAAAGGACCTCTGGATATATCTAGTAGTATAATTAATTGACCCAGCATTAAAAACCTGCTTGTCCTGAGAAGCGATTTCTATAATGTTAGCTAAAGAAGATTGAGTCTGTTGATTTTTAACCTCATTATTTTTAACAAAATCTTTTGTCCCATAGAGAACAAGATCAACGTCCCTGTCTCCCTCATCGGGCAAAATATATGAGCTAGACATAACAACAAGATTGTTATACTCGTCAAAAAATATTGCTGATTGCGTAGACATTGCCAGCTGGCTCAGTACCTCTGCTACTGTGGTATCTGGCTCAATAAAAAAGAAAGGAATTTCTGGGTCGGACTCGTCGGATATTCTCTTAAAGTAATAGTTTGAAAAACCAATTGCATCCATAAGCAATGAAACCGCATAGCTTAAAGAAACATTTGGGACCAGCATTTGTGGGGCAGTCTGTGACTCCAACAGATAGAACAAATCTCTTAGCTCAATAGAGACTGATCTGTTCGTAGACTTAGCAGTTGGGAAGCCTTCCGAGTACATGGTTTTAATTGGAACAATAAAATTTTCGCCCTCGACATCGTAAATGCCCTCATAAAATTTATACTGCACATTTTGTGTCATGTGGCCGTACAGCAAACTATTATTATTTTCTGGGAAAAATGCTTGGTCATAGTCAAACAGCGTGAGTGATCCCGTAGCGGCAAGTAGCTGTGACACTGGCATTCCGCTTACGCCAAGATCAGCTGAGGTTTTTTTAATTGAAAAGTCACTCGTCTTATCCGATAAATCAATAGCCAGCCTAGGGGATAGCTCAATGAGATCGAAAGTAGAGTCGTACTTATTCATAGTTTCAACGACTATCCTTAAGCCATTAATATTTTGAAACTCTCTGAAAACAGTTTGGCCATTAGCTGTATTTATATATGAAGGTTTGTCAACTAGCTCAGTTACAAAAGGAGTTTGATCTGAAATACCTTCTTCCATAACCTGCCACCCATATTGAGCTGGAAATGTTTTTATGGTTTCATTTACAACAATATAATAGCTGCCCGCAACATCTTCAGAATAAGAAATAAAGTATGCATCTCCTTCATTAAGAGATTCTGTAGGGGGCACAAGGCTTGGGTGAGTTAATGCTTTAACAAAATTAAAAGAGTTTTTGTATTCTTGTGGAATGATAGGTCCGTAACCAATTTCAACGTACCCGTCAGCCCCTACTACTGGGGAGCCGTCGGCACGTACAGAGTTTTCATCAAATGAGGTAGCATCTACCCACGTCTGAGTTTCATCCAAATACTGAATCTTCCATCTAGTTGGAGTAGTCTGGTTTTCTGTTCCATGAAATGGGTCTGGAACTCCAACAGAATTATTATTAAAAACTCCCAGGTCAACGGACCCCACGTTTGTTTGCATTTTTACAACAACTCTGTTTGCCGCAACAGTGTTTTTATACACAACGTATGGGGCTGCGTCTGTAATGTAATACTTATTATTCTGAACCTTGTTGGCTACACCATGCTCTACGCCAGACTCTTTACGATATGAGGTCCAGTATTTAAAAATATCATCTCTGCTTGCAGCATAATACCTCGGCCTTTCTGCCATCTGAACATTGTCAAAATGAGAAAAAAACTTTCCAGGGGTAGAGCTCATAAACCTAACTTTATTGATGCCAGACCTGGGCCTATTTCGCTGAAAGCATTCTTCTAAAGAATATAGCTGACCCTCTTTTTGTTGTTTGCTTAAAAATATAGTTGGGACATCGCTATTGTCAAGGCCGCCGTCAATTTTAATATCCGAATAGGTGGCATTAGTATAGTAGTTTCCTTCATCAGATAAACTAAAAGACTGTAGTGGAATTTGATACTGTGATCCAAGACTATCTGTTGGCCTATATCTATAGTTACCTACTTGCAGAATATTGTTGGCCTCATTCATGTTCCATTCTGCAATAACTTTCGACTGAAGTTTAACAGCTGAAGAAGTATTTAAGTGGCTTTGTAATTTTTCATTAACAAACATTATACCTCTTCTAGATCTATGTCAATATTCCAATAATCATGGGTTAGGGTTCCTCGTTTTTCTACAGTGTATGAAAAATCATTAAACAAGACTTCAACGACTTCGTTATATTGAGCCAGCCTGGATCTTGGATCAACGCTGTAGTTGGTGTCAAAGTTTTCATAATTATCATAAGCCAGATAAACCCAAAAGGATCCAACGTTATTGTTATACCAATTTAAAAGGTCTACGCCCCCAGCACCACCATCGGTAGTAAAAAATTGTTTTGGCAGGGTTACGTATTCGCCGTCATCAAATACACGTATGCCAGAAGATGTGTTTAGCTCAGACACGCCGCCCTGACCAAAGTCTGGCGATGCGGCATACGATCTAGATGGTAGATTTTTCCAGCCTGTAGAAATTTTTAGTTTGTCGGCAATATGATATGAACGCATACGCCCATTAATCATTCTTTCTCTATTTTCAATTCTATCAATTGAAAATGAAATTGGATCCCTATTGTCGTCAGACAGGATAATAAAATCTTCAAACTCAGTTCCGTCTGGAACAATCTTGCCATCAATAACTGTGCCAGGATTATTAGCAAACAACATGGCCTGTGGTCTGCCATACTTTTGCCTACCAGACATATAATTAGAAGTTGCCATTAGATCCTATTTCCCCTTACCCTCTGCGAATCAACGCGTTTAATCTGTTTCATTACGACTCTAGCAATTCTGTCTGGGTCTGCATCAGACTTGACGTTAACTGCCAAGTTATAATTATACACCGAACCGCCAGAGTATGTTCCATTATTTATAGCTTCTAGGTTTTTGGTTCCAAAATCTTGCACTGCACGTTTACGGACTACATACTCTCCTGGGCTTAGCATAGCTGGAACATTGTCTGATCCCATGGAGGTGAACATTCCCCCTACGGAATAGCCCTTTACATTTCCGCCAATGCTATATCCTGGAACCGAGCCACCTTGGTTATAATAAATTTTTTGTCCACCAACAGTGATGAACCTCTTGGTGGTGGTTGTCTTCTTGGGAGCCAAGTTTTTAAACTTGTTGTCTGAACTATCGGTCTTTGGTTTTGGTGCTGAACTCTTTGAAGGAATAGGAGTCGTTCTGCTGCTTGTAGAGCTTGAAGATGACTTTTGCTTGTTCAATGCTGCGGCCTGACCACCAGAAGGAGTTGATGATTTTGGCGTTAAGTTAGCACCTGCGGATGTTGCTACTGCCTTAAGTGCCCACGACTTTGTATATGCCGCATCGGCTTTTTGCTTAACCATGGCATCAACGATGCTCTTATTTCCTGGCATGCTGCTGCCACTAAGTGCTTCTATAGTCTTATTAGCAGAGGCAATATCTTTATTGGCCTGAACAACCGTTGGGTCTTTGGTCTCTGCTTCACGAAGTGCCTCCAAAACTGTTTTTGATCCCCCAGAGCCATTATCACTCTTAGTTGGGGTTGGAGTAGGGGCTGGAGTTGGCTTTTGAGGACCGTAGTCGACCCTATCTCCGCTAACGACCCCAGTATCAACTAGCTCTTGAATTTCGTCTGCCCCAAACAAAGATGCATCCAAGTCTTTTCCATTGACAAAATATTCGAACAATGCTAGTGCTTGCTGAATCTTCTTATTAAAGTCATCCATATTTACAGAAGCTAGGTCTACTGCATTTGCAATCTGATCCCACTCATCCCTGGTCTTGCCAGCAATTTCCAAACCTTCAATGTCTAGATTCTTTTGGTATTCTGCCAACCTAATGCGTTCTTGGGCTGGCTCTAGCTGCCCCTCTTCAATTGTAAAAATTTCATCTTGCTTGTTTTTGATTGCAGACTCAATCTCTTCTCTGGATTGACCAGAAGCAGACCTAAGCCTTGCAATTTCTGCAGCCTGCTGCTTTTCTAGCATCTCTCTTTCGGTTTGTGCACGATTTTCTGCTTCCGTAGCCCTAAGCTGTTGCTGTGCTCTAGCCGCTGCTGCAATGTCACCACGAGAAAGTGCATCTGCAATGTCTAGCTCTGCAGATCTAATTCTAGAAATACGCTCATTAGCTGCGGCCACCTGCTCTAATGCTTCATACCTATCATTGTACTTGTCGTTAATAACCTCTTCTTGGTCTTGAATGCCTTTGAGCTGTGCCTGATAGTCATCAATTTCATACTGAATTGCTGCAATTTGTTGCTGTGCTTGGCTAACAATGTCTGAGTCTCCACTAGTTGCTGCCTTAAAATCAAGTTCTATTTCAGTTGCTTGCCTATTAAACTGAGTCTGAATGTCTCCCATTAGGCTATCGAATAGGCCCTTCTTTCCTTCTTCAGTTGATACTGAAATCTGCAGCTCTAGATCAGCAGCTGCCTTAGCTTGCTGAAGTGCCCTGGAAAGCTCTGTTGGGCTAATTGATGGATTTAGGTATAGCTTTGTCAGATTAGGGTCATTCATAATCGCACTAATTTGCTCATCGCTATACTTGCCCTGCTCAGAGGCTAGCTTTCTAATTGCTCTTGCACGCTCCATAAACTGATCATTGGTTCTCTTTAAAGCTTCAGCAGCTTGCTTTTCTTCAGACAGCCTGTCTGACTTTTCCTGTAGCCTATTGAGACGCTCAATAATGTCAATAATTTCTTCGACTTCTTCTTTGGTCGCTGCCATTGCAATAGCCGTAGCAATTGCCTGATCCTGAACTAGTTCGTAGGCATCCACAAATGATAGCCCAGCTGCAGTAAGCATTTGCATTGCAGTAAACTGATTCTTAGTATTTTCAATAAATGCTTGCTGAGAATTGATGTATTCTCCAATAGCAACCTTGTTCATAGCTAGACCAAGATTATTTAGCTTTTCAGTTACCCCGACAATGTTGCCATTCTTATCAAATACAAATAGCTCATCCTTGCGTTCTGCATATTCATCTGGATCCATTCCGACAATACGCTCAATTAGGTTTTCGCCAACGCCGATGGATCGCATTTGATTAGCCAAACCACTAAATCCATTAATGCCAGAGTCTAGGAATTCTTTGATTGACTGGTTCATTCCGTCCCAGCCCTTACGCATACTGATAGTAGCCTGTCTTACATCCCTTATCTTTTTAAGAAGGCTATCTAGCTGTGGAGCAGCACCAGCACCAGTTCCTTCTCCCTCTCCCTCTCCTGAGGGGTCATTGGTATCTGTGGTTACTGGCATAGTTTGACCAAGGTTCCAGACTGCAGCTGCTGTACCATACTTAGACATATCAGCTGATGACGGGGCATTTGTAGTAACAGTTCTACCCCTACGACTTCTAGAACGCGTGCCAGTCATAGCGATTCCCTGATCTGCCATATATGCTCGAACTAGGTCTGGGTCCGCTTGTGATGTTCTAGTAATAAAGTCAATTACAAACTGCCTGCTAACATTATCTGTTAGGTTTAGGTCTTCCCAATTATCTAGTAGCTTGGTAAGGTTTGCGTCGCCTGCAGCAGTTTCAATAAATGCTTCTTTGGTAATTACGTCTGGCAAGCCTTGGTATTTTCCAATAATTTCAGCAACCTCTTGTAGCTGCTCTTCACCATTAGTTGATAGGTCAAACTCAAATCCGTACCTTGTTCCTAGGCTTGAAATAACACCAAGAGCTTCAAGCATGTTGTCAAATTCACCCCCAGAGTTTACAACAAAATCAAACATTACTGGGAATGCATTGTTAGATACGTTATTCTGAGTTAGCAGTGTCATTAGCTGATTGGTCTGGGCACTGCCCTGAGTTTTCATTGATGTTTCAAATGAGACCTGGAACGACTCGTTATTTTCCCCCACCTCAATCAACTTAAGAACAGAGATTGGACTTAGCTCTCCAGTAGCCATCTGAAGAGACAGTGTCATAGCAAAATCTTGATTATCTACTTCAGCAAGCTGCTTAAGTGCTTCTTCTGAGAATACCTTCATTGGTCCTTCAGAATATCTCTGCCTAATGGACTCTGCCATAGCGTCTTGATACAACCCAATGTCATCAAATGCCTTGGCCTGCTCAAGTATTTGTGCAGTTGTCTCTGCGTTTGCCTCATTAATTTCTTGAATAGCCGTTCTACGTTCTGCCTGTAACCTGTTAATTTCTTCTTCTGTAGTGGCCTGAGCTACTAGCATGTCATATCTTTGATTAACTGAGTCTAGAAGCATTTGGTTTTGTGAAAGCTGTTCTACCCCAAGCTGCACAGCAGCTGCAGTAACCTCTTTGTTTTCTTTAGTTCTGTTAAAGAACTCAATCGGCACGGCAAACATGTTGACAAAAGGCAAATTCTGCCAGCCGCCAACCTTTTCGGAGTTATCTGAAATAACAGACAAAGCATTTTCAAATATATCTACTTGCTCTTGTATAGAATCTTCTTTAATCCTAATTGCAACCTCTAGCGGATTTTGAGTTAAATCATTTCCATCTACGCCAAGCAATTCTGTGAGCTTTCCAGAAATATTTGTCGACAAGGTATAATCACCAAGCTCTGTACCAAGAGCAACGGCAATTGATCGTGCTTGATCAACTGACACAGCACCTTGAGTGATAGCCATAGCAAGCTGGCGGCCCATATTTTCGCCAACCTGTTCTACTGAAGAGCCGCTCGTAAACTGTTTTTCAATATCGGCAAGCATTGCCTTGCCCTGCTCAGAATCTTGCACAAATCCAAGACCAAATGAGTTAAACTCTGGACCAGAAGCTGTGAGCTGAGCCTGCTGTTGCTGTTGTCTAAGCTCGGTAGCACTGACAGTTCCAGTTACTTCAGAGATGCTCTTTAGTTTGTCTGCTGTCATAGACAATGCTTGGCCAGCATCAATTCCTGATTTTGTAGCATCCTTTAGTTTTTTATGCAACATAAAAATGCCAACACCAAGGGCTGCCACGGCTGCGATTGCAAGAACAATTGGATTCTTAAGAAGTGGCAAAATTGTTGGCAGCATCATCAAAGGCAAGATCAGCTGTTGTGCAACCTCTCCAACCTTTCCAGGAGCAAAAGATGCAGCCATCGCACCTACAGAAGCTATAGCTGCCATACCACCAAGTCCTAGTCTGGACTTAGCAGCTGCACCAGCGGCATCGGGCTTAGCGGCTGGGGAAGCTGGAGCTGAAGCTTTGTTTGCTGCCCTAGTCTGAGCTGCCTTTTGTGCTGCCTCTGATCTTTTAACTGCGGCAGTACCCTTTTCGTTAGTGATTCTCTTGCCATCTTGGTAGAAGCGAACATTGCCATTCTTATCAACTGTAGACACTACCTGCCCAGGTTTTTTAGCTGCAACGGCATTGGTAGCTTTTTCGACAGCCTTAGCGTTCTTTGTTTTGGCAGCTGTCTCTTTCTTAGTTGCTGCAGCTGCCTTCTTAGTTTCCTTAGCAGCCTTATCTGTTTCTTTAACTAATGTCCCGCCAGACTTTGCAATCTTTGCCTGAACTTCTGCAACGCTTGAACCACGCTTTACGGTAACAGAACGCTTGTTGCCTTCTGTATCTTTATAAGTTACCCTATCAACACCGCTTTTAAGTCTAGCTTTTGCATCAGATGCCTCTTTTGAAAGATTAGAAACTTTAGATAGGTCTAGTTGCTTTGATCCAGTCATGTGGCTCAAATGCTGACCAACAAATGCTTGAGCCTTTCCACCTAGAGCAGTTATTGCAGAAGTATAGTTTCTTCTATAGCCTGGGACACCAGCCCTGACCTGCCCCCTGCCCTGCAGATCTAGCTTGCCGTTTGACCTTATTCTCTTATTTGTGGGGTCTTGGAACATTGTTTGCTGAGTAAGAACACCGCGGCCAGCTTTTTGGAATTCTTTGCTATACCCACCAGTCTTTAGCTCCTTATCAATTGCAGCTGTAGCAATTTTTTGGAATTGGGGATCTGCAATCTTTCCAGATTTTGGCAAAGCCTGAGCAATGCCCTTATTAACATTATTAGCGAACTTCTTGAACTCTGGGTTATTTTGAATTTGCTGTGCAATTTGTTTAGAGTTAGAGGTCTTACCTAGTGCTCTAGCAATACTATCCACCATTGGGGCCTGGGCCGCTGCACTACCAGCTGCCATAGGCTTATTTGCACCCTGATATCCTAGTGCTGACCTGAGGTCTTTGACATCCGCTCCGCCACTATTGAGTCTTAGATTTTCTCTGCCAGGCAAGTACATTACAGCATTTGTGTATCCAGCAACTCTTGCAGGTGTCGCTGGCCTTTGTCCTCTAGTTGTAGTAGCCTTTGTTTCTTCAGCCTTTAGGCCTTGCTCGTACCCTGGAATCTTGCCACTAATCATCTGGTTAATTACAGGGGCATACCTCTTAGCCATGTCTGCTGGAATAACAGCTTCTCCTGGAGAAAGCATAGCTGGAACAACATCTCCAGCACCTCTAGGTCCTGGAACCGAAACAACACCTGCAGCATACTTCTTGGTTCCGCCAGCACCACCTCGTGCTACCGCACTTCCCTGGAAAGTTCTTTGAGCAGCAACAGCTCTACTATATGCTGCTGTCAGCCTGTCAACGGCAGTTGCCTCAGCACTAAATGTTTGTATCAGGGTTGCGTGTGACTGATTAAGTGAGGATGCAACAGCGGCTGCTTCTATTTGCTGTTGAGTCATATACTCTGTAGAAAGCCCAAGCCCCTTGCTTTGACCAGTTATCCTTTGATAAAATATGCCAAGGTTGGCGAACATCTTAATTAGGTTTGCTACACCGTTAGCTAACAAACCAAATGACATCAGGGCTACTGGACCAATAGCACCAAGAACGGCTGCCATAACTACAACGAACTGTTTGGCACCATCGCCCATTTCGTTAAACTTATTAAGAATTTTAGTTCCAAACTCAACCAGCGGGGTAACTGCTTTGAGGAATGCCTCTCCCAAAGGTGCCAGGGTTGCTTTGAAGTCTTCTAGGCTCTTATTAAACTTATAAGCTACAGAGTCTTCAACCCTGCTCATTTCTCGATCTGCTAGAATGCCAAGCTCTTGCACTGAATTACCAGTTAGCTGTAGCACCTTGTTTGCTTGGCTTCCACTATCTACAATGTTGTTAAACATTGTGGACATTCTCGCAAACTGGAACTTACCGAACAACTGTTCGATAGCTCTTGATTTTTGTAGTGGGTCTAGTGTATCTAGAGCTTGGGCAAGAGCCATTACTGTTCCGCGTAGATTGCCAGCATTTGCTTCTACAATACCAACAACATCAATTCCAAGATTTGCCAGCCTCTTCCTTGCCTCTTCAGTCGGATTAATTAAGCGACCGAGGGACGACTTCAGGGCGTTAGCACCTTGGCTAGCCGAGATGCCTCCTTCTCGCATGGCGGTCAGGAAGAAGGCGAGGTCTTCTACGTCTCCACCCAAAGCTTTAACAACAGAACCAGCTTTTGGAATAGCTTCGTTAAAGTCTTCAATGGATAGGATGGTTTGGTTTTCTGCAGCATTTAGAAAGTTAACTTTATCTGCCAGCTCATCTACAGAAACACCAAAAGCATTAGTTAGCGAGATTGTGGTGTCTAGTGCTTCTTCCTGCTCCAATCCGCCCAAAACAGAAAGCCTTGTAGCCTGACGAACCTGAGCATCTAGGGCATCACCCATGTTTCCCATCTGGGCTACCCTAGCTGCCAAGCCAACCGTCTTTTCTACGGCAATGCCATACTTAGTAAACTCTGAGGCCAGCTCTCTAACATTTTCTAGTGCTCTTTCAGTTTGACCAGTAGTAGTGAACATGTCACCATAGACACGTCTAAACTTAATAGCTTGCTCTTCTAGCTTTTGGAATTCTCTAGCAGCAGCAGTACCAAAAATTGCTAGTGGAATTGTAAAACCAACCATAAGCTGTCTACCAGCCCACTGGGTGTTCTTACCAAAGTTTAGAAGATTTGTAGAACCTTGCTTTAGTACCTGGTTGAATAGCTGCTGCTTTTGAGCAGCCATCATAGTTCTTGTAGACAAGCTCTCCATGTCAAGGGCGAGTGGTCTTACTTTAATTGCTTGCAGTGCACCATTAGCATCTCTACCCATGCTAATGTATTGTGTTTGTAGGTCTTTTACTCTTTCAGTTGCAACACGATTAATTGTGTCAAACTCTCTGGTAAAAAGCTTTCCGAAAGTCTTAGTGGATGCCCCAGCGTACTTGAAGTACTGGCCCATTGAGAATTTATTTCTCTCAAGGGAGTTTGTAAAGCTCTCGGTGCTGGAGCTGATCTGAGTCATTCTGGCAGAAAACTTGCCAGTCTCATTAATATTATTTATAAGCCCCTGACGCATTCGCAGGGACTCGGCGGCGACGTTAGCACCGCCCTTTGCCATGAGAGTGTGGAAGACTGATATCTCTCGCTGCAGCTGTCGAATAGCTGCGAGGGCTTGGGTAGTATCAATACCTATGCCAATATTGGCCTGAGCATCAGCCATCCACAAACTCCTTGTTTGTTAACTAGTTCATAAGATTGGCGACTTCACCAAGCTTTACGCCCGAAGCCTCCTCGACAATTTTATAGACAGTGGGGAGATCAATATTCTCTTCCAATGCCTTGACATCTTTTGCTAGCTCAGGGTTGTATTGCTGCATGGCAATTTGAACACATTCCATGAGTAGGTTCATAGACTTGTCGTTGTCATTCGCTACGTTAGCAATACCCTCAAACTTTTTCATAAATGGACGAAGCAGTGAAATCTTTAGGGGACGCACACTAATCTTTGTTCCATCAATGAGAGTAAGTTCCTTCTCTTCATTTACAGTAGCCATTTATTTCCTTCCATATACGTATATAAACGGTATCTCAATTATAACACAATGCAATACTATTTTTTGGTTAAATCCTCGTAGCCTAGGCCCATTCCCAAGCCAAATCCAGCCTGTGCGGCCTTCGTACCCTGGAAGGATGTAATGTCATTTGGATCGGAAGTTTTGCCCTTGCTGAATACTCTAGCTTTCATGGCCTCCCATTCGTTCTGTGAGGCCTTTCCAGATTGCTTATCTAAATCTACCCCCTGAATTGCAGCTAAGAATTTCTTTTCTTGATAGTCTAAATCTCTTTTAGAAGATAATGTTGCAACTAATTCTGGCATAGATAATGATGTTTCTAGATCTTCATAGTCTTTCCAAATGCCCAATAAAAATAACTCTGCCTCTAGCTCAGCTAGGTCTAGCTCATCCCAGGTGCTAGCCTTACTATCTTCTGCTTGTTTTTTAACAGAATCCTCTGATTTTTCATTAATTTTAATTCCTGCAGCAAGATCTAAAATTTTATAAACGTTTGGCATATCTACTTGATCTTCGAACTCTTCGATTGTTTGTATTAGAGGGTACTGTGATTTAAGAGCTATCATTGCACAGTATGAAAGAATATTTATAGAGTCTTCATCGTTTTTAGAAATGTCCAACAGTTCAAAGGCGGACATGAACTCCCTCAGGTATTTTATCTTTAGTGGCTTTATATATATTTCTGTGCCGTCAACGAGTTTAATATACCCCGCATCGTAAACTGTAGTTGCCATCTAATAAGTATACCAAAAGAGTAAAGCCCAGGAGTAAATATCTCCTGGGCTTTACTTTGGATTAAACCTAGCTGGAAAGTCCGCCAGCTGGAATAATGCGGTCTACAATCTTACCATAAGATGCTACGTCGTTTGGCAGAAGACGGAAGGAGACCTCGAACATCGAAGGCTCGTCACGCTTTGCAGAAACGGTAACATTCTCAATGGAAAGAGCACGGTATGCAACGTAGACACGTTCGATCTCGTCACCAATTGCACAGTCACCAGTACCAGGACCAACTGCAACCAAACCACGCTCGACGGGGCACTCACCAATGTCACCAGCGGACATGTTTAGAGTGTCGTTTCCGTCTACAGAAGTTAGGTCTGAGTCAGTACCAGCAATAGCGAACAATAGGTTTTCGAGTGTGGCCTCGGCAAATGCGGTGTTTAGGTTAACCTGCATGCCCTGCTTATAAAGCTTGGCTACGTCAAGAACCTGGTCTACCTGTACTTCACCGAAGTCTGGCTGGAATACAACTTCCAAACCATTCATCGTGTATCCAACATTACGGAATGACGAGGTATCGCTTAGAGTGTCTCTAAATGATACGTTGTCAACGTAATCTGGAAGGTCTACATCACTAAGCTCACCCTGTTCGTATGTGAACAGAGCTGCAGCACCAACGATAATGTTAGCACTTGTACCACGTGTGTATGCCATATTGTTTCACCTCTTCTTTCTTAAGAAATTAGCAGGCTTCGTTTCCTCAGTTACAATTATACTAGCTTTTTATAACTTTACGAAGAATGCCATTCGTAGTCAATAATGATCTTATTGCCAGCCCAGGTTCTAGCTGTTCCAAAATCGATAATGTCTCTGGACTCTTCTAGCTGAAAAATCTTAATTTCATGAAAATATGGTAGCAAAAATGATTCTCCAGCAAATTTAACCACATCATGTGTTTCTTCTAATCCAGTAACAATGTCAACGCCTGTCTCCTGAATCTTGCCTCCCTCTACCCACTTATCATAAATCCAAGCATTAAGATCCTGTGCAGACTCGTCCCCTCTGTCCAAGAGGTCTTGAGTGAGCTGCTGGGTTCTGTATAAGTCTGCAATGTTATCACTAGTCCTATAAAGGTAATACATAATTTGCTCACACTTAATATGTGGAAAAGGTTTTCTACGCATTTTAAACATGCGGTCGTATACGGCAAAAGCACCATCTGGGAATTGTTCCGTCAGGTCATCGATGTTTGTTGGTGATGTAGGAATGAAAGGCATATTAAAGTTAAGATACAGACCAATCTTATCCTGCAGATAGTGATTAATAAAAACCTGTGGTGCGTGAATAGCAGTCATTACATACCAACCTTTCCAGCAATCCAGCGGTAGCCAACTTGATTACCATATGCCTTACCCAGAGACTTGCCCCTGCCAAATCCTTGGACAAATGCAGTAGTGTTTCTTATTCTCTGGTCTAGGCCACTAGTTACCATAAATGATTGCGTAAAATATCTTTCGAAAAACTCTCGGAAAACTTTTTCAAAGGCTCCGACAACTTGCTTACCTCCAGGGTTTTCAATAGTTACGGGCTGCCTAGTAAAAACCTGTTCTCCGTTGTCTTCAAAGACTAGCACCTCAGATGATCTTGGAGACACTGTCACGGAAATGCCTCTTTCCATTACGGTAGCTTTATTATAAAACGGCACCTTTGATCCGTTCTTTACAGTAGTAGACTGCCTAAAGGTTGCATTCATAGACAGGGATCCTGCAGCAGCACTGTAATTGATATCAAAAAGCCTAGCCTCTGGGCTACCAGTTTGGTACCATTCATAGACGTGGTGTAAAAGATCTGGGCTTACCCTAGCACTCGCATCCAAGTATTGCTCAAGAATTTCCTTGGTCTTAATGCCAACTTCTTTGAGCAGCTCAACCTTGCCCCGCTTTGCTCCTTCTAGAAAGCCAACAGAGTAGTTCATAAGGTTATTCATTTCCTTCATAAACTGTTTGTCATTAATCCTTGGGGCAATCATTATACCGTTGTCCCCTGATTCTCTGATCTTCTTAAAATAACCTTGTAGTACTCAATCTTTCCAAATGGGTTGCTGAATGGCTGTATAGTTGCAATTTCAAAGATGGTCGACTTTCCTTTACGTGGCCCAGCAGTCTCTATATAAATCTCATTACCAGCACTGTCTGTAATGTTTGAGATTACCACGTTAGTTACAGAGTTTTGCTCATTCAAAGAAGAGATTCTAAGGTCCTGCCTAGCCCTACCCAGTAGCAATGAGTCTTGGCTAATATCTACGTTGGGGTTAACTTCTTCTTTAATTGCTGTGCCAGCTGGTGCAAAGCTGCAAGCAAACTTACGATCTAGCTTCCAAGTTTTGGTAACGTTACCATATGCAGACTGCTCTACGTCTGGGTAAAACACCTCTGCTTGCATTGGAAACATGAAGTCGTTTGCATCGCATTCCATTACAACACCTCAATAGTTCTTATAGACTTGTAATACTTGGAAAGTATTTTATCTACAATAATGTTCCCTGTCCCCTCAAACATTTCTCTTGAAAACTTAATCTTAAACTGATCAGTATTATAGTCTGTGATATACCTGCTGTAATACTCTAGCCTTCCGCAGGAAATATCTTCTACGATAAGCTCTGTTGCTCTAACAATGTCAGATGGTATCGCTGGGTATCCTACTTCTAGCAAGACAGAGTAATCGAATCCTTGTGGGAAACCGTGATACCCAAAAGTCATATCTAGCAGGTCGGACTCTGCCTGTGGCAAAATATTTGGCTTCTGCTCTGCAAAGTTTACCTCTTCAGAGTAGTCCATCATAATTGCTGTTTTATCTCCAGAAATTCTATACTTTGGGCTGTACGAGTCTGGGTTTTCTGCATCAAAGACTAGGACATTATTCTCATAAAGCTTTAGTAGCTTTTTTGCATCGTCCCAGATTGGCAAGTAGTCTGATCCAAGGCCAACTCTTTGTACCAGCTTTTTCTTGTAATAAAAACCTTCTGTAATAACAGAATCAATAATTGCTCTAGCAATTTCTTCATTACGTGCATATTCTTCAATTTCAGATGCCACGCTAAATTTTGACGTAGCATCCACATAGGGCCTGACAACATCGAAGTTATACTCTTGACCATCTACAGTGACTTCATATGAGCCGTCGTATCTTGTAGGAAAGTCTAAAGTAAGGTTACCGTCTGCATCAGAGGTTTCTGAGCCAGTCCTCACAGAGTGGTCGGAAAGATCTACAATCTTGTACTCATACTCTGTATTTGGGGATGTCACTGCAACCGTAGTTGTTGGTACGGTGTGAGGGACTCTGGCTATTTCCATTTTATGCTCCGTATTCTCTTGCCACTTCTTCTGGCGTTGCTAGACGAATGTGTGATCTCGTTACCCATTTATCTGCCTGAGCCTTCGTCACAATGTTGTACCCCTTTTCTACCTTGCCAACACCTTCCCAAACTACATTCTTGGTTGAGTGAATAGCTACAGTAGCCTTTCTCTGAGCTGCTGGTGCTGATGTTTCTTTTGGTGCAGTTACTGGAATGTTAGATCCAATAATATCATCAGACAGCTGCTTCTTAGCAGTAGTTGGCTTTTTCTTTGCTGCCGCCTTTGGTTCTGGCGAAGCAATAATGCCTTCTTTTGCCGTGCTTGTCTTCTTTTTTGTGTTTGACATGCTTGTGCCTCCTATCTAATATTATACCAGATTAAAACAATAAAATAAAGGGCAGGGACCGAAGTCCCTGCCCCTCATTTATGGTTGACTATGGATTAGGAGTCAGCTGCTGCGTCAGCGTATGATACAGCATCCTCTTCCTCCCACTGAATACCGAAACGTACGAATACGGTGTACTCAATGGTGTCCTTCTTAGCAACGTACTCACGGTTTACTGTGATGTCACGCTGGAAGCCCCATACACGGTTAGCTGGGAATGTAAGGTCTACATATCCAGCTGGGTAGTAAGGTACTTCCTGAACTTCGATACCCAGAACGCGAGTTGAACGTGCAGTACCCAGAGTCTGGGCCTGTCCGTCAAGGTAAGCCTGACGGTTACGCTCGGTTCCAGCTGGTGTACCAGCAAATGCCTCAGCAATAGCGTCAGCAAGTGTACCGTTGTTCTTTACAATGCCCTGGAATGCATCAGTACCAGCGTAGAACTTAAGGTTATTCTTAAGTGCACGGTACTTACGTGGCATAGCAAGGAGCAGTCCCTGCATAACCTCTGTAGTCCAGGCGTTGTCTGTGACAGTAGTAACGTACTCGTGTGCGTCACCGTTTGTCTTGACTCTGTTGACGAATCCGTCCATGATGGACAAGAAGTCTCCAGTAGAACCATCGCCATTAATGGCTAGGTCCTCAATGTCATTAGCGAATGCATTGGTCATTAGGCGTACTAGGTGGTCTTCAAGGGCAGCACCCTCGACACCATCTTCTAGGGCCTCAGCTGAGACCTCCCAGTCGAGACGAATCTTCTTTGTAGTCAATTCGACCTTGCTGAAAGTTGCTCCAGTATTGTTATAGTTACCAATACCCTGTGCAGCCGCACGAATTACACGCTCACCAACGTTAACTTTTTCAAGTTCCATTGAGTTTGCACGCATAGTTACGCGACGACCATCCTTGGCGAGAACTGTGCCATCCCACACGTAGTCAATAAAACGACGTGCTTGCTCGGGACGGAGAATACCACTAGCCGCATCACCCGAAGGGTTAACTGCGTTTGGACCAGTAGTTACACCGAACTCGGCGTTAGGAATGTTACCAAGTGTGTCAGCACCAGGGTCAGTTACTCCTCCAATTCCACCAGATGCAAATGCACCTTGTGCTTGGAAGTTACCTGGAGTGGTGCCACCAAGCTCACCAGCCTCACCAGGCTGGTTTTTCTTGATCTCTTCCGACATATGTCACCTCCTAAGTGATTTTACTTATTTAAATAAGTCGGCAGTTTTGAGGAAACGACCGCCCCATAGGGATTTTTCAACCAATTCAGGTTGTTCCTGCACGATCTCGCCAAGATCGCCAGATTTGCGGAAAGCGGTATCTTGCTCTACAGCATCTACCCTCTTTCCAAACTCATCAAACTGGCCCTTTGTTTCTGAAATTTCCTGCTTGGCTGCAGAAACTTCCTCGGATACGCCAGTAATTGATTTCTTTAGTGCATCTACCTCGGCATGTAGTGCCTTAACGGTATCTGCAAGATCGCTAAAGGCTGATGTAATTGTGTCTTTGATTTCGGCAACTGCATCAACAGCAACGTCATCTGACTTCGACACCTCAGCAGCCTCTTCGACAACCTCGTCAGCCTTTTCGACTGCTTCGGCCTCATCAGTAGCCTCGGCCTCTTCGACCTCGACCTCTGCTTCAGCATCGTCGGCCTTCTCTACCTCAACCTCTTCATCGGCCTTGGTTTCGACGGCAACTTCGCTTTCAGCTGCGGCATCTGCCTCTGGAGCGACCTCATCTGATTTTTCTACTACCTCGTCAACAACGTCAACGAGTTCTGTGGTTTCATCAGTCATAGGACTAACCTCCTTTGTTATCTCAGTTCCAATGCCTTTAGCACTATCAACCAAGAACTTTATTAAATCTTTCTTATCTTCATCATTCTTTTCAACAAAACCAATGTTCTTCATGCTCACTCCAGTTGTTGGGCTAACAACTTCTTCATCGGAGGATAGCATTACTAGTCCGTTATCTGCATCCCAGAAAACGTTTTCAATCTCTGCTTCCATAGACTCTCCCTTAAGAACGTCAACGCCGTCTACCTTTTCTACAGAAAGAATGCTGGCAAACTGATTAGCTGGATTATCCACAAGGGATAGCTCTACTAGGTCGTATTCTTTAATTACCCTAATCTGCAGATCTGCTTTCTCATCGTATGCGTCGTCCCACTTATTCATTCTACCACCAATTGAGAAACCTGTGTAAGTTCCGTCAATTACCTTCTCCCAAGTGTTCTGAGCACCTTTAGAAATGTACGCGGAAACATAGACACCAGAGTAGAATTTCTTGGTCTCGGGATCAAAATACTTGTCCTCTTTGAAGGAGACCATCTTGCCTACTGCAGAAGGCTGGTGCATTTCGCGTATGTTCCCGCGAAACTTAGAAAATGCCTTCATGGAGGCATCTGTGGTTACGATATCGTTTTGCTTGTCAATGTTATCAAGCGTGGCAAAGCCAGAGACAATACGTCTCTGAACGTCAACTTTACTGAAGGGCATTGAAAGACGAACAGCGTCGCCTTCCGTATCCCAGTGTGCCTTAAACATAGTCATACTAGATCCATTATACAATACTTTTTATCAAATTGTTAAAAAAACGATATAATTAAAGTTTTCGTTAACTAGATGATCTTCCCTCTCCCTGTGCATTTCTGCCAGAGATAGTTGCTGGGCTATCAGACTGATTGTTTGCTCTCTCGGCATCTCTCTGTCTGTTACCTGCTGAGTTTGCCCTTGCGTCAGTTGCCTGTCTTGGGGACATTACAAATGGGTCATCGCCATCTGGTCTTTGCGGCAATCCCAATGCTTCTCTTGCCTCATTAGGAACCATAATCTGGTTCTTAACGTAACGCTCAAGAATTTGCGACTGTGCAATTTCATCTGTTAGAGTTAGCTCATTAAACTTAAACTCTAAGACATCTGTTTCTTCTTTAATGATTTTGTTAATCATCTTAGCTAGGTTATTTTGTGCTGGTCTAGATACCTGCTCTTTAAATGTCCTATCCTGAGATAGAGCATTAGCGATAGAGGTTGTATCCCCGCCACCAATTTTTGATAGCGGAACTTGGTGAGCAATCAGAATGTCGTCTCGGTTTTGTTTACGATACTCTTTGAATGATGCCTCCTGAACTCCATTTTCAATTGGCTCCATCTTAAACTCTACCTTGCTATTATCGCTATCTCCAGGTAGTGGGATATATAGAGTGCGGTGGTTCTGCCCCTTAAGGCTGCTCTGCAAGAACCTAAACATCTTGTCTTCTGCGTCAGCTGACAGCTGTGCCCCCTTAAGAGTTACTACATATCGTGGGACACCCTTGTTTCCAAAGTAGTCAATGTTGTACTGAGATGCTAGCTGATCTCCGTGAAGCGATGTAATAGCAGACATGATATCTGGTACACCATAAAATGTATTTAGTGGTGAGTATTCTTTATAGTGAACAATTTCATTAGGCCTTGGGTCAGTTGTAATTGGGTTCTTGTTCGTTGCCCCGAAGTTTCGGAAGTAAACAACCTTGTTGCCAATAATCTGGACATAGCCATCTCGAAGTCTACGAGCACGCATTGTCGTTGCTGGAATGTGTCCAATATAACCAATCTTGCCCTTAGTAGTTCTACCAATTTCAAGATAGCCATTTCCAGTTGCCTGCACATCTGTGTAAAACTTAGTCAAGGTGTGGGTAAAAGACTCTTCGTCATTTAAGTTTTCAAGCCAGTCTCGCATCTCGATCTTTAGTCGTTCAATTCTGTTTCTTGCTCTTTCTACTGCAGCCTTATCTCCATTAGACTCTAGCCTTGCCATTGTTCTTGGAGAAATTTCAAGGTCGTAGCCCAGGCCCACAATATTTTCAACCTTGGCATCGATAGCTGCGTGGTTAGCAAAAGAAGTGTCGTAGTAGTTAGCAAGCTCATATAGATTCCAGGGAGGTGTAATTACGTCAAACATGCCGTAGCCATTACGGAAGACCTGCCCTGGATTAATTTCTTTAGACTTTGCATCATCTAGGCCAGATGCCACAGCAAGAGCACTGCTCATGTATTGCTGGCTGGGGTCGTTTGCCAGAGAGTTGTCTGTTCTTGTCTCGTAGCCGTACGCCATATTTTTGGCAAGCCTAGTAGCCCTACGCTTAAAGTTTGTGTCTAAACCATTGAGGCCTTTAATATCGTCCCACGATTTGTTAAATGGGTCCTGGTTTTTAAAAACATCTGGTGTGTCCACAATGTCATCGATTCGGGCTCCCACTGTCCACTGCTCTGCCATTATCCCTCGTCTCCGTAAGCTTCTAGAGTATTCTTAGCTGCAATAACTGCACCAAGGTCATTCATGCTTGGAATAAGGCCCTGATTCATTCTGTCAAGCTGCTCGCTGTGCTCTTCTTCAGAGATCTTACGCATGTTTGGGTAGAACTTTGCGGTTCCTTCTGGGCACCCCCAATATCTAGCAGCATTTTCTAGTTCTTGAACTCTAGTAAGGTCGCCCTTCATGGCTTCGATAGACAGGGCATTTCCATTTCCGTCAGTAAATGCTTTTCCGTTGGCCTTGTGCCATACGTAAGTTCCAAAATTAGAGAAGTTTTCTTCTATAACCTGGACCTTCGTGTCACCGACTTGACCAGGAAAGCGTGGTTTTTTGTTTTCCATAGCCACTAGTATACCACATTATACTGGAGTACTGGAAGAAGTGGACCAAGAAATATCTTTTAGGACAGAAGATTCGTAGCCAGATAGCCTAAGGCTAGACTCTGAGTCTACAATTACGCTGGCTGTTCCAGTATATTGACGATAGACATTTGCTGCATCTGGAACTGTTGGATCTGTCTCTGCCAAAAACAGAACTTCTTGCCAACTAAATCCATCAGAAACCTCGTATACCTCCCCCTCTAGTGTCTGATCCTTTCCAGACCAATAGCTCCAATCTAGTGGGTTATCAATTCCAGACCTAACTGCCGACCACTTACGGTATGCAAATCGTTGAACTTCGTCTAGCTGAGTAGTTTGATAATACGAAATGTGATTAAACAAAGTAGGGCTAGTAATTCTTAATGCACCAGGATAGTAGTCGAAGGATAGCGGTTCATTAAAGGATACGGAGAGAGCCGTCCAAGCATTAAGATTTAGTATTGGACGCTTTACTACCTTACCATCTATATGATAAACGACTCCAGAGACTAGTCTACTAGTGGACTGATCAATTGCATAAATCTGCCCCCTTTGTCTGGTATTAGAGTCTGCTACTAAGAAAAATTGAATAAGAGATTCTCCAGATTGTATTTCAAATAAATGCTTTGGTGCTGTTGCAAAATCCTCTTCTGAATACCTCATAAATAACTGAAACATATTAACCCTAAAAAAGCTAGACTTTGTAGAATTAATTGGTATGCTTAACCCATTTCTATCTGAGGCAGAATACTCGCCCCTCATTCTAACCCCACTATTTTTTGTTAAATATAAATATGGCTGCTGCCTTTTTTGAATTGTGTATGGATCTACATTTTTATACTCAAAATATTGGCCTGATTTTCTAAATGGAATAATTGGTGTGCCAAACCTTGTATTAATTTTATTAGGAGACTGGCCTAGTGCTTGAGAAGCTAGTTCAAGAGATGTGATAGATAGATTATCTGATGCTACGCCGCCAGACTGAAATTCCATAGAAATAACAATAGCCAAGCTATTAATTGATGCTCCGATAGGTAGCTTAATCACTGAGTCATTCAGCACTTCATATCTTGTAGTTAGCCAGTCTTCTCCAGGAGACACCACACTTGTTTTAGATAATGGTAATGTTTTTGTAAAATAATTAGGATCGGCATTGGCCCCGTCAGCAAGGTATTGAAAAGATACATATGTTTTAATTGGTAAGCCAGAGGTATCATACGAGTCTTCAGCGAACCTACTTAGTTTTATGTAATCGACGTTAAACTGCAGAAAGTCAAGAGCAAAGAGCTTGTTCCCCTGGTAATCTTCTACATAGGAACCAAAGTAACTAAGCGGAAGATAGTCTTCCCAATATGAATCTACAGCGACATCTAACATAAACTTTGAGATTGGCCTAGTGGCTACTAGCGTATAGGTAGCAATATGGGTTTCTTTATTAGAAGAAGCTATCTGTCCGTCAGAATAGTCTGTCGGAACGCCAAGTTCATTAAAAAGATTAATTGCTTTTTGTAGATTTCTTGTGCCACAGAAACCAACACGCAAGATCTTGCCACTAAAGGTATTGCTAAAGCTTTCGTTTCCGCCAATGTAAAGTTTTGCGGATTGGATTGTTTGTAAAAATGTAGAAACTTCTGAAGAAAAAGACTCTGAGGCTGCTGAAATATCTATGCCAACTAAAAACCTATCTCCAACAATATTTCCAGATGCTTCATAAAAAATATCCTCGACTGTTTGGTTTTCATCATTAAGATAGGACAGACTATAAAATATTTTTGAATCTTTTAAATAAATATCTAATGAAGAGTTACTTAGATCATTTTTAAATCTTAATAGCATTTGCTTAGACATGTTGTCGGAAGGAGTTTCAAACACTGCATAAAATGCTGACATAGACTCTTTCAAAAAGCCCAGGTTATCAAAATATAAATATGCACCTTCGTCGGACCAATCACTGTTGGGTCTTAGGCTAAAGTATTTATCTAACTCACTAAAGTTATCAGTATTAGCCTCTACCCACTCGTTATATGTTTTAGAGCTTAAATATAAATCTGGGCTTGTGTAAGAAGGCAGAGATAGAGACGATGTAGAAACCTGTAGATTATCTGAATACCCAGATGACCACCGATTAGTCTGTGGATATAGTACATTTTTATCGTAGTTAGACATAGAGTAGTCTACCGACACAACTGTACTATTGTCTAGGCCCTGCAGCGATAGCGGGAAGTCAACTCCTTGACCATATACAAATCTGCGTTTTTGTACAATTGCTGGAACCTCATATGGATAAACTGCTACCGCTTCAATTTGAACTATTGGCACATCGTCATATGCATAAAAACCAAGCCAGTCCATACTATTGCCGTCAGCGAACTCGTCGGGATAGGAGACTAGGTTTTGGTCAAGCTCTAGGGAGATAACCTCTTCTCCGTTTATAAGAAGTGAGGCAAAGTTATACCTTAGCCTGATAGAAAGTAGCATTGGCCTGCCCCACTCTTTTACTGAATGTGATCCAACGTAATCTCCAACTTTTAGTTTTAAAAGATGCTTGTCCACATAAATACCATCATCGGATCCTATTGGGCCAAAAATCCTATAAGGCTCTATAGCATTTGAGTGGATATTTGCCCAGAACTCTAAGGTTAGTGGCTTATATTTACCAGAATTGTTCAAAAAGCCTTCGCCAGGAACTATTAGAGATGGTTTGCCATTTTCATTTGGGGTAATTCTTGTACAATTATCAGAGCCAAAGACAAGTGGCACACCAGAATTTTTTGCATAAAGATTTGTTTCGGATGCTAGGTAATAACCAGATCTACCCTGAAGACCATAGGGGCGGGCCTCAACAGCCTTTGCATCAATTGGAATATCCGATGGTAGGTCTATTGCTGTAACCCCCAAAGACTCCGTATGGAACTCTTCTGACCATTGACCGATACTAATGCCATTAATAGCAATTTCATAAGACAGCTCTGTCTCTGTATAGAAAAATTCAATAATTGGTTTTATTTGCGAGACGTTTGGGGGAAGCGGGATCGTTTCTGCTACAAAAGCCCAGGCCCTATTGGCTGGAATATTTACAAGCCTAATTAACTCTACATCTTCTTGGGTTTCTGAATTCACATAAGCAAATCCAATCCTTGCCTGGACAGTTCTGTCGTAAGTAAAAGCATAAAAACCAATTGCAATAGACCCTAGTCCTAGATCAATCTTGCTATCTGAAATTACATCTGATGCTTCTATTGTGATCAGGCCCCCGTTGCCAGCAGCTTCAACAATTCCGCTAGCATACTCTTCATCAAATGGGAATGACGAAGGCACTTCAGAAAAGGCCAGGGAGTCTCTGGCGTTTACTATTGTTGCCCCCGAAACATTCCAGTTGGCCAAATTCTGATCTGCTTCTGAGGTAAGTCTAATATACCCAACCTGCTCATCCAATGCCCACATTGAAATTGGGTGCTCTCCAAAAACTTTAGTTGCATAAAGGTTTAGCGGCTTAGCCATCTTGTTCCTCTTGGCCTTCTACCTTTTTTCCAAAAGTGTGCCTGTAGAATCTTGGAGAATAGCTAAATCTTGGTGGGAAGTGAGGTGGGAAATGTGGAGGGAAATGTGGAGGGAAATGTGGAGGAAAGTGTGGCGGGAAATGCGGTGGGAAGTGTGGAGGGAAGTGTGGAGGAAAGTGTGGGGGGAAGTGCGGGGGGAAGTGGGGTGGGAAGTGTGGGAAGAACGGGAAGAACGGGAAGAACGGTGCAACGGTAGTAACTTGAGAAGAGTCGTCCGACCATGGGCCCCATCCTACTGAGTTACGTGCTCTAACCCTATACGTCTGAGATGTGTTTTCAACTTGTGGCACGGTTACACCGAGGGAAGTAGTTGTCCCCTCGTTTCCATCGCTGGCCTCCCAGCCGTACTCAATAATTTGAGATCCATTATCATTAACTGCTGACCACTTTACCGTGTCAAAAAGAATGTTTGGAGTAGCCGTTGGTTTAGCTGGCTTGTCTGGAACTTGTGGGTTAGAAAATCCTGTCGTTGGGGAGATTGGGTATGCAAAAATAACAACACCATTTTGACCTACAATTCCTGGATTCATTGCTTGGTCTGCAAATCCAGCCTTTTCGGCACGTGCACCAGCACCGCCTCCACCAGATCCAAATTCAGCTGGGGAGAAACCGTATATTCCAAAATTTGGAGAGACGCTAGTATTAAAGTCGCCACCGTCACCGCCAATAGCGTAGGTAGCTGATGGCCCTCCTATGCTAGAAGATGCTCCTATGCCGCCCGATTGGCCACTGGCTGCGGCACCAGCACCACCGCCTCCACCTCCGATATTTCCAGTGCCTATGGCACCATTGTAACCTTGGGCTGGATTAGTTGCTGGAACATTTCCTTGCCCAACAGTAGTTGTTCGGAAATTTGATCCACCACCAGAGCCTCCATCAAGCCCTGCCCCACCCTGACCATTTCCGCCACCGCCGCCGCCCGCAGCTGCAATGCTAAGAGAAAGCTCTGAGGAGGTAATCGAAGATGCAGCACCACTAACACCCACATTACATGATGCCGATGTGCTTGGCTGGCCACCTGCTCCAACAATTACGGAAATTGATACAGAAGATGAATCAGTTGGTAGGGTAATAGTGCCAGATCGAAAACCTCCAGCTCCTCCGCCCGCTCCCGCCTCGGTTTCGTTATCTGCATCTCCACCAGATCCTCCTCCACCTATAACAAGATACTTAATTTCTTGATCAGCAGAGCCAGGCAGGGTTACCTCAAAGGTGCCGCTAGATGTAAAATAGTGAACGTTGTGCAAGACATTGTCTACCATAGCGGTAACAACAGTTCCGCCGATAGCCTGAGTTGGCCTATAGGAATCAGCAATGCCTCGGTAGCGGAGATGGTAAGCCATATAATAATTTTACCACAAAGTCTCTGGTATAATGTAGAAACTATGGTCAAAAATGCTATCGTTACCGTCTTAATTGGAAAAAGACATGGCAATATGGCCAAACTAACACATCCAACACAGATGTCCTATGCTCTTAGGCATGGCTTAGATTACATTGTCTATGATCATGAGCAGTACTATATCCACCACCCAGATGGCTCTACATCAAAACTTTTGTCTAACCAACCAGTAGTTAAAAAAACTAGTGGAGACTTTACGCAGCCATCATTTGGTGCATATAATAAACTTAACATAGTGGAGCTACTGGAGAATTATGAGAGAATACTCCACATTGATACAGACATTATTATTAGAGACGATGCCCCGAATCTATTTGACATGGTGCCAAATGATAAAATTGGAATCTTTAGCGAAGAAAATTTTTTTCACAAAGACGATAGGGCTGGCCTAATAAAAGATTGGTGCAAAAAGTACAATGTGGACATCAGCAAGTGGAGCGGAAAGTATTATAACACTGGTGTTTTTGTAATGTCTAGGGGGCACGAAGCAATGCTCAAATCCTCTAGCAATTTTTATGATGATAACTTTTATGAACAAACAGGAATAAATATTAATATTTTTACAAACAGCTTGCCAATATTTGAGCTGCCCTATTTGTTTAACAGAATGTCTTTTATGGACGAGCCTCTAAGGGAGTCGCGACACTCTTCATACTTTATACACTATGCTGGATCCTGGATGATGCTTAAAGAAGGTCACTCTGAAAGTGCTGACTTTTTGCTGAAACTAATAAAATATGATATAGAAAAGTGGAAGTCTGGATCACCAACACACGCCTATGACAAACTCATCAACTATATACCCAGAAATTACTGGATAAGAGATTAGCCAAAAAACATTACCAGGGCATATCTTTCCCCACTGGTAACTTCTTTAACTTCGTGAATGTGTTCAAGATCTCCCTGAAAGAATACCAACTTGCCTCTTTGTGGCTCAACGGTAAAATCTTGATTTGGAAAGTATAGCTCGCCGCCAGTAAAGTCAACCCCGTACTCCGATAGGTATAGCAGTGCAGAATACTCTAGGCTATCGCCTCTGCCATCGCCATCATATCTTGTGCCATCCATGTTATACATATCTGAGTGTGGGCCATTAAAAGACCCCTTAACAAGCTTAACCATGCCACCTTCAAATTTGTTTAGCGGTCCTACACCATAATGTTTCTCAATTTCTTTTTTAGCAAGATAAATCCAATTATCCAAAATAAAGATAGCTTCTTTTTCACTATCAGTTTCGTGGCCTTCAAATCTAATATCATCTTTATTTTCAATTGGGACTGGCCTTAAAATTTCTCTACTAGTATGGACATCTTCATAAAATCCAGGACGCTCATCTACATGAATCAGCTTATGAGAATATTGGTTAATAACTTTGTTAATATATGGCAACAGGGTGAAGTTTTCAATCTGGTTTATCTTCATGAGAATATTATAGCATAGGGCATGTCATGATATAATTATCCAATGAACAAGGTAGAGTCTTCTTTGGTAAAACTTGGATATGAATATGAAGAGGCTATAAGCAATGACGGAAATCCAAGAAGCGAAATATACGTAATACGTAACTTTATTTCGGAGTCTGAAGTGCACGAAGTATTAAAAGTAATAGGAACTGCATCAGAAGATGACTGGGAAACACATTATATGCGTGGGGTAGAGGCCCTCGCTGAAAGAAAATACCAAAGGGCAGACATTGACAATCTTGTCAAAGAAGGCTTAATTGAAATAACTACGCACTGGATTGATAAAAATCTTGAACTCCCATATTATATTTCTGAACCACTCTCCGAAAGAATACAGGACATTTTTGATTTTGACCCCTCTATCAAGTTCCCTGGAATTGGCACGATTCAGCGTCAATATGAGGGGGCACCACTAATTGAGCATGTGGACAATCATTCTGACCCATCTATAGAATATGCAGTAATTATCTATATCAATGACGACTATGCGGATGGAGAGTTAGTCTTTCCAGAAATGGGTATTGAGCTCAAGCCAGCAGCAAAATCAGCCGTGATTTTTCCTAGTGGGGAGAGATACCTTCATGGGGTTAAGCCTCCTGGCAATGGTCCACTAAGATATGTTCTTCCATCTTTTGTAAGGAGACTATCCTAATGCAACAAATACTGCTTTCACTTTTTGATCTTGGAATAGAATACAAAGAGGTAGGGCCTAAAATTATTTTATTGGAAAATTTTATTAACCAAGATGAGGCTAACGATTTATGGAAAATTATTGATAGTGCTACCCAAGCTGATTGGGAAGAGGACTACCGAAATAGCCAGATACAGCTTGCCAAGGTTAAATATGGTAGAGAAGATTTAGATAATTTAATATCGGAGGGGCTGGTTGAGTACTCTGACTTTTGGTCAGACAATGCAATCGCTGTTCCCAAACAACATTCAGAAAAATTAAATAACCGTATAGATGAAATTTTTATGCAACTAAAAGGACTATATTTTACAGGCATCCATACAATACATAGACACTATGAAGGATCTGTGCTAGTAGAGCATGTAGATAGTGAAGGAGATCCGTACGTGCAATATGCAGTTATTGGGTATCTAAATGATGATTATTCTGAGGGAGAGCTTATCTTCCCAAACCTTGATATTGAACTTAAGCCCCCCAAGAACTCAATTCTCATTTTTCCAGATGGAGAACTGTACAGGCATGGCGTTAAGGCACCTGGCTTGGGGCCAATAAGGTACAGCCTGCCATCATTTGTAATTAATGAGTCTGGTCGTCTTGCTTATCAGAATCTGCTAGGATAGAATACAAGTCTTCTGGCTTTTGCTTTCCAAACGTACGCCCATTGTACTCACCATAGTCATGAGAGCTTTCAACATAGTCTAGTGCTGTTCTTTGCTCTTCAACCTTATTATCTAAAAAGTCTTTATCGTATACAGCATCTTTGTCATCCCAGAAGGCTAGAATAGTAAACCTGTCTCCACTATTAATTTTGCGGACACCGTGAAGAAACTCATGGCTTCCTTCAAAAACTACTAGGCTTGCTGCACCTGGAGCAATGTCGATATCATGCTGCGGAAAGTAAATCTCTCCGCCAGTATATGCATCATTTAGATATAGAATACAGGCATATTTATTCATTTGCCATGCATTTGGGGTACCGTCTAGCTCTGAGCTGTCTGAGTGTGGCTCTGCCCAAGAACCAGTAGGGTACTTGTGTCCGCTCATGGTTACATTCTTAACTTCAATCCCCAGCACTTCTTCAACCACTGTGTGCATCTTGTCGCGAATCTTCCCCATATCTTCTACAGAAATTTTTCCAGTAGACTTTGGCTCTCCTACGTTTACGCCAAGCACGCTAGGAAAGCAGATGGGGTTCCAGTTATCCTCGTCTTCTCCGTTACCTTCAAAAAACTCAATAACATCTAAGCAGTATTGCTGATCAAGGAAGTTCTTGACCTCAACAATTTTAGGGTGATGATATACCTTTTCCATGATCTCCTCAAATCTTGATACTATTATACCAAACTTTAATGGTCTACTCCAGCCCAATCATATGGGCTGTCTAGATCTTGCCAGTGCGATACTAATGCTAAACGCCTGCCCTCAAGCACCTTCTTAAACCCATGCTTAGATATATCGTTTTCTTCAAAAATATACAAATGTCCAGCTTCTAAACTAAACTCAATATCATAATTAGGAATAAAGACCTCCCCGCCAGAAAACTTATCATCTAGCACTACAATTGCAACAGCAATTGCTGCTGGGTGATTGTGTGGTGGTGCAGAAGAGCCAACCTTTGATCGATGACCTTTAAACTTAGAAAATGCCACCCGCTTTTGCAAGAAAAATTCTACGTGCTCTTTAACCTTTAAGTTTATATTAGGCAAAGTGTTTTCATCTGTATCATCTGTAAAAATAGGCTTCTTATCACTATCTGGGTTTAGTTTTTCCCAATACTCTCTAAAGCATACGGGAGACCAGCACTCATCACCGTCTTCTCGTTGGTTTAGCTCTAGGAATCTAATAATTTCTACAGCATCATTACTTGTAATAAAATCTTTAATATCTAATACAGGCAGCTTGTTTGCAAATCTAAGCTTGGCCTTTGTTCCATACCTAGACATAATTGTTCCAGCCTCTGGCCCATCATCTTCTCTCCACTGGTGTTCAGTAGCATCTGCTATTTCAGAGAACCTAGCTTGATCTATTTCGCTTTCATAATCCCAAAATGCAACAATAACATACCTTGGCCTTATGTGATCTATATCACCTGTGACTTGACGAACTCCGTGAAGATTTTCACCGCCTCCTTTAAAAACTAGCAAGGACTTTGCCACTGGCTTAATTTCAAAATTCTGATTGGGGAAATATAGTTCGCCGCCATCATAATCGTCATTAAGATATAAGAGTGTTGCCAAAGGGAAAACATCTGCATGTGGGGGAGCAGAAGCACCATGAATATACCTATGCATCACAACCTTTTTTAGCTTCATAGGCTTAAAGGTATATCTGTTTGCCGCATCCAAAAGCTTATGGAAGAATGCAGAAATACCATCCAGGGTGCTGGTATCTTCTGCTGTCTTATCTGAATTGGTATCTATACAATCTGGTGTTAATACAATATAGTTTTCGTCAACATTTGGAAAATGTTCTGCGTGTGTGTGATGAGCACAAGAAATATCTTCACTATCAATAAAACTAATAAATCCACGGACATCCTCATCAGAAGCAAAATCTGGGGCTTCGGCAACATTGTCTGTATGCATGACATACTCTCGATTGCCAAAGTAAGTTTCGTTTATCTTAGTGCCCATTAGAAGTCCCAAAAAGATACTATGGAGTATCGAGTACCAGAAGTAATCTCTGTTACTCCATGGATATTCTCTACGCCTCCACTAAAAATATACATAGACCCTGCATTAGGGTGAATATCAATTCCGTGATCTGGAAAGTATAGATTACCACCAGCATAATCGCTATTTAGGTATAGGATTCCCACATACTTTAGATTGTCAAATCCTTCTGTGGGGTTTCCATCAAAATCTGAGTTATCTGAGTGCGGGTTGGCCGATGAACCGACATCCCATTTTTGAGCATGAATAGATGTTGGAATCACATCCTTGTTATAGACTGTTGCCACTGCATGCTTAAGCTTGGCATTGATATCTTCAAAGATGCTGTCTGGCATACCGAAATGTGATGGCAAAACAGAGCCAGCTTGCAAGGGTGCACCACGGGATCCATTAAATGCAGTTTCTCCCCACCTATCTTCTTCTTTAAAATAAGTTACCAAAGATTCTGCTGTTGACTCTGTAATAAAGTGTGGAATCTCTAAGATTCTGTTGCGGTCTACGCCCAGCCTTCCTTTTCCATCTGTAATCTCTTCATCCTTAAAAAATACAAACGACTCTGGATCGAGCTCTGGTATCAGGTACGTGGTCTTATTATTAGTATCCATCTGGGTCCTCAATTTTCTTTTTCTTGTATCCAGAATTTACGACTCGTCTTTTTTCTAGCCAAAACCACAAATCCTTGCCATACTCTTCCATGTTTGCTCGCCATTCATCAGACCCCTCAGAAAGCAAGGAGTAGAATATGCTAACAAAGTATTTATCTCCACCAGTTACTCTATTAACTGAATGAAAATAGTAATAGTCCTGATCGAGCATGAAATCTGGATGTCCAGATGGGAAAACAACAAGGTCTCCAGCTTCTGGCCTATAGACCACACCACGAACATCTAAACTCTCGTCTGGACCAAACTGCTCTGGTCTTCTGAGGTATGGCCTAGATAATCTTTTTTCTAAATTAAAAACCATCTCTCCACCATTAAAATTATCATTAATATACATTGTGCATGTCACTACTGGCTTTAATCCAGGGGTATCTTGCATTGAAAAAGTATAGTCTGTGTGGTAGTTCATGTTAAACTCTGGGCTAGAAATATTCGGTGCTGGTAATGTGTGGTCATACTTGTAATAAGCTGGACCATCTGCATGCCAATCTAAAGAAAGATCGATGCCGTGATCTTCAGAGTAATGCTCGAATCCTCTTCGTGCAGCCTCTGTTATCATATCAACTAGCTCTAGCTCTCTTCTTTTTTTAGGATCTTCTTCTGTTTTCAATAGCCAGCCAGCATTATGGTTTGGCAAACCGTCTGCTAAGTTTGTACCCAAATCATTCCAGGTTTCCCACTGGTTATAATAAATAAAATCTTCTGGATTTTGTTCGGATTTAATTAGAACGTCAAGAAGGTCTTCCCACTTTGGCAGGAGGTTTTTATAAACTCTGATCAGTGGTGCTTCTGGTATATCATAGTATTCTAGATCTTCCATTAGTGAAGTCCGCACTCCTTATCGCTAGCCGCAGTTCTTGTCTTGAGCATTTGCAGCTCTTCGTGGGTTTTGACTCTGGCCTTTATACGCTCAAGCTCCATTGCTTCCCAAACCTCTGGGCCATATTTTTCTAGACCTGCATTCCACTCTGGCGTACCCTCAAACGGTATTAGATGATATGATCTGATAAAATACTTGTCATCTGGCTTTTCCTCAGACTTGCTTGTTCTACTTACACCATGAAAGTATGTGCTTTCTTCGGATAGGATATCTGGATGACCAGATGGGAAAACCAAGACATCGCCTGCCTGTGGCTTATACACATGAATTTCTTCGTCTTGGAGTGGCTCTTCCCCAAAAGAATCTTGCTGATGACCTAGGGCAAACCACATTTCTCCACCCTCATAGCTATCATTTAAATACATGGTACAGGTAATTGCAAACTTATCTCCTGGCTCATCGCCACGAATATAGTCATAGTCTGTGTGATACTTCATGCTTAGATAGTCTATTCTACAGTGCTCCATTTCGGAGTCATACTTGCAGATCGATGGGCCCATGGTTGTCCAGTTCTCTTCTCTGGTAACTCCATGGTATTGCATATAATGTTGTGTGGCATAGCGAAAAGCGTCGGTTAGCTCTTGAACTATAGCCTCTTCTTCTGCTTTACGATCCTGATCAACTAGTTCTGGATAAATTGGATTGTACTCAATACCGCCAATAGTTTCTCCAAAAACGAACCACTTATCCCACTTGTTAAAATAGTACGAAGATGCTCTATCTTTGCCAGACTCTTTAAGTATTTCTACAAGTCTTGCAGCATTTGGCAAAAGATTTTTATATATGTGAACTCTTGGATAAAACTCTTGAAATTCTACCTTGTCTAGCTCTTGTGAATCTACTGGATCAATTGCCCACGTGCCGCCCTTAATCTGACTTGGCATCAAACTCTCCTAGCTCAGTAATGGTCCAAAAGAACGGGCAAGTATATCTTTCTCCAGAAGTAATTTCTGTAATGCCGTGGATGTAGTGCATGTCTCCTGGGAAGAAGTATGCAGCACCCCTCTTTGGCTTAAACTGAATCCCTTGGTTTGGAAAGTATAGCTCGCCACCCTCATAGTCATCATTAATATAGAACAGCCCAGCTAGGTCATACCACGGGAATGCATTTGGCTTGCCAGCATCATCTCCGATATGCAACTCTTTATCAGCATGCGGTATCTGGAATGTTCCTGGAGTCCATCTAACCATTGCAGGCTTTGTGGGGAAGCAGGTAACATTAAAAAACTCTTCAACAATTGGCTTAAGCCTTAGGACAATATTGGAGATAACGGAAAGCACTTCTGGATTTGCATCATAGATTGTATTCCATGTTGCTACTCGATCTTTCCAGTAGGAGGCATCATAGATTTGCACGCCCTCTTCATTCCACTGATCTTCTGTATAGTCCCAATGCGTATTGTTTCGAATAAAATTATTCAGAAAAATAAGCTCATTTTCTGTAAGAAAATCCTCAATCTCTACGATATTATCTGCAGATGTGCCAAAATATTTCGATGGAGTAATTGACTTGGGATCGTCTAAAAATCTATAAAATGGATCTTCCCAAAGTTCGTCTCCACTTTTGTACTCTCTTTTTGTATTATCCATGATAATATTTTATCACAAACTTGCTATTCATACTTTCTTCTTTGCCAAACTTCATTAAGATATACCCCGCCTTTGGGTGTGCGATATTTCTCAATGTTTGCCATATTGTCATTCCAAATCTTTTCATGATCTGGATATTCATAGTCTGACTTCCAGCTTTCTCTTTTAAAAGGAATAATCTGCAAGAATGGTGTGCCCTTTGGCAATACACCTTGGTAGTCTTTAGCAAGGAAAAAAGGAACTGTGCCAAATAGATTAACGTTATCGCTGTCTATGATTCCGCTAGTAGTTTGAAAAGGAAGCTCATATCTATTCATTGGTTGTATATACAATGCACTATATCCTGACGGAAGTTTTACTGCCCACTCTCCATACCAAGCAAAATGAAACTGATCATACCCCCATGGCACCTGGAATCCAGGCATAGGTGGTCTTTCTTGTACAAAGTTTGGGAATCTTTCATCTGTAATCTGTACATGAGGGATACCTTTATCGTCTCTAGTAAACACTAGGTCACATGGTGTTTTAAAGGCATAGCCAGTTTCTAAGCCATCATATACTACTGGGCATGACTTCCAGCTGTGGATGTTGTTGCCCTGTGGGTCTTTATAGTTATTTCCTGCTGGGTCCTTATAGTACCTTGGAGCTTGGCGATACCATTCTGGTATTGTTTTCCCAATAGGTCCTGGGTCTGTGTCATTATCATTTGGATCAACTGCATAGGAGTCAGCGATAAATGTAATCTTTTTACTGCTCATGCCTTACCCTCATTACAATCTTTTTAGATTCGTGCTTTCCATCTGGGTTGCCATTATGGTCTACTGCATCTCTATAAAAATGCGTCCATGTCCCAGCCATATTCAGCTCCATACTGACATCACCACGATCTCTCATCTTAGTCTTCCAAGTTTCGTCACGCATGTATGGTGGGTCTCCTGCTGTAACCGACAGCTCGTGCTCTTGAATACCCGCTGTTGAAATAGGGATGATTGCAGCAATTGGGGTGCCAGCTGGAATGGTAATTTCAATATTTGGCTCTGTTATCATCCATGCTATTGGAAGCTCTCCCTGCAAAACTGAGGGGCTAATAATAGTAGACATACACTGAGCACCCCTAATAAACTGATTTGGAACTGGCATTGTAAGTAAAGAAAGGTCTTCTTTATCTGGTGCGTCAAAGGTTATTCCAGTATAAAAACTAATTGTCCTGTTTCCTCTGCCTGGATGCGTATAGCTTTCACCCTTGAGTGTCTTTACGTGATCCGAAGTAGAATCGTTTACCCCATCCCAAATAAAAGTAATATCTTCTGGAAGTGATATCCCCCACCCAAGCCTGTTCGATAAAGAAACTGGAAAACACTGGTATGCATGTCTGTCAAAAGTGAAGTCCATCCAGTCTCTCTGTAGTGGAAGTTGGTCAATAGAGGCTATGCCTCTGCTATATGCATTAATCTGCAAAACTAATCGCCACTCTCTTCCATGAACTTTTCACTGTGAAACTTATTAGAATAATCTAGCATTGTCACAAGAGAATACTTTGTGCCATCAACTACTGGCATTGCACGGTGTGGGTACATATAGTTAGACGGAAAAATAAAGAGATCTCCAGCCTTTGGCTTATAGTGAACATTCTGAAGCCTAAAGAAGATTTCTCCACCAGTATAATTATCGTTAACATAACCAACCAATGACACTACGCAATTATAGCTATACCCGTGGTCTGTGTGCTCCTGGAAGTGTTGCCCTGGACCATACTTAATAAAGTTAATTGCCTCCCAATAACGCAACTCTCCAACATTGTGTCTTTTTGTGTAATCCTTTACTGCCTGAAGCTTTCTAAAATAAACATCTTCCCATAAAGACTGCAATTTTAAGGATGATTCTGATGTATCGTGCTCAATATCTGACTTTTTAAACTTGATATCAAAGCAGTCTCGATACTCTGGCATCGTCATACCATAGCCCACCATGGCCTTCTGATACTCAAAGCCATTATCTGGCTCCTGCATAACTTCTTCTAGCCTGTCAATAATCTTTATACTTTCTGGCAAAGCATCGTGGTAGACAAGAATTCCATTGCCAAGGTCTGTTATAGAACTCCACGTTTGCTCTTCAATGTTGTACCAGTTATGAAGCCTTTCTTCATGCTCAACCATTTCTTTAAGCTCTTCCATAATTCCTCACTAATATATCAGCTCTTGTTTTGCTTGGGTGTAGTCAAAATACTTTGCTCCGCCCCTATCGTTATAGTCTGTCATGACAACAATAGAATACTTCGTACCATCAATAATTGGCTCTGACTGGTGTTCATAAATAAAGGTAGACGGGAAAACCACAAGGTCGCCAACTTCTGGCTTTATTGTTAGGCCAAACCTAGGGAATGTAAGCTCTCCGCCAGTATAGTTCTCGTTTAAGTATGCAACAGCAGATACAGTAGTTACATATGCTGGTCCGTGATCTGCGTGTACAGCAAAATGTTTTCCTGTTCCCTCATACTTTACATAGTTAAAAACTTCATAGTAATTCATACCTACCCCCCAGTATGTGCCATAGTCACTAACATGTGGGTGAATTTTATCAAAAGAGAGCTGGTGCACGGCATAGAGTTCTCTATTGCTGTCATTTTCTGGCCCAAAACATTTATGACCAATCTTAAAATCTACACAGTCTCTAGCATATGAGATCTTTTCATGCCCCTCAGTAACCAAAGCACCATTCCATGAATGCTCAGAGCCATTAGAAAGGTTTTTCTCCAGAGTACTAATGATGTATTCTACATCTTTTGGGCTAAAAACATTTTTGTAAACATTAATGCCTAGTGCTGGATTTTCTACTACAATGCCGCTGGACATTGTCCTCGTGGCCATCCTATTATGAGAAGTTTCTGACCTGTCTTTGGTCAGCCAAGGATTATTATGTTCTATACCCATACAAAAATTATACCATAACAAAAGGCCCGTCGCAATGGACGGGCCTTTTGTATTTAGTTATTTAGTTCTCATCTGTTTCGAACTTCTGTCCAAATCCGTGCCTGTAGAATCTTGGGAAGAACGGCGGGAAGTGTGGAGGGAAGTGCGGTGGGAAGTGAGGTGGGAAGTGCGGTGGGAAGTGCGGTGGGAAGTGTGGGGGGAAGTGCGGTGGGAAGTGTGGTGGGAAGTGTGGTGGGAAGTGTGGGAAGAATGGTGGGAAGTGCGGGAAGAATGGTGGGAAGTGTGGTGGGAAGTGTGGCGGGAAGTGTGGCGGGAAGTGTGGGAAGAATGGGAAGAATGGTGCAATCGTAGTGACGTTACCAGACCATGGAGACCATTCACCTAGACCATTAGCATTTTCTGCACGAACCCTATAGGCCTGTGAAGTATCTGCTTCCTGTGCAACAACAACAGAAAGATCTGTAGTTGATCCAGACTTTCCGTCATCAGACTCCCAGTAGTACATAGTGATTGCACTACCGCCATCGGCGGGGGCAATCCACTCTACTGTATCTGCATCAACACCAGCGGTTGCTGTAGGTGCAGCTGGTGTAGCTGGTACGGTTGTTACTGCAATATCAATAGAGTTGGACGAAGCAGAAGTTCCAGCAGCGTTAGATGCTGTAGCTGTAACAGTATATGTTACTCCAGACTGCAAGCCATTGACCGTGATCGGGCTTGTAGCACTTGACCCAGTGATTGTATCACCAGAGGTAGGTACTGCCGTTACATCGTATTGTGTGGCTTCTGGAGACCCTTCTGGAAGAGTAGCAGTAACAACAATTTGTCCGTTGTCGTAAGGAATATCTGTTCCAGTATTAGTAACAGAAATTGTTGGTGCTTTAGGCTCTAGAAAGTCATTCTGTTGTGATGACTTTCCACCTGCTTCTTTTCTAGCCAATTTTCTCTCCTATTTCCTATTAAGCCTTGAGGTCTCCGTAGACAACCCAGTTGTTAGCACCACGCTTGAGCAGTGTAGCTGATGACCACTGAGTACGAAGGATTAGACCTGGGGTAGCATTTACTGTAACTCCAGTGTCTCCTGCAATTGTAATTTCTCCAGCTCCAGTAGCAAAGATATCAATGGATGCTCCTACTGGCCAAGCTAGTGCTGCGTCTGTTGGAATTGTAAATGTTCCAGCAGTTGCCATGTTCATCTCAACAATGTTGTCCTTGTGGTCAAGTGTGTCAAGAGTGTAGCTTGCAGTCTTCTCAGAGAAAGTTGTGAGAGATGGTACGCCAGCAGCTGACTGCTCTGTTCCGTCAGGGAATACGACCTTCTCTACTGCTAGTGGAGCAAGAGCAAATGATGCGTCTGTAGTGTCAATAAATACGGACTCATCTGGCTCTGGAGTATATCCATCAAAGAACTTGAATACACCATCAGTTGCGTCACGGAAGATACCTGCGTGTGCGTATCCAGATCCGTTTACAACGTCGTAGCGTCCAGCTGCCCAACCTAGGTCTGGGTTAGCGTGGGACTTGCCGCGAAGTTGCCCGCTATCTACATAGGTGTCTGTAACTGTGCTAGCAACTGTAATTGTGTTAGCTGTTACAGCGGTAACCTCTGAACCTTCTCCAGAGATGTCGAAGGAAGATGGGTTGGCACTAGAAACTGTAATGTAGTCTCCAACCTTAATGTCGTGGTCTGTTGAAGTGGTGTATACGACATTTGTACCATCTCCAGCAGCACCAGAGAGGTCAAACAGGCCAGCCTGGTTTAGGTAAATCATGTTGTCTCGTACAGATAGGTCAGAAGCACTGACTGTTACTGTCGTACCAGATACTGTTAGGTCTCCAGTGATTGTAACGTTACCACCGAAGGTAGCACCAGAAAGGTCTGCCTTGAGGTCGAGTGCTGACTGGGTAGCTGTAGAGACTGGCTTGTCAGCATCTGATGTGTTATCAACATTGCTTAGTCCAACCATTGTCTTGTCAATACCAGAAACGGTACCAGTGAATGTTGGGCTAGCGATAGGTGCCTTGTCTGTGTCAAGGGTGTCTAGCTGAGTTTGTACGCTAGATGTAACACCATCTAGGTAAGAAATCTCTGTAGCATCTACATCACCGATTGATGTTGTAGAAGGAAGAGATACTGTACCGCTAAATGTTGGGTCTGCCTTTGTAGCGTAGTCTGCAATTGCTGTTGCAATATCTGAGGCAACTGAGCCATTTGTTGGAATATAGTCAAGGTCTGCGAAGGTATCTGACCCATTACCAACCTTAACCTTAATCTCTGACCCACCAGTTTCTACATTGATAGAACCAGCTACTGGGGTGCTTGTGTCTGAAGACCACTCTGCTGCAGTCATGACTGTTAGAGCAGGGACATCTGCAATTACTGGGAATGTGGCATCTACATAGCTTGTTGTAGCAAAGTTAGCGTCTACGTAAGCTCGTTCTGTTGTCCCAATGTTGTCTGCATATGTGGTGGTAGCAATATTGTCTGTAATGTAGCTCTCTAGCTCGTTAATTGTTGCATAGGATGATCCGCCAACAACATTTGCTAGATAAGAAAGTGGGATAAGTCCACCAGCCAGCCTTACGCCAGGAGTGTTCTCCCAGTCTCCACTTGTAGAGTTGTACATAACAATGTCATCATTTGCTGCTGAAGTAATAACAACATCTGTAATTTCATTTAGCTCTGTGGCATTACGGATGATCTTCCATGCGTTTCTATTAGAGTCATAGACATATCCATTTAGTGTGTCGCCGTTAGAGGGCGTAGTAGAAAAGTTGTGATTGTTTGTGCCAAGAGATGCGTCTGCGATGTCATCAGAGCCGCCCATTTCAACCCAAACATAGGTCTCGTCCTCAATGTCATAGTACATGTATGCATGTCCAGTAGACCTGTCGTACCAAATGTCTCCTTCTTGTAGAGACTCTGACCCATCTGGGCCTGCGGTAGGTGCAGAAGCAGAAACAATTACTACAGTCTTACCAGCAACAGCAGTCTCTACGTCAGAGATGCTTTGGTTGATTGTTGTAATAAAGCTTTCATCATCACCGATGGCTGCTGCAAGCTCGTTAAGAGTATCAAGTAGCTCTGGAGCACCACCTACAAGGTTATCAACCGCGGTGGTAATAAGGGACTCTACTGCAGCTTGGCCAATAGTTGCGTAAGAAAGCCCACTCCATGCGGTAGAACTGTCACCAATTTTAATTTTATCTACATCGGTAGATAGTGCAAGCTCACCGCTTGCGAGTACGGGATCATTAGAAGACCAGTTGGCCTCTGTGTCTCTTCTAATTTGAATTCTTGTTGCCACGGCACTACCTTTCTAGTTTATTTTACCATGTGTTTTTAAATTAAAGTGTGAATCCACCTGTGTCGTAGTAATCGTCTGCGTCTCCACCTTCGATTACACCAACGTATGTTGTCGTAGATGCGTCTCCTCCATCATAGACCACACCAAATAGAGTTGTGTCTGCTTCTCCACCGTAAATTGACTCTAGCTCGGTCAGATAGGCAATTTCTCTCCATGCGTTTACGTCAAAGATAGCCATTCTACCAGTGACGGTATTTAGGAACAGTGTTCCTGTTTCTGCATTTGATGGATAAGAAGTACCAAGCGTAACAGCACTAATGTTGTCTGCTGATGTAAGTACTTGATTTCCATTGACAGTTAGAGAGGTACCCTGGACCTCCACGTTATCAGCGACTACAAGACCATTTTTAATCCTGAAGTTTTTATCTACTGTGGCCAAGGTACCTTCTCCTAACTATCTTCTTTATATTCTCTTATACAATCAGTGTTCCAGTTGCGGAAACTGTTGTTGCATCGTTAACTACAGTTGCCTGTAGCTCTACATCGGTACCGTTCATAACAGCGGTAACCTCCATGAGAGATCCACCAGTGTTTACGATTGCATACTCTGTGATAGCTACGTTAAGTGAGCTGTCAAGAGTTAGAAGTACCTCTGTAACTTCTGTGTGTGTTCCAGTGTCTGCCTTGACTACGAACTTAGCTGAAGTGTAAGTTCCGCTGTCGAAGGAGTAAACTGTACCAGTTGTGTTCTGGGTAGCTACCGTTACAGTAGAAGCAACCTGAAGTGCAACACTGTTAACATCTACCTCAGTGAATACTGGGGTAACTGCCTCCAAAGCATCTACTGCACGCTGATCTGTGAAGTAAAGGTTGGTTGAACCTTCAGTTAGATCATCGGTTGTAGAATCTGCAACACCGTTTTCTGCTTCGAAGCTGAGGCTATTAGCAGTGTCATCGTATGTAACGGTGATGTTGGTCTGTGTACCTGCAGCAATTGCGGCAGCAACAGCATCCTGAGCACGCTCGTCTGTGAAGTAGAGGTTTCCAGAACCTTCCTGGATGTCATCTGTATCAGCAGCTGTAATAGCGTTGTCAGTGTAGGTGTTTGCGTTTGACTCTGCGGTGTTAGCCTTTGAGGTTGCATCTGCAGCAGCAGCTGAGATAGCATCTGCCTCAGCAGTGTCAGCGTATGTCTGCAGGGAAGACTCTAGTGAAGAAATCTCTCCGTCAGTGTAGCTGTTAGCTGAAGTGACAGCATCTGTTTCTGCCTGATCCGCATAAGAATTTGCTGCTGTCTCTGCGGCATCCACATACTGCTTAGTGGCGGCGTGAAGAGCAAGAGTTGGGTCCTGAGCAAGAGTCAGGTCTCCAGTCATGCTGTCTCCAGCCTTGCTTACCTTCGTTCCAATGTCAGTTGCAACAGTGGTGGCAAAGTTGGGGTCGTCACCTAGGGCTGCAGCTAGCTCATTAAGAGTGTCTAGTGTTCCAGGAGCTGTATCTACAAGGTTAGATACCGCAGAAGCAATACGATCTGTAACAGTGTTTCCACCAGTACCGTCTACACTTGCGTCACCAATGAGGCTATCTGTGTAGCCATTAGCGTCTGTCTCTGCTGTGTCAGCATATGACTGCAGGGAAGACTCTAGTGTAGAAATCTCTCCATCTGTGTAGTTGTTAGCACTGGTCTCTGCTGTAGAAGCTGAGCCAGCTGGGTCATATGCAGCTGATGTAGCAGATAGTGCACGTGCATCTGTAAAGTAGAGGTTTGTTACACCCTCTGCAAGATCATCTGTAGTAGAGTCTGCCACACCATTCTCAGCGGTGAAGCTAAGAGTGTTGTTTGCATCGTCGTAAGAGATTGCAATGTTTGCGTGTGTTCCACCAGCAATGAGGTTAGCAACAGCATCCATAACACGCTCATCGGTGTAGTATAGATTAGTTGAACCTTCTGATAGGCTGTCGGTGTCTGGAATCAAAGATGCGTCTGCAGCAAATGATAGGCTGTTTGCAGTATCGTCATAAGTAACGGTAATGTTACTGTGGGTACCATTTGAAACTAGTGTGTTTACTGCGTCCTGAACTCTCTCATCAGTAAGGAATAGATTAGTGCTACCCTCGGTAATATCATCCGTGGTGTTAGCGGCAGTAAGAATATTGCTACCATTGACGGTAGCGAGAGTACCCTCAACAACAAGCCCATTCTTTACTCTAAAGTTTTTAGCAACGGTTGCCATTTTTTATTTCACTTTCCTTTTCGAGTTAGGCCTTCAGACCAATACGTGCAAATCGTGCAGTAATTGGTACGATGGCTTGGTTTGGGGTCACTACTAGCTGTAGATTTCCCCCACTTGCAGTTACAGTGATAGTTCCCATATCCCCATCATTGTCAATGCTTCCATACTCAGACACATTTACATCTGTGTTATCAATAAGTATGGTATATTCGGTGGCATAAAATTTATTTGAGCCACCAGTATTTTTGGAGAGAGATACAAGATACTTGACCATTCTCCAGTCTGCCAAAGGAACCTGATCAATTACGGTCTGATTCTCAATGCCAGAAATCTCTTGTTCGTTATTACCCGCTGTGCCAAGATCAGTCGCTTGTGCTACAAGCGTATCAATAAGGTCTTGGAAATCATTACCATCTGGTCTATCACCAGTTTCAAACTGCGACCTAAGTCTGTCAATATCTATCTTTGCCATGGTACTCCTATTATAAAGCCTTTTTAAAGACTATTTGTCTTGCCAGGTTACAGTTCCGTTACCGTCTGTTGTGAGGACCTGTCCTGGCAGTCCGTCCTCAACTGGCATTGTGTATTCTACATCTGGGCGTGAAACTGCAACCCATTTTGCTCCATCAAAAATAGATAGAATTCTCGTGGCATCATTAAACCACAGGGGGATAGCATTAGCATCCGCTGGCTCTGAATAGCCAACATAGATAGCACTTCTGTCATCAGCTAGCGTATCAATTAGGTTAAAGAAATAATCCGACCTGATAAACTTTCCTGGTTCGAACTGCTCTTTCAGTTCTTGAATAGACACAATAGGCATGTAACTATTTTATCATTGTTTTATAAAATATAGTTATTAAATCCAATAATTGCAATACCAATTGGTGGAATATTAAATGGACCATACCCTGGAACAGTGATAGTTGTAAATTTTACACGAAACGGCAGGTCGTGTTTTATTTTGACACCAAATGGTGGGGAGTAATTTATTTTAGCAATTGGGTAGTTTACGGTTCTAAGCTTAGACCTAAAAGGAACATCGTCAATAATTTTTACATAGGCCATTATGGAACATCCGTAACATCATCGATTACATACATCTTGCCCTGAGCGACTGTCCAAACAAGAGAGTCTTGAGCATTAGATAGCTGAATGTCGAAGATGTCATCGGTTTCAAGAATGCGTGTCTGATCTCCAGTAAGAGATACAGTAAACTCTCCCTCTAGGTCATCTGGATCTTGAATTGGAGTAGTAGAGGTGACAAGCGTTCCGCTTCTCTTAAATTCCATCTCAATTGTCCAAACGTCAAGATCAAGAGGCTGTCTAGCATCGTCAGTTACGTAGACTTTGAAGGATGCGGTGTCGCCACGCACAATAGTCCAAACCACCTGTGGTGGTTCGTTTCCTACATCATATTGTCTGCTGGCCATAGTGATTAAATTATACCATATCTATTCATAGCCGATGAAGCGTTCTGTCCCATCTGCAAGAATTTCTATTTTTGAATATTCTGACAAAAGTGGCAGGGGACTTTGTGGAATTCCATCAATAAGGATCTCAAAGTGCAAATGACTTCCAGTTGAAACTCCAGTATTTCCGACCAAGCCAATTTGCTGACCTTTAGTAACAATAGAGCCTACCCCAATGTTATCTGGAATAGAGCCATCCTGTAGGTGTGCGTATAGAGTCTGCCACTTTTCAAAAGCGTTGTCATCTTCTAGAGATGGAACTAGGTGTTCGACAACAAGCCACGTTCCGAAGCCACCATTGATCCCTGCCTCTACGACCAAACCATCTAAAACAGAAACTACTTCTGCACCATGCCCTGGAACAAAATCAACTCCATGGTGGTCGGAGGAGCATTCATCACAGGGTGGTTCCCTCCAGCCAAAATCGCTACTAATGTCAGTTGGAAAAACTGGGTAGATAGCGTTGCTATAGTTGAGCTTATTATAGACTTTAATTTCTATCGGCTCTGGCTCTTGACTAGAGAACTCGTCTTCTGGTTCGTCAAAGAATCCATAGATTAGATTTTCTAGCGGACCGCCCTGTCCGAGTGGTTCTAGAGTATCGGCCACTACTGGGCTCATCGTTATAGCAGGAATGCTATAGGCAAGGGGTTCTGGCTCTGGTACCTCTGAAACTGCCATAGGAAGAATCATATATACAAATACTAAAGCTGATGGTAATGTTAAATTTTTTCTATGCATTGCTTGGAAGAAGCCCATACGGGGATGTCCTTTCTGGGGTATGCCTCTTTTACACTAAGATAGTATAGTACACTATGTTTTTGAAGAAGTCAAGTCTTAGAACAAAGGACCTGCAGCAACCCAAACGTTGTTGCCGCGATATCTAAGCGATGCTTCCTTGTGCTGCTCAAGGGTTCCAGCGTTTCTTATGGTTACACCAGCTTCGGCAGATATAGTAAGAGCAGAAGAATTTTCATTATAAATATTAACAACTGCACCATCTGGAAAACTAGTCGTGCTACTATTCGGAACAGTTATTGTGCCGCCATCAGTAACATTCATAGCTACCACTTTATTAATATCTGCTAACGCAATTGTGTGATTTTCAGTCTTTAAATTTTCAGTAAAGTAAATTGGTGCATATCGTGCTGCGATTTCAGTTCTAGTCCATGTAACGCTTTTATTGTGATATAAAGCATCTGTAATCGTTGCAACTTCTGACGATGTAACATAAGTTTGCCAAGAAGACCATGTGCTAGCATATTGGACCCTCCAGTAGCTTTTGTTAATAATATTTCCAGTAGTTCCAATCGCGTGGTATTCCTGAACCACAACAGCACCATCATTAATGACCTTTAAAAATCCCACATATGCTGCTGGGTAATTATTGCCAACTGCGTTTGTAGAATTGGACTGATAGTAAAAACCTGTATCTGTAACCGTATTTAAATTTTCGGAAAGCAAGGTCTGTGGATCTTTAGATAGCTTGATGTCTTCTAGGTTATCTAGGTGTCCGACAATTGAATCTGGATCGATACTTGATGGGTTATTTGTATCTGATCCGTAGTGGTAAAGCCTAAGGGCTGTCTGAATATCAGCATTTTCGTCTTGCCTTGGAATCTTAGTATTATAGATTGACCCCTCGGCTCCAATATTTTCTGGCATTATGAATTACCTCCTGCGGCTAGTTCTGTGAAAAATTGTGAAATTGTTGTTGGATCCTGCAATGTAACAACCATCTGCACAAATAAGACTTTATCGTCTACTGGGAAAATACCCTCTGGCCTTGTTTCTACGGCTGAAATTGTAACTGGCAACTTAAGCAAACTATCTGCTTCGTCCAGATATACATCTGAAATTATATATGTAAAGGAAATTGGGAACAGGTCTAGAGTGCCAACTGTAGGGTCTAGTATAAACTGTGGGTTAAAGTTACTAATGCTTGTTTGAACATTAAAATATGCAGCGGAGCCAGGCTGTGTAAAGAAGTTAACATCTAATGACTTAGTTTCGCTAAGCTGCTCTAGGCCAGCAACTCCAAGATCTGCTAGATTTAGCTCAATAGTGGCTCCACCGTCAATAAAAGTTGTTGGCCTAGTGGTGCTATAAATACTAATGGCAAGCTTAAATGTTGGAATCCAAACTAAATTGCCATCTTGGTTGACATACTGAAAAATTTGCAGGTAGTCATCTGATGCTGGGTCTACAATAACATATAGATCAAAAATTTGTGGCTCGGAAACAAATGATTCTTCGGCTTCTGGCGTATTCGGATTTGGGAAGCCATATAGGATAAATGTTCCCCGCTGTCCCTGAGCACCACTATCAAGGTTTAATGTAATGCTCGATGGGCCGCCAAGAACGCTGATGTTATCTGAAGATACTACAACCTCTGCCATACTTATGACCCACTATCCGTAAACACTTCATCAATAGTTCCAGCAGTCACATTAAAGTTTCCAACAGCATCGCTAGAGCCATTATTATTATAGGCAACAACTGCATAAACATATGCCGTATTAGCCGATAGCGGTTCAGATGTGATTCCTAGAGATGGTACGGCAGTTGTGTTGACAAATGTATGCCCAGTGTCTGTTGTGTCTACTGGGGACGCTGCTCCAAGGGCACTGACTAGTGCAGCTAGCGTGGTTGGATTTTCATATGCTGGATTATACTCAACAATATAAGCATAGTATCCCGTGGGTGCTCCGCCCTCTGTCGGTGCTAACCACTCGACGGTTACAGAGCTATCGGTTACACTAGCAACATTAAGAGAAACCACTGTGCCTGGGGCTGCAGCTGTTGGGTCTGTAGTAATTAGGGTGACCTGATCTGTAATAGAAATACTTCCAGTAATTAGCGTCAATACTGAGTCGTAGGGTGTTCCAGATTTGCTAATCTGAACATCATATACGTACTGTTTGGCGGGGTCTAGATTAGCAGCATGACTATAATCAATTGCACACAGAATGTTTGTTCTGTCGTTTGAGAATGCAGCATATGCCTCAACTGGATCTGGATCGTCTGGAAGCGGAGTTCCTCGACGCTCAGCAATGGTAAACTTTACAGTTGGATACTGTGACAGGGGGAAGGCAGCACCAGAAGAATCTTTAGGGTAGATTCTAAACTCATGGGTATCGCCCATGTAATAGTTAATGTTATAGGTTGCTGGAAATGCCATCTTTACTCCTCAATATATTATAGCATGGCCAATTATTTTTTTACCACAAAAACTTTGTCATCAACCTTAATTACATCTGGTAGGTGATCTGTAACCGCAGTGACTTTGACAACGATGTCGTCCATTATAGTCTGCCTCCAGTTACGTCTCCAATAACAGTAATAGTTCCAACGATGGGAGTCCAGACTGTTTCTCTATCAATCTGGGCCTGTAGGTCGAAGTTAAGTTCGGCAACTGATCTTTTGATTCCAGTTCCCCAGAACTCTGTTAAGTCTGATGGTGCAGTAATGACAATGTCTGTTCCGTCTAGCTCTACGATTAGGTCGTCGAAAACGTTGTCACTCTTGCTATAGGCAGTTGCTTCGAACTGCCAGTTGGTTGTCGGATAAGGAGTTTCTTCATCGTGCTGCAGAAACTGAACTCGCAGAGACGCGGTGTCGCCCCTAGTGACAATCCACTTAATGTTAACTGGCTCGATGCCAATTTTTTGCAGTGCAGGATATTTGCTCATGATGGTTTTATTATACCACTATTATAGGACTAGTGCCCAGGTCAGCGGGTATGAGAGAGACAGAAACCTGGACACTAGCCGTAATCATTATATCATGCGTTTTTATCAAATCGTTATAAACTTTTTTTGTGGCCGTACACACCTGCAACTATGCGGGCTGTTGTCATTCCGTTACACTTCAAAATGTAATTTTTGGGTTACATCGAGTTGAAAATGGATTTTCTGTGTGTATAATAAATGACATGGGGGTAGGGGGCAAGGGGAGCTGGGGAGATAAAGAGATAAGAGATAAGAGATAAGAAAGAAACTACTTACTATCCTTTAGGATCGAAATAATTGTAGTATACAACTTATCGATCTTACCAGATAGTTCTTGGTGGCTCATTTCATTATGTTCTTCAACTTTTTCGATTTTCGAGTATAGCTTCTTCTGATCGGCTTCTAATCTATTGACAGCGTCTTTCATGCTGCCTCCACCATTTGGTTTGAACTCTGCTTTCATTTCGTCGAGGTAGTGCTTGACAAGCCAACGAATCATTCCTCCGACGATACCAAGGATGCTAAGAAAAGCCAATACGGGTGGGGCCCATGAGAAGTCTAAAGTTGTGAGATCTAACATAACAATAACAATTATAATGCCGTTTTTTAAACTATCTACTAAATATAGTGGTTAAAGTTTCGCGAGATACAAGTCGATCGAAAAATAGTGTGTTTGACCATATGAAAGTTAGTTTAAATAAGTATATAAGTTTCGCGATAAAGTTCGGCGGCGAATAAGAGTTCCATATGCTCTAAAAGAGCAAGTATCCTAAATATGCCCGATATCCCCCATATCCTGATATATCCGAATATATGCAGATAGCAACAATATCCCCGAATATCAGAATACGGATCAATATGTCATACTGGCATCAAGGATGAATATGGACTCTTTTGATCAGGACGAAGTCCTCTATTCCCTCGAAATTTTATGATAAAATAGTCCTATGAAGGATAATGGAGACGTTGAGTTTACGGACTTATTTGATCCTTCACAACCTAGATCTGATAAAGAACTTATTGAATCTAGGTTAGAGATATGTAATGGGTGTGAGTGGTTTCATAAGAGACTACACAAATGTCGTAAATGTGGATGTTATATGAAGCTTAAGACTACATTACGCCAAGCTAAATGTCCTATAGGTAAATGGTGATGAGTTCATACGATATAGATACCCTCGAAAATTTACTATGGGAAGAGGAGGAGACTGAAGATGGTGACACGTGCTGTAAGCAAGGATGTGTTTGTAAACAAGCTACATAACTGGATTATGCAACACAACAGAGAGGTTGGACTCCAGCAAGGCTTTCCTGAGGATCAGGTTGACCTTGTGCTAGAGTCCCAAAGAGCTGGAAATGAAACTCTGTGTGGACACATATACGACTTTTTAAAACTAGAAGGATATATTGATGGATAAGCTTCATAAGAATGAAGAATTTTTGCGAGTTGAAGTACTCCAAAGAGGAAGAAACTCTAAAGAGATTGCTAAGAGGCTACGCGTCTCTTATAAGCTCGTAGAACTTTACCTTATGAAGTATAATATTCCATTTGAGTCGCAAAGACCCAAAGAAAAAGATGTCTAAACCGATAACAGTATATTGGTCCCCAGATACTTTTGACACAAACACCCCTTACGACGTTAATGACTTTAACGATCCTGTACCCCTAGCGAAATATTCTTTTCATAGCCAGATAAATGATTCATACTTTTGGCAATGTCCGTCGATCAGAGATGTTACTCGAAATACCTTCGCATTTACGTCCAAATATGATGAATATACAACATTGGACCCCGCAGAGCTACAAAAGATACACGACGACAATAACCTAACACGTAAAGGCATTGAGCCTCCAGTTGTCAAGACAACACTCAAAATGCCAGTTATTGCTGCTAGGATGAACTCTTTAGACAACCATGTTAACTTTAATTACGGCAGATCTTGGTCTTTCTTCGCAGATGAGCCTCTAGAAGCAAAATTTACTGCTCCATGGCTACCACCAACAGCTCCATACCCTGGAACAATCATGGCTCCTGGCACTTTCGACATAGGAAGATGGTTTAGACCTTTCCATATCGAATATTTTGTTCCTACAACGGCTACATCGTTCGAATTCAAAGAGAATGAGGCCTTTTTCTACCTCGAATTCCTCACAGATCGCAAAATTATCTTTAAACGCTTCGATATTAGGGATTCTAAGACACTTTTAGGCATCAGCACAGAGTGCGTACTCACTGGAGTCCACTTCGATCAGCCCTATGGGCTACCAAAACGTTATAAAATGTTCAAAAATAAGGGATACCGCCAAACTATCCTAGAAGAGCTTGCAAATATAACGAAATGATAACGTTATAAAATCGTTACCTAATTAAAATGATCAAAATTTCAAAAATGTTTTTACATGTATGATGCATACATATATGAAAAAAAACCACTTTTATTAGTGAGCACACCACAGAAATCTTTTATAACAGAATGGTAACAATACCCGTGTCCCTCTTGACAAATCCACTCGTAGGGTATAGGCTACTACCATAAAGAAATAAAGATAAATAAAAGAAAGTAGGTTTCTAAATGTACAAAGTAACATTCAAAGATTCAATCCTAAAGCAGGCTCTATACCCTGCTACCGTTTCCATCGAGGAACTAACTCAGAGACTAGAGTCTCAGGGTCTAGTTGTTGTAATGGTTGAGAGGAGTGGAACTCTTGACTAAAGAACTCTACCCCGATGAGTTGCTACTCACTTGCCCCGTGTGTGGGCAGTTGGGTATCCACGCTAACGATTTGTGGAACAAGTCTCAATTTTTCCACAAAGTCCCTTCCGAGCGTGAAGGTTACTACACTTTTACAGAAACTCACCTTATCGGCGTGTCGGCTTGACAATGTCAGTGATAGGGTATAGGCTTTAGACATAAAGAAAGATAGATTAGATAAAAAAGAAAGGAGTTCAAAATGAACTCACTAGTAGATACAGACATCAAGTTCTGTGAAATTTGCGATAACTATGTCCCTTCGATTTACATCGAAACCGAAGATGAATTCGGTTGCCAGTATTGTTGGGAGGCTTACGGCGAAATCAACTAGCCGTAAATGTCAGTGGTTCGTGTTAGTATTTAGTAAATAGAAAGTAGGTAATAAAATGTATCAAGTAAAGGTTTTCAACCGCCAGACCAATGAGGTCATAATGGAAAGCGACACTTTCCAGACTCTGTCAGAGGCAGAGGGTATGCGTAGCAATGTCGGTAGTGGCGAGGGCTACTACTCCGTAATCTTCAAACTAGATGCCGTCTGGTCAGACTTGGTAGGTGCCTAATGGTATGGATTCCAGAGAATGCTCAGTATCTGTTGGGCGGTATCCCTGATAGCGTGTTGCTCTTGACAGTGTCAGTGGTATACCTTATAATTGTAAACAAGATAAGTAAGAAAGTAGGTAAGTAAAATGGACTTTGAGAAACTAGTAGAGTTGGGAATGAGCAAGGCTACCGCTGTCTACTCCGATAGCCCTTATGCCCTTGAGCAAGACACTCGCCGTTTCCTTGATGCTATCGCTAGTCAAGATGTCTACACCGCTAGCGACATCGAAGACGAGGTTCGTCTCCGAATGAATGAGCTTGTTCGTCAAATCAACGAGAGGTTCGAGAATGCTTGAGCTGTTGATAGTATTGGCTATACTCTCCATAGGTGGAGCCATTGCCCTAGGGTATTGGACATACCGCCTATCTCGCCCCCGTCGCCGTCGGGCTACTTGGGTATAGCATAGACCCGTCGGCCCCCCATTTCCTACCTACTTTCTTGGGGGGTCGGCGTTATTTTTTTCTCGGCGTGTCGACTTGACAGATCCCAAAAATTTTGCCAGGCGATCGAACACTTGTTCGAATATAACAGAATGGTAACAGTCTTAAGAAACTACGGCGTGTCGCTTGTAAAATGTCGGTGGTGTCCACTAGAGTAATAGTATAAAGAAATAAAGAATAAATAAGAAAGGAGTTCATAAAATGAATTCACTACTAGAAATGGATATCAAGTTCTGCGATATCTGCGATAACTATGTCCCTGCTACTGATGTAGATGGCGAGTCTGCTTGCCAATACTGCTGGGATGCTTATGGTGAGATAAACTAATGTCTCACTATTTCTCAAATTGGTTAGATGACGATTGTATCCGCTGTGAATACTGTGGAGTCAATCCCTTCTCCCCCAAAGCCAAAGAGGGATGCCCCCAATCCCTCTGAGGACCATTAAGATTAAGATAACAAAATGGTAACGCATTAAGAAATCGGCCCTAAAATGTCGGTGGTAGATGGTAGTGTTACTAATAACAAGAAAGGACAACTAATGTCAAGAACAGTCGCAGATGAAATTGCCCGCTTTGAGGCTACACAGGTAGCCTACGTTGAGAAGCGTGATGGCGAAGAGGGTCTGGATACTATGGACCCACGTGTAGTAGGTAGGGTTATTGCTCTAATGGCAATCACTATAGCAGAGGGTTCCAAGTCTTGGGGTAGGTTCCTCAAGATGGTCGAGAAGTTTGAGCAGGAGGACTAATGTCGTATAATCACAATCCAACAGTAACCGAGTTGCGTCAAGCCTATGAGGTAGCCTATGGCGATAAGGGTGTCTACCAGCTTGTAGGTGCGTTGTTTGCTAATGTAACCGATATGAAAATAAACCAACTATACAATCAGGCAATCGAAGATGTCAGAAAAGACCTTGAGGATAGGGGACTGCTATGATGACACGGAAAGACTATGTAGCCGTAGCCAAAATTCTGGTGAGCTACAAAGAGGCTATGGGTGAAGAAGCACACGCCAATCTAGTAAATGATTTTGCGGACTATATGGAAGCAGATAATCCTAGATTCCAAGACTATAAATTTTTGAGGGCGAGTGGCGTGACTGATACTTTCATTCGTATTCCATTCTAGGCATGTAAGCCTGCTCGAACGTTTGTTCGGGCGGGCCAGGCTAGATCTGCCAGGCGACCGTTACCTAAACGTTACGAAAAAAGTTTTAAGATGGACTTGAAAATGTCGGTGGTTCGTGATAGGTTTTACTTATGTTAGGAAAAGGAAACGAAGCGAGACGGAAAGCAGAAGCCGCTGAACTATTTAGGCAGATGCTGAAAGCACCGCACCTTGTCCAGCAGTCCAAAAAATACAAAGGAAGCCGTAAGTCTAAGAACGATAAGGCTATTAGAGAAAGTAAGGATAACTACTAATGGGAGCACTACACGCTATGGAGTTGGCAGACTCAGACCTAGACCTTGAGAATCAGATTAGGTTTCAGTTGCGAAGCAATCACTATCCCCCCGTCCCGCTTGAGATGGTTCCAGTATGTATTGAGGCTCTCGATGCGGTGAACACCGATGGAGAGTGGGAGCGTGAGATTACGTTGCCAGATGGCATTACGTGGCGAGGTTTGACTTCTGCCCCAGCCAGTGCTGTTATTGAACAGCACCACCTTGAATTCTGGATTATCGAAAGCGAGTTAGACTAATGATAGCAGAGCGTAATCACTTTCGCTGTAATACCCCAGTCTCTTTTGAGCAGGTATCGGACGGATACTATGCCCAATGCCCTAGTTGTGATGAAGACTTATTTAGTTTTGAGGTAAAATGACTTATCTTATTGACACTTGGTATGTGGAGTACGCAGACGGTACCATTGGTCCCGTACAGAATCTAGCTACTGCTAACTACTTGATAATGTCGGAGGCAGCTGTTAGACTAATAGATGTTCACAAAGACAACTTAGGATAATTATGGAAAACGGCACTTACCTAATGAAGCCCAATGGCAAACTCGCCCCTATCAACTCGCCTAAAGGTTATTGGGTTGCCGAAAGGGAAGTACAGCTATCCGATGTCCGCGTAGGACAGATAGTCGGTGTGTGGACAGACGACAATGGTAAAGAGTGGGTAGACGAGTCTCACTTAGTGGAAGACTTGCCTACCGCTCTTGCCCTTGCCGAAGCGTGGGAACAAATAGCAATCTATGACTGCCAGAACGGAAAGGTAATTGAGGTATGAGCGACGATCTAACAAAAATTTGGAGCAGCGATTCTCTGATTAATCATGATGCACTAGAGAGCATGTCACAGGAAGAACTAAATAAGGTTCTTGATATCCTGAAAAAGCTGGACTAGCCCAGCCCCTTCGGGGGCCAGGCGGCCGTTACCAAACTGTTATCAAAAACCTTACGAATGGACTTGACAAACCTACGATTATCCATCATAATAGATACATCAGCAAAAGTTGATAATAAACAATAAGTTGGCTGGCTCGCCAACAGAAATGAGGAAGCATAATGACCGCAGTAATTGGACAGTCATTCACCACCGCAAAGTCAGGCGTTACTGGCGTTGTTCAGGAAATCGTTGAGAACAAGAACGGCTCGTTCCGAGTTCGTCTTGATGTCAATGGTGCTGAGCGTTGGACTACTGTAAAGTAGTCTGACCCCTATGGGGGGCGGGGTATTCCTACTTTCCCCCGCCTCCCCATAATGTCCCCCCTCCGTAGTATAATAAAACCCCCTAAGAGAGAGAGATAATAATGGCAAGAAACATTTCTGTAAAGGTTCCCGTAGCATCTTTGGTTGCTGAGATTGAGAACAAGATTGCTGAGATTGACGAGGCAGTCGCTACCTACCCCGCAAAGCGTGAGGCTTTTGAGAAGGCTCAGGAAACATACAAGGAAGATGTCGTTTCTTTCCTTGCTAACTTCCTCACTAGCAACAGTCACTCTGTCGGCTACAACTATGATGACACCCTCCGCATTACCAGAACCTATGGCGGTAGGTTCGAGTTGGCTTTAGATACTGATGCTATTACTGGTTTCCCAGTAGAGCCAGAGTCACCAACTAAGCCTAACCAGAAAGAGTGGTTTGGTCGTGACCACGCAACCCGCAAGGAGTTGCTGGAGAAGAACCTCCGCATCTTGAGAATGACCTCTCAGGAAGAAGTGAACGCATCAACCTATGGTGCGATAATGGAAATCCTGTAATGGGAATGGTGCTGGGTATCACCTAAAACTGCCTCCCGAATTGGGGTAGCGACTAGACGGGTAAAATAATTTCGCTAGCCTAACAGAATGTCAAAGTTCTGTTAGGCACAACGAGAAGCCGACGGGTTTCTCGGGGTATGGCTGAATAATCTGTTGGTTGTATGGGCAGATAAGGCACTAGAGGGCGTAACGGCTGGGTGTAACCCAACTCTAGGTGTGCTGATTAGCGGGCTTGACTCCCACAAATAGGCACTGGTGGTAAAAAGCAACCCACCTACCCACACCCCTTTTATAGATGAGGAGAAGGAAAATGGTAAGAGAGCGTAAGTCTGTTTGGACATCAAAGACCGACACTGATAAGGCTAGTAAGCTTATGCAGGACCACTTCAACGATCCCGCGATCACAGCAGAAGAGATGGCTGTGATCAATGCCGAAAGCGGAGTAGCAACTGTATGCAACGAAGGTGTTGGTTGGTTCGCTAACGACGAGGGCAAGTTCCTGCTGTTAGGATACGTTGGCCAGTTTGGTGAGGTAATCATGTATGCTACCGCGGATGAGTTGGCAAGCATCATGTCTGATGAATTTATTTATCTTGATGAGTTTATTAGATCCTTTGGAGGTAGGCTTGAGAGCAACTATGACATTTGGTATAATCAAGCAAACAGTGGCCCAAGCCAACAGCCATACAAGGTGATCGAAGCCCTGTCTTCCCTTGCCCCCGCATAGCGGGGGATCGAACACTTGTTCGGGGCCTGGCCACCGTTACCAACCTGTTATTAAGAAGATGCCCACTGGGCTTGCATTATATGCCACCGTCCGCTACAATTGAATGGTCCGCAAAACTAGAGAGAGGCAGGGCCCATGGCACTGTATGATATCGACGTAGAATTAATCGGCAATGACGGTAACGCATTCTCCATCATGGGTGCGGTCCAGAAGTCATTACGTAGGGCGGGTGCCCCTCGTGAGGATTTGGACAAGTACTTTGCCGAGGCCACAGCTGGTGACTACGATAACCTTCTTACTGTTACATCTAGGTGGGTCAACATCGTATGAGCGGAGACGTTAAAGAATTTGTTATTCATGACACGAAGTCATTCTTTGTGCATGCAGTTAACGAGGATGAAGCTCTTGACAAACTATTGAATGGTGAATATCACGACAGCAGTGATTCTGACTTTGTCGTTGAGGAGTGGAAACCGTAGATTTCTCTAGGGGGAGAAAAAGAAGGTCCTGAGCACGACCGTTAAAACTGCTCATTTTTCATGCCCTCGATCCCCGCCTGGCCCCCGATAACGGTTTGGTAACAAAGGTTTACGAACATGCATAATAGTATTGACAATGTCGGTGGTTACCTGTATAGTTATTTATAGTAAACCCCTAACACGAAAGGTGGCTCATGGCCCACGAAATCGAAACAGTAAACGGCGAAGCTACATTTGCATCCTTCAGGGAGCCCGCGTGGCACCAGTTGGGGACCGTCTTCAATGAAGAGGTCTCGACTGCCAAGATGCTAGAGCTTGCTAAGCTAAATGATTGGAACGTCCGTCTTGAAGAGGTTGTCATCCCAGATGGATTCAACTCTGACAAGAGCTATAACTACGTAGCCCGCACTAACCCATTTGACGCTAGCACTGACATTCTCGGTGTTGTTGGTGAGCGATACCGCATTCTTCAGAACGAAGAGCTGTTTGACTTTGGCGATGCTCTTCTGCATGGCGGTGGTCGCTGGGAGACTGCTGGCTCCATCAAGGGTGGTCGTCAGGTCTTTGGCTCTCTTGCTCTTGAGCGTGAGACTGTGCTCGACCCCTCTGGTGTGTCTGATAAGGTAAACACTTATCTTCTTGTCAACACCTCTCACGATGGTTCGATTGCTATTCAGGCATCTGTTACCCCTGTGCGTGTTGTCTGTGCTAACACTCTAAACCTTGCTCTTGGTTCTGGTGTTGGTCGTAACCGCAACATCAAGCAGTCATTCAAGATTCGCCACACTCAGACTGCTCAGGGTAAGATTCAAGCAGCTCGTGAGGCTCTCGGTCTTGCTAATGTCTACATGGACGAATTCGACAAGTTGGCTCAGCAGATGATTGAGCAGACTGTATCTAATGACAAGTTCCAAGAGATTATCCGTCTCGCCTACCCTGAGCCTGAGGCAGACAAGAAGGGTGCACTCTCCAAGTGGAACAACAAACTTGAGCAGATTGAGCAAATCTATGTCGGTCCATACAATAACACTATTGCTGGCACCGCTTGGGGCACGCTCAATGCTCTAACTGAGCGACTCGACTGGCACCGTCAGGGACGTAAGGGGACTAATGAGGCTGTCCTTGCGGGTGCTAGCGGGTTCGACCCTATGGTGAACGCTGAGAAGAACCGCCTGCTTCAGGTAGTTCGTCAAGCGGTAGCCGCTTAGCGGGTAGTCCTAGGCATGACTATAAACTGCCTGCCCCAAGGGCTTGACTTTTGATCGACGGCGGGCCAGGCGGCATCTCCACATATATATAATCATTTTATTTTAATTACGAACATCATTAAGATATCGTGGCAAAAAGCGTGGCAAGTATTGAAAATGTCGGTGGTGTGTAGTATAATCAGAGTATGGAAAAAGATAACGGATTATATATGAATATTCAGTCGCTGTATGACGGAGTAGTTGAGATGATTGACGAAACCGTTGACATTCTAGATGACTGTGAGGTAGGTTCCTCTGCCCACTTTCATTTCACTGGTCGCCTTGAGGTTCTTGAAATTATCAAGGATGCTGTCGAGGCTGGAACTTTCTAGCAAAAAAGCTTGACAAAGCTATCATTTTGCTGTATCATGGAAAAGTAGTAGAAGCCACGAGAGAGGTAGACAATGGCACTCCCCATTATTAGAGATAATAAAACTATTTTAGAACTAAAAGAAGACCAATACTACGAGTGGGAAGATGGTGATGATGGTGCTTTGTATGAAGCAGGGTATCAAGAAGGTATTGACCACGCTGTAGCTCTTATTAACAATGTGTTATCAAATAAAGACTTAGACACTATGCCTACGTCTTGGGTTGTCAAGGTGATTGCACATACCCTTTCTAACCCCTCCTCCTAAAATGTCAGACCCTAGTGGTATGGTATAACCATGATAGTTGTTTGTCCAATGCATGAGGGTAGCTATGACTGCACACCCTTTTGCCGTATCTGCGAAGGAAATCAAGAGTATGAAGACAGTTGAAGATTATCTGTATGAGATTGAGTCCGAAGTATCAGAGGCAGACTCTGCTTGCTTTGATGGGTGTCACAAAATCTATATCATGAAAGACCCACTTGGAACCACACAAATGCGTGAGTATGAATACGAGCATATTGTTCCAATCACCAAAGAGAACCAGAGCGAAGTTGTTAAGACTATTATTGATTGGTTCAATGACTCGTGTGGTTTGAAGTTCATCAATGCCGTTGAAAATGATGGCCGAGAGAACGAACACTACATAACAGTAATTGGTCAGTTCGACCTCGATGAGGACGAAGAAGACGAAGACTGGGATGAGGAAGATGAGTATGATGACGAAGATGAGTCTGACTAATAAGGATTGGTATATCATGGCTGATAAATTAAAGACACGTGACTTTGAAGATATTGAAAAACTAACTAATTATATGGTGCGACACCTATACTCTCTGTATGACGAGCTTGCTATCGCAGACGGTGCGGACTACATGTTTTCCTTTCTGGAAGGTAGCATTGAAACAACACAGCACTATCTAATGAAAAGCGGTGTTGACTTTCTGGAGGAATCGGAGTATAATAAGGCTGTAGCTTCCATGACAGAGAGAGACTAATGGCAATCAACGATAAAATTACCGACCTTGAATACTGGGAAGGTGTCCTCGACACCTGCACATACTTTGTAGAACAACTTGGGATTGAAGATGCTCTGGATACAAGCATAGCACTCCAAGCCATTGAAGAACTACATGCAGCAGGCGTAAACTAATAATCTTATCAAACAACCCCTAACGAGAGAGAGTAACAATGCATTGCATTCAATACATTGCGGTAAAGGCAGATAACAAGGAAGAGGCTCATGGCGAGGTCAAAGGCTACCTTGAAGGACAAATGGGTGACGAATACAACCTATCGTCTTGGTATGATTGGTTCGTTACTGGGGGTGGACGTTGGTCTACTGACACAGACCCTTACAATGACAACTACACTGGTGACGTAGTTCATCAATCCGAGGATAAGTTCCAAGAGTATTTAGATACCGCTCACAAACACCGCTTGGCTCAGCTCAACCAGCACATCGAGCAAGCACGTGAAATAAACTTATCAGACTTACTAGATAAGCTAGAAGACTTTGAGCATGACCACTTCAAGGTGGGTATGGACCTGTATCCAATAAAGAAACTGTATGACATGGCTCTGGGTATCTGGGACTACAACTCTTATTTCTTTGACATTGTCAACGACACAACTAACAGAAAATATTTGCTTGAAGGTATTGACAGCGGAGAAGATAGCTGGTATCTTGTTCCTGTGGACTTTCACTTCTAAGGAGTATCTATGACTAACCTAATGACTGAGAGCGGTTTCTACAACCTAGAAGCCGTGCGAGACGGCAGTATCTTTGAGGGTGAGATAACCTTCACACAGTTTGAAGAAAAGTATAAGCCAGTAGTAAATCATTTAGATAAGTATGCTGGCCCTAACAATGTGTCACGCATGTTCGAAACATACGGACCAGAGGTTAAGTATGTTCAGTCTAGGCACGAAAAGTATGTATGGACATGGGTAGACGGTGACGCATGCTCTCTGCTATTAGCTGGCTATCACTATGTAAATAGACTAGGATACTATGTCTGCGAGGAACCATGGGAGACTGGGAACGAACAGGTCCTGTTGTCCGTCGAGGTAGAGTGCGAATGCTATGACGAAGAAGCGTATGGACCCTACACTCTGCCAAACGGCCATGAGTATTGGGAAAGCGGTAACCCTGAGTGCAAGGTGTGCGAAGGTCAAGGAATCAGAACGGAGTATGTAGACTAATGGTTAATCTGATGATATCACGTAACAAGAACAAGGGTAAGACTATTATTGACTGGGACCTTAACGTCTACTGTCCAGAGCAATGGTATGGGGGTGAGTCATTCTGGGATCCAGAGTTTTGGAAGATCAATGCACGGATCTACCGTGAAGGCGATCAGGCACCCATTGACACCGAGTACACGATCACCCTTCTGGAAAAAGAAGCTAGATCTATTGGTCTTGTTGACTGGGCTAATAAAGTTAACTCTGATCAGGATACCGCAGGTGACTCTTGGGATGATTGGTTGGATGCGGGGCTAGATGGATTCATAGATCTATATCACTTTAATGAGATGTACAGATCTAAATGCCCTGATCGCGTTCTTGAATTTTTAGATCAGCTACCCCGATATATCGAGGACGTACCAAAACGCATGACGTGGTAGACAAGACTAGACAGATAGGGTATAATAGACAAGTATGAGTAAACACGGAGTAGTCACAAGGGAGCAGAAGGTTGCTAAGACTATTATTGACCTGTTGTCCGACATCAGACTGGACTTAGATATCATTGGATTGTATCTGGGTAAGTATGCTAGGAATGTCATCTTCAACAGGTTCGAGAATATCTATGAAGCCGCTAAAGAAGCAAGAGAGGCGAATACACGGGAAGACCATATGGAATACATTCGCAACATAAATATGTGACACCCTCGCATCGGTCCCCTTCGGGGGGCCGAATGTGGCCTGGCACATCTTTACACACAAGTCAATATATAAACATAACAATCTTATTACGAAAGGGGATTACGAATCGTGGCAAATAATGATGGCAATAATGGAACAAGCTTTGAAAATAGATGTATGATCTTATCAGAACTATGGATGGAATATCGAGATCAGGTTGAATTTACTGACTTTGTAGAGTATAATGATCTAGGTCTACCTCTATCCTTCCTATTGGATGAGGGTATTGTATTACCTACTGATAGATCTACTATGATGATTAATGAAACATTTGATCTATTCCTGGCTACCCTGGGCAGAGAGACAGATGAAGGTTACGAAAGCCTGGATGATATGCTGGTAGGTTAGTATGGAATGGTTATTTATATTAGCAGTCATTATCTTATTGTGGGGCATGCTCATGATTGATAATTTTAAATAACATTATTACGAAGAGGGTATTGAAATCGTGGCAAACTAATGGTATAATAGACTATGCCATCTATACCTCCATACTTCAAGACAATGTATCCTGATCAAGCACAGGACATACATGATGGATACTCTGATATGGGTAGGTATATGACTAAGGCATTGATTAATCTTTTACATAGATTTAATCCCTTCAGAACACCATAGAAACATTGGCAGGGTATACTAATGATATGCCTGAATTACTCTCTATACTCTTTATAGTATTCGTACTATACGTATTAGCTAAGGACTAAATACCCCTGATTCTTTTTAAAAGATTTTGCCCATTTTCTTTTAAGTTCCCCTCCTTTTTGTATATGTTTAATAGTTTTATTAAGGATATTTGGGCATATTTGGACACAATATTTTGGGGATATTCGGCTAAATAAGATTACGATAGATCGAAAAAAATCGTGGCGACATTACGATTCCATAACTATATATGTTCTTTTACCCTATATACTTTTCCACAATGTTATTAACAGGTTTATCCACAATGTTAGTAAGATAATTATGGAGAAAAGTGGAGTAAAATGGAGTGTTTATTCAGCAAAATAATCGTATTCTGCATTAGGATCTGACACAACTTTTCGATAAGCATGTGCATCATCAAAGATAGGGTCATCGAGACTCTTTCTCATGTGTGCGTACTTCTCTGGGTTTTGTGTTTCTTCAAAACGGAACCTAACAAACACCATAGTAACGTATTCTCCATCTTGAAATGTCTGCATGGGTCTCCAGTGGATATCTTTATTTGGTCTAATGATTACGACATCATTATCTCTCATCTTGAAAGCTTGTGTGTTTAAACCTAGGGGCCATGTGGCATTAGAGTCTAGCTGATAATTAAATAGAAACTCTGTATCATCTCCATCAAAGTGTGGGGGTAGATTAGGAACGCCATACTGTTTGCTATAGGTGACGAATTGTGCTCCTAGGTGAGTATACAGTTTTTGGTCAGACAATGGAGCAACAACCGTCTCAATAGCTTTTAGGATGCTATCGGGCAAATCCTTTCCTTGATGCATTCGTCCATACATCGCTTGTTCTTCACCTGATGGCAGACTTGCATGAAAAGCTTTAAGCTCATGGTATGTTTCTTTATTAAGTACGTTAGTTATCAGCATTCTTCTTCCTCATCTCTCTGATTTGTTCTATTATATCACTAGGAGTTGTTTTATCTTCTGTAGGTAATGATCCGTACTTATGCAATAGTTTCAACAATACCCCCGCTAAGAACAAATCCTCGCTAAACGCCATCCATGGGAATAGCACGTCAAAGGGATCTATTGGAGTAGCAATATAGATTACGATAACAAAACTGACGATTCGAACCCATAAGGGCGAACGCTTGTATTGGGCAATATATGGTCTTGCTATATCTCTAAGTGGCATACTCTATTATATCAGGCATACCATAGATATCACTCGTGTCGAGTGTATTAGTTCTATTTACCGCCGAACTTTAAATCTCATTTTCGCGGAGCTTTAATGATATAATTAGTTATGCCAGACTTACTACCAGCGGATCATCCAGACTTTATACCGAAAAAACCAATCGATGTTCGTGTGGCCTATGTAGCAAAAAATTATATAGATATTGGTTGTGCTTGGTACATAGAGAGACTTGGAAGAATACCAGAAGGCATGCATGGGTTTGTTATACCCTATACAGAAAGATTTGAGCACCCCCAAGCACTGCACGATCTTCTAGAACTATTAGAGAGTGGAACTGTCCAGCGGATGTTTTGCCCTCAACCAGGATTTAAAATTACAGAGACCACCGACTGCCCAGAGTTTGATTCTCCTGGGTGGACCAAGATTAAACCTAAGACACCTTATATCTATGCGTTTCAGACTTTTAATGCTGCAGGCAGGTCTGAGCTAGTTGGTAATTTTAATAGAGACACTGGTGAGGTGTTCCCAGTTACAACACTTGGCTAAGCGAATCAATGTCCTTGTGCTTAGGGATTAGCTTGTCCCAGGATCCGCTGTCATTGCCCTCGTAGGCCTGACCACTTTCTCGATCGATTAGAAGCCACTTCTGTGGAGACTTCGTATGAATAATTAAATTAACTGGCTTTTCTAGCTCGGGATATACGTGGTGGTTTCTTGCCATAATGGTACTATTGTACCACAGGTGCTTCCAGCTCTAGCTCTTGAATAAGCTTACCAGTCCATGTCAGGGCTCCAAGATGCTCTGTTGCCAGCTCTTTCTCTCCCATTTCACGTAACTTAGACAGTACCCTGTCTCTTTCCTTTTGCTCACCTGCACGGAAAGCTAAAGAAACACGCCTCATTTCCTCTGGTTTAGCCGCTAAGTCAACACCATACTCATGCTGTCCCATTGTCCATCTCTCTATCTGCCTTATAGTTTTCAATTACTGTTTCTACTAAAACTAAGCTGGATCGCCTCTGTAGGTCTTCAAGGATCGACATAATCCTTACATACTCTTCCTGCTTGCCAGCCTCAAATGCCTGCATTATGCCTGCAATATAGTCTGGTGTGGCCACGTCACTCTTTCGTAACATCTAGGAGCCCCTGATTCGTTGCTCTCCAGACTGAAGGGCTGTGGTCATTCTCAATTGCAGCCTTGTGCTCTGCTGTTTCATATAGCCTTAGCATATGCATACATGGGTCATTACCAGCATCAAGCTCCGAAAGTTCGTCTTCCGACATTGGAAAACCGTCGTGGATCTCGCATACTGGTGGTCCCACCCAACCATTTCTATAGCCCTGTACAAGCCAATCTTGAAAGGTTATATCGCTCATCTGTCTCTCCTTTAGTAGACTACCCCTATTGAGGAATTATCGTGCTCCGTCTGGCCCCGTTGTGTTAGGCCACTCAAATGCCCCGCCCATGGAATATTTTGTTCCAGCATCTACAGCATCAACGCCGTACTCGTCGCCAGTCTCAAATACAAACAGAGACAGTGCGTCGGGCTTGATTGAAATATTTTGGCTTGGCATAATAAACTCTCCGCCCTCATACTGATCATTCAGATACAGCATAAAGGCAAAGTTGCCATAGCTTTTTGGTCTTGTAGATGCACCGTGTGGGTGCTTCCAAAGCTTCAAAACTTTGTTCTCTAGGGCCTCATCCTGATCTCCAGAAATATCCTTGATTTCTACCATTACCCTAGCCTTTACCGACTCAACCATGGCTGGAAGCGTATCAAGCTTAAGGAGGTTAATGTTGCCTCGGCCACCATCGTTTTGCTCCAAGTAGGCAACCAGCCCAGCCGCCTCGGCCTCGCTGATAAAATTCTTGTACTCTCGTACTTTATTGTTAAGCACTGTATAATTACTCATTTAGCATCATCATTTCTAGTTTAATTTGTTCAATTGCCCTTTTTGTTTTGTCTAATGTAAACACAAGAGCACCCATACCTACGCTGCTAAGCGTATCCTGTGAGTTAAAAATGTCTAGCTCGATCATGCCCTGTTCTCTTTCCAGTCGAGCAATCCACTCTTCACCCTCTTGTAACCCACCAAGTGGTGTAAAATGTTCCATATCGTCTCCCAACATTATACATCAATGATACCACGAAAATTAAAATGTGTCAACATATTGCTGGTAGAATTTATCTATGCTTAACTGCCCGCAATGCGATACTCCGCTTGGAGTCACTGTGATTGATGACAAAGAAGATAATATATATAAGCATATTATGGAGATTTGTGCCTATTGCGGGTATACCAAAACCTTCGTTGACTTTTTAGATGAAGAATAGTTTGGTATAATAGTATAAGTGGCTGTTGGTAAATGCCGTATTAAGACACAGGAGACAACTAAATTTGGGATCAGCACGAGAAGCAGAATACAAGCGTAAAGCACGTGACCGTAACAAAGAATACGTGAGAGATCTCAAAGAGAAAGATCCCTGTGTTGATTGTGGAGAATACTACCACTACAGCCAAATGGATTTTGACCACGTAGAAGGCAAGAAAAAGCATAATGTATCTCGTTATGCCAACTCTGCGGTTAGCATTAAGACTATTAATGATGAAATTAAGAAGTGCCAGCTGGTTTGTGCCAACTGCCACAGGCTGCGTACATGGCTACGCCAAAACGGAAGTTAGTGTATAATAATATAATGATAGTAGATGGAGTCCCTAGTGGCGTAGATCCTCGTAGAGTGAGGCCACGCATGGGTGTAACTAATAAGACAGAAGATCAAAAGCTTCAGGAGGCTCGGGGTGCCGAGCAAGACCGTAAGCTAGCTAACTACGAGAAGCAAGAGAAGCTAAGGGCACCCAAGGTACAGATTGACCAAAGAATTATTCTGTGGTCCTGGATTACTGGTATTACGATTGCATTTATTGCATCTGCGATAGTATCTTTTAATGGTATCACTGCCGTTGCACAGTTTGTAGGGCTATCTCAGCCATGGATGGGCGGGCTTTTCTTCTTCTTTATTGAGCTAATGTACCTACTATTTTTGGTTGCCTACCTTGTCTTGGCCTCCAGAGTAGACGAAGACGGTAACCAAGAAAAAACCTGGGGCTCTATTATTGGAATGGTTGCTTTCGGTGGCCTTGCCGTTCTTGCCAATGGATTCCACACCTTTGATTTCTGGAGTTGGAACTGGTACGAGCCACGCATGTGGGCTGGAATTGTATTAAGTATTTCTGCACCAATTGCCATTATTAGTGCATCTAAGATGGCATCGCGAGTGGTGTTTGCTAAAGCTATTAAGCTATAGCTTCCACTTATACTTTTTAACTAAAATACGTAGCAAGTCTGCTTTGTCTGGGGCCTTTTCTGTATGCTTTTCCTTAAGCACCTGCTTGTACAAAGCGACACTGTCTCCGCCTCCAATAATAACATTTTCTTGAGGTATTGGGGCGAGCTTCCACTTTAACACTCTCTGTGCGAAATAAGACAGCCACAAGTCTTCAACCTTTAATGATTCTGGCGGTGCCTGCTTAATAAGCCTAGGATCTAAAAAGATACTTGCATCAATCATACCTACGCCAGTGCCACAATAGTTAGCTTCTTTGTATGGGTCATGAATTCTTGTTCTATATTTATAATAGTCGCTACCGCCACGATCAATAGTCCATGCGAAACCAGACT
>Ga0255765_1000090_pt1 | contig 106791 bp, 60 predicted proteins | sample 041ome_8_FD_179965 | JGI IMG/M metagenome (GOLD analysis project Ga0255765, IMG submission 179965) | Coastal salt marsh microbial communities from the Groves Creek Marsh, Skidaway Island, Georgia - 041407BS metaG (version 2) | ecosystem: Environmental > Aquatic > Marine > Intertidal zone > Salt...
TCTTCGTCTTCGTCAACTGTTGCTCCTCCAAATCTTTCGGCGTTTGCAGCAGCATTTCGCCGGTCTTTTCCAAGCATCCGTCGCTTTGCGCCAACGCGCGAAGGACGGTCGATTGGAAGTGATGCGGAAAAGCGGATTGGAGGATGTCCAACTCGGCGGGCCATTTTTGAAGAAGTATCGCGTGTTCTCTCGCGCTGGTTGGGGGCTTGTCGAGAGATATTGCGGTGTTGTTGTTTGCGGCGCTCATGATTAAATTGACTTCTTTCTTCTTCTCTCTCTGTTGTTTCTTTCGAGAAACCGCTTTCGCGCGAACGGTTTATCAGGAAGAAAGTTTGATACGCAACAACGTGCGCGCACAGTTTGAATTTTTGAAAATTCCCGGGAGCTTTAAAATTGAATAGTTTAGGGTTTCACGCACTCTGAATCACCCCATGCCACATGCGATACGAATCACAATAAACTCCGGGTCGTCGTCGTCGTCGTTCGTCGTCATGGATCTAAACGCGGCGTTGTGCGAGGAATTCGAGGCGTTGAAATCGTCCACGATGCACTCTCTCCCACACGCGCAGTTGCAAGCGGCGTGGTCGAGGACGATGGAGCGCGCGTTGGAGGCTTTGGAGAGGAAGGAGGTTGCGATTTCAAAGTTTGGAGAAAATAGAAACGAGTTGGAGAGGAAGATCGAAACGCTGAGCGAAGAGGTCGGGCGATGGAAAGAAGCTTTCGCGGAGGAGGAGAACGCGTGCGCGTCGGCGACAAAAAAGTATCACAACATCAAAGACATCGTGACTTACGCGATAGAGTTATATCCAGAGTTCGAAGGGCAGTTCTGGGAGGCGTACGAGAGGTTGCGCCAGAGCCAAAGAAAAAGCTATCGAGGTCGAGGACCTTCGCCGTTGTGGAAAGGCATTTTCGACGCGAAAAAGCCCGATTTGTTGCAGAAGTTGCTTCAGACGGACGCGCGCGAGATGGACGAGGACAGCGGTGAAGTCAGGAAAGCTTTGGGTACGAACGAGATTAAGTTTTTGTACAAGACGCATCCAGACTCGAGAAACGCGTTGAAAAAATTGAAGGTGCCCATACCGCAAAGTTTCATGTACCTACAGTTTCCAGAAGAGTGTTCCGCGAAAGAGTGGGCGCAAAATCTTTATCTCGAGCACGAAATGAAAACGCCGGATTACAGCAGTGGACGTTTCTATGGTGGAGTAGACGAATGGATCCAATGTGACTTGGGGTTCATGTAAAAAAAGGAAGCGCGGGGTTATCGAAGAGGAAAACGGAGAGAAAAGAGAAAGAGAACTCTCAACTTGAACAGACACACAGACACACAAAAATGCATGAAATAAGAGAGACAACTATCGAGAAATACTTACAACTGCACGCTTCCACTCTTTTGTTTGTTCGCTCGCGAGATGACGTCTTTCACGACCGCTTTCGTATCACCCGCGGGCGCTAACGCTTCGGCTTGTTTGAACATAGAACTCGCCTCGTCCGGTCGACCGATTTCTCTCATGAACACCCCTTTCGCCAAATATCCCCGGAAATCCTCCGGATGGTTCTCGACGACGTCCGAGAACGCCTTTTCCGCCTCTTTACCTTTACCTTTCCAACCCGAGTAAACTCTCGCTTTCAGCAACTCTGCGTCGACGTCGTCGATATCCGTAGGGTTCTTCTTGACGAACGCGTCCACGTACGCCAACGCGACGCCTTGTCGGTTATTTTTCGACAAAGAATCAGTCAACGCTTTCAAAAACGACGCCGACGGTGGACCAGAAGCATCGTTAATGTGCTTATCCGCGTACTCTTTCAACACCGTCAACGCGCGCGCGGGTTGTCCGTCTAAATTCCACACCTCCGCAATCGCCATCGAGTTCGCCTCGGTATCTTCTAAACTGACCAATTTTTCCATCAACGGCAACGCGCTCGGGTAATCGTCCAACGCCAAAAAGTTCTTCGCTTGTTGTTTCAGTAGCTCTGGATCGTTCGGCGTACTCTCTAAAACCTTGTTCAGCTCCTCTTTCTGCTTCTCGATGTCCTCCAACGCTTCTTTGCGATACTTTTCTTGCACCTGTTTCGACCCGATGGCGTTGAACGTTAAATCCGTCGGTACGAAGACAATCGCCAGCGCGATCGCCGCTAACAAGGAACCAATGCGCACGATCGGAGATTTAAACACGTCTTCGTCCTCTTCACCGTTATTATTCGAAACCGTTCGCTCGCCACCGAACGTCGGCGCTAACGGCGATATCGGCGTAATCCCCGACGGCGTAGAGTCTTTCGTCTGCTGCACCCCACCCGTCATCTTCGCCTTCATCTTCCCTTCCTCTTGCACGCGTTTCAACTTTGCCTCGAACGACGACGATTCACCACTTCCTCCTAAATCACCACCATCAACGGAAGAAGAAGAAGAAGCATCGTTCGAATTCCTCCTCGTCGCCGCTTGCGCGCGTTCAAACATCGCCATCTTAGAATCTTCTCGTTCGATGAAATCGGTCTGTGTCTTGGCCACTTTTTTCTTCTGCGTTTTCTTCCTGTTTCCTCCTCCGGATTGTTTCGCACAGATGTTTGACATCCCTCGCCGCCGCGCGGTGGCGGAAGAAGGAGTTGTTGGTGTTGGTGTTCTTCCTCCTCCGACGAACATTTTTACAAGTGCGCGACGACGATGTATGTCGCGGTGGGGAAAAGTAAGTGGATATACACGCAGAGAGAGAGAAACATCGAAGGCGATTTTTATATTTAGGGTGTCAAAAGCAAGATTTTCCCCTCTTTCATTTTTCCTCCTCGAACGTCGTCAAATTTTATATTCTTTTGTGTCGTGCACACATATCAACGCGGCATTCCCCTTTTAAAGCTGTGCACGTACACACACGCGCGCGCATTTTTCAAAAAGGAACCGAGAGAGAGAGGACAGTTTTGCACTCTTCGAGAGAGAGAGAGAGAGAGAGAGTTTCAACGCGCCGCGCGACGCAAAGAGTCTCTTCTTCTTATTTTATTATTCGTTGAGAAGAAATTTTTTTTCCACTTTATCTGTATTCTGTGAAGCGACAAGTTCGTTACAAAAAAAAAAGAATCATGTCTCAATTTAAACGAGAACACTCAGCCGGTGCGTCTTCGTTTTTCTATTTTAACAACCGTCGTTGTTGCTTTCTGAAAAAAAAGGAGAGAAGACGTGGTTGTTGCAGACGCAGAGCGAGAGCGAGAGCGCTCGCGCGCGTTCGCGTTTGGAACAAGGGAAAAGATTATAGTTTTTTTTTTTTTTCGAACGTTTCTTTTCTCTCGGATGTTCCAATTTTAAAAACGAATGAAGAGGGTGCCTTTTGAGAATATTCGCGAAAGCTGACGCTCAATGATGTTTTACTTTCTCCGTCTCTCATAATTCACGAACGACAAATAACAACAGAGCAAAGAAAGTACGAATCTTCGCGCATACGCCAGAAATATCCGGACAGAATTCCAGTCATCGTGGAAAAATCTCCGAAATCGGACGTGCCGGATTTGGATAAGAAGAAGTACCTCGTCCCGAGCGATTTGACGGTTGGGCAATTCGTGTACGTGATTCGAAAGCGGGTTAAACTGAGCGCGGAGAAGGCGATTTTTATCTTCGTGAACAACGCGCTGCCACCGACGGCGAGCTTGATGAGCACGATTTACGAGGAGAATAAAGACGAGGATGGGTTTTTGTACGTGCAGTACAGCGGGGAGAATACTTTCGGCGGAGAAGAAGTATGAGAGGACGACGGCGCGTCGTATAAGAAGAAGATTTAATACAAAAGAGAAAAGAAAAAGAGATAATACAAAAGAGAGCGAGAGCGAGAGAGAGAAAGAGAGAATAATTAAAAACGTTTCCCAGAAAGAGAAGGAGAAGAAGAAGAAGCTTCACGTTTTGCGCGCGCGCGTTGCGTTGTACCAACAGAGAGAGAAACACACAAAAAAAGAGAGAGTAATTTGTAATAACACACTTCAAAAATAAACCAACCATACACACTTACACGCACACACACACGCGCGCACAATCATCAGCAAACGCTCAACGTATCTTCTTCGACGAACAAACCGCGACGCGATACTCCGCGCAGACCGTAAACAATAATAAAAAGAGACCAGGGCACGATATGGACGAGTTCGCGCTGTTCCAATCCGAGATTGAGGAATTGGAGAAAAAGAAGGAAAACAAAGAGAAGGTTGAAGAAGAAACAGAACGAGAACGCGTTCCAATTCAGTTCCAGAAGCATAATAACAACATCAACAGTAAAGGAGGAGGTGGAGGAGCAGTCATCGGTAAAGCGGCGGTGATTAAAACGGACGCGTTCGAACCGCAGAGAGGACCGACGGCTCGCAGAGGAGAAGAGGAAGAAGAGAAAGTGCAAGTGATTGGACCTTCGTTTCAGCCGCCGCCGCCGCCGCCAAAGACGAGCGAAGGCCCGCAGCATTCGATCAAAACGGTCGGCAAACCGGTCGCTAGGCACGTCGCCGGCGAGAAATGGATCGACAACACGCTTTCCGAGTGGCCCGCGAACGATTACAGAATCTTTGTGGGGGATTTAGGACCGGAGTGTACGGACGAGGTGTTGGCGAAGGCGTTTAGCGGGTACGCCTCGTTTGCCAAGGCGAGGGTGGTGAGAGATAAAAAGACTATGAAAAGCAGAGGATACGGGTTCGTCTCGATGATGGATTCGATGGATTTCGCGAAAGCGATGAAAGAGGTGCACGGAAAATGGATCGGATCGAGACCGTGTAAGTTGAGGAAGAGTTCTTGGGAGGAGAGAAACGACCAGAGCGCCTCGGCGAATAGCAAAGCTGGTAAAAGGAAAGGAGGGGGGATGAATTTAGGCGGGTTGGGTGAGTTTGCCGGAGGCGGGAAAAAGAGAAAAGGCGGATACGGGTTGAAACACAACAGGAAGCACTTGGCGATCGCGCCGTCGATTGAAAAGTACAAATCGAAAAATTAATTTAGACAAAAACGAATTAGCGCATTTTAGTTATCGTGTAGAAAAAGCGTATTGAAAAAAGTCATAAAAAAGGAATGTGTCCGATAGCATTCGTCGTCACTTCGTTTGAAAGATCCGTTGGAGCTTGTGCAAAGTCGTGGTTTTATCGTCATTCACATTCCTTTCTGATGATTTTTCATTTTGGAAAGAAAAATTTGTTCGCCGTAGTTCTACAACACTCTTGTAATAGTAATAATAATTTAGTATATGATAGGTAGTTAACACACACGCATTAAATCATGCCTTGCGCGGCAGCAATCTGCCTCAATTGCTCCACCTGCATTCTTTGATCAGGAGGAAGCGCGGCTATTTGTTGCGGCGTCAAGGCCATGACTTGGGCTAAGAGTTGCGCTTGAGAATCTGGTTGTTGTTGTTGTTGTTGTTGTTGAACCGGCGGTGGCGGTGGCGGCGGCGCGCCTCTATTTACCGCCATTTGTGGCGGCGCTACGTTGACTACTTGAGGCGGTGGAATCGTTTGTTGTTGTTGTTGCTGTTGTTGTTGCATCATTTGCGGCGGCGGCGGCGCGACGACTCCTACTGGAGGTTCTTCTATCATGGGCACCTTCACCATTCCCAACGCCAGCTGACACTGAAACGCGGCCAAACACAACTGCGGATTCGCGCTCAACAAATTTCTCGTCCCTACCGGATCACCCTCCGCCATCTCCTTCAACTCTCTCACCACGTCAAACATTTGCGTCGGCGTCAAATCGCCGATGCGTTTCGACAATAAATCCATCGCCGCGCCTTTCCCGTCCGTCGGCTGACTAAACGCGCCCGCCGGTGCCATTAAACTCGACGCCGCTTTCGCAACCGCGAGTCCAACCGGAACGGACGGGTGGTAACCGTTGAGATCGAGCTGCTGTAACTCTCTCCGTCTCTTATCGCTTTCCGTAACTACGGTCACGCGCAAAAGTTGTTGTCCTCCTCCTCCTTCCGCGTTAAAATCACCAATACTCACAGAAGCACTCACCGGCCACCCGTCGCTCCCAAACTCCACGCTCTCGAGCAACCTCACCCGTAACTTCCTCTCCTTAAACTCTCTCCCCGAGCAGTTCCTCGCGCAGCTCTCCGCCAGCGATCGGTCCGTAAATTCGCAAACCGCGAACGCTTTCTCGCTCTTTTGGGGAAGTTTCCCGGTTTTCAAGTCCAATGGAATTCGGCAATCGACGATGCCGCCGATTTCGTCTTCGAAGAACGCTTGGAGTTGGTTCTCGTTGCAATCGTGCGGAAGGTTTTGGATTATCGCGCAGTTTAACGGGTTGGTAACGTGCGAGAGGTTCGGGTTTTGGAGTAGTGGTAGTTGTTGATGGACTATTCCTGGTTGATGATGGTCCATTTTTTGTACCGCATTTTCCCCAAAAGTACACCACAACCCACAAACTTTTTAAAACATTTTATTATAAATGACTTTGGCGGTAACTTTGACGAGGACGATGAGGAAAAACGAATAGCTCCCGCTGCTCTGACGACGACTGGTAGTGATAACAACGGCATTATTGAAAACGAACGAACGGAGATGACCACCGACGTTGACGACGACGACGAGAAACGGATGAAAATTTTACTCGGCGAAATCGACCCGGAGAAAGAGGAGGAAGAGAGAGAGGCGAAGGAGATGGAAGCGAGGAGGAAGCGACGACGGGAGATCATGGAGAGCATGAAGAAGAGCGAGGGTGCGAGCAACGACGCGGAGGAGACGAGGACCATAAAAAAGAAGAATATCCCGGACGCTCCCGTCGACGCGCCGTCGTCCGCGGAGGAGGAGGAGGAGGAGGAGCAGGAAACGAGACAGAAGAAGAAGAAGAAAGAGAAGGACATGTTCGACTCGGACTCGTCAGATATGTTTGGCGAGAGCGACGAGGAAGAGGAGAATGCGCCTAATGCGAATGCCGGTGAAAACGCAAAAATGTCGACGACGCAGCAGAAAGCTGCCGCGGGTGGAACGGGAGGAGCACGCGAGAACAATTCCCTGGCGCTGAAAGATAACTGGGACGACGTCGAAGGGTATTACCGCGCGAAACTCGGAGAACTATTAGACGACGGCAGATATGAAGTTACGGAAACAAATTTCGGGAAAGGCGTGTTTAGTTCCGTGTTGAAAGCGAAGGATTTGAAGTCATCGTCGTTCGTCGCGATTAAAATCATCCGGAACAACGAAACCATGAGAAAAGCCTCGAAAACAGAAATTGCCATTCTCAAGAAACTCTCCGATCGAGACCCGGAGCATAAAAAACACGTCGTCCAGTTTCACCGTTCGTTCGAGTTTCGTGGTCATGTCTTTCTCGTGTTTGAAAAGCTCGCCATGAACTTGCGCGAAGCGGCAAAAAAGTTTGGTAGGGATGTCGGCATTTCCATCTCCGCGGTTCGCGTGTACGCGCGACAGCTGTTTGTCGCCTTGATGCATTTACAAAAATGTGGCATCGTGCACGCGGACATCAAACCAGATAACGTTTTGGTGAACGACCAACTGAACGTGCTGAAGATTTGCGATTTCGGCTCGGCGATATTCAACGCCGATAACGAGTTGACGCCGTATTTAGCCAGTCGATTCTATCGCGCGCCAGAGGTGGTTTTAGGTTTGCCGTACTCCTTCCCGATCGATTTATGGGCCGTCGGGTGTTGTCTGTACGAGCTATACGTCGGTAAGATTTGTTTCCCAGGTAAAAGTAACAACGAAATGTTGAAGTATTTCGTGGAAATGAAAGGCGCGGTGCCGAAGAAAGTTTTACGAAAAGCGGCGTTCAAAGAGAAACATTTCGATCGAGAGGAGAATTTACGAATAGCAGAAGTCGACAAAGTCACCGGAAAAACGATGTTTCGCGTTTTCGATAGCAACACTTTGTCGGCGAATAGAACCGGTCACTTAGAGTCGATACTCAGCGCGGTGTGCGTGGAGCACGGCGGCGACGATTTCGAGAGGAAAAAAGTGAGACAGTTGAGCGATTTGTTGGAAAAAATTTTCATCTTGGATCCCGAGAGAAGAATAACCGCCAGCGAGTGCTTGCAGCACCCGTTCATAATCGATACGAGTAAGTAAAATATATATGCCGCGAACAAATAGGACGCGCGTTATTAGTAGCTTTAAAAAAGTAGATTTATAGCAATAATAATACTAATTACGATAGAGAGTTTTACTGTGTGTGCGTTTGCGTGTGTGTGTGTGTGTGTCAGTCGAATCGTCATCGAATGATAAAGCGATTTTTGTATTAAAAGTTTTTGTGTTCAATCTCTTCGTCTTTTTATGTGTTTGCGTCTCGTTCGTTAAGCAACATACTATCTTAACGCCCTCGACCAATCATCTTGCTCGGATCCCAAGCCCCAGCCTTGGGTTTTGGTTTTTCCTTCGGCGGTTCTTCCGCCTTCTTCTCTGGTTCTGGTTCTTTCACGCCTTTGGCGATGACTTCGGCCATGATTTTAGAGTCTTGCGTGAAATCCATCGCGTCGCCTTTGAAAATCTTGTTGAAACCCAACTTGACTTTGAAGCCGCCGTCCATGGTATCCGTCACGTTTTTGCGCAATCTGTGCGACAAGCACGGTCCAATAACTTTCTCGACGTCTTCTTGCGTGACTTCGTCGCGGCCTTCGTACGCGACGTAGGCTTTCGCCGCTCTCGTGACGACGATATCCCCGCGCAAACCGTCCACATCCACTAAAGCGCACACCGAGGAAATCTTCAACTTAATATCTTTCGACATTTTCACGGACGGTAAAATATCTCTCGCTTTTTGAATTCTCGCTCTCAACGCTTCGGTCTCTTCGGCGCACTCCGCCTCGTACGCTTTCGGGTCTTCGTCGAACTTGATCTTGTTCATGACCAAATCCGTTCTCTTCTCGACGTCGTACACCGTCCCGACGCTGACTTTCATCCCGAAACGATCCAACAATTGCGGTCTCAATTCGCCTTCCTCCGGGTTTCCAGACCCAATCATGATAAACTTCGCCGGATGACTCAACGAGATCCCTTCTCTTTCGACGGTGTTCCATCCGCCCGCGGCAGAATCCAAAACCACGTCCACCAACGAATCGTCCAACAAGTTCACCTCGTCGATGTACAACAATCCTCTGTTCGCTTTCGCCAACAACCCCGGATCGTACGCCTTCTTCCCTTCCGTCAACGCCTTTTCAATGTCAATCGTCCCGCAAATTCTGTCTTCCGTCGTTCCCAACGGTACTTCCACCATCGGCACTCGAATCTTCGTCACCTCCATCGGCTCGCCGCGCTGAAACTTCTCCCTCACATCCGGACCCATCAACTGCGGATCCGTCGGCGAAGAGTTAAACACGTCCCCTTTCACCACGTCTATCTCCGGTAAAAGTTGAATCAAAGATCTCACGGCGACAGATTTCGCCGTCCCTCGATCCCCCATGATGAGCACCCCGCCGATGGCCGGGTCGATGACGTTCATGATCAAGCACAACTTCAATTCCTCCTGGTCGACGATTTTTACGAACGGGAACGTAATTGCCGCCTCGTTCTCGATAAATCCTTCCTGTCCAGGCTCTGCGATTGCGTTTACTCGTCTTCCTCTCGTGTGTCTTTTCTCGTCGCGCTCTGTCGTGGTGGTCTTTTTCTGCATCGCAAAAGCGACGCGTTGCAAACAAGCGTTCTGTGCCATTTTGTCTCTCTCTCTCTCTATTCTAAAACCGTATGCGCGTGCAAAAAATGCGCTCCTTTTCTCTTCTTCCGCGGGTTGAAAAACAAATCTCTCCCCTGTATTCTCTCTCTCTATATATGTGTGTGTGTGTGTGCGCGCGCGATGTCTTCTTTTAAGCGGCTTTGGGTGGTGGTGCGTTTTTCCTCTCTCCCTCTCTCTCTCTCTGCGCAAATGTAGATATTTGGATAGAATAGAGTTTTTTGTGCTCGAGAAGAGATCTTCTTCCTCGTTGGTCGTTCCTCTGAAGGAAGGTGGTGTTTTATAGTAATTACTATACACTTACACCCTAAAATATGTAAGGGGTTAGAGTATACTCTTTGAGTGAGGCCTTCTTTTTCCTCTACTCGTACCACACAGAAAAAAGACCAGAGAGTCTTCTCTTTACGCAGAGGAGAAGAAGAGGCACGACTTCAGAACACTCGCGCGATACCTTTGTTTTTTGTGCGAGAGAGAGAGAGAGATATTTGAATCGCGCTGAGACAAGCACGCGCGGATATATATATACATACATATATATATGGAGCGCGTATTGAGCCAAAATTCAGCGGCGGGACACCAAGCGGCGACCACCACGTCATCCCGGTGTCGTCAACACAACAGAGTAGCGAGCTTTGTTCGTTCGCTCTCTTCGAGGAGAGGAAGAAACGACGCTCTCGCGACGAGGGGTGATAAAGTTTCGAGCGGGAGACGACGGTCTGGGGCAGTTTTGAACGCGCGAGCCGCGATGGCGACGGATCGAATGACCATCAAAACGCACGTCTACGATCAATTATCCGCGGAGGAACAAAAAGCGCTCCTGAAGCGACCGCGCGTGGATTTCACGTCGATTGCGAATATCGTCGACCCGATCGTGGATAAAGTGAGAGATGAAGGCGACTCGGCAGTTTTGGAGTTTACGGAGAAGTTTGATAAGGTGAGACCGACGCCGTTGGTGGAGAAGATTGAGAACTTTGCGGCGCCGTCGTTGGACCCTATCGTGAAGGAAGCGTTCGACGTGGCGTTTGAGAATATTAAAAAGTTTCACGAGGCGCAGTTGAAGACTGGGGAGGTGGACGTGACGACGATGCCGGGCGTGAGATGTCGAAGAGTGGCGAGGCCAATCGGCTCGGTGGGTTTGTACGTTCCAGGGGGCACCGCGGTGTTGCCGTCGACGGCGCTCATGTTAGCCGTGCCGGCGATGATTGCGAAGTGTCCGATTGTGGTTTTAGCCACGCCACCGTTGAAAGACGGGACGATTTGCCCGGAAGTTTTATATTGCGCGAAAAAAGCGGGCGTGACGCACATTTTGAAAGCTGGCGGCGCTCAAGCCGTGGCGGCTATGGGATACGGCACGGAGACGTGTCCGAAAGTTGACAAGATTTTTGGGCCGGGGAACCAGTTTGTCACCGCGGCGAAGATGAATTTGCAAAACTCCGACGCGATGTGCGCGATCGATATGCCGGCTGGACCGTCCGAAGTGTTAGTCGTGGCGGACAAAGACGCGAATCCGAGCCACGTGGCGGCGGATTTGTTATCGCAAGCTGAACACGGTCCGGATTCGCAAGTCGTTTTGGTAGTCACGCCGGACGTAAACGTCGAGCGCATCGTCGAAGAAGTGCGAGTGCAAGCGAACAAGCTCCCGAGAGCGGACATCACAGAAAAAGCGTTGAGCCACTCGTACTGCGTCGTCGTGAAAGACATGGACGAAGTCGTGAAGTTCTCCAACGCGTACGCGCCGGAACACTTAATCGTCAACGTCGAAGACCCGGAAAGCTTACTCCCGAATTTAGACAACGCCGGAAGCATTTTCATGGGAAGATACACCCCAGAGTCCGTCGGAGATTACGCCTCCGGAACCAACCACGTCTTACCCACCTACGGTTTCAGTCGCATGTACTCCGGCGTCTCCTTAGACTCCTTCATCAAATACATGACCGTCCAAGAGTTGACGAAGGAAGGCATCGAAAATTTAGGCCCGCACGTCGCCAAGATGGCCGAGGTCGAAGGCTTGGACGCGCACAGATTAGCGGTGACTTTGAGATTAGGCATAGAGTAAAACAAAAAGAAGAGAAAGAGTCCGTTCGAAAATCGTTGAAATATACACACTAACGTGTTGTTAAATCGCTTTAATAGTACAATATATCTCGTCCCTTTACGCTTACGCTCGCGTACGCGCTCTTTTTGTTTTCTTCTTCTTCGATTTTTTGGTTCAAGTCGAGTTGTGGTCAAAAGTTTTCGTCGTCGTCGTTTGGGAAGAAAATCGTCAGTAATCGAACACCTTTTCCACGCGCGAATAAAACTCCAAACCACGACTGTCACAACCACACACACAGAGAGAGAAAGAGAGAGAGAAGAAGAAGAAGAATACCACCACGTCGTAAAGAGAGAAATGAACGCGGACGAGGCTTCTCGATGCATGGACATCGCCAACGAGAAACTTTCCTCCGCGAAATCGCCGGATGACTTAGATTCCGCTTTGAAATTTGCCAAGAAAGCGGTCAAGTTGAACGCGTCGCTCGCGTCGGACGTGGCGAAGTTGGTGCAGAAAATCCAGCGGAAAAAGGCGAGCGGGTTTGCGAGTTCCTCTTCCGCCGCTCGAGGCGAGGCGCGAGCGAAAGAGGCGACGGCGAGTCGCACGGCGCAAGAGACGAAGAAAGAATACGTCAAGGGAACCGCAGAGCAAGAGAAGTTGATGAGAGAGATTCAGGCGAAGAAGAACGATTACTACGCGGTGTTGTCGGTGGAGCGGACGGCGACGGAGAACGAGATTAAAAAAGCGTACAGGAAGTTAGCGGTGAAGATTCATCCGGATAAGTGTCAAGGGACTGGGGCGGAGGAGGCGTTTAAGATTGTGAGTAAAGCGTTTGCGTGTTTGTCGGACGCGGAGAAGAGGGCGGCGTACGATAGGTACGGGAGCGAGGAAGGGCCGCAAGGGATGCCTGGGATGCGGAGGAGACACGCGGGTCAAGCGCACTCGCCGTTTGGCGGTTTCGATGACGATATCGATCCGAGAGAGATTTTTAACATGTTCTTTGGCGGAGGTATGCCCGGCGTGAGGTTTCACACGTTCGGAGGGAACGGGTTTCATTCGCACGGGTTTCACTCCTCGCAGCAAAGGGCGAGGCAACAGCAAAGATATAGAGAGAATAGGAGTGATAGTAGTAATAGACGACAATCGGAACCGGAAGACTTAGCTTCGGCGTTTACGAGGAATTTCATGCAAATGATTCCGATTCTTTTGTTTTTGTTCTTGTGGGCGTTCTCGCCGGCGCCGGAGGTACATTATCAACTCTTTCAGGATTCACCGAATAGCGGTTACACGACGAAATTGCAGACCAAAAAATTAGAAGTGCCGTATTACGTGAAAAGTAAAGCGCAGTTTGATAAGAGCTTCACGCCTGGAACGTTCAATCGGCAACGCATGGAACAAACGATCGAACGCGATTACCAAGGCATGTTAGAAAACTCGTGCTTGTACGAGAGAGGGACAAAGGAGAGGATGTTGAGGAGTTATTCCAGAGATCAAAGAGAGAAAGGGAAAACGTACGAGATGCCGCATTGCGAGAGGCTGAAGGAATTGCGGCGAAAGATGATGCGATAACTCGTAAATATGCGTCTCAACAAGAAGAAGCGAATGGAAAATGATTATTTTATAGCGCGAAATAGAATTGTTACATTAAAAAAACAAATAAATAATTTCTAAGAAAGCACGTCGTTTCCGACGGCGTAATTCCACACGACGCGTATCATGGCTAAGAATACAGTGAGTATCGCCATTCGTTTCGCCCATATCAAGCGAATATCGATGACACCGTCAAACTCGGGGCCGGTTTGGATCCAGTCGTGGAAACCTCTCGACGCCTTGCGAAGCTCGACGCGCACGACGTCGACGAGCGCGAAAACAATCGCACTCATGGCAGATCGAACGCACTGCGTGGCCATTTCAACCGCAAACTTTCGCGAATTCGGCGTCGCTCTCACGACGTCGAATAAATCTTTCGCCAGCTCGCCTTCGAACGTTCGAAAATTCCCACCCATTGTCGCGGGCTGTTGTTGCTCCGCGGCGAGGTTCGCGGTGGACGGTCTTCGAGGCGGTAACCCGTCGAATCTGGGCGTTTGGTCCGGAACATCTCCAGACTCATCCGCAATTACGTCATCTTTTCGATCTTTGTCTTCTTCGATCTCGTTATTCTCTCTTTCTTCTCGTCGTCTTTGTTGCGCCATCGCTCTTTCCAACGGCGTCTTTGGCGATCCGCTCTTCTTGTTCTTCTTCGTGCCTTCTCCTTCTTGTTCGTCTTCTCCCATGGATAATCGTTTCTCCATCGCAAAACTCGCGCTCGCGCGAAACTCCTCTGCTGGTAAATCCGCGATCGATCCGCGACTTCTCGGACCTCTTCTCTTGTTTGATTGTCTCGCCATTTCCGAGACGAAACCGCTCTTGTGCGTTTCCGCCACGTACGTTTCCACGACTTTCGTCGCTACCGAATCGATCAACTTGAATCCAATTTGAGGGTTCGTCTCTAGAGCTTTGATGACATCGTTGAACGGATTTGCTTCGTTCCGTTGGTTTTCCGAGACGAACGATCGCACGCCAACGTCGATGAGATCAAACAGAAATTTTTTGCGCTTCTCGATTTCTCGCATGGCTAATTCTACGACGGTTTCGTACGTGAGAGGAGGAGCCTCGCCTTCACCTTCTCCTCCGTTCGAACCAACGCTCAATGCCAGCGCTTTCTTCGTCACGTTCGCCACCGATTCCACGCAATTCGTAAAAATCGAGTTAAACCTCAAAGCGCTTTCTTCCGTTTTCAACACCGTCTCGGTCACTCGCGATACGAAATCCGCCATCTTCTGCTCCACGTTTTGCAAACCGCCGTGAAAACCACCACCGAAACCACCACCACCACTACCTCCTTCATCGTTATTACTCAAACTGCCATTAGGCGCTAAAGAACTCCCGATTTCATTCACCCTCTGCACGCTCTTCATCACCCCTACGGCGATAAAATCCGACACCGCCTCCATAACTTCCGGCTGGCGCGCGCACTCCAATATTCGCCGCAATCGTCTCGGCACCGGTTTCGAATACAGTTTAAACGCATCCTTCTTCTCCTCCTCGCGTCTCCTCTTTCCATCGTTTTCTTTCCCCTCGTCTACTTCCTCTTCTTTTTCGTCGTCGTCCTCGTCGACCGACGACGTCCCGCACGTCCGCCCGCTCTCCGTTCTCTCTTCCTCTTCCTCGTCCGAAGAATTGAGGACAAATTCACTCACGTCCGTCGCCACGACTTGCACGAGTTCACTCAGCGCGTAAAACGCCGTCGCGTATCGAGCCGTCGCTCGTTGAAACTTCCGGTAGTTTGGCGAGTCTCTGATCGCGCTCACCGCTGTAGGTAGGGGGGGAAATGATGATGGTAAAAGAAGAACGCCGCGCGTGAGAATATATATAACAGAATTGGAAAAACAAAAAGAGATTCAATCGTCGCATTCGGAAAACAAGCGCACAAAAGCGAGAGAGAGACCGTAAAACGAACGATCCAACGAGGAGGGAAGTAAAAAGTGAAACGCACCGTAGTACCCGCAGGCGCCGGCGACGAGCGATCCGCAGAGCGTTTTCGCGAGCCGACTCTGTTGGCCCCCGGGAGGAGAAGGCATCAGATTCTTTCGCAATTTTTTGTGTGTGCCGGCCGCTTCGAGAGAGAAAAAAAATTTTCGTGCGCTCTGTGTTTTTTAGGGTTTAGGGTTTACATCGAGACCCTAAACTTTCAACTTTTCTCTCTCTTCCACAAATTAGAAATCGAACACAGAAGACGGCGCTCGGGACGATGATGATGCGCTCGCTCCTTTCCTCCACCTCTTCCCGTCCATCCTCCTCTCGCCGAGCGCTGCTCTCGTTCCTCTCTCGCTCTTGCTCCGCTCGTTTTTTATCTTCTTCTTCTTTTGAAGAAGAAGCGGATGGTCTCGCGAAGAAGAGAGCGCTCTCAAATTCTCTTCCAATTTGGAAGCGTGTTGCGTGCTCTTCTGACACACGCCAACCGCCAAACTGCATCAAAGCCGGATTCGCCACCTCTCGGTACGAGAAGAAGAAACGAGCGACCGAGAAGAACGAAGACGAAACGAAAGATTTGTTAGTTTTACTCCACGACAAACGACTGCGCAATCGCGCGCAGTTCGGGGAAAACATCAACGCGTCCAAGAAGCAAAGAGCAGTCACGACGCTCTACCGCAAGTTACTGCGCAAATCGAAACGGTTTCCAGATCCGACGTTGCGGCACTTCGGGTACCACAGGGTAGGCGAGCAATTTAGACGACACCGGCACGAGACCGGGAGAGCGAAGATATCGATTTGGAAGAAAGAGGCGACGAAACAGTCGAGGAGGATGGAGCGGGCGCTGCGGGGCGACCGCGACGATTACAGGCACTTTCTCGAGCTCGCGTACGGCGTGAAAGGGCGGATGGGACACGCGATGCGAAGGTTTGAAGAGGAGAGGAAAGTGGATAAAACGAGAAGGCAGGAGAAGTTTTTGTTGACGCCGATCGACCGGGAGACGATGGAGACGTTTTCAGTGAAGACTTTGTTGAAGATGACGGAGGACGCGAGTTTGAGAGAAGGCGCGAAGTTCGAGGAGCAGATGGACGCTTTGAAGAGGAAGGTGCCGACGTTTTACGGTTTCAGTCGCGATAACAATCTTGCTTTTGATGCAGATGGATTAAGCGACGAGAAGGAGGAGGACGATGATATATTTGCGTTCGAAGACTCTAGAGACCGATCGCGAGCGACGGAAGACGCCATCGACGCGTTAGAATTAGGGGATGCCACAGCCGAAGAGAAAGAGCGTAAACGAAGATCCAAACTCAGACATTGGCACGTCCACGACGACACCATGTTCGAGAAATACGCACCGAGCAGACTTTTTCACGGATACGACGCGAACTGGGAGAGCAATCACGTGGCGTTGCTCAAATGCGTGTTCGAGCAGACTCTCGTCGGTCGATTGGACCAAATGCCTCGCAAATGGTTTCGAACGTACCGGAGGACTTTATTCGAAGACGGCGAACCGAATTCGAACAAAAACAAAAACGAAAAAGTCATCTCCTCAAACGCGTTGGAAGACGTCCAAAGAACCACGCCTTTACGAATAGTCGTCGCGAAAGAAGGCCAGAGAGAACAAAACTCAAACGATAGCGGCGAGGAAGATAAATCGTCCTCGAAGAAGAAGAGTAAAGAGGGGAAGAGCGGAGCGGGAATAAAACTCGCCGAGAGTACCATCATACTCTCGTGCTTTCAGAGAGTGGGAATCTGATGTGAATGACATTCAATCTGATTTCGAGGAATCTCGCGAAACATCATTCAAGAAATGTATTATATACGTCGGATTAAGCATACGCGCAGAGAACATTTTAGGGCAATTTAGTGTACACGTTAGTAACGAATAGAAGTAAGAGTAGAAAATGTAATAACGCGCGCACGGTTGAAACTGCGGAGGAAGAAGAAGAAGAAGAAGAAGAGTCGTTTTTAACCTTCCTCGATGTCGCGTCGAATCGACATTTTTTTCGTTTCTCGTTTTTCCCAAACCCACACACACGAAAGACAGTTAGCAAAAAGTTCCAAAATCCAACACACACAAAAAAGCTGTACAAAAAAATCAATCGAACCATGTTATCATTCACCCAATCCGTCTCAACGACTCGCCCACGAGTAGTCAAACCATCGACAAAGCGTGGCACCAAAGTCGCCCTCACCCCGCGCGCGGTCATCCACGAGAACATCACGTCGTTAATCGGAGATACTCCCATCGTCAAAATTAACAAATTGGCCCCGGAAGGCGTCGACATGTACGTCAAGTGCGAATACTTCAACCCGTTGTCGTCGGTGAAGGATCGTTTGGCGTTAGCCGTGATTGAAGACGCGGAGAAGAGCGGGAAGTTGAAGCCCGGGATGACCGTGGTTGAAGCGACGAGTGGGAATACGGGTAAGTTGTCGTTGTCGTTGTTGTTTTCTTTTTTGATCGGAAATCGGAAATTTTCCTCGATTGGGCTTTTGCCCTTTTGAGATATTTTTTCTCTTCTTCTCTTCTCTCCAATTAAATTAAATGAACGCGCGAAAATGATTCTTCTTCTTCTTCTTCTTCTTCTTCTTCTTCTTCTCATTATTAGGCATCGCGGTTGCAATGGTGTGCGCGCAAAGAGGGTACCCGTGCGTCATTTGCATGGCGGAACCGTTTTCGATCGAACGCCGTAAAATTATGCGCATGTTGGGCGCGAAGGTCATCGTCACGCCGAAGGGCGGTAAAGGTACCGGGATGGTCAAGAAAGCGGAAGAGTTAGCGGAGAAGCACGGGTGGTTTTTGACCAGTCAGTTTGAGAACGAGGCGAACTGGAAGTTTCACGAGAAGACGACCGGGCAGGAGATTTTGAGAGACTTTAACGGGAAGAATTTGACGCACTTCGTGACTGGCTACGGGACCGGCGGGACGTTTCACGGCGTCGCGAAGGCGTTGAAGGCGAACAGACCGGACGTGAAGATTTGCTTGTTGGAACCGTCGGCTGCGCCTTTGTTGGCGTCTGGGACGAAGACGGAAAGAAAGCCGTCCGGCGCGCCGGTTGGGTCGCACCCAGCGTTCACGCCGCACCCGGTCCAAGGTTGGACGCCAGATTTCATTCCGCTCGTTTTGGAATCCGGTCTTTCGATGCACGATGAATTGATCCCGATCGATGGTCCGGATGCCATGCAGTGCGCAAAAGATTTAGCGTCGAAAGAGGGTATTTTCACCGGTATTTCCGGCGGGGCGACCTTTAGCGGCGCTTTGAAAGTTGCTCGTTCTGCGCCGAAAGGCAGTTCGATTTTGTGCATGCTTCCGGATACCTCGGAGAGATACATGTCCACGCCTTTGTACGACCAAATTCAAGCTGACATGGACGAATCCGAGTTGGAAATCGCGAAAAGTACGCCGAGCTTTCAGTTGATCCCGGGACAAGAGCCAATCTTACAAGCTTAAAAATCTATTACATCTTGTTGTTTATTCGTGTTTTTTTATCAAAATTAATTTCAATTCATTTCAAAACTAAAAGAACCATTGCGTAATATCAAAAAAATTCCTCTGAATTACTTTTCGCTACCTCTTTTTGCATTTGCGTTCGCGCGTTTCTTTTGCACTTTCAACAGTTGCACTCCGCACTTCTCGCACGATGGCGTTGTCAACCAAATTTCGGCGTTTGGCGTCGCGACTTCAGATTGCGGCATCGCCGCGTAACATCGATCGCATTCCGCCGATGCGTCGTCGTCCAACTCTCGTAAATCTAATTTCAAATCTTCCGCGCTAATCGACGGATCCAAGATTGAAAACTCCTTCAGCGCATTCGTCTGTTGGTTTTCCTCTTGGTACTCTTGGACGTAATCGTCGTGGTCCATTTTCTCAACCTTCGGTTCGATTTTTTTCTCTTTCGACTTGAATTCTTGAATCTCCTCTTCGGTCAAGTATTCGTCCACGACTTCAGGTCCGCCTTTTAAATCTATTTCGTGTTCGCTATCGTCATCGACGTCATCGCTCGTTGCAGGAACCGTACCGTCGTGAGTTAATAGCGACTCAATCGCATGAATCGGGTGTTCAATTTCATCAATCGGGAAGATGAACGGCGATCCGTGATTGTCCGAACTCTCCCTCTTTACGCCGCCATACTTTTCTTTCAAGCACATTTTATACTTGACCGCTGGAGATGACAACGACGATCCTTCTCCTTCCATTAACGCGGTCGCATCTCTACTCTTGTCGTTCTCCTTACTGTTTCTACCCAATTGCGCGTTTGGATCTTCCATCGAACATAACTCGTGCGTATGGCGAATATCCATGATGGTCGCCGTAAATGAACTCTTGCCCGTGCCAATAAAATCCTCCATCATCGAACACGTCGCCTTGTCGATATAAATCGCTTTACTCTTGTCCATTTCGCTTCGATGCATGGACCATTCTACGCGTAAACCACCGATTTGGTGCAACATGCCTCGTAAAGTGTTCACCGCCACGCGACCGTCGTACCGTTTATCGTCCGGGTACATCTCTGGGTCGTTCGTCAATAACAAAACCGTGCTCAATTGCATAACCTCAGCTCTGTTAATGATTCGTTCTGCGGCGTAGCTGATGTTTTTTACGAATTCGTTGCCGATTTTCTTCCATAAGAAATCCTCTTGGCGCCAGTGGACGCACAGCGTGTCGCTCGGTTCAATTTTCAACTTATCAATTTCTTTGTTCGCTTCTTCGTAGATTTCATCGTTCAAGTTCCCGTTCGAATAGCACGGTTCGATGCTGCTAAACGACAACAAGTTTCTCGCTCGTCGGCGTCTTCCGGCGTTCGAGTTTGCGTTTTCATTCCACGCCTGGCGAATAGTCTCCTCTGAAATTTGATGTTGCGGTTGCAGCTGCTGCGGAACGCCTGCGCTACCTAGTTGTAATTGTTTCTGTTTATCCTCTAATTTTTGCTGTTTAATTTGCTGTTCTCGAGCTAAAAACATATCTTTTCGCGGTATGCTTTGTTGTTTGGCGCGTTCGAGAGGAGTTTCACCAGTTTTGTTGTCCCTACCCTTCTTGTTACCATTCTTCGCTTCCGCCGCTTTCTTCGCTCTCACCGCGTCTCGCTCCCTTCGCCTCTTCTCCACGGCTTCATCCGCCCAACCCAACTGTTCTACCTCTCCTTTCACGTACCTCTGCGCTTCTCTCTGCCAAAGGTTTGGATACGTCGCTCCCGTGCGCGGATTCACCGGCTCGAAATCGTACATCCCGGCGAAATAAATTTCGTTCCCGTACTCTCTCGCTTCCGCTATATTCGACGTCACCACCTTCCACTCCACCTTGTACTTATGCTTCGGTATCAAATACTCCCCGAGGCGGTGTCTCTCAATCTCGCACCACCCCTCGACTAACTCAAAACACGGCATCCCGTTCACCACGTCCGCCGTTATGCTCCTTCCTAAACTCTCCACGTTGAACGTCCGCAGCGACCTCTGCTCCACGAAAGACTCCCCGTTCGAATCCGACGTTGGCACTAAATTACACGACTGTAAACTATCCCGATCGAAATATTCCAGCGGGTTCATCGTCGGATACATGTTCTCGTCCCCGGGTTTCCGCTTACACGCCGGCACGTGCAGCGTATCCACTCTTAATTTCTCCGCCAACCATCGCGCCTTCACGAGGCAGTTTTCGCAGTTGCTCGCGCCACCGAACGAGCCGTAGTACATGTGCACGTCCGTCCCAGAATTATCCGCCGGGACGAATTGTTTCTGATGCTGTTTCCCGAGCGCGGAATCGTCGTTGTTGTTGTTGTTATTCTCGTTCGGTATTGGCGCGGCGTTGTTTTCTTCGCAATTGACCCCCGCGGGGACGAAGAAGAGGAAGACGACGAGCGCGACGAGGATGAAGGATGGCACCACGGCTCCCAAACGCTTCTTCATCGTCGCCATCTTCTTCTTTTTGCTTTCTGTGTATGCGCGCGTGTGTTGCTTTGATATCAATCGCGGGGCTCTGTTGTCATTCTCTTTTCTGAGCGGCTTTTGCTCTGCTTTTTGTAATGTAATGGGGAGATTTTTGAGATTTTTGGCCGCGGGCTCTTCGTGTGTTCACTCTCTCGTATGACTTCTAAAACTCTATAGAAATACTATTACACAATACACAACTACTCGTACACACTACGCGCGCTATTATAATAATTTTTATCACTCAGCTCATTCAAACTGTATCGCTGGTACCGTACGTGTTCTTTCTATCTTTGTTCTTCGCGTTGTTGTTGGCGTCGTCGTCGTTCGCGGCGAGGAGGGTCTCTTTCGCGGTATCGTCGTCGTCGCGCGCGGGACCGGCGCCACTGCCCCAGTTTTCAATCTCCGGGTGGATGCACTGGGCGATTTCCATCAAGATGAGCGCGACGCAGGAAACGAAGCAGAACACGGAGGTGTATTTGAGCAAGTTGGTCACGTCGTGGCCGAAGATGGTGAACTTTGCCGGCGTGAGTAAGCCGCCGCCGTTGGGGAGGACCAGGACGTAATCGGGCATCAGGTAGACGTCGCCGTCGGAGCCTTGGATTTCGGACCATCGCTTGTCGCTGCCTTCGGCGCAGCTGTTACCATCCGTGAGCGGATAGTTCTGCTCAGAGTATAAACCGCACGCGCCGTAGGCACCACCTTCGGTCAACTCCATGGCAATTCGCGCGTAGCCGTCCTCGCCCCAATCGACGCCGTAGGAGTTTTTGATCAACCAGTACGGTTTCTTGGCGGCTTCGTCCATGCCCCATCCGACAATGACTGCGGCGTGGTTGATTGCGGTGACTGAATCCATCGAAGCGGGAGGACAATCGGCGACTTGGACCAAACCCCCGCCGTATAACTGCAACGGTTTTACGTTTAATCCAACCGCGATGGGTTGTTGCTTCACCGCGCGCATCAAAGCCAAAATGGTATCTTTGCCTTCTAACGGCGCGATTTCGCAGTATCCGTCGATACCAATTCCTCTCGGTTTCGGTGCTCGCGAGTCGGGTATTATCTCCCCGTTCGAGCCCAAGTTGGACGGTAACGGACACTCGTCTGCGGGCGTGATGTCAGTGCTGAAATCTCTCGAGCGCAAAATGCCGTCGCGTTGGACGCCGATCCAGGCGTACGCGGTTGCCATGTTGCCCGTGTGACACCCGGAATCGAGCGTGTCGCACGATAACAAGTGGTACGGTGACAAATCCGGTCGACTGCCGGTATTGATTGCTTTTGAATCCGCGATTACTTGCACCGTCGAATACGCCCAGCATCCGGAGCACGCGCCTTGAGAATACACCGGACCGATATCGATTTTGTTTCGCCAGTCGAGATGTTTCTTGAACGTCGTCGTGTTCGAGTTCGGATCGTTAAACTCGTGAATTTGGACGTCAATGACGTTGTTTGACGTCTCCTCTTCATCTTCTTCCTCGGATTCGTTCTCGTTTTGAAAGTTGTACTTATCGACGACTTTCTTCTTCAAGTTTTCATCCTTGGTAATCTCGCCGAGTTGAGGAAGTTCGCGCGCGATGCCCTGCTTGGCGTTTTTCAACTTGTTCGCTTTGCGAGCTTTCTTGATCTCTTCCGGGGTCATTTTCTTCGCGCGTTCTTCTTGTTCTTTGCGTTCTTCTTTGGAGAGGCGCTTTTTCGCAGGCTTCGACTTTTCTTCTTCTTTTTCTCCTTCTTCCGCGGTGGCTTCTTCCGCGGCAGCCTCGACTTCTTCGTCCTTCTCTTTCTCTTCAGCGGTGGCTTTCTTGCTCTTTTTTGACGAGGATGCCGAAGCTTTCTTTGAAGAATGAGAAGATGACGACGTTTTCGACGACGACGGAGAAGAACCAGACGATTCTTCTTCTTCTTCTTCTTCTTTCTCGTCTGTGGTGGATTCAACGCTTTCCGCCTCCCGATTTTCTTCCTCGTCTTTCACGAATTCCTCTTTCGTCATCGACTCGGTCGTCGTTGACGTCGTCGTTTTATCTTTCTCCGCGTTTGAATCGTCTTTCTCGTCGTCTCCTGCGGCAGCTACTTCTTTGTTCGCGAATAATCCGTGATGATTATGTTTGCCAAACTTTCTAGAAGCGCCGCCTTTCGCAGCAGCCTCGGCGGCAATTTTATCCTTCTTCGCTTTGCTCGCCTTTCTGCGTTCTCTTTCCGCTTTATCCTCTTGATGCTCTTTCGGAACGTACGTCGCGTGCGTATCTTCAAACTCATCTTGCGTCAAATCCGCAAATCGAGTGATCCCTTTGCGCATGTGCGATCCTCTTTTCTTAGCTAATCTATTTTGCTCGTCGATTTCCTTCACGTTGGCCAAGAAAACGTCTTGCTTTTGAAACGCAACTTCGCACGGCCACCGCGAGTCATCGCCGCAATACTCGGACCTTTTGTCGTATTTAAACACGAATTTAACAAACTCAGAATCTAACGTCGCATCCGTGATGTCGTTCAAAGAAAATTTTTTCGCGTTGCTGCCGGTGGCGTTTTGCATCTTCTTCGGGATAATGACTCTCGCGTTGACTGCCTCGCGTTCCTTTTCTGGAAACTGTCTAGATAAGATGTCCTCCGTCTTCTTGCTCGCTTGCGTTTGCGTCGTGGTCGTCGTCGACTCTTCGATGGAAGTATCATCAATCTCGACCTCGCTTTTGTCTTTCTTCGCGTCGTCTGCGATGGCTTGTTTCAACTCCTCCAAACTCGGTCCGGATTCGTCCTTCTCCGCGACGACTACGGCGTCGTCTACTTCCTCTACCACTTTACCAAAAATTCCTCTCTTCGTCGACGACGACGAAGAAGAAGAAGACGTGTCGTCTTTATCGTCATGCTTTTCTGTCTCTTCGCGCCGCGAACTTCCTAAACTAGCCATCGCGTACGACGCAGCCACCGTCATCTTCTTCATCTCCTTCGTCGCGACTACGTTCTCCTCCTCCTCTTTTTTGTCCGACAACCTTCGCGGCGAAGACGAAGAAGTCTTCTCAAACTCGCTCCTCTTCCGCATCCCGGTCTCGCTCATCAGCTTCTCGTACTCGCTCTTCGTCCTATCCGCGAACTGATTATCCACGCTCAGCTCTAACTTTGTCTCCGTCGGCCACCCTCGCTCGAGCGCTTCGTTGTGCCTTTCCACCCGTCTCAGGTTCTCGAGGTAAATCTGTTCTCTCGCGAAGGACTGCGGGCACAACGCCTTCTTCCTCTCTCCGTCGTCGTCGCCGTCGTCGTCGTCGCAGTACGACTCTCTGCGTTCGGGAAATTTGCGAAGCCAGTCCTCGAAGCGACTGTCCAATCTGCGTTCCGTTTCTTCTTCTTCTTGTTCGTCTTCTTCTTGATCTCGATCATCTTTTTCTTCGTCTTCTTCTTCGTCCAGTTCTTCTAAACTTTGCAGCTTCTCCGCGAGGAGATTCCCAATCGCCTCGTGCCGGTGAATATCAACGCTCTCGTCGCGTATGTCATCGAAAGCTTTCGGTCGCGAAAGTCTTCCTCCTTGTCGCCCACTCGTCGTCGTCGTCCCACCGCCGCCGGAGAGTATTTTATTTGCCAGTTCTCTCGCGTCTGGAATCAAACCGTCGTCGTCGATGACTTCTTCTGCGACGAGGCGCGGGGGCTCCCCCTCCACAGAGGCGTCGGAATCTTCTTGCGCGGAAACGACGCGCTCTGCTGCGTTGAGAAGAAGAAGAAGAAGAAGAAGAATTGTCGCCGTAAATAGGTAAAACGAAGAACTCCTCTTCTTTGTCGTCGTCTTCATCGTCGTTATTATTATTATCGATGCGCGCGGCGCACGGAAGAGACGGGGGGATTCTCTCGAATCTTCCACAACAACGCAGCCGCGGTTTGAAGACGAAGAAGAAGAAGAAAAACGCGAGAGTTTTTTTAGTCGTTTAGGGTTTTAGAACATTTTTTTTTCTTCTTTTTTTTTTTGAAGTTAGTTTTGTGAGCACCCTCTTTTCTTTCTTTCTTTCTTCGTTTTACTGGGGAAACTTACTTTTCTCTCTCTCTCTCTCTCTCTCTCTGAGGAGGGAAAACTCCGTTTTAAAAGCGCTGTTCTCTCACACGAAGAAGATTGGAACAATGGAGAGAAGCACTACTGGACACGCACACGCTCTTGTTTATTATTTTTTTTACGAGTACTTGCTGGTATTCTACTAAAACTCATAACAAAACTAAACCAACATCTTCGGCGGCGTTTGCGCTCCCGAAGAGTCTCGCGAAACATTTCGAGACGTACGGCGCCGCGACTTCCTCGTACGCTTTAACCGCCTCTTTGTACGCTTCTTTCTTCTTCTCCGTGCTCGACGCTAACTCGTTCGTTTCTCTGTTTTTCAAACTCTTTTGACCGCTTTCGAAAGTTTTTCGCAAACTCTTCGCGAACGGTTTCTTACATCCTCTCAATTTGGGGGTCAACAAACGAACTTCGTTAAATGCCGCGACGATGCCGTTGACGAACGCAGCAATCGGGGCATGTTCCAAGAGAGATTGCGGTGGCGCGTATTCTCTGTTTGCATCTTTACCATCCTTATTCGCGTCGTTTTCTGTCGTCGTTTCTCCACCCGCTAAATACGTCGTCCATCGGTGCGTGCTCAAGGACTTCTCAAACGCTTCCGAAGCGGCAACTAAAGCGTCTTCGAATATCCTCAAGGCGTGTTTTTCAAACACCTTTCTGAGCAGCGGTCTCGTTTCGACGCCAACTCGAGCTAATGAATTCCCGCAGTACTCGCAGTGTTCAAAAACAGACGCCAACGCGCCGCCTTCGTCGACTCTTTGTAACGACTCGTCTAAAGCATTCTTGTACGATTCCGCCCTTTGTGAGGACCACGCGGAGAGTAACACCGCTGATTCGTCCGCGGTTACGTTGCTATTATTGCTAGTGCTCGTTGTTGATGTTTCTTCGAACGCGCTAGTACCGTCGCCGTCGCTAAAGATGGCGCGATACTGCGTCACCACGTCGAACACGTGCACTCTGTGCACGTCCGTCAACTTCTTCGCGCGATCGTACGGTGCCAACCATCTCCTCACCTCTTCGCACGCGTTTCTCACGAACACTTCTCTTCTCGCCAAAAACGCTCTTCTCAGCGCGGTTTCGCTCTCAAAATACCTCGACCTTCGCACGTGTCCCACGATCCTCAAACATTCCGGCAACTGAATCGGTTCTTGCAACCTCACCAACAACTTCTTCAACATCTTCTTATTCGCCACCCTCGCGCTTTCCCTCAAATCATCAATCACCGGCACGTCCGGTAAACTCGCTCTCAGACGTTCCGCGTACAACTCCAAATCCAACGCCTCGTCGTACGCTCCGTTCCTCCCGCACTGCTCCTGCGTCTGCGGAATCTCCAATATATCCGAAATGTCCCCGGGCACGCGATTCAACAGCTGCTGATTCACCGCTCGCGCTCGCGCCACGCTCTCCGCTCTGTTCGCAAAATCTCTGCACGATTTCTTCAGTTCCGGCAACGCGTCCGCGACGTGTTGCAAATCAACTCTCGCTTTCTCCACCCGATCGCGAACGACATCGTACGCGGAATGCGCCGCGATAAACGCGCGGTAATGTTTTATCGCGGCGTCGCGTTGCTTCTTCTCCGCGCGCGCGAGTTCTGTTTGTAATCGTTCCGGTTCCTGTTAAAGAGAGAGAGAGAGAGATAAAGAGTAAGGGTGATGAGAGAGATATCTGTGTCAGCGCGCGCGATTCCAACACGCGTTTCAAAGCGCGGGGACGACGATATAAATATTATTCCCGAAGAAGAAGAACGAGAGAAAAGATAACAAAAAGCGGCGCACCTTGCCGAGCCGATCGACGGAGTAGGACAGCAAGTCCGTCAAGTACTGGTCGTCTCTGGTAGTCGCGTTCTCCATTCTGTTTTATCGAGGTACGTAAAAAGAAAGAAGAGAGTTGACGAAAAATGAATGAGGTTTGAATTCAATTCTCGAGAGATACGCGGAGACTTTAAAAAAATGTGAACAACTCTTTCGCGCCGCGCGAATGTGCCGCTTTTCATCATTAAAACTTTCTCTTTATACTCATAACAACACGGTATATATCTCTCGTTCTTTAATTCTAATTCGTTTTTTACGTGTATGTCTGTGTTACGATGCTCGCGCGCGTGTGTGTATATGCATATTTTCTTTACCGCTTCTATTTGTTTTTCATTTTTACAGGATGGAAGCCCAGCGCGTCGCCGTCGCGGGAGGCGTCGCTGGTGGTGGTTGTGTTTGAGCGTCGGCGCTGTCGGTACTGCCTTTGTTGTTCGTCGTCGTGGTCGTTTTTGTCGTCGCGTTGGTGGTGGTATTTCCGAATTTCGGGAAGCTTTTTTCGCAGGAGGATTCCGGAGGAGGCGCGACTGCGTCTCTCTTCCTTTCTCTCTTTCGCCGCGGACTGCTGTTGGCGCTTTTGGATTTCTGAGAGGAGGCGCGTTCTTCGTCGCTGACCCAGACGCCTTTTAGGCACAATCTGACCGCCTCTACGGCGAGTTGGACGTCGGATTCGTCGAAAGTGACGGCCGTCGTCGCGCCTCCGTCTTCGCTGAGAACAGAACCCGGCGGCGAGATTTTCTGCTGCTTGCTCGTCGTCGTCTTCTTCTCGGCAACTTTTCTCAGCGTATCCAAACAGACGGCGCCTTTCGGGCCCCAGGAGGGTTGCAAAGGGACCGATTTGGACCGAGCGGGAGAGAAACCTTTGGAAACGTCTCGTTCGATTTCTTCTCGTTCGTAGACGAGATCGTCGTTGACGAAGGCTTCTTCCGCTCTCGCTTTCTTCGTCTTCTTCGTTCCCCACGATTTACCAGTCTTCTTTGATTTCTTCTCCTCGGACGTTGGAGTAGACGGTTTCTGCAGCGCGTCTTCGTTATCGTTGCTCGATTGCGTTTGACGAGCAGCACCTCCGCGTGCGACGTGGACCCACGCCACGGTTTCCACCATGGATGATGACGCGTTTCCTCCGTCAATGACGGCGGTAGTCTCCGATGACGATCTCGAAGGCTCGTCTTGTTCGGAAACCTTTGACGATTGGTGCTCCAAAAGCTTCGCCGAAACTGCTTTCGCCGCCACCACGTTACTGCCGGCCGGTTCCACGTTCGTCGTCGTTGTCGTCGTATTCCTCGCGGGCGTGTTTGCATCAGACGAAGAATTCGAGTTGCCGCACGCGATTTTCCAGTTCATCGACGGTACTCGAGCCGCTGGAACAATCTTTGTTTTCGTCGAATTTATCTGCGGTATCGGATTCGGCTTAGGTCGGACGTTCATCGAGGGCGTTTTTGTTCTCGTCGCTTGTGGCGCGGGGATGTGAAGGACTGACCTCGGAGCAACAGCGGACGGTGCCGATACCGCGGCGACTGGGTGCGGTACGAGCTGCGGAGGCAACGGCGGTGGTAACGGCGGTGGTGGCATGGAAGGCATGGAAGGCACCGATGGCACGAAAGTCGGAGTGCTACTTCGCGGTGGCGAGGACGGCAACGGTGGCAGCGGCGGCGGCGGTGGCGCGACGACGTTTCCGCTATGACGTTTGTGCATCATCACCGCGTTGTTCAACGTCGCGTTTTGTCGTTCAATTGCCAATCGTTGCATTTCAATGCCAAAGTTCAAGTGCGTGTGAATAGTTTCCAAACAACCCGTGATGATATCTTTCGACTCTTCAATAGGTGGCGGTATGGAAGCTGTCTTGAACGCCGCCGAGGACATGTACTTATCTAAAGGTGATAACGGCGAATTCGGCGGCATGCTTCCGTTTGAAGACGTCGTGTTACTATCCGATCCAAGCGACATCACAGACTTTGCATCGTCTCCAGAATATTCCGCAGAATCTGTCGTAGAATCGCCCGTTTCCGATCGCGGCGGAGAAACAGCCGGCGAGGACGCTTCCGAATCTGGCGGCGATATCGAACCGTCACTCGACGACATCTTTGCCGTTCTATCGTGCGCGGTTGCTATTTCCGCTCTGGCCTCAGCCGATGATAACGCTCTCGGAAGAGTGCTCGGCTTAGATGGTCCATCCCATCGTCCCCAGAACAAACCTCTTTCTCCGTGCGCGTCTTTCTCTTCCTCGTCGAGCATTAACCGAATCTTTTCCTCGTCGTCTTCTTCTTTTGAAATCTTATCTTTACTAATTGGCGACTCGTTGAGTTTATTACACGGCGACTTCAACGCCACCAAATCGTCCGCGACGGAGTGCGAGTGAAACGGCGAAGACGAACCGAGCGATGGTTTTCTATTGTGCAAAGTTTTGTTCGTTGTCTGCGGCGTAACGGGCAGTCTGACGTTTTTGAACTTCTCGTCGTTTTTGTCGTCCTCTTCGTCGTCTCCCACGCAGCTGGCGAGCTTCCCGCCTCGGTTTGCCAGGGCAACTTTGAAGAAATGTTCGAACCCTCTGCGTATATTTTCAGGTTCTGCTTCCATTTCCAACCGTTTCAATCGCTCTGCGCCTAATCGGAACGCTGCTCGAACTCTCGCGAAGTTGCCCAGCGAAACCGATCGACCCAAATTGTTCGTCTCCGAGAGCGGATCTAAGATGTGCAAGTGCTTCGCACCAATCGCGCGTCTCCGAAACGGTACTTTCTTGACGTTTCCTATGTTCAACAGAACGTTTGCATCCGGTCGCGAGTCTGGTCCGTACAGCTTCAAAATCGTGTCCATAAAGTTGTCGTTCAATGAGCTCGAGCTCAGCCGCGGATCCGGGGCTTCCGATTCTCCTTTTTCTTTTTCGCAAAACTCTTTCAAGGACATCTTGTCCAACTTCTCAACGGGAACGTCGCCAAAGATGGTCACCGCGTGCGTTTCCCACGGGAAGTTCGACACGTACTCGAAAAACACTCTCAAGACGTCGAGCGGCGTCTCGATTTCTCTCGTTTGAAATCTCCTCAAAGCGCAAATGATCAAAGTCTTCAAGGCGTACGTGGACAACAACGCGTACGGCGCGCCCAATATCCGAGACTCGTAAAACGCCCACGCTTTGACTAAAATCACCGATCGTTTGAACAAATCTTTCTTCCCGATTTTCGCGTTCACCTCGTTTAAGAACGCCAACGTGGCCAAGCCGCCGAATTGGTTGGCGCTCACGTCGACCACGATGCCGTCGACGACGCACTTCAACAAGCGCACGTCCGCGTGGATGACCACGACGTCTTTCACCTCCAAATCAGGATATTCTTCGTCTCGTCGTTCAACATCGTTATCCTTCTCTATCTCGTTTTCGTTTTCTTTCGTTGTTGTTGTTGTTGTTGTTGTTGTTGTTGTTGTTGTTGTTTCATTCTTCTTCTTCTTAGTCTCTTTCTTCTTCTTCTCCTCCCGTTCTTTCTTCGCTATGAACGCGCTCAGCCGTTCCGGCCACGTCTGCGAATCCAAAACCTCGTGATCGCCTAATATGCACATGTCGATGTCCCCGTCCGGTAAATACGTTCCAAACGGCACCGAACCAAACGAAGAAACAACGATTGGCGGTTTCACCTTCATCTTCGAAGACGAAGTCGAAGATGTCGTCGTCGTCTCGAAGCACTCGCGCACGAGCGATTCCATCTTCTTAAACACCATCCGTCTTCTCTTCTCCGATTGTTTCGAAGGCCGGAGCGACGCGATCAACTCTTCCGTCAGCGATTCTAGCATTTTGTTTGATGGTTTCTTCTCGAGCGCTGGTTTTTTCTCGCTTCTTCCATCGTTGTTTTTTTCGACGCGTAATGAGGCTTCTTCGCTTCCTCCCGTCTTCTTCTTTTCTTCTCGCGCTTCTTCTTCTTCCGATCGACGACGCATATCCATTGAAGAAGTACATGACCACGACGACGTCGTTTCTCCTCTCTCTTCTTCCTCGTTCGGGGACCAGTTGCTCCCGGCTCTCTCCACGAAAGACGGGAGTCTTCTGCCTATCATTGTTGTTATTCGCGTCGTCGTCGGAGAGTTTATTTACGATGCTGCGCGTTGGTAAGAGACACCTCTTCTTTCCGCTCCCAGCCGGCACTCTCGCCTCTCTTCTCTCTTATCTGACAAAATGGAAAAAAAAAAATGGAATTTAACTCTCTCTCTCTCTCTTTCGCAAAAACACCACGAACAACAGAGAGAGCCTGTATACCGCTCCTTCTCTCTTCTCTCTCTCTCTCTCTTCCCTTTTCTGGCGCCCTGCGTCGTCCCTTCTTTTTTTTTCTCTGGAGGAGAGAGGTTTCGTGTCTCGCAAAGTTTATTATCACGAGACAAGAGACGAGTTGTTTAACAACGTGATGGAAAAAAGTTTATTTAGCAGCAGCAAAAAACAGTATTGCGATATAGATACAGTCAGTGGGTGTATCTTTTTCTCGTTTATTACGTACTTTTTTGCGCCTTCGTGTGTTGTACTTTATGGTAGTCTTCTTGGTTGGGTTTTCAAAAAATCTCTCTCTCTCTCTTTGCTTTTCTTTGAGACGAGAAGAGATTTTCTCTCTCTCTCTCTCTCAAAGAAGAAGTCTCTCGAGTGACTTTTGTCGCAGAGAAAAAATAAGAGGTTTAGGGTTTTTGATGTCCTTAAATTTAGGGTTTTGGAAAATTTAGGGTTTTTAGGACGCGGGGGCTGGCTTTCTGTACGCTCTCGAGTGCATCATCATCATCATCATCTTCACATTATTATAACGCGCGCGCGAGAGTTTACGCAATAATAATAATAAAAATGAACACCGCCCCAACCGCGTTATATCAAAACGCTCCCTCCTCCTCCTCGAGAACGGTGTATTCCGCCGACGACATGGAAAACGCGACGCTTTTGCAAAAGAATTTAGAGTCTTCTTCGTCGAAGAAGAATTCGTCGATGTCGCTCAAGAACGTCGCGTACGGTCTCGGCATCGTCGCGTTGGCGTGCTCCGGGTCGTTCGTCGCCGGGAGATCCGCCGCGCGGTATAAGTTATCTTCTTCCTCTGCTGGTAGTGGTGGTAGTTCGACGCAGCTCGGCGCCGTCGCGCGATTAGGTTCATCCTCCTCCGCGACTTCGAAGAAGCATTCCACCGCGCACTTGGCCGCGGGGAAGAAAGCGGCCAAAAAAGCCGCCTCCTCCTCCGAGGAAGAAGAAGACGCCCCGGCGGACCCGGAATCCATGACCAAGGAAGAGATGGCCGAGGAAATCAAGCAATTGAGAGGGTACATGACCTCTTTGGTCGATGAAGACGAGGTACGGATTTTGCGATGAACAACAATCGATTAGAGCGCCGCGCGCGGTTTTTTTTTTTTCTCTGATTTAGAATAGATCGCAAAGCGCGGTCTCTCTCTCTCTCTTGTGTGTGTGTACACGCACGCGCGCGACGTGTGTGCTTCTCTCTTTTACTCACCGCAAACATCTCTCTCTCTCTCTCTTTATTCATTCTATTCTCTCTCTTCTACAGAAGAAGTCCTCCAAGAAGGAGAAATCCTCCAAGAAGGAGAAGTCCTCCTCGGAAGAGGAAGAAGAAGAGCCCGCGGAAGAGGAAGAAGAGTCCGCCGAGGTCGAGGAGACTTCCGAGGAAGACTTGGAGTCCTCGAGAGAGCACGCGAGACAAGTCGCGGCGCAAATGGCCGAGTCAAAGCTTAAAAATCTTTCCGAAGAAGCCGCGGAAGAGGAAGACGAAAAGAAGTCTTCCAAGAAGAAGTCTTCCAAGAAGAAGTCTTCCAAGAAGGAGGAAGAAGAAAAGACGGAGGAAGAAACTCCGGAAGAAGAAGAAAATTCGGAAGAGCCGACGTCTGATGAGATCGTTCCGGAAGAGAAGTCCAAGAAGCATCATTCTAAGAAGAGTGATGATGATGGTGCCGTCTCCACGGACCCGATTGCCGTGGCGTTCGCGGATGCAATCTCTAAATCGTTCGAGAGCAAGAAGCATGAAAAGCACGACGCCGTCGAGGAAGAGAAGACATCCGAAGATGAAGACGAAGCCGTCGAGGAAGAGAAATCTGAAGACGAGGACGACGCCGTCGAGGAAGAGAAATCTGAAGACGAGGACGAAGCCGTCGAGGAAGAGAAATCCGAAGACGAGGACGAAGCCGTCGAGGAAGAGAAGACATCCGAAGATGAAGACGAAGCCGTCGAAGAAGAGAAGCCGGAAGAGGAGGATGAAACCGCTGCGGTCGGTAAAAAGGAAAAGAAGTCCAAGAAGTCAAAGAAGGAAGAAGAACAACCGGCGGCGGAAGTTGATCCGATCAAGGACGCGCAAGACAAGATTGCCGCGGCGGAACAAGCCAAGGTTGACTTGAAAGCGACGGAGTTGGAAATGAAGGCGAAGGAGGCGCAAAAGAAGGAAGCGGCCAAGGCGTACAACCACGCTTTGGAAGACGTGAAAAAGGCGGAAGCGGCGGAAGAAAAAGCGGCTGCGGCGCACAAGAAGGTTCTCGAGAACCCGAGACACACCCAAGCCGCGGTCAAGGCGTTGATGCAAGTCATGTCTGAAACCAGAGCGGCGGCGGACCAAGCGAGAGCGACGTCTTTGGAATTGTTGCAAAAGAGAGATTCCATCGAGGCGGACTGGCACAACAGCTGGAACGAGCATGAGCGTTTGATCGTGTACTCGGCCGCGTTGCAAGAGATTGCGAAGAACGCCATGAGGGATAACTTGGGTGAGTTTGTGCAATCGAGTTACAGACGATAATATTCTTTCAATTTGAAGAAAGAATATTGATACAAAATAACCGATTAGCAACAAAACGAACGCAAGAACTAAACCGATACGAACTTTTACTGATTACACTACTATTTATTCAAGTTTACAAATGAAGAAGGAGAGAGGTGATAAGAATAACGAAAGACACACGGGAACAGAGTGACACTTGTAATTTTTATTTATCTACTATCAAAACGTGTGCAAATAAATGTTCTTTCGATGTACATAATCTCTGCTCTACTACTACCTACTGTTATTACTGTAACTATACATCTACATCTAAACGCGTCTACTGATCTATTTTTTATTCGCTTTCATGCCGGCTCTTTTGGCATCTAAGATCTTCTCTACGTTTCTGTCCACGGTTAAACGCGTGCCTCGAAAGCCTCCTTTTTTCTCTCCGCCTCCTTCTTCGCCTTCTGCCCCTCTGTTTGCTTGCTCTTCCAGCTCTTTTTGCTTCATCCGTGCTTCTTGCGCGTTTCGTAAGCGCACGTCCTCGGTATTCACGAACGTCGTATCTTCGTTGCTCAAGTGCGTCCACTTTGACCTTCCCGCTTTGCCAAACTGGCCGTGTCTCAACCTCATCGCCTCCGGGACGGTTGAGCGATCCACGCCCTTCTCCGCGTTCGTGGCCTCGTTGAAATCGCGCTTGAAGATCTCCGCTTTTTCTGTCGTCGCAAACTCGTCGTCTCCGGCTTCTTGGAAGAATGCGCCTTTGTGGTAATACTTTTGCATGAACCGCATCTTCGATTTCTCTTTTCCATGCTCTTTCGCGTCTTTCAACGCTTTCAGTTTCGTCGCGTGTAACTCTCTTTCCTCCTCGGTCATATTTCTCAATCGTTCGCGTTCTTCCTCTTCTTCCATTTCTATGCGCTGCTTACACCTATCTCGCACGATTCGTTTGAACTCTCGCATCTTCCACTGCTCGTAATTCTTCCTCGCCTCTTCCTCGTCCTCCTCGTCCGAATCCGTGTTCACTTCCTCGCCGAGATAGTCCTTCTCCGCAACCTCTCTCTGGTACTCCAACGTAATTTCTCGTTGCACGGCTTCTTTCGCGTTCTGCTTCTTAATCATCTTTTCCTCTTCTAACTCGTCCTCGTCTTTCTCCGCTTCATTTCTCGCCGCGAGTTCCGCCTTCGCGTTCGCCTCCCGCTTCGCTTTCGAGACAAACACCGGCTTGAAGAGTTTCGGACCGCCGTCGCTCGACGACGAACTTTCATCCTCGTCGCTGTCCTCGTCCGTGTCGGTTTCGTATTCCGAGCTGCTACTACTGCTCGCGCTCTCTTCTTTTACGCGCAGACTCGCGTTTTTCACCTTCGCCTCCACTTCCTCCACTCCCGGCTGAGTAGGACGAGAAGCCTCCTCGGGCGCAGCAGCCGTCGTCAAAAGAGCTGATTTTTGCTTCAACAATTTCTCCTTCAAAAGCGCTCGCTTCCTGTCTCTCGCGTCTTCGTCTTCGCTCTCCGACGATTCGGACTCTTCTCTCTCGGCTTCGCTCGAACTGCTCGAGCTGCTCGAGGAAGATTCTCTCTCTCGTTCATCTCTCTGTTTCTCCTTCTTCTTCGTCGCATTAAAGTCGATTTCCAATTTCTTTTCCTCTTCGTCTTCACCTCCCGAAGAAGAAGAAGAAGAAGAAGAATCGTCTTCTCCTCCTTTGGCCCACTCTGGCGCGACGCCGGCGCGATACCGCGTAATTTTCGCCCTCCTCCCGTTGTTGTTGTTGCTGCGACCACCACCAGACGATGCTTTCACCATCACGGAGCGATCGACGGCGTTCCGCTCCGCCCAGGCTGGGTTGTTCGTGCCTTTTTTACCTCCGCTGCTCGGACGCATGTTGATGTCGATTTTTTTTGGGGAAGAAAACTGAATAAAAAAAACGCATTTTTGTACTCATACTTCACTTTATCGCTCCTCCAGCGATTGATACGCAAAAACACCCGGCGTCAACCATGGAAGCGGACGCAGAAACGACGGTTTCGAAGGAACCCGAAGAAGACGTGATCGAACATTTGCTCTCGGGATACAAGCGGTTCCGGAGGGAAAATCACACGAAATTGGATTCCAAGCTGAAAAAGTTGAGCCAGGAAGGGCAGAATTGCAAAGTTTTGTGCGTGTCGGTGAGTTCTATCGTTTACTATTCTCTCTGTGTTAGTATCGCTCGCTGACCTTCGTTGCGTTCTCTTTCTTTTTCTGCATCAGTGTTGCGACAGCAGGTACGACCCGACGCTCGTTTTTAACGCGGACCCCGGGGAGATTTTCACGATTCGAAACGTCGCGAACGTGGTGCCACCGTTCGTGAAGAACGAGGATAAAAAAGCGGAGACGGCGCACCACGGGACGTGCGCGGCGATCGAATACGCGGTGAAATCGCTGAAAGTAGAAGCGATTGTTGTTTTAGGGCACGCGCAGTGCGGTGGGTGCGCGCACGCGTTGAGTTTGTTTTCGCCTCCGGCGGCGGCGACGACGACGACATCGAACGAAGAAGAAGAGAAGAACAACAACAACAGCAGCGACGATGGTAGCGGGTACGTGGACGCGTGGTGCGGGTTAATCAAAGAGAGCGTGAAACATGTCTGCGCCGAGTACGACAAAGACGAGCGATTGAGACAGTTAGAACACGAAAACGTCCGACGAAGCGTGGAGAACGTGAAAACGTTCCCGTTCGTGCAAGAAAGAATAGCGAAGGGCGAATTGAAAGTCAGAGGTGGATTCTTTACCATTTTTAGCGGCGGGTTGAGCATGATGGACGAGGAGACGAAAGCGTTCAAACGCGTCAAAGATATCGAGTTGAGCGAAGAGAAAGCACCACCACCGGCCGCTGATGCGGCGGCGGGCGTGGCAGCCGACGCCGCACCGGCGGGTAAAGAAGAAGCAAACCCGGCGGATCCTCCGCAAAGCGCCGGTACAAACAAGAGGCAAAAGAGAAAATAGACGAAATGCAACGAAAGAGAAAGAGAGAGCGTGCGTAGCAAAACAATAGGAACCAAGAAAAGAGAGAAAGAGAACGCATCTCCGGTGTACATATAGACAGAATGTGAACATTTATTTATTGAAAAACAAGACACACACACAAACGAAAACTCTCTCTCTCTCTCTCTCTCTCTCTTTACCGCCACAAAAAAAGAGCGACACATAAAACACCAACTTTCCGCTCGCGCGCGAACGAGAAGAACGCAATAATGGCACCGTCTCAAGCGGCACACGCTTCGCTTGGCGTTTTAAACGCAAACGCGCTTTTGAATCGACACAAAACCGCAGCTAAAGTTGGAAAACGCACATTACCGTTACGGCGAGCCGCCAGTGGAGATGACGACAACAACGCTTCAAAGAACGACAACGATGAAGACATACAAAACGCAAACGTTCCTCTCTGGGCACAAAATCAAAAGATCAACTCCCCGGCGTTGACCAACATATCTTTCGCTTTGGTCAATCCGCAAGGCCCGATGAACGTGGGTAGTTGCGCGAGGGTGATGCAAAATTTCGGCATCTACGACTTGAAAATCGTGCAAGGGAGCTCGTTCGTGTTTCGCGGATCGGAAGACGAGGAAAAGCAGTACGAGAAGAAAGACGAGGCGAGCGAAACGGAAGGAACTTTGCCAGATTTGAACTCGACGTTGACAAAAGACGCGAAGAAAACGATGAGCGGTGAGGCCTATCGATTCGCGTGCGCTGCGGATTGGATGTTGCAGAGAGCTTCAGACGAGGAGTGGTATCCGGACGTGAAGGCGGCGACGGCGGATCGGAGCGTCGTGTTCGCGACGACCGCGAGAAATCGAGACGGGTCGCAACCGATGTTGGATTCGAGAGAAGCGTGTCGAATAGCCGCTAAACTGGCTTTGGATGGGGAGAAAGTCTCGTTTCTATTCGGGAACGAGAGGGTTGGATTAACCAACGAGGAGTTGAGAACGGCGCAATACTTAGTCGCGATACCGACAGCGGGAGTCGGCGAAGTGTGCGGAAAGAGCTTGAAATACACCGGAAGTTCCGGCCCTACAAGTTTGAACTTGTCGCATGCGGTGGGAGTGCTCGCGTACGAAGCGTTCGTGGAGACGACTTTGGAAGAAGACAGAAGGAAAAACGGGAACGGATCGTCGACATCGAGCGGAAATAGTAGTAATAATAGTAACAACAATAGTAGTGATAGCGGAGAAAACACGGCGTCTTTGAGAAAGCAAACCAACGCGGGTAAAACAGAAACGGATAAACTGATGAGTTCGGGAGAGAAGCAGCAGTTAACGCAGGCGTTGTTTAGCGCCAGACGATCGTTGGATGTTTGTCCCTCGACAGCTACCAACGACGACGGTACGGAAGACGAGGAATCGACAGATTTACAATCTCGCGAATTCAAAGCGATTGAACGCGTATTATCGAACCCGAATTTGCGCGGTCGAGACGCAGCCGTCTTATTTCAAGTCGCTCGAAGGATATTAGCGGTGATGGAAAACAACGACGAATCTCCGCTAGAGAAAGTCATCGTGGACGAGCTCAAGAAGGTGAAAAAATCAGACGCGCCAATCAAAGAAGCTCGGAACGCTTTGAGAGATAGGTTTAACATCTCCTTGACGAATCGTGAAATTCTCGAAGCGCAAAAGAAGACACGCGCGGGTGATTAATAACGAAATGGTGAAACTGCGTCATATACTGAAGCAAAAATCAACTCCCCTAGAACAATAACAATTAAAACACATGAACGCATTAAATTAAAAAGCATCGTCTGCACGCCGGCAAATACTTATCCGCGCCACCAACTAACTCCTGTCCATCCCCGACGTCCACGATTCTCTTACTAAACAACGCCGGTCGTCCACACTTACACTTGGCGGTTAATTTCGTCACCGAATCGCACAGCGGCAGCGTCTCTTGCACCTCCCCGAATGTTTCTCTTTTAAAATCTCCGTTCAATCCGGCGACTAAAACAATCTTGTTGTGCTCGTCCGCGGCGACGCGACAAAACTCGTACAAATTCGTCAAAAACTGCGCCTCGTCTACCGCGACCACGTTGCACTCGTTCCATTTTTCCACCCCAACTGTTTCCACCACCACCGCCAACTCCAACGATTTCACCGGGAAACACTCCCGTCCTCTTCCGTCGTGCGTGACTACTTTATCCTTCGCGTACCTCGTATCTTTGTCCGATTTCAAAAGCAAAACGTTCGCGTTCACCGACTCTTCCAACTGTTTCACTCGTTCTAACAAGCGCGTCGTTTTCCCCGCGAACATCGGGCCTAAAATTAAATGGACCGAGCCGACGCCTTTCTGCGCTTCGGTTTCGTCGTCGTTTTCGCGAATATTTTGTTTTTGTTGTTGTTCTCTTCCCACGTCCGAGCTGTTGTTGTTCACAGAAGAAGAAGAAGAAGAAGAAGAAGTCGCTAAGTTCTCCTCGTCAAACACCGCCTGCGACGCGAAACATCGCGAAGAAGAAGATTCAAATCTCCGTCGTCTGACGACGACATCGCGAGCCGTCGTCGTCGTGAACGTCTTCCGCGCTGCTCGCATCGTTTTGTTGTTCGCGGTAGTCGCGTTGCGATTGGAAATCATCATCGCGGAAGATGAAGAAGAAGAAGAAGTTGACATCCATCGCTTTCCGTGCGCTCCTCCTCCAAAGGTGGAAGAAGAAGGATTCATCTTTGTCGCGATGCCAGACGTGAATAAAGAAGCAGAAGAAGAGAGCATCGTCGTCATCGTTCGCCTCTCGAGCATCGATTATATTATTCGAGAGTGCTCTCGTCGCAAAGCGCGCGCCGTTTTTGTACGCGTTTCATTTTTCAAAAAATGGCGGGACGGAATTCGGATTTGTAAAACCCTAAATAACACAAAATGCGCTGTAGCTCTCTCGACGGGCGCGTTGCGACCCACCTAGCGCGACACTTTTTTTTCGCGTCGGAACGAAAGAAGTAGTACACACGCAGACGGACGTTTTTGGTTTGCGCCTGACTCTCTCTCTGTCTGTCTGTCTGTGTGTGTGTGTGTGTGTGTTCTTTCTCTCTCTCTTTTGTTCTTGGGGAAACCGTTGTAAAGTTATAGGGGAGTTTAACAACAACAACAACAACAAAACATCACTTTGGTCAATATCGACATCGATATCGGATATAAAAAAAGACGAATTTTGACGCGTCTGCTACCGCAACAAAATGAGTTCTCAAAATGAGTGTTCGTTTGCCATCTTCGACCTGGACGGCACGCTGATCAACACGGAAGCGATCGTGGACGATGCGGTCGTTTCGGTGGTGAAGACGATGAAAAAGTCGATCAGCGAGAGGGAGATATTCGACGCGGCGGAGGATTGTCGAGGCCAACGACCGCTGGACGCGTCGACGGAGTTGTGCGAGAAGCTGAGCTTGAACGGAGTGGTGGAACCGGTTGAACTGCTGACCAAGTGCAGCGAGAAGTTGCAATGGGACGGGATCGATATCCCGGATATGCCCGGCGCGGCGCGGTTGTTGGAGTTTTTGAAGAGGAAGAAGGTGCCGATGGCGCTGGCGACGTCTACGAGCGCGAAGGAACTCGAGAAGAAGATGAAGAGCGCGACGGTGAATATTAAAAGTAGCGACAAGAGTAAAAAGAAGAATTTGTTGGAGTATTTCGACGTGATTTGCTGCGGAGATGAAGTCGCGAGAGGGAAACCGGACCCGGAAATATTCCACTTGGCGATGGAACGGTTGGGAGTGAAGAGAGAAGACGCGGGGAGGTGTTTGGTGTTTGAAGATACGCCGCACGGAGTATCCGCGGCGAAAGCGGCGGGGTGTTGTTGCGTGGCGGTGCCGAGCTTGAGAAGAGAGAAATTTGACATGTATAAAAGTGCGGACCGCGTGTATCACTCGTTGATGGACGTCGAGCTAGAAGATTTCGGATTGCCAAAGTTTGAGGATTGGAGAGAGGTGAAGACGGTAGAATTCGTCGCCGAGGACGGAGACGTTTTGAGCGCGAGCAGTCGAACGCGTAAATATGAACGGTTTTTGAAACTCGAACAGTTTTTAGAATTAACCGGTCCAGTCATTAGAGGTTTTGGAAGAGGGAGCAAAATGCTTGGCATACCCACCGCAAACTTAGATGTCGTGCCGTTAAAGCAGCAAATAGATAAACTCGCGCCGGGAATATATTTCGGCTTCGCCAAACTCCTGGGAGAGAACAAAAAAACTGGCATCCACCGAACGGTAATGTCCATAGGTTACAATCCGTTTTTCAACGATAAGCGAAAATCCATCGAACCGTGGTTACTGCGCGAGTTCGAGGAAGATTTTTACGACGAAACGTTATCCGTCCTCGTCGTCGCGTACGTCCGCGCCGAATGCAATTTCACCACGGTCGAAAATCTCATCCGAAGAATAAAAAAAGACGCGAAAGTGTGCGAGGAAGCTTTGGATTTAGATCTAGTCGAAGGTTTAGACGAGTGGAGTGATTGGTTCGACGTTAATCGATGATGAAACTAGAGAGAGGAAAATTTTACTATTTATACTCACGGCGCGAACAACCGCTCTTCATTTTATCAACGCGCGCGTTCTGTTACAATATTTTTGTTTTGCGCGCGCGCGGAAAACGATGATCGCGACAGAAACGCAGCAGTTGCATCACAGACTCGCGTCGTCGCGTCTCGCTTCGACGAGCGTTCGTTCTCGTCGCGACGAGCCTTTCAGACGACTCCAACATCGCGCTTCTTCTTCTTTGCATTTTAGCGTATCTTCATCTTCAACTCCCGAAAGCGCGGTGAAATCAACATCAACACCATCAATATCATCCATCGTCGGCGATTACTACCAGTTCGCGAACCATTCGTGTTATTACGAACGCAAAGGCGACGCGAAGCGTGCAGACGTGCACGTGATATTTCTCCACGGTTTTGGGGTGGGCACGTTCCACTATACAAAGCAATTAATTGGATTAGGAAGCGAAGAAGACTCCTCGCGGACGTGCGCGTGGTCTATGGATATTTGCGGTCAAGGTAAATCTTGGCCGAAGAGACGCGAGGACGTCGCAGAGTTTGAGTATTCGCTGGACAGTTGGCGCGATCAGGTGGAATATTTCATCAGAGAGGTTGTCTTGAAAGCGGCGGCCGGTTCGGAAGAGAAGGAGGAGGTGAAAATCGTCCTCGCCGGGAACTCGTTGGGCGGGAAATTGGCGTTGTACGTCTCGGCGACGTGCGAGGATTTAATCGATGGGATTGTGTTGTTGAACGCGACTCCGTTCTGGGGATTTTTGGAGAAGAGAGTGAGCTTTTTGACGAAAGAGAACGATTTCATCGTGAAATTGACGCAACCGTATTGGGATAACTTCCGCTCGAAAGAAAACGTCAGAAGGCTGTTAAATTTAGTGTACGCGGATGAAAGCAAAATAGAAGAATCGCTGATCGAAGATATCATCGCTCCAACTGAAAACGAGCACGCCATTCGAGCTTTCATAAGCACGTTCACCTCTCCTAAAGCGTCGCGAATGAGCTACGATAAAATGTTAGAGGTGATTCGCGATCGAAACGATTCGATCAAAGTCGCCATGTGTTACGGTCGCGAAGATCCGTGGGTGGTACCTTTGTGGGGCCAGCGATTGAAAAGAGTCGTAACGAACGCAAAATATTACGAACTGAGCCCAGCGGGACACTGTCCACACGACGAAGCTCCGGAGTGTGTCAACGCGGTCATCCGCTCGCTCATCGGCGAGTGGTTCTCAACCGCCGAAGCCGCCTCGCCGCCAAAGTCCATCGACGGCGTCTCGATCGAGTTAGTCGACGGGTCGCCAAGAAACGTCTTCGAAAAGCTCGATTATTGGAAAGATAGATATTTGTCGTCATCGGCGATGATGTAAAACGCGTGAGACCATAATATAGATTCGAAGCGAAATACCTCTCGGAAATCTCAAAAGGGCACCTTTTTTTTTTCAACCGTCCCCTCACTTTTCATTAAATAAAAGCATACACACTAACACAAACGCACAACACACACACAATACCATGTTCACTTGCGCCGCGCTGCGATTCAAACCAATCTCCACCTTTCCCGAAAAAGGTGCGAGAGGAAGAGGAAGATGCGCGAGGACGAGAACCGTCGGGGCTTTCGTCGTCAAAAATAAAGTCGAGTGGCACTTAGGTAAATTAGAGGAACTCAAACGGCATTCTTTTCTTTTCCCGAAACAGATACAAAGCGCGCAAAAATCGCTCTCATCGAGCATCGCGCGTTACTTTTTACGAGCCTTCGTTGTTTACTCGCAAACACGACGGACGCGTTCGTTTTATTCACAATCTCTTCTCGCTTCGTTATTGATATTTACTTTCTCCAAAATTGCCTCCTCTGGGGAACGAAGATACGCCTTTTTTTTGACACGTCAGCATGTTAATAACTAACTTTCATCAAACTCTTCTCGTTACGTTTACTTTTGTCGCGCAGAGTCTCCGGAATGCTCGGTCGCTTCCTCGACGAAGCGAGATGCGCTGCTCTCCAACGCCAACTCTCTCAATCGCGAGTGCTTGACGATTCGCATCGACGAGACGACGAAAGAGTACGAGCAGTGGAATCAACACGCTCAACACACAAAGTTGCGATTTTACGTCGACTCGGCGCGACGCAGAGCGCACAAAGGCGACGAGAGCTTTTTTATGCAAGTCCAAGACGGGAGCGTTGAATTGAGAGATCGCAAAAGGAAAGCGATTAAAGAGGTTAAGAAGAAAGAGCGCGTGAAATTGGAGCCAGGTTGGTCGATTAAGTTTCACGATGCCGGCGAGTTGAGAGTGATGAGGAACGTGAGCGCCCACGCTTGAGGAAACAAAAAAGTGTATCAAAAGTGTACGACGACCGAGTTTAAGGAAATACTAATATGATGCGATAACGATAAAGCCTGCGCGAGATGACACGTTGTACGCATACGCGAGAAGAAGCAAGATGAATGTAATACTGCGCCAACTTATAATACAATTGTTGAGAGCGCCATCAAAAACAAAGTTGTAAAATATTTTATAAATACAAATTCTAATACGGCAAATGTCTCAAAGACCGTCCAACTTTCTTCAACTTTTCCTTTCGCACCTCTCTCTTTTCTTTACGAATGACTGCATTTTCGGTAAATTTAACCTCGGTCGCTTTCGCGTCGGCGAGTGCAATGCACGTTTTCAAATCCTCGTTCGAGGAGACTTTTTCACGCGCTTCACCTTTGTCGCTCGCATTTCTCGAGAAATCAATAACGGACGCTATGGTCCGACGCCCTAATCCGAATCTGCGAACACTTTCGCGCGCGTGATGCAACGCCAAATCTTCGCCGTCTAATCGTTCGGAGCCTTTCAAATAGGTTGTCAACGCCGGCGTATACTTTTTGCACGACGTGGTAGAAGTAGTGTCATCTTCGTCGTGTTCTATTTCGACATCGTCATCGTTCGGGAACACGTCGATTCGCGCTACGGTAACCGAAGACGTGTCGTTCTCTAATAAAGACCGTCTGAAGAATCCGCTGACGGATTTCATCGCGGTGGTCGTGTGTTCAGCCACTTGTTCTGACGTGAGTATTTGCGGTATCGATTTCGGAGAAGAGGACGGCACGTCATCAGGACCGCTCGCGTTGTTACTATCACTATTGCTACTGCTGAATTTAGTGTTCGCCATGGAGACCAAACTTCCGCTTCCGTTTTCTACGCACAAAAAGCTCAAAACGCCGTCGCCTTTCGTCCCGCTAATAACGCACGCGTGTCTGGTCACAATCGCTTTATTCCCTCGTCCTCGCAAATGCTCGCTCCTCGTCGTTTGCGAATACACGCTCTCGTTCACTCTCAACGGCGTTCCTAGCACCTCACTTAACCCTTTGTAATCATTCGACGCGCTCTTCGCCAACTGTTTCGATATCCCAACCGCATCCAGCGGTCTTCGCGTCGTCAAAAGATGTATCAACGCCGCGGTCCCCATCGCGCCCGCGAGTAACTCCTTCTCTACTTTCCTCGACACCGATCGCTTACTCAACCCGCTCTCGCTGAAATCTTTCGCCTCCGCGGCAACGCGCCACATGGCGACGGTCATCGCCACCGTTCCCATCGCGCGAAAAAAATGTTCGTTGTGCTGCCGAATCGCTTTCATCTCTCTCTGTTTTTGCCGGTACAAAACCAACGGATTTTGCATCTGTCTCATCTTTTCCAACTCGCGATACGCGCGTTCGCCCAGCACCGTTTTCAAGGCACCGCTCACGCGCTTCTTCGCTCGCATCTGCCGCTCGCAAATCGCGGTGGTGATTTTGTTCCGGAAAGCGGCGATGAATTCTTGGGCGCTTTTGAGTTGCGCGCGCGTGGAAAACGGACGATGACGACGACAAAGCGAAGTAGGAAACAACACCGTTGAAAAAGCATCGCTCTTCGATGACGACGACGTCGAACATCGGTCGAACAACGAAGACGCGAGTCGTCGTCGTCTGGCCGACGAAGACACGCAACGTCCCGAGACGGTTTGCATCGCCTTCTTTTTTGTTCTTTCGCGCGTGAACGTGCGTGTGCGTTTTGTGTGGAGATTAGTGTGATGATATTTTTGAAACTTGTGTGTGTTCTTCTAAAACTCTAGAGTGCGAGCGCGCGCGAGCGTTTATACATCTTCTTCTTCTTCTTCTTCTTCTTCTTCTTCTTCTTCTTCTTCTTCTCGCTCTTCTGAATCGTAATTCCCTTCTGAATCGTCGTATGAAGATGACTCGGACGTAGACAGCACTTCTGAGGGATTCAGATATTGGCCAGGGAAAACACGACGCCATTCGTCATGCATTCGTCGATAGTTCCAGTCCCAATCCTTTACCGCTTCTCTCGCTTTGTACTCCTCGATTTTAGTTTGCGTGTATGGCATGGCCGACCTTATCTGACTCTTACGGAAACCAAAAAAAATTCGCGGTAATTTTTCTTCGTCTTTGAGCAGCTCCTCGAATGTCCGTCGTCTTCCACCGAAGCCTTCGCCTTCGCTCAACAGAAATTCTTTATCGCGGTCGTCTTCGATGTCTGACTCGCTGTCGAGCAAACACTCAAACTTCCAACCCAGATGCTCGCCGCAATGACAGCAGTTCGCATTCGTCCATCCATAATGCTCAAAGAAGGAACGATATATGCTTATCTCTCCGTCTGCTCTGACGGGCCAGTCAGGGTTAGCGTACTGCGGCACTTGCGGCGACGTGTTGTAAATCCAGCGCGCGTCCGCGGTGAGAATTTCGCACTCGTGCAAATGCGGGTTGAAAAATATCTTCGACGCTCCAAAACCGTAATGGTGGGAATAGTAGATCTCATTTATTACGCTATGATCTGTATACGCGTTCGCCGGGTTGATCTCCTTGATCGCTTTACTCGCGTTTCCGAAAGGTTTCGAACACGCTCTGCACAGCAATTCAGAGACTTCTTCTTTTGCGTGTCTGAACACTTCTCCAGTCGTGCCCATCTGCTCCACTTTACCTTCGTCCACTTCTGATACTTCGGGATTACGAACGATATTATAACCACCAGCATAAAACGCTTCCTCGGCGGTTTTACATTGCAAAAGAGCTTTCCCATGCCGTTGTTCATATGTATCTTCGTTTTCCCGCGCGTTTAATGAACTCTCGGCGACCTTACAAAACGTGAACGGACTGTTAGCGACACAAACGTATGGAAATATTCCTTTGTTGTTCGACTCTGCCAAAATATCGCTCCCACTGCATCTGTTTACCATTGCTTCACACTTCAAGGCATCTTTCAGCATAGATGCGCTACTGGCTTTTCCCATTGTTCTCGCGCGCTTGGGATCCAATTTCTTGAGATATCGGCTGCTTTGTTTCGTTTCCGCGCATCCGTCTTGAAATAAATCCACGACTGCCCCTACTCTCGCGGCGCGAATTTGTTGTCTGCGAAACTCAAAACGGTTATTCCTTTCTGTTCTTTCTAACCTGTAGTATTCCTCGAACTCGGGATTGTAATCGGGAGGGTGGCGACGCGAGAGTTTCTTCAACTTGCACTTGATCCCCGTTCCGATTAAATTACAGTAAGAACACATTTTACGTTGTCCACCATCTTGGCTGAAATCCCTGTCGAATATCCCCGTGACACCTTCGTTTACGTACCAATACTCTCCGTCTTTGGTCATGATCTCATTCTTCGGCATCTCGTTGCCACTGACGACTTGACATACCGTGCCGACGTAGTATTCCTCGTTCTCGCGCAAGTCGTCGTGCTCCTCGCCATCGATTGGAATCGTTTCGCACTGAATCACGCCGACGAAATGACGAGACTGCTCCACGATGCCCTCGATGTACGGACCGGTATCCTCTCGCCAGGTCAACCTCTTCACGATCCTCTCCACGTCTTCTCTTTCTTCCGCGAACGCACGAATCGCACGATCGAACGAGTCCACGATTGGCATCCGAACGACGTTGCTTCCAGGAAGCACCACCACGTCGCGGAAAAACAACATCGGGAAATCTTCCACGCCTTTCGCGACCAAATTTGGAGACGACGACGACGATGCCATCGTCGCTCTTCTCTCTCTGTGTTTATCTTCTTCTTCTTTAGTATACATACACAGACGCGTAACTAACTTTTTGGACGGAGTAAACGAAACGCGTTTTTTGCTCTTTCTCTTTCTCTCTCTCTCGATGTTCGTTAGTTAGGATCCGACCACCACGACTAATAATACCAAAGCCATCGCCGACGCTCAAACAAAGCAGCAGCAGCAACAACAACAACAAAAACGACGAAAGAGAACACCCGCGATGATAAAATCTCGCGGTCGAGACGAGAACGCGTTTTCTTTTTGTTGTTGGGCTAGACCCTAAACCCTAAAACTGAAGTCCTAGAAAAGCAACAACAAGGAGAGAGGTGAGAAAATCTTCACTTTCTTCTCTCTATCGACGAGATACGTGACATCATGGCGAGCAAGAAGAAGAAAGCGTCGTCGTCGTCTTCCTCGGCCTCTTTTGCATCCTCCTCCAAAACCGCCGCCGCCGGTAGTAATGCGAATACTCACGATGATGGCGCGATGCAATTGCCGAAGAAAGAGGGCGACTTGTTCAACGAAGCGCTGATGAATTACGAACACCGAAAGTTTAAAGACGCGCTCGCGGCGGTCGATAAAATATTGAAGAAGTTTCCGAATCACGGGGAGACGTTGTGCGTGAAAGGTTTAATCGCGCGTCACTGCGATTTGAAGCGCAACGAGACGCAAGAGGAGAGGAAACAAAAAGCGCACGAATTTGTTGCTTTGGGGGTGAAGAATAATATTTTCTCGCACGTGTGTTGGCACGTGTACGGATTGCTGCACAAGGCGGATAGGAATTACAAAGAGGCGGCGAAGTGTTACTCGCAAGCGCTGAAGATAGATCCGCACAACTTTTTGGTTTTGAGAGATTTAGCGCAGTCGCATTTGATGTTGAGAGAGATGGACGAGTACGTCGACGCGAGAAGGAAGCTGTTCGAGGTGAAGATGGGGCAATCCGGGTCGGGCGATCGAGCTAATCAAATCGCGATTGGTTTATACATGAGCGAGAGGTGGGATGAGTGTTTAGAGATGTTGAATGAGTTCGAGAAGTACGATAAGTTGGACCAGACGAGGAGGAACGGAGAACTTTTAGCCAAGAAGAAAGAGATTCCGGAACCGACGTACGAGGACAAGTTTCAAGAGAGCGAGATTTTACTTTTCCGTGCGAACGTGTTAGAAAAGAGCGGGAAAGTGGACGAGTGCGTGGAACTGTTGGAGACGAATAAAGCCAAGATCGTAGACGACGTGGCGAGATTGACGCAGTTGTGTCGATTGAAGATTGCGAAGGGCGATTTAGAAGCCGCGAGGAACATCGCCGAGAACGAACTCGTCAATCGCATGCCAGATAACGAAAAGTTTCACGAGTTGATGCACGAATCCATGAAGTTGAAGGAAAGCGCGAGAGTATCTCTGATGGAACCCCCGATGAAGAGAAGCGAGGAGGATGTTGCAAAGTTGAAGACGCTTTACGACGCTTTAAGAGAGAAACACGCGAAATCGAGCGTGTGCAAACGATACCCGTTACAAATCGTCAACGATTCCAGCGAATTCGAGAGTCTGTTAGCAGAGTACATACAAAAGCCGCTGAGAAAAGGCGTGCCAAGTTTGTTCGCAGACATTTCCTCTTTATACGGAGGCATTCACGACGAGGAGAAATCCATAGGTAAAGTCTTGAAAGCGGCGGCGGAGTCGTTGAAAAAGAGCGGCAAATTCCCGGACGCGTCGGATGCGGAAGTGAAACCAAAAGAGACGCACAGGTACGCGTTGAATTTACTCGCCATGCATTACGCGAAAATAGGTAGCATCGACGAAGCGTTGAAATGCATCGACGAAGCGATTGAAGCGAAGGATGAAAACACCAGCGAAGACGGCGAACAAGAGAAAGTGTTGGAGTTTCATTTGAACAAATCGAGATTTTTGAAGCGAGCGGGAGATTTAGAAGGCGCGTACGAAGAATCCGAAATTGCTCGAACCATGGATTTAGCGGACAGGTACATCAATTCTGTCTCCGTGAAGAGAGCTTTTCAGTGCGGGAAATTTAGAGAGGCGGAACGATTAGGCACGCTGTTCACTCGCGACGCCGAAAATTACAAGACGAACTTATTCGACATGCAATGCAACTGGTACGCGTACGAAGCCGGTCATTCGTACGAAAAGTTTGAAAAGAACGTCGGGAGAGCGTTGAAATACTACCGCGAGATTCGAACGCACTGCGAACAAATCATCGAAGACCAAATCGATTTCCACCGGTACTGCGTCAACGTGAAGCGAACTTTGAGATCGTTTTTGGACACTTTGAAAATGTGCGATGATATCTACGCTTCCGCGTGGTTCAAGAAAGCCGCGCGAAGAGCCATATTAATCTGCGCGGACATGCACGACGATCCTTTGGAGGCGAAGAAAGAACGCGTGGAAGCGAAGCTCGCCAAGTTGGACCAAGAGGAGCGCAAAAAAGAACGACAAAAGATGCGCAAGGAGGAAGAGAAGAAAGAAAAAGAAGTCGAATCGTTTGAAAAACTTTTAGCGGACGACTTGAAGCAAGCGAGAGCGACGAAAGCGAAGAGAACTGGGAAACCAGTCAACGACAAGGATAGCAACAATAAAGATAGCAACAATAGCGCGAACGAGAAAGACTATCTCGAGGAGAAATACGGCGCCAACGCGTTTGCGCAAGCGAGCAAAGAACCCATGGAGGAAGCGTTGAGTTTCTTAAATCCGCTTTTAATGAGTGAGAAGAACGATGCTGACGTGAACGTCCATTCCTTAGCGTTCTTGGTCCATTTTAAACGTCAAAAGTGGGTGTTGGCGACCAAAGCGCTGAGAAAGATGGCAAAGTGCGCGCCGAAGAATCCGTTGACGCACCGATGCGTGGAGAGTTTATCTCAAGCGGTCGCATCGATCGAGAACGAAATCGAGAAACAAGTCGTACAAACCACGGTCGCTGCATTGAAAGGAGAATTGAAAGCGGACGATGTCGAGTGCAAAACGCTCGTGGATGCCGCGCACCTCTCGATTGCGAAGAACAACTTCGAGAAGGCGCTTCTAGGCTCAGTCGACCCGCGCGAGACTTCTTGGAAGGAATGTCGAGACGCGTTGGAGGTCTTCGAGCGCTCTGGGAATGCAAAGTTCTACGAACAGTTCTATAATGCGTGCACGAGTGCGTTTCGAAGGAGCAAAGGAGCTGCGTTTGCGAAAGTTGGCGTGGAGGATGCCGTGCGTTCCGCACCGTTTCTTTAAAGGACGCGATGCGATACATAGAAGGCGGGTGCCCGTTGGTGACATTACTACTACTTAGTATTATAATACATCCAATGTATATAGAGGCGCTAAAACATTTACTATAATATAGGTACACACATAAACACAACGCGAATCAATCTGCACTCGCTCACTTCAAAGCTTCCAACCGCTTCTCGATCTCGTCCTTTTCCTTTGCTTTTTCTCCTTTGACCGTCGTCGGCGCCTCGGGTAAATCGCTCTCAAACTCCAACCCGTGCTCGTCCGCTATAGCGCGCATCAAATTCGCCACATCTTCCGGCGGCGTCACGTTCGCCACCGACTCGCCCATCGCCTCCCCAACTAACTGCGTCTGCACGTCCAAACTTTCAAACTGCCTCTCAAACTTTTCCATCGTCTCGGTTGCTTTCTCGATGTCGTTCAGTTTCAACGACGCGTCCAGTTCTTTCACCACAGTCTGCATCGCGTCGTTCACTAAATTCATCTTCGCTTGCGTCTCCAACCTCGCCACGACGCCATCCAACCGACTCGCCAGTTGCAATAAATTCAACTGCTCGTGTTTCTTCCGTATCGCGTCCGTCGCGTATATTTTCGCGCCTTCCAAGTTGCCATTTTTGATCGCGGTTTTACATTTCGACTTCAAATTCGATTCGTCTTTTTGACACCTCATCGCCGATCGATTGAGCGATTTCGCCGTGAACTTCAAATTGAATATTTGGTCGAGAAGGCGATTTTCGGCGCGTTTTTTCGGGTTCAGGAGGTCGAGCAGGCCCATGGTGTGTGTGCAAGTAAATGTGTATCCTTTCGAGAAGACAATGCGTGCGTGGGAAAGAGCCTATTATTATTATTATTAATACTATTAGTGGCGATGATTCGATTCTCTTCGTAAAAGAGTGCCTTTGTGCTCTCTAAAATCACTTTACAAGACTCTACGCGCCGCGCGCGGCCGAGAAGACTTCCTCCTCCTCTTTCTCTTTCTCGACGACACCTGCGACAAACTCGCTAAAAACAGAATCAAAATCTACCCCGGTAATGCGTTCGCTCTCTTTCCAAACTCTGGCCCAATTTTCGGTGTCTAAGGAAAACGCGTTGGACGGTCGAAACGCGTGCTCTCCCGGTTTGCCTTCGTTGGAAAGTTCGGAGGAATATTTCCCGCCGTCGTCGTTTTCCAACTCTTTGGACGTCGCCACGTAGATTTGGCCTTTGGCACCTTCGGGCGGGTTGATTAAACGCCCGGCTTCGCGTAAGTTGACGTACCAATCTATGGGTAAGTTGCGCTGTAATTCGGTGTCGACCACGCCGGGGTGGACGCAATACGCTTGGATCTTCGATCCAACTTTTTTCAGTTTCCGTTGTAACTCGTACGTGAATAACACGTTGGCCATCTTCGTTCGACCGTACGTGATCCACCCCCATCCCGGGTACCCGAGCGCTGGAATACCTAAAACACCTTCCGAGTTCATGTTCCCGTTATCGATGAACCCCCATTCGTGCGCTATGCTCGCCACGTTCACGACTCTCGGCTTCCTCTCCGGATGCCGCCGCTCGGTGTCGAACATCAGCGGAAGCAACTTCGCCGTCAACATGAAGTGACTGAAATGATTCGTTTGCATCTGCAACTCGTTCCCATCTTCGGAAACAATTCTCTCCGGTAAAGCCATGATCCCCGCGTTATTCATCAACACGTCCAAACGAGCGTATTTCTTTTTAAACGCCTCCGCGAACCTTCGCACCGACGCGAAGCTCGACAAATCGCACTCCATCACGTCCACAAACTCTGGCACATTCGCCATCGCTTTCACGCCGCGTTCGACCGAACGACACGCGATGACCACTTTGAACTCGTCCGACATGGCGGCTATTTCCTTCGCCGAGATGAATCCGAGACCGGTGTTCCCTCCGGTGATGAGCACGACGCGTTTATTAAAGTCGTCTTCAACATCTTTCGTCGTCCGCGCTGACGTCGTCGCGTCGTCGTCATCTTCTAATCCATTTGTACGCACCACGCGACGAAGACGCCGGATGGGTTGCTTTTTGTCGGAGGAAGCAGAACGAGAAGACCACCCAGAGGAAGAACTAATTCGCTCGCGGAACGACGACGACGCTCTGGCGATGGACGACGACGGCATTTGATATGCGTGCGTGTATTCGTCTCTCTCTCTCGGGAAAAACTCTGACGTTTTCTACACTTTTCATGAGATGCGAAACACACCAAAACCGACGCGGAGATGATCACGACGCGATCGTAACGACGCTCTCTCTCTCTCTGAGCGTGTGTCTGCGTGTGTTCTCGCCGTCGGGCTGATCATCGTTCAGAAGAGTTAGAAGAAGAAGAGCAAGAGACAGAGAGAGATGTTCCCGGAAACCATTCCGACTTCCGCGTCCAAAGTGTTAACGACTTTCGCAAAGGACGACGCGAACAACAACACCAACGCGCCCATTCTTCGCGCGAGATTTAACCATAACGGCGAGTACGCGATCTTGTGCAAAGACCGGTCGCTGTTTTTATTAAATCCGAGGACGAATTTGTGTTTGAAAGAGTACTCGGGCGTGCACGCGAGGGAGGTGAGGGACGGATGCGCTTCGAGGGATAACTCGAAGCTGGTGAGCTGCGGAGGCGATAGAGGTATTAGCGGGGGGGTCGTTTTTTGGTGGTTCGTTTGCGTCGTTTTTGTCGTCTTCGCGTGTCTGACGACTCGTTTTCTTCCGCGTTTCTTTCTTTTCTCTCCGTGCGTGTGTGCGTGTGTGTTTAACGCTTACCCTTCCGCTCTCTTCCTTCTCGACGCCCCCGCGCAGGCGTATTCGTGTGGGACGTGAAAACCGGGCAAACGATTCGGCGATTCGCCGGGCACGAGGCTTTCGGCGTAAACTGCGCGAAGTTTTTACTCGGACACGCGAACGAGGAGAGCGTGGTCGCGTCTTGCGGTTTCGATAGGAACGTGAAGTTTTGGGATTTGCGTTCGAACAGGCAACACGAAGCGATGGAGACCGTTGGACAGTTTTCGGACGCGGCGATGGATTTGACGCTGAGCGGAGGAAGCAAAACGAACGAAGTGACCGCGTGTTCCATCGATGGGACCGTGCGCACGTTCGATATTCGCAAAGGCGAGCTACGAGTGGATACTTTATTAGGTCAACAACCCATCACCGCGATTGAAAACAGCAGCGACGATAAGTTGGTCGTCGCCACGTTGCCGAAAACGCTCGCGCTCATGGACAAAACCGACGGAGAAGTTCTACAAACCTTCTCCGGTTTCAACAACGACCAAAACGTCGTGTTGCGCGCGACGTTCACCCCAGACGATCGATACGTCGTTCTCGGCGACGCGATAGGTGACATTTGCGTCTGGGATTTGCTTTCAAACGAAACTTCAAACGCTCAACCGACCCGAATACCGAACGCGCACGCCAAAGCCGTATCCAACGTCAGCTTCCATCCCGCGGCTTCTTCTTCGTCGTCTAAAAGCAACAACAACAACAACAACAACAACGACGACGACACCGCGGCGAAGCGTAGTAAAAAACACGTCATGCTTTCCTGCGCCTCCGACGGTCTCGCCAAGTTCTGGTCTTGAGAAGAGAGAAGACAACCGTCGCGGCGCGTAGTTTTCACCACAGTTGTTTTAAATAGTAAGGGATAGTTTTCGTCTTTTTTTCCCACAAAAAGCACACACGTCATGCTTTCCTGCGCCTCCGACGGTCTCGCCAAGTTCTGGTCTTGAGAGAGAAGACAACCGTTGCGTATAGTTTTTAGCACAGTTTAATAAATAGTAATGGACTCCTAGTTTTCGTCTTTTTTTCCCACAAAAAGCACACGTGGCACACTCGAAACTCGACACAAAAAGGTCCACTTGGCGTATTATTACTAAGAGAGAGAAACGAGAAGTTTTTCGCGCGTCTTCTCGCACCCAAATATAAACTTTAACGCGCTCTTTCTCGTCGCACCAACGCGAGTTTGTTACGCGTCCCTTCTGTCTCTGTCTCTTTTTTCTTTTCGATTCGAGGAGACGAAGCGCGCGGAGGGACGGGGCTTTGGGGAAAACACGGAGAGAGAGAGAGCGCAAATTTTGGCGACTTTTGGATACAAAATTTGGATAGAAGAAGAGAGATAAAGAGGTCTCGCGAGTCTCGAACACGTTTTCGTTCTCGTTACGAGAAAGAGCGCGCGTGTGCGCGTGTGTGAAACCCGCGCATGACGTCGTACTTCCGCTCGTTCGCGTTCGGCATCCACGGGTACTCGCAGTACACCGCGGAAGGATTCGAGAAAAACGTTGGACAAAAGACGGCTTGCGGTGGAGTTTCTTCTTCGGAAGCGGACGAGGCGAACGATACTACTACTCATAATGTTAACAAGAAGAACAACAACAACGAATGGCTAAAACGGGACCTGACGAACATATCCGTTCTCATAACCGGTGCAAACGGTGGGATTGGCTTTGCCACCGCGGTCGCGTTAGCGAAACGGAACGCGACTGTGCACTTGTTGTGTCGCTCGATGCAACGCGGCGAAAAAGCGGTGAAGGAGATTCTCGAAGCCGTGAAGCCTCGGCGAGCGAATTTACATCTGCACGTTTGCGACGTCGGATCGAACGTGGAAGTTCGAGCGTTCGTGGAAGAGTTTACGAGATCTGGACACCAGTTGCACGTGTTGGTGAACAACGCGGCGACTTTGAGCACTGCGCAGGTGATTGAGAGAAGCGTGGACGGGTACGAGAAATCTTTCGCGGTGAACACGCTCGGGACGCACTTGTTGACGAGCTCGCTGCGACCGGTTTTAGGAAGAACGAGCGAGACGCAGAGAAATAGTAGCGTGAGTGGAAAGAACGGAGGGTACTTTGGAGCGAGTAGCAATAGCAACGTAGGTGGAACTGGCTTGAATAGCAGCCCTGGATCTATTTTGTTAGACGGCGGAATTGAAAGCGGAAGACTGAATGCGTTGATGTACGTGCCGAGAGTGATTACGGTATCCTCGGCGGGGATGTTAGCGGAAGAGTTAGTGGTTGACGATTTAGAATACACGAAACCGAGGAAATATTCCGGCGTAACGCAATATGCGCGAGATAAGAGGCGACAGGTGGCTTTGACTGAAAGATGGGCGCGATTGGAAGCAGAGAAGAAACTGCGGGGAGGTTGGTCGCCGGAGAAAAAGGAAGTAGGTGAGAGCGAGAAGAAAGATAGAAGAGATGTTGCGAGCAAGAGAAATAACGGCAGCAAAAAAGGAGACGCCGCTGGGAAGCGCGCACCAGACATCGTGTACGTGTCCATGCACCCAGGATGGGTAGACACGCCCGGTTTGCGCTCCTCGCTACCGGGATTTTACAATTCCATGAAAGGCAAACTTCGAACTCCGGAACAAGGCGCGGATACCATCGTGTATTTAATCTGCGAAGAAGCTACGAAATTGGAACCCGGCGCGTTCTATTTCGACCGAAAACCGACCGCGAAACACATTAAAATGGGGTTCACTCACTATTCAGAAGGAGACGTGGAAAAATTGGCGAAGAAGTTGGACGCCATGGCGTGCGAAGCGAGCGTTCACGGCAGTTTTCGCAGCGGAAGAAACTTTCATCAAACGCACGCCGCGGGCGGATGGCGATCGGGGAAATCGTCCGACAATCGAATGATAAGTGGCGACGGGATTGGAAGTGCGGGAGGGCGAACGAGAAACGGCGTCGGCCCGGGAGGCAAGGATAGTAGCAACAACAAACTAACCGATGAACTCTTTCGCCCGAGATCCATCGGCGACGACTTGGAAGAGTTGGACGGCGACGACTCGATGAAGAACGAAGTGTTTACGCCGAGAAAATGGAACGGCTTTAATATTCGATAAAATAATAACTTTGTACATATATAACGACGCTGATGAGACTACTTGCATGTATATAATTCGTCTTACAAATACCTATCAGTACATAATATACTCTTGCGCTAATATCTTTCTAATTTTCTATCAATACATTGTTTTTCTTTTATTCTCTAAAGGATTCGGTAAGAGCATCTTGCGATGCGGGCTTTGCTGATGTCTCTTTGACGGTTGCTCTGCGTCTCTTCTCTCGCCAAGTTCGGCTAACTTATGCGCGCGTTCTCGTTCGTTCCCGAGCAACGAATACTTACTGAACCATTCGTCCAACTCGTCGCCGTCAGTTGATTGGTTCAATCTGTCTTGCTCATCCTCAAAATCGTACCGATGACGGCCCATGTACGCCTCGGTCACTGGATTTTCAGGCGCCGCTTCCTCAACTGCTGCCGGAGCTGTCTCTGTCGTCGGTACCGTTGCGACTTCTTCTGTAGATGTTGCTACTTCTGGAGTGGCCGTCGTGGTGACGCTTGTTGTCGATGTCGGCGCGGCTACGGTTGTCGTCGCCACTGGAGCGGGGACGGTTGTCGTCGCCACTGGAGCGGGGACAGTTGTCGTCGCCACTGGAGCGGGGACAGTTGTCGTCGCCACTGGAGCGGGGGCAGTCGTCGTCGCCACTGGAGCGGGGACAGTAGTCGTCGCCACTGGAGCGGGGACAGTCGTCGTCGTTGTCGCTCCTGGTGTGGCAGTCACGGGAACTGTTGTTGTTGCTGCAGTCGGAGTAGCCGTCGTTGCAGTAGCAGTCGGAGGAACCGTCGTCGACACCGCGGCATCCTGCGCCGCGTTGGAATATTGATCAATTTCACTCTTCACGTCGTTGTACTTTTTCAACACCACCGACAAACCAGTCGCGTCTAAAATCTTCGTTTCCGTTTCGTTCAACTTCTTGTGCACCGTTTCTTCTAAGGTATCCAAACCAACCGCGTGTTTTGCGTACGCTTCTGCGCCCGATATTAAGTTTTCGCGCTCAATTTCCATCTCTTGTTCCATCGCTCTTTTTTCGTTGATAGTCGCCGTGATCTCCGCGTCTATGATATCGTTGATGATGAAAAACGCCGACATGACGAACATGTACAACGAACCGAGGATCAAGACGACAAATATGACTTTCTTGACCATATCGGGGCCCATGATTAATGCCAGCGACCCTAACGGGTTCAGTAAGCTCAAGTGCGCTCGATCGGGCTCTTTCAACTCTGGATCTCGATTCGGTAACTCTCTCGCTTTACCAACCGGTCTCTCCTCCGCTTGCTTACGGGGCAACAAGGTGATCATGATCTCAACTTCGCCCTGTGACTCGCCCGGTAAAGTCGGGTGGAACATTTTCAACCACTTGCCTAGCGTTGGTCCCTCCATCATGTTTTTGAAAGGGTTGAAGGAAAATGGTTCTTCGTTCGCGTCGTACTTGTGTTCGATGACGCACTCCGGCGACATCTCACCAAACGTTGCGACGTTTCGAACCAACTGTTTACACATTTTCGATAAGTTTATACTACCTTCACCGATGTTATCATCGCCCGAGATTAGATCTTTATCGTACGCAGAAACTCGCAAAGCAATGCGATTGCACGGTAGAGTCAACTGGAAAATATTTCTGTAATTGAACGAACCGACGCCGTCTCTGGCGAACCAGTGGATGTCCGTGGATTGCGTTTCGGAGAATCGAGCGGAAGTTCGATCGAGACCGATAACATTCAACTTGAAATACAAATCATTCTTACCACCAACATCTTTATTCACCATATTTCGCGCTCTAAACACGCAGACGCGCATTTCGACTTCAACCACTGGTGGCGGTTGAATCACCAACGCTTTCGGAATGTTGTCGTGACCGTCGTGAATTTCTACGATGACTTCGAGCTCACCGAAACCAGCGTTGCCGTGTTTGTCCAAGAGTTGTTTGATTTCTAACGGAGGTTTATCGACCATCTCCGTAGACCATCGTTCGGAGAGCAATCGCGCTTCCACATCAACTAAACAATGTCCGAGGAATGCATCCGACGAATATTTTTCGTAATCGAAGACCTCAAATTTCAATAGACCGTTGCCGGGTAACTCCGTTTTGTACTCAAAGGTCTTGTAAAACCACGGCATACACGTGCGATTGATTCTATCCTTCGAGTTACCGAACTTAATATTTGTTCCTGGCACGGAAACCACCAAGTACGGATCACACAAACCGGATTGATCGATTGGTCGTAAATCTTTCCCTCTGATGACGTACACTCTCACCGTCACCGGTCGCGGTTGTTCGCCCATCAACGGCTGATTGTCGTTGACGTATCCGCCGGCCTGCTTTTGGATCTTGAGAAACTCTTCTTCACTTATTGTCGCTGTGGTCTTATCCGGCGTCCAAAGAGTGTTTTGCATGATGGCGGCGTTTTTGGCTTTCTTAGCCGCCACCGCCGGCTTGTCTTTCTTCGGGTTGCCAAGGAAATCAACTTTGACTTGCTCTTGTGAGCCGTAAATGTACTCGTGCTCTTCTTCGGGAGTGCCGAAATATTTTCGTCTCAGTTCAGACACCGAATAGCAAAACTTGACATAACCTCCGACTTCTCTCTTCGACGAGTTGTCTTCGAAACCTTCTGCGCGGTAGATCGGGACGTTGGTCATGGCCACGTCGCCGAGCTCCTCCTCTAAAGTACCGATTGGTAACAGCATGCGGTCGTTCATCCATTCTGGAACGTTGCCAGAACCGTCGTCGAACGTGACAATTTTCTTTTGCTTCTTCCTAGAATGTTTCGACTCTTCATCGTCTTCGTCGTTGCTAGCTTTTGCCTCGAGCGCCGCGGATGCTTCCTGCTCTTCGCTCTTCTCTTGCTCTTCTTGCAAGCGCTTTTTCGACTCGTTTTCATCCACAACGTTCATATCGCCGTCAACAGACTCTGGTTCGCTGTCTGTAGCAACACCAGAACCATCGATAGTTTCTGCATCCGAAGAATGCGCATCGGAGGAGGACGACTCCCCGTACTCTCTTCCTTCCGTGAGCGTTTTCATCCGTGTCGATTTTGATTTCGTAAACCTCGACATCATGTCATCAATTTCTTCTTTCGCTTTGAGCGACTGCGATTTGTACGAATCGACGCCATCGCGCAACAGTTTGCGTTGTCGACGAGTCTCTTCTTTGCGCCTTTTGAAGTCCGCTTTTCGCGCTTTGCGGATTTGACGTAATGATTGGCCCTCGCTCGTCGATACCCTGGTGTTCGTCCCCTGCGTATTTTGATCGTCTTCGTACTGCTGAGCGATGGATTGACTCAATGCTTTCCGCTTTTGCTTCGCAGATTGGAGTTGCATCGCTGTGGTCGGATTCGTGCGGTTAGTACCACCGTAGCCGCTTTCGATGTCGTGTTGGTGATGCTGTCTTCCCGATGGATCGGATCCGCCGACGACTCCACCCAAGAGCTTGGAAATGGCAGATTTTCCAGCTGAACTTCTCAAATCGTCGTTATGTCTCGAATGCTCCCGCAAAACTTCATCTCTAGCTCTCGCGATGTAATCGGAGGATACATCCGTCATCGTGTTCGATTGTGAAATAATCGTCGCCGTGCCGTCGTCGATGTCGAACGAGAAATCCGAGATGGTCTCGTCTCGAAGGATTTCCAATAACTTCTCTCGTTCGTCTGGGGTGGTATCTTTTCGCTTGACGGAGACTAAGTTCGAGCCTTTCTTTTCTATTAACGCGAGTTCGTCTCTTCTCAAGAATACTTGATGCTCAGCCGTTCCGATTAACCGTTTTATTGGTCGGGCGTCGATGACTCGAATGGATAACGAGGTATAAATCTTCGTCAGTTTCGGCACTAATCCTCTCAACGTTAACGTTTGACCGTTAAAGTTTGCGTTCGGGCCGTTCGGTAAATTCCTAAACGCGCTCGATTTCACGTGCTCGGTGGAACCTTCAAACAATGGAACGCATCCAGTCAACTCGAATTCAACCTGCGGCATGTGCGCGGCAAACTGCTTATACGGCAACAGACCTCTGACGCCCATCAAACACACACTCACTTCCACGGCTTCGAAACCAAAGTAATCTTTGATTTGTCTCGTAGCTACGTGCTCAGGTCGTGGTTTCACGTTTTCCCACTGGACTTTGATTTGCGGACCTAAAACGAAGTTCGCCACGCCCATGATTGGCAACGGCAACACTTCGTAGTGCATGAGCAACTGGCCACCATTAGCGTTCAGATCGGAGCTGTTCGGGTTAAGTTTCACCATTTCGTACCATTCCGGGGACGGATGCTTATCTTCGGCAGCGTGTTGCAAGTGTTCCAAGACTTCGTCGTACCGATCGGGTCTGGCGGGATCGAGAGAAAAGTTGCTGAAGAAGGACACCGAGGACGCTAAACCGGAAAATCCACCCAAAGATCCAGCGTTTTTCGCGCGCATCTCGGAGGGGTGCAATAACGGCACCATCAAAACCGACAACGGGTCGATGTCGCCGCTGGACAGTAACGTTTCTTGATCTTCGTCGAAAACTAAAATGGTCATCGCAGGTGCAGCCCACCACGCTATACCTTCGAGACCTTGCAACGCTCCGCCTTTTCTTCCTCCGGACTTGCTCTTGTTCATTTTCCTATAATCTTTCATTCGTTTCTTGAGCAATTTGGATTCGAGCTTATCTTCGTCCGAGGAAGAATCGTCGTCTGAATCTGAGTCTGAATCCGAGTCTGAGTCTGAATCTGATCTGGTGGGATCAATCGCCGTCGGTGGCAACAAAGGCAACTCAATCTCCACGAACAAGTCTCGAAACCAAGACGGTGAGACCGTACTTCTAAGCGTTTGCGTTTGGACGACCGCTCGGCCACAACGAACGACTGCGACTGGATCGCTCGCGCCGTTTGGATCTGCAGCGGGTAAGTTCATCGCCTGGTATGCTTCCACGTGCAACATAAACTTCCGCTTCTCCATCGGTACCAACGGTCTCGATTCTAACCCGTCCACCGCGCCTTTCATTTTTCTTTCCATTTTCTTTCTTCGTTTTTCTAATTCTTCTTTCTTTTTCTTATCGGCTGGGTCTAAATTCTTATACTCTTCGTCCAACGCTTTCGCCTCGGCTTCGCCGTCTTCCTCCGCGCCTTCCTCGGCAGCCATCTCCGCTTGACGCTTCAAGTTTGGATTACCTCGTAAAATCATTCGAACCAAAACTTGTCCAACCGGTTTGACGTGCTCGAGAGAACGCGATTGGCCTCTTTTGTGATTCGTCAACGCGTCCGCTTGCAACTGAAACCACCCTTGAACATTCCATCCGTTCGGGAATTTTGCCTCCTCTGGCGGTTTCAAAGGACCCATGGTTTCGTCTACGGGAGTTAACCTTTTCGCGGGAACGCGAGCAAATCCGATCGACTTACCCGAGACGCAAACGCGGATAAACACGTCCGGAGCACCTTCTCCGGCGTGCGGTCCATCGAAAGGCATCGGTAAGTTCACTTGCAGCGGAGCCAACGCGGTGTTGATATCGGCGTAACACTCTCTCACCAAAGGTTCTTTCTCGGACTTTAGCGTCACTTTCGGCGACGCGCGCTTGGATAATCCCATCTCAACCTCCACGTGACACATTTTTCCTTTCGCGTTGGTTTGAAACAACTCGACGTCCAAGACTTCCGCGTGCAATATGCACGGCCACTCTCGGCTCAGTTTATCGCTAACTTTCGGTATCCGAGTTTTCGCGCGACCGGCTCTTTTCCCGGTTTCCTCTCGAGTCGCCTCGAAGGACATCAACACCCTACCTCTATAAGCCGAGCCTTCTAAGTACCCAGCATTCATTCTTTTCGCTAATTTCGAGACGTGCCCTCGGAAAGAGGACTCTAAGTTTCTAGTGCCTCCGTAGAAGCAATACCATTTCGGTCTGGCGTACGCCTTCGGTTGCGCGATGATATCTCTGATCAACAGCGAAGTAGACGCGACGTGGTCGTCGCTGCCGGCCAAGTCGTAATCCATCACCGATAAACGCAGTGGGGGCAACGCACCGACGCCACCAAACTTACCTCCAGCCACTCGCGCTCGCATGATGATCTCTTGATTCCATTCTGGATTTTTCGACCGACGCACTTTCGACTTTGCGGGAATGGCGCTCGACCCGCACGACAGCTTCACGTACGCATCAATCCCAGCGCCACCTAGATTCGGCCAATCCATTCTTGGTAAATCTTTCCCGATGTAAACTTTTGCTTTAACCGCCCAAATCTCGATTTCGCCTTCCTCCGCCGGAGAATCCGTTTCTTTCGCCATCAAAGAGGCGAGGAACGACTTTTTCGCCAGTTTGTTTTTAGCCTTGTCCGCCTTCTCTTCTTCGTCGTCACCATCGCTATCGTCGTCGCTATTCTCGTCGTCTGAATCCGAAACTTCGTCCATGTTTGCCATCATCGCCTCTTCGTCGCCTCTCCTTAAAACTTGCACGCTAATCTTCACCTGTCCTTGACTCCCTTGCCTCTTCCCGCTCGGATCCGTCAAATGGTACCACCGGTTCCAAACCTTGTGCCCATTTTCATCGAACACTTTCGAACACTCCAACTCCACGCTCCCAATCGTCGCGTCCTTTCCAAACTTTCTCGCGTCCGACACCTCGAAGTTCACCGTGCACCCGTCCAACTCGCCGTTCGCCAACTCCATCCCTTCGAAATAAAAGCACTGATTCCACAACGGCTGCGACGTTTCTTTCTCCACGATCGTCTTCCGCTTCTGCGTCGGAAACCCAGCTCGATGTAACTTCACCTTCGTCGTCACGTTCGGCAGCGCGTCCGCGTCTTCCGTCTGCGCCTTGAACGAAAAACTCGTCAGCGTTTGCCACAAGTCGAAAGATTTAATCGAAGCCAAATCTTTCGCCTCGATGACTCTCGCGACGATGACGTAATGTCCAGCTGGAATCACCCGGGGATGTTCCTCGTACATGCGCAAGTGCGCGTCGTCCGGGTACCGGTCGATTTCCTCCTCGGAATCGGAGACGACGAACCAACCCATCGTTTATTATTGTGTGTGTTTATGCGATGATGATGCTCACAAATTCCGCGGGGGCCGCGCTTTCGTCGTCCAAAAGAAGCGGCATTTTTTCTCTCGCACTCGTATCGCGTTCAAAACAGCGCGCGCGGTTTCTTCTCCTTTTAAATGTTACTCTCGAGAGCAATAGCAGCAGCAGCAGCAGAGATGGCAAAAATCGGGATTTCTCTCTCTCTCTCTCTCTCTCTCTCTTTAGCGCGCGCGCGCAGTTGGTTGTTTTTCTGTCGTCGACGAAGTGAGAGAGAGACGCGAGGAAACGACTTCGTGGTTGACACCCTAAATTAAATAGAGTAAAACCCTAAATTAGGGAAAACCGCCCTCGTGCGAGCGGCACGCTTCTTTCTCCTCGCACAAACACAAACACGCGCACACACACACTAACACACACGCACACACGCAACGCGGATGGAATCGATAAGAGCGACGTGGTCTGCAACGACTGCCTCCACCTCCTCCCCCTCCTCCTCGTCGTCTATTTTGCGGCCACTCTTCGACGCGTTGGCGCCCAACGGCAGATTGGACGTTGTTCGTAAAAAAAATACCAACGACGACGACGACGAGGTGATGAGAGCCATGACTTTGGAAGGCTTTCTGGACGTTTCCGCGCGAGAAGAACTCGAAGAAGGCGGCGACGCGTTCGTCGTTTTTTCCGGCACCAAGCCCGGATGGGAACGAGGGGCGAAGTTTACGCTCGAGAAGAAGAAGAAGAAGAACACAAAGACGAACGAAACGAACGACAACAACGCGAACGGATGGGAAGACGAGGACGAGGAGGAGCTGATTGACGAGGACGCCTTGCTCACGGAGGAGGACAAGGAACGACCGAACAAAGAGAGCGCGGCAGGGTGTCCACCGACGCGCAAACCGTGCAAAGATTGCACGTGCGGGAGGAAAGAGGAGGAAGAGATGAAGGAAAATATCGTCAAGATGGATTTAGAGAATGATCCGAACGACGCGACGTTTAAAAGCGCGTGCGGAAACTGCGCGTTGGGAGACGCGTTTCGATGCGCGGGATGTCCGTATTTAGGACAGCCGGCGTTTAAGGATGGGGAGGATAAGGTGATGCTAGACGATTTAGGGAAGGTGGATTTGTAACGTTGTAAAGATATATATATATGTATATACCATATACTACTGTGAGTAAGTAATAACATTTAATTTTTATTCGCAAAGCTGCCGTGCTGCTTAAGAATCGCCTCGGCGACGACTTTGACGCCCATCAAGACCAAGGGAACTCCGTTCCCGGGTCTCGTGCTCGCGCCGACAAAGTGCAAACCAGACACGCTCGGCGTGTCGAGACTTTTGATTCCAGTTCGCGTGGGCGGTCTAAACGCGGCTAGTTGCAATAAGCCGTGCGATAAGCCAAACACGGCGCCGTTTTTAATGTTGTACAAATCTCTCCACTCCGCGGGAGTGCGAACGTCCTCTTTTTCGATAATCTCGGACAATTCCCCGTGTCCGGCCTCGCGAAATCGTCTAAACAACGCTTCGCGCGCGGCGTCGACCATTTCTTTTTCCGTGGGAACCGGGACGCCTCTTTTTTTGCAAATGTCGATTTGTTCTTGGATGTTCGCAACCGGAAACTCAATCATCAACGCAGCGCACCCGTCCGGCGCGCACGATTTGTCCGTGTACACCGGGTTGCAGCAGTAAAAGTTGTGTTGTTTCGGTGCGGCAAAATCTTCGGGCGTCGCTGGTCGATTCCATCCGGATTCGTATTCGCCAGATAAGAAGACGTTGTGATGTAACAAATCCGGAATCTGTTTCTTTAAGCACCAGTTGAACTCGATGATGGAACACGAGTAATCCATCTGTTCTTGTCGAGAAGCTTCCGCGGCAGCCTCGGGGACTGACTCCAACAAATCATCAAACACTCTGGGAATATCCGGGTTCGCGACGACCACGTCGGCTTCTAAAACCGTGCCGTCTTCGAGTTTTACTCCGGTCACTTTCCTCCCGGTGGAGCTAAACTTTTCGTCCACGGAAGCGTCCTCCGCGGTGCAAATCTCCGCGACTTTCGAGTTCAATCTCGTCTTCACGCCAAACTTATCGCACAGCGTTTGCAACGCGTTGCCGACATTTTTAAAGCCACCCATTGGATACCAGACCCCATCGGTTAATTCGGTCGCCGCTAACAGAGAAAACACCCCGGGCGCGTTGTACGGCGACAAACCGACGTACAAATTCTGGTACGTAAACAAAGCTCTCAACCTTTTATCCTTGAAATACGAGGACATTTGCCTGTGTTGACTCAACAACAAATCCACCGGATTCACCCTCAAAGCCAACGGCACCACTCTCCCTGGATTGACGAAATCCAACACCGAATTCGCGTCTTTATCGATAAAAGCGGCTACCCCGTAATCTAAACTCGCTCGCGCTCTTCCCAACCAATCTAAATACGCGCCGCCGGCGCCTTCCTCCACGTCGTCTAATTGTTTCCTCATTTTTTCCGCGTCGTACATTAAATCCAGCGTCGTGTGATCCCCAAAGTGCGCTCTGTACGCCGGATCGCACCGTTCAATCGTCACGTAATCCTCAAACTTTTCCCCGACTGCTTTAAACTGCTCGCGATATCTGTCCGGCAGCAAAAGCAAAGAAGGCCCGGTATCGAATCGATACTCCGAGTCGAACTGTTCGGACCGACACCGACCGCCGACGGAATCGTTCTTTTCCAAAAGCGTCACCTCGTACCCGGCGTGCGCCAATCGCGAGGCCATGCCTAACCCTCCAACCCCAGCGCCAACGACGATCGCTTTATTCTTCTTCTTTTTACCATCATCGGTACCACTCGTCGACGTGCCGACGTCCGCATTATCCATCACCGCCGCTCGAGAAGGAACAGGAGCAGAGCGTAAACTTCTTTTCTTCAAACCGCTTCTTCTTCCACTTCGGAATTTTAGCGAAGAAGACGAAGAAGAAGACGCGTGAGCCATCATGTTTATGTGTGTTTTGTCACGTAAAAGTATCTCTCCGTTGATGATGATGATGTTGCCGCTCGCTTTCTGAAGAAGAAGAGGAGATGTGATTACGCGAAAGCACACCGGAGTCAAAAGTCAAAAATCCAAAAAAAAAAAAAAGAAAAAAAAAAAAAAAAAAAAAAACAAAAAAAAAAAAAAAAAAAAAAGGAAAAAAAAACCTGAAAAAGAAGAGCAAAAAGAGGGAGATTTGTGCGCAAATCCGGCACTCATTATTAAGCGCGCGCTTTTCCTGCAAAAGTTAGATAGATAAACGCGACATTTTAAACGGAGCACTCGGACTAAAACCATGAGCTTTTTGTGTTCGACGTCGACGAGCGCGAACGCGCGAACCATGTTTGGTTCCTCCAGCAGCGGTGCGCATAGTTTAGCGATTTTTGTTTTTTTTCTCACGGGGAAGGGAGAGAGCTTCTACGTAGGCGAGAGACGATGCGAGAGAGAGGGAAGAAAAAGCGCGCAAACGAGAGGAAAATTGGAGCCTCTCTGAGAGACAGACCCAAACGCGAAGATGCAAAGGCACATTTGCGCGCGAATTCGTGCGGTGGAGATGTTTTTCGACGCGAAATGAGACGGACGCGTGTGCTCTTCTCTCGCGCGCTCGCTCTTTTCTGCGCGTCGTCGTCGTTCTAAAATCAAGGACGTCTGGGGTGACGGCCCCCGAAACGGGGTCCTTATCTGCTTTTTCTCCCAATCGGGCTTTCGTTTGTATTAAGTTTTACGCGCGACGACCAAAACTCACATTTATTTCTTTCATCACTCTCTGCGACGCGTTTAAAATACAGGCAACCAATCTGAATTGTTCAAAACGACCAACGGTACCGTCGTGACCATGATTCGTCACGGCAAGAAAGCGCCGAAACTCAACCTCCCTGCGGACCAGCGAAAGGCGTTGCTCAGAAACTTGACCACGGAGGTGTTGAAGCACGGGTCGGTGACGTGCACCATGGCGAGAGCGAAAGCGGTGAGAAAACCAGTCGAACACATGATTCAGTTGGCAAAAGACGGTGGCGAACACAAGAAGAGAGCCGCGATGGGGTACATTTACGATAAGGAGGTTGTGGATGCGTTGTTTGAAAAGGCGCCGGCGCGATATGGCGATAGAAACGGCGGCTACACTAGAATCGTTCGAACGTTGAAGAGAAGAGGAGACTCTGCGGAGATGGGCGTGATTAAGCTCGTATAAAGCTATTAGAACATAATAATTACCGATTTGTTGATATATATTATATTATACCTTATATACTACTAATAAAAACGTTCTTGTCAAGGAAAACAGAGAGAGGCGAGCGCGCGTCTTCGTTCGCGAGACCACAATCACTTCTTCTTTTGCTTCTTGTTGGAAGATCCGCCGGCCCCTTTGGTCGTTTTTACTCTTTTATTTCCGCCTTTATCTCTCGCCATTTGTTTCAACTCTGCCGCGCGTTTCTTCAACTCTGCCGCGCGTTTCTCTTTCTTCGCGAGGCCAATTTGCATGGCTTTGTACAGCTCTCTCTTTTTTCTCGGGAGCATCGCGGATTTCAAGAGGTCCAACTCAGCTTCTTCGCCGCCTCTTTCGACGCGTTCGCGGACAATTTTATCTTTTTCTCGCATGGCCATTTCGGGCGTGAGTTTGGATCTGACTATTTTCTCGCCGGTCTCGTCGTCGTAATCTTCGTCGGAGGAGGACTCGTCTGGATCCGAGTCTTCGGATTCGCCCTCTTCGCCCGGATAGGAATCCGAATCCGAATCGTCGTCCTCGTCGATCTCCTCGTTCTCCAACGACTTTGAATACGGCACGCCTTTGATTTCTTTCTCGAGTTCTTTTCTGTGCGTCTCTTCTTCTTCCTCTTCTTCGGTTTTCTTCGACTTTTTCTTATCGTCGGTCGCCGAGGCTGGTAATTTCTTCCTCCCCGGCACGCCAAAGTTGTGTTGCAACTTCATCAACTCGATCAAATATTCCGGGTAATAGCCTTCCTCCTCTGGGTCGACGAACGGCGATAAGTGCGGCGGTGGCCTCTTGCCAGGGAAATATTTTTCCGTGGGGATTAAGATTCTATAGTTGGCGCAATCGCAAACCCACTGTGGGACGACAAACTCGCGCGAGGTTTCCCCGGCTGGCTTTTCGTCGTTCGGCAGCGGGCGATCCATGATGACGTGCGTAATTTTATCCTTCTCCTCGTCGACGTCTATGGGCGAACCTTCGCCTTCCCAGCACACCTCGCCACCGAAGGATTTCACGACGAACACCATCGCCTCGCGAGGACACTCGCGTTTGATGAGAAACGTCAAACCGTTGAACAAATTCGCGCGTCTTTTCCGGTCTAATATTAACAAGTCGCGATCGGACAAGTTTGCGTTTCGCTCTTCGTCCATGATGGTCGTCGCCAATTGCGCATCAGCTTCATCGCCGGTGGTCATCATCTCGATGTTTTCCTCCATGCGTAACTTTTCGTTTTCGAGCTCGCGCTCGCGTTCTGCCGCTTCTCTTTCCGCGATGTCGTCCTCGTCTTCGCCGTCTTCAAACTGCGCGATTTCTTTCAGTTTCTCCGCTAACGTTTTCTTTCTCTTTTTTGGTTTCTCTTCTTCGTTGCCGTTGTTGTTGTTGTTACCGCCGTCCTCTTTCGACGAACCCAACGCGGCTTTTTCCCTCGCCTGCGCGACTAACGCGGCGTTTTCCATTTTCTTCTTCAGTTCGTGCACGATCGCGACCGCACCAGTCGCGGCATCCTCTAAAGCCACGTCCAAGACTGGCGGGTACCTCAAATTGTCCTCGTGGTACAACTGGTGATTGACGAAAGTCGTCATCGAGATGTAAAACTCCAAAAACGTCAACATGACTCGATAATCCACATCTTCCGGTAACGTTTGTTGCATGTTGTGCGAGACTAGCCACACGATTGGTTCGCCACGAATTTCTGCTTCGTAATAAATGCCCTTCACGGAGATGAAAATCTTTCTCAGCGCGTGTTTCCTCGTCACGTAGGATTGAAACTCCAAGCTCAACTCTCTCGATCTCGCGACGACGTCTTGAGGAATTCCGTGTCTCTTCGCCGCTGGCAACAGCGCGAACAAGTGCACTAAAGTCAAACAATCGTCAAAGTCTCGCAACGCATCTATGAACGTCGGATATCGTTCCTTCACCAGATGATCCAACGTGTACCCCGGCTTATTCTCTCGCAACCGGTCCACTTGGTTGAAATGTTTCTTCGCTTTCGCCCGTTTAATCTTCCTCTCGTACGCTCTCAACTCCCTAAACGTATTCATCAACGGTTCGTGCATTAAAAACGTGATGTCTTTCACGTGATAATACGTCTTCCCTTGACCTTTCACTTTCTTCTTCGGCTCGCGCGGGTGTATCCCTTTCAGAATGCACAGCCGTCGAAAATCGGCTAATTTCAACTGCAGTTTGTTCAGCGCCTCGTTCCTGGTCACGTACCTCGACGCGGTCGACCCTTTCGAGACGCCTTTCTTCATCTTCAGCTTTGATTTCGCCAGGACTTTCCCGGTCCCGTTGACTTTGTTCTTTTTGCCTCCCATTTCTTTTATTTTGTTGTCGTTGTTCTCGTTCTCGTTCTTGTCGTGAGAAAGTGGCGGCTCTCGCCAAAGAGAGAGAGAGAAACTGAAGAAAAAGAGAGGAAAAAAAAAAGAACGAGCCCCACAAAAAAAGGGAGAAGAAGAAGAAGAAGAGGCCAGAAAGGCTTTGAGAAGCGACCGGGGACGGTGTTTTTTAAATGAAATTATACACGGTACATTAAAGATGGTTTTATGAATACACGATCAGTCCAGTCGGTCGTTTGTTCGTTTTCTTGACCTCTGGTTTCGATCGATTTCGGAGAAGGACTCTCTGGCCTTCGGGCGCTCGGAAGAACTTTTTTTTGTTTCTCGCGGCGTTTTTCGTGTCGTGTGTGTACATTTTTTCTTATACCTGTACATGTGCTCGTATATCCACACATAAAAGTCATGCGTTTTCTTTTTGAATCAGAATGAATGTATGGGCAGATCGTGCGGGACGTTTGAGAAGCTCAAATCGAACCCTTATTTTCGATCGTTCTTTTTAGATTCCTTGCGGAAACGTGTCCAAGAACAATAACTCGTCGTACGTGGACAACGTCCACAAACTGGCCGGGACCTTAGCCTCGAATTCGTCACAAATCTTGCGGACATCGATCATGGTTTCTAAGCGTAAAGATCTTGCCATCTGCGCTTGTTTTGTTTCGTTTTCCTCGGCGTGAATCTTCTTTAGCGCTTCTTTAATATCCTTGACGCCGGCGTGTAACGTGTCCGGGTTGCCGACATCCGACTTCTTCACGGCTGGGATGACGTGTTGGTTGATCATGTCAATCATCGTCAACGCTTCCATTTCAACGACGCCGGTGTAATACGACAACAAGACGGACTTTCTCGCTTTCAGCTCTTTTTCGGATAAAACGCCGATGCTTGAGAACATGGCGACGTTCTTGGCGGAGTCTAACTGATCGATGGCATCAACTCCTGAGTCGATTCTGCACACGCCTCTCTTCACGGCTTCGTCCGGCCAGTTCGGGTCGTAACCATTACCATTGAAAACGCACTTTTCGTGTTGCTTCAAGAGGTCGGCAGCAATGTCGAGCGGCTTTTCACCGGCCTCGATGCGGTCGGCGACGATCATAAAAGCTTCCGCTGCCATGGAGTCTAAGCACGTGTTGATCAAAGAAACGTTTTGAGTAGAACCGGCGGCTCTAAACTCAAAACGTGCACCGCCATATGGGAACGGAGAGGTTCTGTTACGATCTTCCGCTGGAACTGTGATGTCCGGGACATTTGCAGCACCAAAAGACAACTTCTTCTTTTCCGGGATATACTCAGACATTTCACCGTTTTTTATTCGTTCCAAGTATTCAGTCAGGGACGGGCCCAAGTACGTGGACATGACCGCTGGTGGCGCTTCCATGGCACCCAAACGGAAATCATTACCCGGAGAGGCGATGGACAATCGCATCAAATCACCGTGCTTGTCGATGGCAGAAATTAAAGCAGCCATGATGACCGGAAAGATTTCAGCATTACCGGACGCCTTGTTCAACTGCTTCGGGTTGAGCAAGTTAACGCCGGTAGAAGTGCCGATGGACCAATTGTTGTGCTTACCAGATCCGTTGATACCTTGGAATGGCTTCTCGTGCAACAAAGCCGCCATGCCGTTCTCCGAGGCAACCTCTTCGATGATTTGCATGACCATCAAGTTTTGGTCGATTTGGTTGATAACGTTACCAAACATTGGCGCAAATTCGTACTGGTTAGGCGCGACTTCTCTGTGACGCGTCTTCAGCGGGATACCGATCTTGTAGCACTCGGCTTGAATTTGCTTCATGGTTTCAAAAGCATCGGTCGCGCGTGAAATTGGGGCCATGTAGTGGTCCGACAATTCTTGTCCTCTCGCGGCGTCTTTGCCCATAACCGTTCTCCCGGTAAACTGTAAATCTGGGCGCCTGTAGTATGCCGATCTCGTTGTCAAGAAAATTTCTTGTTCCAAACCGATGTTGTTGATCAAGTCACCTTCGGGGTCGTAGCCCATCAACTTCAGCAATCTCTTACCTTGCTTAGACATCGCCTCCGTGGCTCTGTGCAGCGGAGTTTTTTCGTCCAAAGCGTCGCCGTTGTACGAGACGAAGCAGGACGGGATGAACATGGTATCTTCTCGAATAAAGATCGGGGACAACGGGTCCAAGGACAAATAGCCACCCGCGGTGTGCGTAGCTCTCAACCCACCGTTCGGGTAGGAGGAACCGTCCGTTTCGCCTTGCAACAAGTTTTCGTGCGAAAACGACGGGAACGGAACTCCATCTTCGTCAAAGTCAAACATTGCCATTTGCAAGCAACCGGCGTTGCCGTGACGAACGCCAGCGCTCGCCATCGGTTGAAACCAGTGCGAATATTGCTTCGCGCCATTATCTGTGGCCCACGACAGCAATGCCGCGGCGACGGCTTTCGCCTTGGCTTCATCCTTCGGCCAAGACAAATCCTTCAGCAAGGACGCATCGTATCCTTGCGCTTTCAAGTACTTGTCCGCGACGGCGCCTTTAAAACAACACGAGCCGTACCCCTCTAAAGTCACCGGGCCACCACTCAAAGGTGCCAACAACGCCGGCTTGCTCGCCGCCCGCGCGGCGGCGCGACCACCAACGACTAGAACCTTCTTGCCGGAAGAAGACGCGTTATATTGCGATGAACCGGTGAGATGTTTCGGATTACTCGCGGTAATAATAATATCATCGGCGACGACATCAACGTACTTTTGTTTTGTCGCGTGGTGAAATAACAACACGAAGAAAGCGAGAGGGCGGACGAGTGAGTGAGTGAGGTCACAGCCAAACAAAATTTATACATTTTCCGTACGTCTCTCTTCTCGCAAAAAAATGCCGTAAAAATCAATGTCGTCCTCTCGCGACTTTTCAGAGCACGAGACCACAAAAAAGGGACAAAAAAGAGTCGCCTTTTCCAACGAAAAGCGCTCTGTTCTCTCTGCGAACGAAATTTCGGGAAATCGCAAGTTTTAAGAGAGACAGAGAGACAGAGAGAGAGAGAGATGAGATGAGAAAAAAAGATCGAGGAATAAAGCGCGATCTCGCGCGCGAAACGAGATTGGCGCACCTCGTCGTTACCCATTATTCTCGGATCTCAAGTGCGTGCTTTTGCGCAAAGTGTCTTTTTTTGGTAGTTATTTTGGATTGCACAACAACTCTCTATAAAGGTGCATATAAAATAAAGTATGGAGAGTTTTTTTTTCGAGAGGGAGAGAGACGAGAGATCTTTTATTTAAAAAAGCGTCTTCAGGTTGGGGCCTCTTTTTGTGTGTTGGAAACCCTAAACTCGTCGTCGTGCTTTTTTTCCACCACCACTAGTTTTTTCCTCTCAAAAAGGGAGACGGCGAGAGAGAAGAGAGAAGAGATAAAAAACGCGCGCGAAGCGGTTTTAAAACGTAAACAACCCCGCCGCGCGCGCAAAGCGCAAAGCGAGAGAGAGAAGAAACGTTTCGAACCAACCCTATTCCTCCTTCGAATCTTCATTTTTTTTTCAAACCGAAAGAGGAGAGGAGAAGAGAGTCTCGCTTTGCGTGTTTTGGAGAGAGAGAGGTTTAGCCTTTTAAAGAGAGGGATGATGGGTTCATCCGAGAACGACGACGACGAGGTCGTGGTGCGCCGCGCTGCCGGGGGGGCAGAAGTCGTCGTCTCTGTCGCGCCTTCTAAAAAAGCACTTTGCGTCGAGAACAACAAGAACGCCAACAGCGATAACGGCCCGCAATCGACCACCTCGAACGCGTCGACGGACGACGATCGCACGAAAAGAAGAGAAGAAGAAGAAACGAAAACAACGGAGGAAGTGACGAGATCTCGAGCACCGGCGGTTGTCGAACGCCCGAAGGAGGAGGGCGAGAAAGAAACGAACGCCGGTATCGACGACGAGGAGGACGACGACGTGTATGGGCAGAAAAAGAGTGTTGGCGAGGATGCGGAAGCTGCCGCGAAAGTCGAAGAAGAAGAAGAAGAAGAAGAAGAAGAAGAAGAAGAAGAAGAGGCGTACATTAAATACGAGAGCTTATTCGACGCGGAGAAACTTTTCAGTCAGTCGGGATCGTCCAACAGGCAGAAGTCCGTCGCGGTGATGCATTACATCAACGATAGTTTAGATCGGTTGGTGTACGGGTACAAGCATAAATCGAACGTCCCTTCGCACGTGTCGTTTGGACAGCCGATTGAGAGGATAGCGGTCGGGTGCGGGTTGGAAGAGGACGATTGGGAAGAGTTGGAAGGCGTCGGTTTGAAAGAACGAACGAGAGTTAGGGAAGAGATGGAAAAGAGGTTTAGGAATGCGAATGCGGCGGAGGCAGGGGGCGTCGCCGCTGAGGGAGAGGATGCCGAGGAAGTTGAGGACGACGACGACGGAGATGAAGACGACGACGACGACGACGACGACGACGACGACGACGACGACGACGACGATTCGGGTGAATTCGATGACGATGGAGAGGAGAGCGGAGGACATCACGGTTACGAGTTCAACAACACTCCTTTCTATAACAACGGGCCTTTACCTTCCTTTGGCAAAGATTTGAATCACGCCATGTTTCCAAATCCATCCAAACGTAAAAGGCAACAGCATGAAAACGACATGAATAACAACAATAATAACAAACAAAAAATGAACAAGAACAGTAGCACGATTGACGCCCATCTGTTTGATATTGCCGTAGAGCCGGGTGCAAACAACGGTAGTGGCGATTGGACCGATGATCTTTCCCTCTGGGCCGCGCTCGATCATTTAGACACGAACAATAACAATAACAACGAGACCGACACGCCGCAACAACAACAACATCATCATCAGCGTCGTTTGAGTAGCTTGGGCGTCGGCGTCTCGCCACCAAACAAGAACAAAAACTACGCGCAGCAAGCGAACAACGCGCACGATATCGCCACGGCGGTATCCAACTTGCCGGCGACGGCTCAAGCGAATGCTATTGGCGCGCCAGCTTCGGGTACGACGATAATTCATCATCACCACCATTACCCTCCGAATTCTTCGAACAATAATACCACTGGCATCAAAGAACAAGATGGATCGTCCTCGATCGAAGCGGTGTTGAAACGTTTAGAGCAGTTGGAGAAGAAAATATTATCCAACTCGTCCAAGGCGAACGGAGGAAGAGGAATAGAAGAAGAGGAAGAAGATAACGCAGAAGACACGACGAGAAAGATGTTGTTTGCCACTAACGAGAAAGCGGCGAATAATAACAATGCAACCAACGGCAAGAATAAAGACGAGAACACCAACGAAAGCGATAAAAATAGTGGAGGAGGCGAGATGTCACTCTTAGAACGACGCGTTTCGGATTTAGAACGATTACTTAGAGCGTCCGAGTTGGAAAATTCGACGTTGAAGAGAGCGTTGCATTTCAGATCGCGACCGGCGAGCAACGAGAAGGAAGCCAAGAACAACAAAAGTTCAGCGAAGAAGAAGATTGGTGCGACTTTATCGCATTCAAACGCTGCGGCCGGTGAAGCGAAGAAGACAACTTCGGAGGATGTGAACAACAACTGTTACGATGATTCGCACGGCCCGTCCAACGGTAAGTCGGACAAGACAAACGAAGAGACTTTACAAACGCTCAGCGAGAAAGATAATAAAGACGACGACAAATCAGAACGAAACGACGACGGAAGTGGTGGCGTGATGACGGAAGACAAGCGACACCCTTCTGAAAACATTCGCGAGAATGGTGCTAATGCGGATCATCACGGCGTTTCCCCAGATTCGAGCATTTACGTGGAAACGATTAAGCAGCACGAGCTGAAGAAGGCTGCGAATACGAGCCGCGAAGAAGAAGAAGAGAACCAACTCGGCGCAGCCAAGCGAAGTCTCGATCGAGAGTTGATGTAAATCGCGTGTCTAATCGCTTGTATACAAGTACAATTATTCGTTTATATCTTTGTAATACTAATCTAATATCTGATAAAATATACACAACGGGCTAGCTCGCGTAAATTCTAGAAGCGTTGCGCATACTCTGCGCGTGCATTTCACCAAATGACGTTTACTCTTTTGACTTGTCTAATAAATTATATTTTGCTAAAATGATGATAGCAATCCTCCTCCACCTCCTCTCACGCCGCCATCGCCTGAACGTGTTCTCCTCCCTTTACTCCTCTCGGCCAACATTCTTTCAACTTCTTTACCGCGGGTTCTAAGCTCCATCTGTCGCCTTCTGGTCCAAAACAAATCAACGCCGCCGGTAAGAACAAAATCGACCACAAATAACTGCTCGTAATCGTCACGGTGATTAAAAACGCAAACTTTGAGAAAAATTTCAAGACGCACAACCACAGCATGGACCCAGAAATGACGGTTGTCATCGCTGAAGCCGTGACGCTGACGCCCATAATCATCAAAGCCCTTCGCGTTTTCTCGCCTCGGGTTTTTGCAAATAGCTTCGGTGCCTCGGTGTATGCGTTGGCTAAGTGCACGCAATAATCGACCGATAAACCAATCAAAATTACCGCCGCGATGGATTCGCCGATGCCTAAATCCCATCTCATGACCCCGCGCACGCCTAAGCCCATGACAGTGACGACCACGCCAGCGATGGTGACAGTTGCAATTGCACCCGTGAGAAAATTCATAGTGGAAAGAACGAGAACGAGATATGCCATGACGAAACAGATGGTGACACCTTGGAAAGTGTTGCGGACCAAAGCTTCTTGCGTAACCATCCACGTCCAAGAATTGTAAGCAGTTTGTATGGCGTTCTGCATTCCAGGCGGCGCTTCTTCGTTCAATGTCTTCACCCATGCCTCCCAGACTCGAAATACGGGTCGAGCGACCTTTGCGGTCGTCGGATACTTCAACGTGGTTTGCACGGTTATTTTGACGAAGAAGATGTCTAGTTCGTTCTCGCCGGGCACTATTGGTTTCGTCTCATCGTACGGCAAGAAACCGATTGAGTGTTTGAAAACGTAAAACCGAGAATCCGCTCGAAAATTCCACAACTCTTTGAGAAAAGTCGTTTTGTCGTCGATGGGAAACGTGAGATTGCGTTCGTCTTTGACGTATGCTTCGAACGATTCCATGAAACAACTCACGCCACTCGCTCTCTGTTCATTGAGGCTAGTTTGCGTAGCGTCTTCTTCTACACCTGCGGTACTATCATCGTCCGACGACGATATAACTGGTCGAGACATGACCAACAATCCATCTTGACATCCGCTCACGTCGCATGGTGCGATTCGCAAAGCCCGGCAAGCGTTTAGCAAGTGAAGTTGCGAAGCCGGTGGCGTGATATCAAAGGTCTCATCAACTTGCAACTTACCAACCTGGTCAATGTCCCAATGGTTCGTTTTCGACGTATCCATACCGCGGACGCCAAAGCACACATCCAAAGGTACGACTCGATCGTCTGCAGAAACTGAAAATCGTGTGCGATCGTTCGCGTACGCTTGCATCAGATGCGCCGTCGGGTACCACTGCTCTTGCTGCGCGGGCGTTTCGAGCTCGAGCGCGAGTTTTAACGACACCGATAGTAAGGATAAGAACCCAGCAATGACGATATAACATACTGGACGGTAACTTATGAACGTGTAGAACTGATTGCGGAAGAATCGTTCTATTGGACGTAAGCGTTTGATGTTCGCCTCGGAGTCGAGCGTATCCATCGGTCTCGGCGTGTTCGATGATGCGTTATCCTCGACGCCAGCGTTCGGTGCCGCTTCCATTTTTTTGCTTGTTCCTTCTTGACTTGTTTCAATGTCGTTATTCTCTTCATTTACGACGACGTCTCCCAACGATGCCATTGATAAAGTAGTCGTCGCCGTCTCTAAATCGTACCTTTCGGTCCTCTTGTAATTCGCTTTTGTGCAAAAGCAACACACTTTGAACTTGTCCAAATACAAAGAGTAAAGAAACAAAGCAGGAGGAAACATCAACACGTTTACTACGAACAGAACAGCAATCATAGTCGCGCTTAGAATTCCAAATGCGGAAATCGGCATGACTTCGGATAAACTCGTGGCGAAAAAGGCGCCCATGGTCGTGAAACTTGTCACGAAGATTGCTTTGGACGCCCTTCGAGAGGTATACAACACTCTGGTCAACGTCGACCCGGAAACAGTTTCTCGCGGTTCAAATTGAGATTGTTTATACGCGTCGTAAAAGACAAAAACATCATCCGCGCCAACACCCAACACGACGAAGATGGATAATATTTGGACGTTCCCGAGGTACTCGATGCGATAAATGAGCTTGTATATGAACAAAGCCACTGGAAACGAGCAGATGATTTCAAACATGCCGAGACTGGCGATGAAAAACGACCGAGTGTGAAAAGCCATGTAACACCACACGGCTAAAATAGACGCGAACGCCCACGCCAAGTCAAAGTTTATCACATTCGCCGCGTCTTTTGAACGCAAATATCCCGCGTACCACCTCGTTTGCATATTTGCACGTTCACCACCGGCTTCTTCGTACGCTTTATTATCTATCGCTTTACTCATGTACGGCGTGCTCAAAAACTTCGCTTTCATCGAGTATCGATCGAATAACTCTTTTTCTATGTCGTCCAAAATAGCCTCACCTATGACTACCCCTTGTTCTCTCTCTCTATCTTCTAGCGAATTATACCCGATGATAGGCGCGCCCATCGGATACCGAGCGCGAGTGGCTCCATTCACCAACGTGTTCACATCAAACGCTCCATCTAAGAAATATCCGTAGAGTTTCTTATTCTCTTCGCTCCCAATCATCCTGACGACTTCGTCGATATCCTCGACCAACTCGCCTTCGCCGTTTGGAGGGAAAAACACGCTCACCGGCGTCAACGGTTTAACGCACACGTCTAAATAACTCACCGACGAATTGCTATAAATATTCTCGACGTCGTCGGTAATGTCACTATTCATCACTTTTGGATCTTTCAAATGACAATACTGTTTATATTTCGGATGCGTGACGACGAGGCGGTGAATTTCCCGCATGGCCAACAAGTTTGCCTTCGTAAACACCGTCTCGGACTCGTCGTTGCTAACGAACTGGAAAAACAGAGAGCCTCTTTGCGACTCTTCGCCTCGCTCGTAAACCACGTCCGATGATGAATATCTGTCGTCGCGTTTTGAGAATGTGTGCGAGCGTCCGTCGTAAAAAAAAAATGTCAGTCCTCCTATTTTTTTCTTCTCGAAAGCGAAGAAGTTCGTTGAAGACGAAGAGGGGAGACGAAAGGTCGATGTGCAAAAATAGATACGAGGAATACACAAAAAGAAAACGAAACGCGTGTAATAATGAAACGCACTCTTCGACTAAGCGAGTCCCTTCGCTCGCCGCGTCCGCGTCGCTGGTTATCTCATCTTTCAGTATCACCCACTCTCGATCGTTGGTTTCCACGAACTTGAGCTCGTCGTTCAACACGACGGTCAAAATGCACGCGACGGCGACGAGGACGATGCACGTCAACGCGAGGAGTGGATTTCGGTGCGACCAAAGCGCGTAGCGCTCGAGGAAAGTTGTTCCGTTGCTCGCGTTGACGTCGTTCTTCTTCAACTTCTTCTCCTTCGTTCCTCTTCGTCCTCGTCGCTGCTCGGACGACGAGGACGGGTCCTCGTCGTCGGAGTCCCTCGATCCCGACGACGCTCGGTGCGAGAACATCCGATGTCGAATGTGGTCTCAGTCATCCGCGTCGTGGAAAAGTACGGGAATTTTCGTTAATTTAGGGTTTTGACATAAACCCTAAATACCCGTTTTTGGCACAAAAATCGTCGTTGAGAAAATTCACAAAATTCACACGCTCTCTCTCTCTCTCTCTCTCTGCGCGCGCGCGCTCTCTCGCACCGCAAACGCCCGGGGGTGGCGAATATCAGAACGACACCAGAAAAACATCGACAAACACACGCGGCGAGCGAAGAGAAGTAAAGTATTTTGCGCGCGTTGAACAAAACCCCCGCACGGCAAAAGATTAAAAAACACACTTTTGTGGTACAAAAATTCCTACCGTTGTTCGTTTGAAAAACATGATGGCGCATAATAACAACAGCGACGACGATGACGACGACATCGACGACGACGAACGGCAACGACAGCACCTGACGCTGAAACAACGCCCGTCGCACTGGGTCGCCGAGGAACTCATGCGACAAGACGAAGAGATGTTTGGAAAGAAGAACAAGAAGAGAAAGAAGAACAACAACAGAATCGATGCCGTTTTAGAGGAGAAACAAACATTCTTTCGAATAGTGAAGAAATTTCTCTTTCCGAAGAGGATTTCGAAACCCGCGGAGGAGGAGAAAGAAACCGAAGAAGGAGAAGACGAGGACTACGGAAAGGAAGAAAGAGAAAACGTCACTCGAGAAATGGTCGCAAACCGAATGCAAGAGGAAGAAGACGAGGAAGCAGACGACCCTCCGATTGAGATTCCGGCGTTGATGCGCGGAGATTACTCTTTGTTGTGGTTGCGAGACGCTCTGGACGATTACGAAAATCAAGCAGCGGCGGAGCGGCAGATGTTGGATCGAGATATCGTTGGCGATCACGTGAAAAAGATTTGTAAAAGCTTCGTTTTTGTGAGCGTGGATTCGAAAGATCCGAGAAATGGTGGAGAAGCACTGCGCCAGAGCGCGCGAGAGGTTTTGGAGATGTGCTGCATGCACGTAGAGCCGGGAGGAGTTGTTGACAAGAAGAGCTTTTGGGAGAATTTCAGGAAAAGATTACAGCGTTTGCTTCCGACGTCGGAAATGTGTAAGTTTGATACAGGGTTGGACGAGCTCAAAATGTTGTTGATGAGTGCTCAGATAAACAAAGATTTGCAAATGCTTTCGAGAAAATCAAACGAGAACATCGGAAAGTTTGAAAACGCTTTGAGAGAGTTTGTGCAGTTGACGATGGAAAAAGTCAACGAAGAGTTTGCGAGTTGGAGAGCGACGTCGATCGATCAACTCGCGATGCATCATCAGGACGGGTGGTTGAGCATGAGAAACGCACACGTAAATTGGAACAGACGAAAAGGCATGGGCTCTTTTTTGGGGGAGTGGCCAGCGTACACTTTAAGAATCGCCGAGGAGGGTGATTTGGACCTATTAGTCGGAGCTAAATCGGACGAGGAAGAAGAGGAAGAAGAGGAGGAAGGAGAAGAGGAAGAAGAAGAAGAAGAGAGACCGCGACGACAAAAGCAACGAAGAGAAGAACAACGACAACAACAAAATGAATCACCGCGAGAACAAGACGGCAAAAAGCAGCCAAAAGCGCAACAACAACAAAGGAGGCGACCTCGAGAACTCAGAGGATTGGACGATTTCAATTCAGCCGGCACCGCGGAGGAAACTGGCCGAAGGCGGGGCCGAAGTGCTCGGCAAGATAACAAATGGTCCGCGCTCGGTAAGAGGAGGGACATCGATGAAGAGTCATCGGATGAAGCGACGGAGGACATTCCCATGCCAGTGTTACCGCCAAACAAAGGACGTAGCAAGTCAACGTCTAGAGGTAAATCTTCAAATAGGACGACTCCGATGTTGGACGAATTGGTGAACGCCACGCTCCAAGCCGCGAACCAAGAAAATCAGCAACGTGAACCGAACGTCATATCGCAACCGTCCGTGAGAGGTCCGTCAAAGAAGAGAGCTCCTCCTTTTTTCAATTCGCCGGCGAGGCCAGCGGTGGCGGAGAACGATGGTTTCGATGCGCTGAAGAAAGCTCTAGAGGAAAGAGAGGCAAAGGAGAAAGCGGAAGCGGAGAAGGCGGCGGCAACTGCAAAGAAAATCTCTGCAGAAGTAGAGGAGGAAGAGGAAGAAGAAGAACCGCAACCGGAAGTGGACGATGGTTTCGCGCGATTGCGAGCCGAGTTGGAGAAGCGCGAAAAGGAGAAGAAAAAGAAATCGGAACCGTCTAGAAGCGGCTGGGCGTTCTTAGGAAAACGAAAAGAACCGGAAAAAGAAGAAGAAGAAGAACCGTTAGATGGGGACGACGAGGAAGAGGAAAACGACAGCGATATAATACCGACGCAACAAATCGGCGGCGATGATGACGACGACGATATCGAAGATAAAGATGCGATTGACTCGCAGCAGCGAGAGAAGCGAGGAAGGTTCTTCAACTTATTCGGCAACAAGACACCGTCGGAATCCCGAAATCCTGTGAAACAACCGTCGCCGAGGCCTTCGCCGCCGAGACAAGAAACTTTGAGGATTTCCTCTCCGCGAGAGGACGATGATGATTTTGATGATGGTCCTTTCCAAATTCCAGACGACGATAACGATGACGATCAGCCGATCGCCATCGTTCCCGAAGTGGTGCAACAACAAGAATCACCTCCGAAACCTCGACAGCCGAACCAGCGAGTACAACCAAGGGCTGAACAACAACAACAACAACAATATCAACAACGCTACCAAAACAGGCCAGCGCAACCAGCAGAGCGACGAAGAACCGGCAAATTCACCGAGGAAGAGGTCCGCGCCATCATCCGAGGCGTCGAAACGCACGGTTCAGGAAATTGGAAAGTCATCAGAGAACAATCTCTCGACGGCATCCTCCTCGGCCGAACGCCGGTGGACCTCAAAGATAAGTACCGCAACTTGCAATCTTCCGATTTGAAGCGCGTCTTGAGCGGCATCTTGCCACGAAGCGGAAGCTATCCGTTCGTCGAAGAACACTTCGAGAAAGTGAGGAGAGAAAGAGAAGAGGGAGACAATTGAGAGAGAATGAGAGAGAGAGAATGAAGAATTGATATCATATATACTGGTACATAAGCACGCGCACAAACTTTTTAACTGTAGTGTTGTTAAGAACATTTTTTTGTATTTCCTCAAAGTTAGAAGCACGCACTCTACACGTAGAGCTCAAACACACACGCGCACACGCGCGCACAACATAATAAGAGCGACAACTACGACTTGTTGGACGCGCCTTTTCCTCCTCCTCCTCCTCTTCCTCACCCATCTCTCGAAGCAATGAAGAAGCAGACGCTCCTCCTTCACTTTCACATTCAATCCGCGAAATCAATAAAGTCGTCGAGAACGCGACGGAAACGGCTCTTGTTCGTCCTCGAGGTGGGCGAAAAACTGAAATATCGCACGAAAATAGTGAAGAAGACGGAAGATCCAACGTGGGATGAGCGAGGCACGATGGATTTAGGTCTCATTGACGGTGATTTAGGTTTGTTGATGCTTAGCAACAACAAAAACGAGAAGGTTCGAATGTCCGTTTGGGACGTGAAGACGAAAACGAACCAAAAATGTAAAGGCGCGCGATCGATTTTGATGAGAGATTTAATCGGTGGGGATGGATTTTTGAACAACGCGGAGAAGAAAGAGAAGAGAAATACGTTAGATGTGGAGTTAGAAGGGTGCACGAGAGGCGTCGGGTCGGTTCAGGTGGAATTGGTATTTGCAAAGGAGGCGGTGTTCATGGAAGACGAGGGAGCGAAAGAAGAGGAAGAGGTGTTCAAGACACCGGTTCTGAAAGTAAAAGAAGAAAATAAACCGCTCGTAATTGAAACGAAAAGGGAGAGCGACGAGGACGAGGACGCCGTGAACGACTCCGGCGACCCATCCAAAGAGGAACTCTTGCGTGAACGCGTGAAGAAGATGCAAACGGAATCGATGGAGAAAAAGTTGGAGCGCATGGAGGATCCGGACATGTTGACGAAAGAGGAGAGACGCATGTTGACCGAAGGTGCGGACGTAGCGAAAGATTTAGGCGCAGAGTTACCGAAATATCTCGACGACGTTTCTTCATCGAAGGATAACAGTCCGTCCAACAACAACGTTGCGGAGGAAAAAGTTGTTGAGGATGAAGAGGACGAGTGGGAAAACGCGCTGCCGACAAAAAAGAAGAATGCGAACAAGATCGAACCGGTATCGATATCACCAGTAAAAAAGACTTCGAGTGGTGATATTGCGTTGCAGAAACTGGAAACTATCGATGCGTCCATCGATCATCTCGAACAGCAGCAGCCGTCGTCTCCGACTGTGATACCGGAGCGAAAAGAAGTCGTGGTATCTTCCTCGAGCATTGCGCCGACAGCTGAGGAGAAAAAGAGCAGCGCGATGAACGAGTTGCGAAGGAAACAATCCAGCGAACGCATTCACGCGCGCGCTATTGCCGCTCGAGAAGCGTTAAGACAGTCCAAGTCGTCGCAAATCAACGATGAGTTGGATGAATTGTACGAACGGGTCGTCGTTTCGCCTTCTTCCGGCGTAGGAAATAAGAACACGAATCATCGCGAGACGACAGCAGCATCCTCGGAAGCCGGTACCGCTAAAAAGGCACTGTCATTACTTTCATCTTCGTCTTCGGAAGAGGACGAAGAAGAAGAGGATGAAACCGTCTTCGTTTCTTACGCGGAAAAACCAAAACCAATGACTCTGGCGGAAGCGGAAATGTTTCGAGACGCCAAGAAAGTCTCGCTTTTGATGCAAAGAGCCGAAAGCGCCTTTACGAAATGGATGTAAACGAAGAACCTATGTCGCAGTGTACCAGTACTCGTGTGTGTATTTTCATATTTGTAGATGGATAGTTTTTAATGTAAAATAATGTTAGTATCAAGCTCGCTACAGTTTGTTAATGGTTGTGTTTTTATTTTAAATCTTCTTGACTATTTGCACGACGTCTTCGTCGCACAACACGTGTTCTTTCCCGACTTTCTGCGGTCGATGCTTCGCAGAAATACCCCACACGTTCGCCTCTTTGAAGTTCTTTACCATGCTCTTGTGCAACGAGTTACAGAAATCCTCCACGGTCACTTGTCCCTTCTTCAAAATAATCGGAGCGTCGTACGCCGGATTCTGCCCTTTGGGCTTGGTATAAATTCTCGTCAAGTTCAAATATTCCCAAATCTTATCCAACAACCCGTCTAAATTCCACTCTTTCCCACTAGACACCGGCACGTAGTGCGGCACGTCGTCCAATATCTCCAATTCTTCCACGGTAATTTGATCGATTTTATTCACCGCGTATACGCACGGCGTGTATATTCTATTCCCTTCAATCACATCGATCAACTCCTCGTCCGTGCAGTTCTCGTAAATCTTCACGTCGCAATTCTTCACGTGGTATTCCTCTAAAATTGCTTTCACGGTGCTCTCGTCCAACCACGCGGGATCCTCCCCCGATTTCGGTTTAAACGGCAACACGTTCAACCCGCCTTTATCCTTCACCGTGTAACTAATATTCGGCGGCTTCTTATTCAATCGAATCCCAAACCCGTCCAATTCTTTCTCGATCAGCCGTCTGTGTGTCAACGGCTTCATCGCATCTAAGACAATAACGATCACATCGCACGTTCGCGCGGTCGAAATTACCTGTCTCCCTCTCCCTTTCCCGTCTTTCGCGCCTTCGATGATACCGGGCAAGTCCAGCAGCTGCACTCGAGCACCTCGATAGTTAATCACCCCGGGCACGCACGTCAACGTCGTAAACTCGTACGCGGCGGCTTCGGAGTGGACCCCGGTAAGCTTCGTTAGCAAAGTACTCTTCCCGACCGAGGGAAACCCGACTAATCCGACCCGGCAATCGCCGGTTTTCGTCACGTCAAACCCTTCGCCTTTGCCGCCGGATTTCCCGGACGGCTCGATGAGTTCTCTTCTGAGCTGCGCGAGTTTCGCTCGCAGAGATCCCAGATGGTTCTCCGTCGCTTTGTTCTTCTGGGTTCTGGACATTTCCAGCTCGATGCTGGCTATTTTTTCGAGTATCGCCGCCATGATGTGACTTTTTGATTCGTGTGGTTATTCTCTCTCTCCTTCTTGCGCAAACGAGACGTGCTTTCTCTCTCTCTCTCGTTCTTTTGACGCGTGTGTTTGTGGGGTTTACGAGAGGAGAGAGAAGGAAGGAAAAAGGGGGCGAATGTGAAAAAAAAAGACAAATATGACGCGTATTCACGTACACGCACACACATATATATATATAACAACATAACAACAAAAACGCGCGCACGAGCACACGAGATTTCCTTTTTACGCACCACCAGCGCCGCCGGCGATACCGACCAACGCGGCGGTGATGACCGGAGTCGCCGCCAAGACGGAACTGACGATGCCGCTCAACGCGTAACTCAACGCCGCGTACGGCAACGCTTCGGGTTCTTTACTCACCAACGCCGCCGTGCCTAAACCGTGGGAGGAGGCTGCGGTTGCCATGCCTCTAGAAACTGGGTCGTTCGCGCCGGATTGGTCCAGGACTTTCGTGGCTAACGCGGAACCGAGGAGACCGGTTAAAACTACCGCCGCGGCTGTCAGAGATACCATTTCCGGATGGCCCAACGAAACAGTCACCGGCATCGCTAAGGCGACGGTGACGGATCGCGGGACCAAGGCGAGAGAAATCGCCGGGGTTAATCCAATGAGGCGACCTAAAAAGGCGGTAGAAAACATAGCGAACGTGGACGTGCCGACTAAACAGGTGAAGATTTCCACCGCGTGTCGTTTTATAATTTTCCTCGCGCCGTAGACTTTAAACGCAAAGGAGACGATGACGGAACCTAAAAAGGCCATGAGGATATCGCCGGCACCCATGGCAGATAAAGAACTCATATCCGTGAACGATACGCCAGATTTATACAGTTTTAACGTGGCTTGGTACCCAGCTCCGGTGCACAAGCCCATGATGTATACGCCGAGGTTAGATAAAACCGCGCACGTGACAATCGGGTTCATCTTCGACTTCACTTTGTCGACGTTACCAATTAATAATGACGACACCGTCGCGCCAACTAAACCGACCGTAACGAAGAAAGGTTGGTACGCGTCCGTGGCGGGCAACCAACTGGCGGATAAGTAGCTCATCAACGTTGTAAATCCAACCAACTGCTTGACCAAATCTGTCGTCGGCGGTTTCGCCTTCTCTTGCGGCAACGGTTGCATCTCGACGCCAGTCATTTGTCTGACCGTCGTCGCTAACTTTGCGCTAAACGCGCACGTCACCACGAACCCGGCGACCAACAACCCGACGATTTTTCCGAGCGTCGCCGCTTCCATCGTCGACACGACCAGCGGCAACGTCACCAGCGAAGGCACGTAAAACACCGGCAACCAACTGGTAATCCAATCCATCGCCGGCGCGAACAAATGACACACTTGCGTGGACAACGAACTCTCCTCGTCTTTCGCCAACGAATCCATCGCCAACAACGCGAAAATCAACCCAAACATAACCACCAGTGGTCCCGGAAACGAAATCCCCTGCGCGGCGACTTTCTTCGAAATCACCTTATCGAGAACGAACAACGTCCCAGTCGCGCCAAACAAGCGCATCAACCCATCGCACTTCGCGCTAAACTCCGCAAAGTTCTTATCCACGTCCGTCGTTCGAAACATTGGATAATTCGCCGCCTTTGCGCGTTCGTTGGCGAGTAACTTTTCCGCGTGTCGTTTCATCGCCATCGCGTAAAAAGCAGTCTTGTCGTCGTGTTCGACTTTCGCAGAAGAAGAAGAAGAAGAAGAAGAAGAAGCCGTTGCATCGCTGGACGACGAAGAAGAAGCGGCGCGCTCGGCTCGAAATTTCGCCTCGATGGCGGCTAAATTCGCCTGCGTATCATCGGAAGATGATGCTCTGACGATCACCGAATTCGTTCGCCCGCTTCGCGTCGTCATCGCGACGACGCCGACGCGCGTTGCGGTCGCGCGTTTTCCAATTCGAATTTGTTTTTGCGCACCGCCATCGCGAATTTTGGAAAACGACGACGACGTGTTTTTTGCCGCGACGACGACAGCGCTGGGCGTCGTCCTCGCTACCGAGAAGAGAGAAGACATGTTTTATTCCGATTCCGCGTTTACGTGTGCGTGTGTGTGCGTGCGTTGTGGTATTTGTTTTTGTCGTTTCTTCGCGCGCGAGCGTTTCAAACAAACACGACGACGAGACGGGGAAATAAATACGCCGAGTCAGCGATATCTGCATATCTTTCACACAAACAGGACACGTGTTGCGTTTTAGGGTGTACACCTCATTTCGTGAGAATGGACGCGCGCGCGCGCTGCGCTGTGAATATCAAAGCGCGCCACGATTACGACAAGTTTTTATTATCTATTATTATCTATTATTAAAACGTTCTCTTGGAAACGACGCCCGGGTACCCTCTCCAAACTTTCCCGACGTCCGGGTGCCAACCTCTGGCGCCGACGCGCAACGCCGGGTGCGTGTAGATTTCGCCGCCGAAATCCGTCGGCGGCGCTTTGACGGTTTCTCCGAGCGGCACGGACCACGAACGCGCGTCGCCGAATTTAGCGACGGTTTTTTGCCACGTTGTGTAGAGGTAGTACGGAACCGTGAGGTAGAGCAACATTGCTTGCGTGTACGCGCTCTTCGCGAACATCACGGAGGAGACGAACGTCTGCGCGATTAACAACGACCACATGATCAGCTCGGCGCAGGAATAAAACACCGTGCCGTTGGATTCGTACCCGCGTTCGTAGACGTAAAGCAGATGATACCTCCAGATTATGAAGTTGGTGAGAAAGAAGAACGCGCACACCACAGAAATCATCGGGGCGATGACAGAAAACGTCAGCCCGAGCAAAATAATCACCGAAAACAAACCAGCTTCTCGTCCAGCTCTCATTTGTCGAGGCGAATATTTCATCGTTTTATCTCTTTTCGTTGGCGTGCAACCGAAGCAGCACCGTAAATAGGTGTTGACTGTGTAACAAATAACACCAGGGTGCGGAAATATCAACCTATACGTTGGAATAAACACCGCTCGGTAGAAAACGAAAGATAAGAAGAAATTCGAGGACAACGGCAAGACTGTGCCGAATTGCTGCTGCAAAGTGCCCACCGTGGTGCCGTTTTGCAGAGCTTGTTGCAAGATCCCGGAAATCGCCCCGCCGGTGATGCCACCGATTAACATGTTCAATAAACCCCATAAATAGTAGAATTTCATGAACCTTTGATCTGTGGCTGAGAGAGACACATGGACGTTTTGCGCATGCACCAAGTACAAAAGGAAGAAGGACACAGCGAAGACTTCCCATAATGTGAGCAAAATCGGCGGTAAGATACCAGACACTAGCAAACGTAAACCTTCGACTTCTTTGTTATCGCAATACCACTCCAGAAAGGATTCGATGCTATCGCTCGGAGCCTTTAACGTGCACGCAGAGGTGATCATGGTCGCAACCAAAGTCGACGGAGTAAGAATCAAAATGACAATCGCCGGGTAGACGAACATGAAACGAACCAATGAGGTCCGCTTCGGTTGTAACAGCGTTTGCCAATTAATATCTGATGGGCCAGGCGCGGGATGGACGATGAATTCGTTCGTTCCGCCGCGGTGTAACAAACACTGAGCCGCCATCGCAGCAGCCGTTTGAGTTTCGAATACTACAAACGCCGATGGTCCGGGGACGCCATTCCATGCTTTTTCTCTCTCTTCGACAATCATCGCGTCCACAACTTCCAATTCGTGCTCTAAATCTGCCAGTTTTGACGACCGATCTGCGCTAGTTTCTTTCTCCCTGGCCTTTGGCATGGAAAAGGTTAAACTTTTACCCATCGAACGACTCGATTGCGATTCGATGTCTTGTAATTTCGCGCGGTCCTTTTCGCTCGCGTTCCCATCAACACCGCGTTTTCTAAGTAAACTCATCTCCCGCCCAAAGTCTGCCATTTTCTGCGGATCCTCGCCAAATGTGGCGCATTTCCCACGCATCTGAACGAGATTGTTGTTGATCTCGTCTCTCTGGTCTAATAAACGATCGGTCTGTCGATGATCGTACACTGGGATCATCCCGCGAAACTCGCTACCGAAAACTTCGTTGAACATGGTTTCCATCGCCGCGTACTGTTCATCCGCATACGCTCTTTTCGCTTCATTTTCCTCCTCTTCTATTTGCTGCGCTCTTCCGGAGTCGGATTTCAAGCTCGATCCAAATTTAGAGAAAAATTTAGCGGAGAATTTACTCTTCAATGTCTTGTGCCGCCGTTTTGATCTAAACTTTGGAATGTTGGTCAACAAAATCACGTAGTTTTCCGCCCAAACAGAGATCAATTTTCGACTTTCCGGATCGTACGTGTTTACCGATCTCGATTGCTGCACGTCAGGCAAGGCACCAACCATATCGCTGTAGCTGTATTCTACATTCGGATCCTCGCTGACGTCTAAACCCGTCCACCATTCGTGATCGATGGCGACGTCGCGACCGTCGTTGTTTTTCGCGATGGCCGCTTGTACTTCTTGCGCTTGGCGAATGGCGTTCTCGAGAGACGATCGACCTTCGACGACTTTTTGCGCCTCGCTCAAATCTAAGAGGTTTCCGAAGGAGCCTCCTCCAGAACTTGTACGACGATGATGTCCACCACCGGCCTTCCCGGCGGTATTTTGACGAAATTGCTTCTGGGCGAGCTTTTGCGGAGAGAACATTGTTCCGCCGTCGCCGTTCGAATTATTGTTAGCATCCTCTTCTCGACTGGACATTCTGCGATGTGCTTGAGGAGGATTCAATTCGGTTTGGGAGCTCGATCCTTCGTTCGCGCTCATTCCGCTTGAGGTGTTCCTGTTCAATATCGCATTCCTTGCCGCCGCGGCTTCTCGGCTATCTGTTATTGACGAGGTTAACATGTTTACGTCGTCGTCGGTGATGTCCAAAGCGTTCTCGCCGTCTTCTTCGTCGTCGTTATTATTATTGTTAAGATTACGATTGCGGTTATTCCGACCAGATATAGTCCGAGCAGCGCGATTGGCTTGCATCATCGAAGACCCGACCACCGATCGACCTAAATTACCCATATCACCAAAGATGCCAAGGATTCTTCTTCCCGCACCTCGAGTGTTCGCCGGCCGTTCCGCCGGCGCATACCTCGAACTACCCGCGTGTCGGTCAAGCTGTTGCCTCGGATTCATCCCCAGTTCTTCATCGCCGGCATTGACATCGTCGTCTCTAATATTTGCAGACTCCGAAATCGGTCCTGGTGGCGATTTATCGCTTCCCTTTAGAGGACTCGGAGAGTAGTTTAACACTTCATCCTCATCAATAGTAGCAGTTGGAGTACCACCCGCCGGCGACGAAACCATCCTCTCTGCCTCGTCGTAATTAAGGTGTTGAGGCGATGATTTGGTGGGCGAATTCCCTGAGAATAATCCGCCACTACGTTTAGTCACTGATGAGTTCGGAGTCTCCGTCGCGGCGTAGGATTCCAAAGAAATACCCGCCGATGAAGATGGAGACGACGGCTTTTTCGCCGCAACCGACGCGGTCGACGGAGGTGTGTTCGTAATCGTACCCGCAATAGACACACCACCAGAGGACGTGGGGGAGATTGGTTCCGTCTGCTGGGTCACTACTTTCTTAGTTGACGTCTTTTTTTCGTCGCTGTTGCTTCTATGCCCAGCGCCGCCGCCACCACCAGCACCGCTGCCGCCGTATCGAAACAAACCCTTACCATAACCCTTACTTTGTATCGCTCTCACAGAAACGACTGAACGAGCGGAAGGATCGTCGTCTTTGCCAAATGCGAAATTACCACCGTCTTCATCATCTTCCACCGGGGAAGATGGGTTCTCAGAACGGTCTCGTTTTATCAATGAAGCGGCACCCTTCGCTTTGAACGCTTGCGATTTGAGTACCGAGATGGGCTTCGATTTCGCCGATGCGGCCATCTGCATAGCTTTCGATCCGAGCGACGTTGAACGCATTAAAGACATCGATTTCATCAACGAGGATCCCGACCCACGGCCACTATCGCCCCCTTCTTTACTACTTCTATAAATTCCACCACTGCGGCTACTATTATGACTACTGTTGTTATAACTCGTGTTGTTATCGTTGCTCCTAATTGGCGAAACGCCTCCGTATTCAGGCATTTCCTCGCTTCCTCTTCCCGCAGTTGGCGATGGAATACCACTTACGCCCTCTTTCCTCTCGAAAAAAGTTACGCTCCCGCTGTGTCCAGAAGCTTTCACAATTGCCGGCGCGTGCTCCACGTCGATCGAATGCAACTCTCTCGAACGCTGTAAACTCGGCACTGTTAAAGTCCTCACTCCAACCTCCTGTAAATTATCTTGAATCTGAGACACGTCGATCTCATCGGATACCTTTTGACCTTGTTTCACCAATTGCACTAAAATCGATTCCGGTTGATGCACTGCTCTCCATAAGTTCGTGTCCCCTTTAGTGGTTAAATAGAGTTGTCGCAAAATCGAGAATGATTTTACGTGTTTACCCACCAGCCAAACGACGTAGAACATTATCAACTCAAATAAAAACACGTGCAACCACAATAGGCCGGCCTCGTCCGGGACATTTGCCGCAGTCGTTTGCATCAGCACCGAACGAATCGATCCAGATAACGTCGTGTCTTTACCTTCCAAGAGATCTCGTTCGTACTGCGCGTTGAGTTCGCTACATATAGCCATGTGCACTGGAATCAAAATCGCGCACACGACCACCGCGATTGGGAAGAAAATCTGGACCCCTAACTGCGCGACTCTTAAAAACGCAAACCCATCCAACCCGGCGGTTTGGATAAACTCCTTATCGCTCACTCTCAGCACGTGCAGGATCCATCCGTACAAATATTGCACGTACCCTTTCAACTGCTTAAAAAACCAAATCACCCACAAATATGAGTTCGACAACTTCTTCGTCGCCGGTATGCCTTGCCGCCAATCGAACTCGGTTTTATCGTACGGCGGCGGAGGATGCGTGAGGTTTCGCAATCGCAATCGGCCAAAGTAGATTGGATTCGCGTGTCTGTACGCACCGAATAGCGTCAACACCACGAACGAGGCAATGAAATAGTCTGTGTTTTTTGATCGGTTCATAGAGAGTGAGAGAGAAATTAAGAGTGAACGCGTCAGCGCATCTGAGAATATCTAACAACGACATCGCGCAGAGAGCGAAAGAAGACGCTTTGAAAAAAAAACACCATCCGAGAGTCTCGATGGCGCGCAGCTCTCGCACTCGCAAACGCAAAACAACGATGATGACGACAAACTCGCGCGCGCGAGAGAGAGAGAGAGAGAGACTACTACTCACACAGCAAAGAGTAACTGATATCGGTATCGGAAACGTTGAAATGCGCGCTCGTTTGCACCCACGGTACCGGAGGAGGCGGCGACGGAGGAGGCGGAGGAGGCGGTGGGTTTGGAGGTGGCAACGGCGGCGGGAACGGAGAAGGAGGAGGAGAAGGGAGAGAATCCATTTGGGATCGGAGATCTCTGTCTGTCTGTCTGTCTGTGTCTCTGCGATCAACGAGAGCTTTCGCGCGCGCGCGTGTTTCAGAGAGAGAGAGAGAGAAGTGAAGAGAGTCAACGGATCGAAAATAATCTAAAACGCGATTGAGGAATTTTCAAAAAATGTATACGAGTAGGCACAAAAAGCAACATCGCGCTTTTAGCGCGAGCGATACACGCACATCATATTTCAAATGCTCTCGCTTTAAATCTCTCTCTATTTCTTCTAAGCTTCGTCGAGTGCGATTCTCGGACAGATGTTCATACTTTGCAACTCTTGAAACAATAATTTACACGCGTACGGCACTTTGAGCGTCGCGACTTCCGCTTTTACGCCGCAGCTGTGACAACATTCTCTTCCGCTCGCTTTGTCCCGGTAGGCGAGTAAGCCGCACGTGACGCAAACTTGCGCGTCGAAGACGTCTGCGGAAATCATGAGACGCTCGAGTACTAAAGCGGAAGCGCCGTAACCAATTAAGCAGTCGCGTTCCATTTCGCCGAGGCGCAAGCCGCCTTGGCGGGCGCGACCTTCCGTGGGTTGTCTCGTGAGGACGACGCGAGGACCTCGAGCGCGCGCGTGCATTTTGTCGAGGACCATATGTTTGAGCTTCTGGTAATAGACTGGACCGGTGAAAATTCTCGCTTGGAGGTACTCGCCGGTGAGACCACAGATTAAGGTTTCTTTACCATCCGAGGCGTACCCAGCTTTGAGTAAAGCTTCGCCAATTTCGTCGACGTATTCATTTTTGTTTGTGGTTCCTGCAGCCGTGGCGGAGGTAATGTCGTTGCTTGCAAACGCGGAAGCATCCCGGAAAGTGCCTTCTTCCGAGGCAGCTTTTCCAGCGAGTAGCTCGATGAGCTTACCAACGGTCATCCGCGACGGGAACCCGTGTGGATTCATCACCAAATCGGGGCATATGCCGCGTTCGGTGATCGGAAAATCTTCTTGGGGTAAAATGGCGCCGACGACCCCTTTTTGACCGTGGCGAGAGGAGAATTTATCGCCAACCTCTGGACGTCTCGTGTGACGCACTAATGTTTTAACTACGAATTGGTTCTCGTCAGTTACCGTGAGTAAGACTTTGTCCACGACGCAACCGTCCACTTCCGGACCTCGGTAGACTTGCGGAGCTGGACGAAACTCGCGATCGGGAAGCTGATCGGGATTCGCCAACGGATCTCGAGTGTTTTTCGGCATGTGCTTGTTGATGTAAATATCTTTGTTTCGGATTCTCACGCCAACTTGCGCGTATCCGTCGTTGTCCAACACTCGATAGTTTTTCATGCGCTTCATCTGATCTATCGACGGTTTCAACACTTTATCTTGCGTTCGGTTGGCATATTTTTTCATAGTCGCCGAGTACTTTCTGGAGACTTGACATCGACCGAAACCTCGGTCTAAGGAAGCGCGGTTTATAACCACCGCATCTTCGATGTCGTAGCCCGTATTTGATAGTACCGCGATGACGGCGTTTTGGCCCGCGCCTAACCTATCGAATTGAATCAACTCGATTGTTTTCGTCGTCACGAGAGGCTTTTGCGCCGAGCACAAAGTGTACATCAACGTGTCCATTCTGTTCAGCTGATTAAACGCTAAATTACCCATGGCCTGTTTCCCCATCGCGCACTGGTAGGTGTTTCTTGGACTTTGATTGTGATGAGGAAATGGGATGATCCCAGCGCAGACGCCTAAAAGTGTAAATGGTTCGATTTCGCAGTGCGTCTGCGCGCCGGCGACTAAATCCCTTTCGTGCAACGCGATGTACGCGTCGTTTTCCTCGTTCACGTCCAAGTATTCCACGTATCCTCTCTTTAAGAAATCTTCAAACACCCACTCTTTGTTTTTCAACGCATCTAAATGTTTTTGTTTCAACTTCAATCGACCGGTGGTCTCGTCGACGACGATTAAAGGCCGACAGACTCTCCCGCCGTCCGACGCTATGTGAACGAAACCCTTCGTCACGTGAACAGAAACAAACTCGCTGATACGTCCCGAACGACGTAGTTTTCTAAATTTCTGCGCAAAATCGATCGGGTGCGACACCGAACCAAGTATTGAACCGTTTAATAATACCAGTGCGCTACCTTTCTGGTGTAACTCTTCGCCGGCTAAGAATTCGAGGGGTTCGCAACCGAGCGTTTGCGCGAGTTTTCTCAGGGGCAATTCGTCGGAATCAGTCGTGACGTGTGTCATGAGTGCTAAATTTTTCACCAAACCGCAACTTTCGCCTTCCGGTGTGTCCGAGGGGCACAGCATTCCCCACTGCGACGGTTGCAACGCTCGAGGACCACTCACTTTACGAGTTTTTTCAAACTGCGAAGTGATTCGAGTCATCATACCTAGCGCAGAAATAAAAGACAAACGTGAGAGAACCTGAGTCACGCCTTTTCGTTCCATGCGAAAACGTTTGATAGTCCAATTTCCTGTTGATATCGCGTGTTCTAATCCGTTGCTAATCGTATCTTGACGTATGCACTTTACGACGTCAAATTGCTGCGCGCGATTGGCTTTCGATAAAACCGCATCTGCTTGGCGTTTTAAATCCGCGTTTAAACGTTTGAAACAATCTTCAAACAGCAACGCTAGCAATTGTCCAGCTAATTCGAGCCTTTTATTTCCGTAATAATCTTTATCGTCTACTTCCTCGGGGTTTAAATTCGCCAATAATATGCGTCGAATCATCACGCACACGTACGCCGATTTTCCTCGAAAATCGTAATCTTCAACCGGAACGTGGGCTAAAACGACGCCTGCAAAAATATCTCTAGCTTCGTCCGAACGCGTTCGTCTGTTAATGTTGATGTGATTTGCGTTCACGTTGTTCTCTTTTCCAGTTGGTGCGCTTCCGTCGATGTTTTTATTCGCATTCGCTCTGTTATTGGCATTGTTATTCACTCCCATGGTGGTTGGTTGCCCTGGCGTTGGGCCTTCGCTCGCCTCGACTGCCGCGGCGGCCGCCTTCCCATCCTTGCCAGCAATCGCAGCCAAACGCCACTGACTGGCGCGAATTCTTTGTCCACAGTACTCTAAGGCCTCGCTCTGCGTAAACACGTCCAACGCGGCGCATTCTTGTAAACTCGGTGCCAACAAGCTCATACACAACGGATCGCTCCCTCCGGCTGCTTTTTGCATCAACTCTTGGTCGCTTTCTAAACCCATCGCTTTTAACGCGATGACTATGGGGATATCCTCTTGGAACGTGTTGTGCTTTAAATACAGCTTGCCACTTTTTTGCACGACGTTCGTCTTCGATTTACGTTCGTTCGTGCTCGAAGTCACGCTGGCGCAAATCAACCCTTTCGCGTCTAGCTCGATAATCACTCTGTTCTTACTCAATTGCTCTTGAATTAAAATCACTTTCTCCACACCTTTGACGACAAAATACCCCCCTGGGTCTAAAGGACACTCACCTAATCTCGCCAACTCGTCCTCTCCTTTATTCCTCAAACAACACCGAGAACTCCTCAACATTAAAGGAATCTTGCCGATGCACACGTTGTGCGTCGTAATAATCTCCTTCCCTTTCGTGTACTCCACGTCCACCATCACCGGCGCCGAGTACGTCATATCTCTCAATCTGCACTGTTGCGGCGTGATGTCTTGTTTCACCATCCTCTCGTCCACCGTTTGCGGCGACCCGACCGAAACGTTTTTATACCTCAAATAAAAGTTCGGGTCCGAGTCGCACGTGACTTTGTTGTTCGCCTTGGCGGCGACAATCTTCTTGATTTCCTCGTCGATCAAATAGTCGAACGATTCGATGTGCTGGCGGACTGAGAAATGCGCGCGTTCGAATGCGGAGAAGAAGAAGAAGAAGGTAAAAGAAGAGGTACGCGTCAGTATTATTTTTCACTTCACTCTTTCGCCCGCCGCGCTACGTAGCGAAAGAAGAGAGAACAATACACACTAACACACACACACACACGAGAAGAACAAACAGAGAATTTGCGGCTGCCTGGAGCATCATCAAACCACCCCGCGCGCGAATGCAATCGCACATGAACACCAAAAACGCAAAAACGCACCTAACCCTCTGACTTTCAAAAACGCCGGCAATAGCTCAAACTTATCCTTCATCGTTTTGATTGGTTTCGTTCGATCGCCGTCGTATAAACAGCGTAAATTTCCTCCGTCGTCGTCGCCGCCACGCGCCGGCGTGGGTTTTGTTGACGGCATGTGATGTATTTTCTTTCTCACTCAAAGTGAGCGCGCGTCTCTCGGGTGAGAGGGTGCGTGCAAATACGATCACGCGATTACGTGTGCGCGCGTAATCTTTACCCGCTCGCGCTTCAAACGAGCGGTTAAAGGTCGCGCGTTATTTTTTGTATATCTCCTCGCGCTCTTTTTGTGCAGATCGAGAGGAAAAGGAAGAGACAGTTAACGACCTAGACTGATGAAAAAATAGAGGAAGCGAAAAATACGCGCGTCGATCCGCGCGAGTATTACGTAATCAATTTTTATTAATCCATGGAGTCTAAGGAAATCGATTTCGGTTTTCTTTCTCCTTCTCCTCCTCCTTCTCTGAAGAGAAGAAGTTTCTGACTTTCTTTGGCGGCGTCTCGTTTCAAGTCGTCCATCTTCTCCTTCTCGCGGCGCTGATCGGGAGGCAAAAGAGGGAGGACGGGTTCGCCGAGTCGCTCGGCGCGGGTTAAGCCGTCGTCGCCGGAAGCGCCAATCATGGCGTGGTCGGTGTCTTCTTCGGAGTCGGAATCGGAGTCGCGCTGGTTCTCGAGTAACTTTTTCTTCTTCGCTTCGGCCACGCGCAACGCTTGGACTTCTTCCCAGGAGAGTTGCGGCGTTTTGTACGTCTCGAGATACTTTTCGCCTTTTTCGTCGAGAACTTGTAGAAATTCTTCGGTTTGGCCTCGAATGGCTTGCGGATGTTGTAAGAGTAAATCAAGTTCGGCACCGTCCAAGGCTAAGAGTTTATCCATCACGCACTGCGGGAGCTCTGGGTAATACTCTTTGATGCGGTCTTTCATCCACTCATAGTAGTAGAAATATTTCGGTTTCGGGCGCATGTACTCTGGGACTTCGTTTTCCCACTTATCCTTGTCCAAAAAGGTCAAGGCGTGGGTAGTGCCTTTTCGCAACGCGGCTTTCACTGGATCGGTCAATCGCGATTGCATTTTGTCCGAGTACGATTGGTATCTTTGGATGGTCCGAGCGCGCATCGAGGAGAGAGGCGCTTCTTCATCGTCTTCCTTCTCTTTCATCAACAGAGCTTCTTCGGTTTCCACCGCATGTTTGGCAAATAGCGCGCACGCGACTTGACTGTTGACGACCAAGTTATCGTTTTCGGCTCCAATGCCTTCTTCGCCGCCTTGCGCGATTTCCGTTCGCGTGATGTTTTCTTCGACGAGTAATCGATCGCAGCACAAAGCGCGTTCGTAATGAAACGCGCCGCCGAACGCGATGACACCTTTACACATGTACGTGGCCGCTTTGACGTCTTTAGCAGCTTGTGTGACATTATCGGCGCGAAAATACGCTCTCGCTCGAATACCGGACAAGAAACCCCGCGCCACTGATTTTCGTTGGCTCTTCGTAAAAGTCTGGAACGCGGCGGAATCGAAGCCGTGGCGTAAAGATGTAAATTTCAACCACTCGTCTCGCACGCGTTTCTCTTCACCCACGGAGTATTCGAACAGCAAAGAACTGACTCTTTTTTTTGACATTCTCGCGCTTTCTGGTCGTATCAACGTCAGTCCTTTCCCATCTCGTGAAAATGTCAACGGATTTGGCGTTTCGGCGTCAAAGATGCGCTGGGCGTAATCCTCGCAAATGAACTTGATGGAAACTTGATCTCGGGCGACGAGCGCTGAGAGCGCATCAAAGATGTGACTCGTATTAGTTTTACTTTTTTCTCTCTTCGGCGACGCGATTTCAAGCGCGTTTAAATACATCTCGCACGCGCCATCGAAAACTTGCATCTTCTCGGACGCTTTCGCGCATCGAAAATACGCCTTGCGCAATCGAAACCGTAATTCGTTGAGTATGGATCTTTCGATCCCGTTCATCTCTTCTTTTTGCAACGTGCCTTCTAATATACTTTTTGCCATGCCCGCATCGTTGAACGATTCCTCAAAGTTCTCCAAAGAGTACGCACAAATCGAACGATTCAACAAAACTCTCGACGCTTCGATCGGATCGATCGGGTACGAAGACGACGAGCCGCTCCTCTCGGCATCCGTGAGACTCTCGGACGCGAATATAAGCTGCTCTAAATAGGCTTTCGCTTTCGTGTACGACTCGAACGCTTCGAAATGATTTGAATTCTGCGAACATTTTTTGTTGTTAAGGAAGAGAGAACGCGTTCGTCGTTAGTGATGGTGATGATGTGATCTCAGATGCAAATCGAGAGGAATCCCCCTATACGCACGCGTGCAAAAACTGCCTTTTTCTTTTTGTCCGGCTCAGAATATAACGTTGTGTAATCAAAGCTCTCGCATCGCGCAACGTACCGGCGCGGTCGCGCGATTGAGAAGTTCAGTTCTTGATTCCAATAATTTTCATGCATCACTGCCGAACGCCGCGAAAGCAACGCAACCACACGCGCGCGCGCGCGTGAGAGAAAAAGGGATGCAAAATAAAAAACACGACGACTCGAATGCGCGCACGAATTTAAAAAAGAAAAAAAAAACGCACAGAGAGAGAACAACACGAAACGCACTCGAAACTGCCCATCTCCGATCGTTTTCCATCGCCGCACGTCCTCTTTCAAACTTCCCGTGCGCGCGACGGATGTCATTACTATCGCGTTTGTGTGATGACGAACGAGCGACCAGCTTCTATATGTATATAATAGTAATAATAAATGGGGTGTTTTTGGATGATCTGAGAATTTTTGTGAAGAAAAAAACGAAGCGTTACGAAATCTCCACGATGAAACGAGTACACGCAACACGCAATCCACACGATAAAAAAAAATGAAGAAGAAGAAACGACGCGAACACATCGCGTCGTCCATCTTAAATCTCTCGAGACGAAGAGACGAAGAGAATGATAATAATAACAACAACAAGATACACTACTTAAACTCAGACGCGAAAGATGAGGTCGATTTCCGAGCGTACGTGGCGCAAATTCGAGACTTTTTGTCGGGGAACTTTTTTCACGCCGTCGACGACGGCGACGACGCGGAAACGACGAAGAAGAAGAACGACGATTACGATTACGATCGCGATAAGTGTGGAGGAAAGGAGGAGGATAAGAACGGAAAGAGTCTTAGAGTGAACGTCGCGCTGGCGATGCGGTGCACCCAATCGTTTCTGGCGCACTTTCTCGCGTTATCTGAAATCCCCTCGGTAAACTTTACGGTTTTGTTAAACAGTCGATGGTCGTTCGAAGAGGCGAAAAGGGCGATGGAACACTGCGAGTGCTCGATGCTTATCGTGGACGATTTCCATCTGCAAATGTGGACGGAGTTTGACGGTAGGATGGACGTGAGTGATTCCGTGATGGTGTTGAAAGCGAGACCGTTTTACTCGTGCGATAGTGGTTTTCGGGAACGGCACGACATCGTGCTGAAGAAGAGTTGGTTTCAACGAGAGGAGGAGAGAAGGAGCAGGAGCAAGGACGAAGGAAACGCGGCGGGTGCGATTGGGGATTTCTTTGAGAAGGTTTTAGAGCTCGTGAATGGAGGTGGAGGTGATGATACTACTATTAGCAATCAGGATGAGGAGGAAAAGAAGCGAGATGGGAAAGATGACGAAGACGTGGAGGTGCAAGGATCGTTTGAACTCGAAGATATCAACGTGGTTGAACATTACGCCGAAGGAGAAGAAAGTGAAAGTAAAGATACCACCGAGCAACGAATGATGCGAGCAGAATATCAGGATATTCGAAACAATTGTTGCCTCGTGTTTACGAGTGGTACGAGCGGACACGCCCCGAAAGCAGCCATCCTCTCTCATTCCAATATAGCCGCCGCGATCGATTCAAAATTGTACGATAAAAATGGACCTCAATACGATAGCGAGGACGTTTATTTGCATTGTGCGCCGTTATATCACGTTGGTGGTCTCATCAGTGGACTCGCCGCAATAAGATCAGGCGCGAGGCACGTTTTCTTGGAGTCTTTCGACCCTCGGTCGTTCTTACAAGCTGTAGTGACTGCAGAAGTCACCGCGTTCATCGCCGTACCGACGATGTTGCGCAAACTCGAACGCGTATGCAAGGACGCGCACTTGATTCCTCGGCCGACGACGATTTCTTCCGCGGTCCGAAGCAATTCTTCGACGTTTGATTCTGTCAAGAAAATCCTCGTCGGCGGGGGTCCCATGCACGAAAAAGACGTCGCGTTTGCAAGAAAGATTTTTCCAAACGCCAAAATCATCTCGACGTACGGCATGACCGAAGCGACTTCGTCGATTGCGTATGCCGACTTAACAAATATAGAGATCACAACATCAGGTAGTAGAACGGCTTCGGCGTCCGATGTGTCTTCGAAAGATAGCTGGATCGTGACAGCAAACTCGCACGTGAATCAAGGCAAAGTCATCGACGGTCTGTCTCTGAAAATCGATCGTTTAGGTGATGAAAGGGAAATCTTAATTCGTGGCGAAACAGTATCAAAAGGGTACTACAACTCACCGGTGACTCATTCGTTACACAGTGGCGATAAATACAGTAACATTGGGTACTTTCGAACCGGTGATATCGGAGAAGTCTCCGAAGATTCCACCACCGTTCGCATCCTCGGTCGATTATCCAATCGAATCAAGACTGGCGGAGAAAACGTCTCGTGCGCAGAAGTCGAACAGATTGTCGAGAAGCACGAGTTAGTGCAAGAATCTGTGGTATACGGCGTACCAGATGACGTTTGGGGTGAAGTTGTAGCCTGTGCCGTGCGATTGGAACCCGACGTCGAGTGGGCGCAATCGACGGAAAACATCAACAATCCGGACGCGTGGGAGTTCATGAAATACGCCCAGGAACGCGTGGACGACGACACGTACGGCCGAAAAATCAACGGAGAAATGCTTCGTCTATGGTGCCTAAAAGAACAGCTAGCGAGGTTTAAAGTTCCTAAAGAGTGGGTAGTCGTGGAGGATGATTTCCCTCGAAATAGTGGCGGTAAAATAGATGTAAGCGAACTTCGAAGAGCGATCACAGTAGGCCGATCAGATGTGTAAAATTTTTAGACGCGCGCATGTAAAAATATTGAAAAGCGAAAGCAATTTACATTAAAATTTTACCATTTTCTTCTCAAGCATCGTTCGGAGGCACGTGACCAGGACCCCATTCGAAAACTCTTACTGTAACCCCGGCGTCCGCTTCCGATGGAAGTTCAACTTTGGGAGCATCTTGTTCTCCTTCAAGGACCGGTGCCGTCACTACCGACTGCGTTTCTTCCACTGCGATGCTATTGATATCTTTACTATTATTATTACTTTCAGTCTCTTCTAGCCGTTTCATCTCCTCTTCTTGCTGCCTTAACTCCTCTTCTTGCTGCCTTAACTCCTCCTTTGCTTCGCTCAACTCCATTTCGATTTCCTTCACTTGCTCTATCCGCGCCTCTTGGAGTTCTTCTTCAATTTCCTTCACCTCGGGAGTAGCAGGAACACTCTCTGCCTCAGCAGCGACTGCTACTGCTTCCGGTTGTTGTTGTTGCCGTTCAACACCTTCAGCTATGACGGGAGTATCTTGCGCTAACAAGGGATCGGATGAAATAGTCTGCGCGCAACAATCCATGACACCAGGCGTTATTTGCTTCAACGGTATGCAGGCAGGATCCGGATTGCAATCGAGGGGCACGGCAAGCTCTTTCGGCTTTGGAACTTCTTCCGCAACAGCCGCAGGTTGTTCCTCTTTTTGCACCTCTGCCACCGGTTGTTCCTCTTTTTGCACCTCTGCCACCGGTTGCTGTTGTCCTTGTTGCTGTTGTTCGCTTTCTTGTTCTCGTAGTTTTTGTTGCGTAGCTGGAGACAAAGGCACGACGAGAACCTCCACTGGTTTGTGTTGTGCCGCCTGGAATTGCCTGTGAATCTCTCTCTCTTCCTCCATGCAGCATCCAATGCCAGGCACAGGAATGCCCGCGATGCACGGTTGTGCCGGATTGCAGTTTGGTTTCGTGATAGCAACGGCGGCTGGTTTTGACTCTTCCGTGACTGGGTTGCCGACTTGTTCTTCTTTGTTGTGACAGTTGTCCACCCCCGGCGTTGGCACACCCGGGACGCAGTCTTCCTCCATCGCCAAAACTGGCTCGACCGCGATGATTTCGTCGACGTGGTCTTCCTGGTATCCTTGATCTTGTTGCTGTTGTGGTGGTTGTATTTCTGCGCGTTCGAGTGGTATTTCTTGTTGTGGTTGTTGTGATTGTTGTGGTTGTTGTGGTTGTTCAGGTCCCGGGAAGTCGCTTTTCAATTGGTAACATTTCCCGCTGAACTCGTCGCACGTCTTATCCATGAACCGTTCCCACGCGCCAATTTTAATGCTATTCGGACGACCCGGCTCCGTAGTTAACGAGTATTGGAACGATCCAACTTTTTTCCCGAACAACATTGCGGTTTCTAACCCGGTTCCGTCGTGATACTGCTCGACTGAGTGCGACCCGTCTGCGCAGAATCCTTGCACCTTCGCTCTCGGATGGTTTGGCGTAGGCCCAGCTTTTAAGACGTTACACAAGGAGCCTTTCATGTCATCGGAAACTTCGCGAATTAAGTTTCTGAACGGCAATGGCCACGTGCTTGGATCCTGGTATCGCCACGCGTGCATTTCATTGTAGGCGTCCTCGTTCGTCGCGACGAAGCGCAACTTTTCCGCCAAACTTTCCGGCGTCGGATAGTCTCTCAAATCAATGATGGCGTCTTTACTCGGAATGTACTCCTCGATGCCATCCCAACCAAAGTAAACGGGGATGGAGCCTCGAGATAGCGCGCCCCACACCTTCTCGGTGATGTAATCCGGGCACTGAATGCCATTTTCCACGGAGAAGTAAAACATAAACGGCGCCAAGTACTCGTTTTGCGCCTTTGGCGACCCGCCTCGTCCGGGATCTCCTTCCGGTTTCTCAAAATTTTTCGCGCATCCTCCAATGCTCGATACTGGAAACACCTTACTAATTTCGTTCAAGACACCCACTCGACTCGGCATGCAATCCAATCCTAAGTACGCCACCGACGGGATTCGCTCCTCCCTAGGAATCTTAAACGATTGAAAGTTTCCAATCAACTGCTCCACAGACGGTCCAAACCCGTACCAAATCGCGTTTTCTTTCATCGCAAACGTCGCCATATAATCCATATTTGCGATCGACCTCGGATCGGCCAGCTCTTTCCCGAAATGATTCGCGGCTTCGTGCGCGTAATAAAAGTCCACCTGGTTCGGGTTCGACTTAGGCGGCGGCTTGAACACTTTGATTTCATCCCCTTTCGTTGGCGGATCGATGTACCTATTCCCCCACAAAAATGCGCCTTGATTGAACACTCTCACGTCGCAATCTTCAAATTCTCCGGGTCTCTCCTTCGTGTCCGCATCTACAATCTCACTGAAGCACAATCCCGGTTCCGTCAGCGTCTGCGCGTTGTCCACGTACACCAGGTCCCAACTCGAAAAGCCGCCCATTAAACACATCTTAAACTTTCCCTCGTTTTCTTCGTTTATTCCTTTAATTGGTTTGTGATACCAACTCGCGTCCGCGCCTTTCTGATCGTGCAAATCCCCATCGTATTCCGACGTGCGTTCCGGAAACGTTTGGATGTTGAACAGGTTGTCTCTCTTCAGCGCGGTCACGATGGGATCTCCGGAATCCGCGTTGGACTCCTCGAATATCTCGTGTAAGTTCCGCATGGTCAGCGGACTCGCGCCTAACAACAAATTGCCCTCGTCCTTATCATCATCTCTCTGCCTCGTTCTGTCGGTATCAGACCCACCGCTCAACGCGAAAGTCGAAGACGCTCCGAGGAGCAGCGCGGCGAGCGCGAAGCGTCGAATTTTTACATTTTCGACAACCTCTGAAATCTGTTTTTTACCGCGACCCCTCCCGTGGCTTTTATCATCGCGCGCCAGTAGTATGGGTTGCCGATCGCAATGCACGACGGTCATGATGTTTCCTTCTTCTTCTTCTTCCTCTGTCGTCGTCGCTCGCAACAGCTTTCGGTCTCTGAAAAAATCGTCGTTGCGCGATGTGTATTTGTGACACAACGCGACACGGCGCGCTCGCTTGTAATGTGAAAAGGTGACAAAGCCGCGGCCCAAGAGTTGTTGCTTAGTACCAAAACCCTAAATATAAAAAGTGCAAAATAACTGACTCACCGCACGCACAAGTTCGCTTCGCGACGAAGAAGAGAAAGAAGAAGAGTGACGACGATGACGATGAAACTGTGCTCGAGCGCGTGAATATTTTTGTTTTATCTCTCTTTTTTTCCTCCTACTATTACAAAAAGGCAAAGAGAAGAAGCGGCGAGTCAGGATACACGCGTTAAGCTTTCGCCGCGCGTATATTTCTGTCCCTCTCTCTCGCAATCTCTCTCCAAGTCTTCATCTCTCTCTCTCTCTCTCTCTCTCTTTTAAAAAAGGTGTTTATATGATGTGATTATAGTAAATGTAAAGCGCAGACTCTCCTCCGCGCGCTCTCCCTTCGACCCCTCCTCAAATAATGAAATACGCATCGTTCATCGCAACATTCTCCAAGCGGCGCGCTGCGTGCTATCGAACACGCGAGTGACGTAAAATTTAAGAGTTCATGTCATCGCCTAACCCATCCGCCGGAGCAATCTTAGCCACCGCCATAAACTTATCGTTGGAATATTTCTTGTACACCGCGCTCAAATTCGCCGTCGGCGCCGCTCTTTGTAATCTCGACACCGCATCAGCGCACTCCAAAATATCGCTCTCGGTGTACCTCGTGTGGATCTTCATGTTCGCGTCCCACCTCCCTTTGTTCAAGCACCTCATCGCCACGTACACGCAACTCGCGGCTAACATAGAGTTGGAAAACTTCAACGCTCCGTAATCCACCAACGCGCACTCTACTAAAAAGTTGGCAAGCAATTGCATTTGCTTGTCCGCTCCGGCAGCTTTGAAAAATCTGCTCAAGAAATGAAACGGCGTCGGCACGGTCAAATGAAACCCGAGCTCGGACAACATATCCTTTTCCATCTCAATAATTTGCTCTCTCGTGTACGCTTTGTCGGAGATGTACACGAAATCTCTCACTTCCGGCGCCCAAATCTCTTCGTACTTCGACGCCAACAACATTGCCGTCACGCCAACCAACTGCAAATTCTTCCTCGAGACCACCTTCTTCTCCAAAAATCGATCAATCAAGTTGTGCGTCAAAAACAGCGTCTCCGGCATCAGCTTGAACTTCAAGTGCACTTCAACCAACCAATCGACTAAAATCGCGCGCATTTTATGGTTGATATCCGTTTGCGACCTCATGTAATTGCAACTCACGCGGGTCAACGGTTCCACTCGAAACCAGTAGTTGAACATATCGTTCACAAACTCTGTCACCGCCAACGGGTTTTGCTTGTCCAAAGCGTCAATGTCTCTCACTTCTCGCAACTCTTTGTTCGTCAAGTTTTGCGAGTACGTTTGCAACGGGTCGTGTTTCGCCAATCGAGAGGACCCACCGAGCTTGTTATTCTGCCCGTCCACTCCATCCACGTCGTTGTTATTGTTATTATGTCTAGTGCTCTTCCCTCCGGATTTCCCCATGGAAACGTCTCCATTGTTCTCGCTCGACTGAATCGGCGCTTTCGGCGTGCGACCGGATCGGGTTCGAATGTACCCTTGCTGGATGTGTTGCACGGCCGGTTGTTCTTGCCTGTTTATTTTTCATGTGCGTGTCGTCGTGTATTGTTGGTTGCGGTCAGTTTATCGAATTATTCGTAAAATACGTGCTGCTCGTATACACTCTGTACGCGTAATGCCTTTTGTGTGTGTTCCATGAAATCTTGGCACCCTCTTTCCTCTTCTCTCTCTCTCTCGAAAGGGGACTTAA